>ERZ780002.1-NODE-1-length-383433-cov-15.7034_pt1 | contig 383433 bp, 364 predicted proteins | sample MGYA00511947_ERZ780002 | MGnify/ENA primary metagenome ERZ780002 (study PRJEB29588, sample SAMEA2148558) | human gut metagenome | biome: human gut; feature: human-associated habitat; material: faeces | place: Denmark | collected 2008/2010 ... | reverse complement strand
CCACTTTGTACTTTAGTTGTCAACAACTTTTTTGATATTATTTTAACAATGTTATAATGTCTCAAAGTTATAATGAATTACTATCATTTTACTGTTAATTTACAATCCTTATATGTAAGTACAATGCTCTTTATTTCAGTCACTTTATCTTCAGGAACCATAAAAACTAATATGCCATCCTGCGTCTCACCCGCTTTAATGGTAACGTTTTTAAGATTAGTAATGTCATTAAGCATGAGATTAGCATAATTATTATAATATGTATTTCCGTTCAGATTAAGTGTCACTACTTTCTCGTCATCTGAATTATTGCATAAAACATCTTGCGTACCTTTATTGGTAATATCAAAATTAAATACAATAAATGTATATCCTTCCTGCGCTGTAAATGAAAACATTGCGCTACTGTCATTAGGATATTCCGACGTAATTACATATTTTTTATATTCAATAGTCAGTTCTCCCAACCCAAGGTCTTTACTGATATTCCAGTTATTAGTGTTATCATTGCCTGATGTTGTTTCTTCATTATTACCCGGTGTTGTAGCCGGCTGTGTTGCAGGTTCTGTTGTTGGACTCTCTGTTTCTGGTTCATATACAACATCATTACCCAGATCTTTGTATCTTGATTTATAATCATATGAATATTTAAGCAAAGCACCTGCAGCATACTCTGCAATTATATCGCTATGTTCAGATGATAATTTAATGCTATTCGCACATCCTGATAATATCAGGCACGATAATATAACAGGTATAGTAATTCTGGTAATACGTTTCATAACAAACCTCCATACAAATATAATACAATTTTATCATTTTTTATATTTATTAACAAGCCTTAATCGCAATCAAACATACACCAGAAAACAACTCCGTCATCAACATTATAAACACCATATTCAACATCATAGTTATCCAATATTGCTTTAACTATTGATAATCCAAGGCCATTGCCACCATATTCTCTTGTTCTTGCCTTATCAACTTTATAAAATTTTTCCCATATTCTTGTTAAATCTTTTTCCGGTATTTTATTGCCTGAATTATATACTTCAAGTTTTGCTTTACCATCTGTTTTTTTCAAAGAAATTTTAATTTTACCCGTTGAATGATTAATTGCATTGGTATAAAAATTGGTAAAAACCTCTTCTATCTGAAGTTTGTCATACCATACATAAATATCATTCTGGCATTTTGATACACAGACAATATTTTTCTGATCCAGTCTTAGTTCATTTGCTTTACATATTTCATTAATCAGTTCTGTAAGATTAAACCTTTCGATATTAATATTATTCTGTCCGGACTCAATATGATCAAGGGATAAAAGATTCTTCACCATACGATTCATTTTATTGGACTCATCCATAATAACATCACAATAAAAATCAAAGCTTTCTTTATCCGCTGCAACCCCTTCTTTCAGGCCTTCCGCATATCCTTGAATCAATGCAATAGGCGTCTTTAATTCATGGGATACATTTGACAAAAATTCTTTCTGCCTGTCAGCTGCCTTTGTTTTTTCTTCAATATCAAGCTGCAATTCATAATTAGCAGTTTTTAACATTGTTATATTCTTCTGAAGGCTGTCTGACATAAAATTAATACTTTTACCAAGCTGGCCTATTTCATTTTGTGCTTTTCCTGTATATTTAGCATCAAAATTCAATTCAGACATTTCTTCTGCAATCTTTGAAAGTTCCTTAATCGGTTTTGTAAATTTATCGGCAAGAAAATATGCGAATATAATGCTTATAACCATAACAACTGCACCTGTTATGGTAACAAAATTATTAAATATCTTGATATTTTCTTTTATGCTTTCAATTATAAGCTGCATAACAAGCTGTGAACCATCTTCCATGCTTCCGTATATCACCATATATGATAAGCCCGTAGATATATCATTGCCTTTTTTTATTGAGTAATTATCGTTTTCTTTAATCAATTCAATATCTCTGTCCCCACTGAAAATAAAATGTTGCAGCCATCGGTATGTATTTTCAATATTATTCTGTGTGCTGTATACTGTTTTCCAGTTGCTGTCAACTAAAAAAACATTTATATTATGGAGTGCATTTATACTGAGCATCTTTTTTCTGACGCTGTCAGATGAAATTCCATCGCTTACCAGAACTTCTTTCATTTCATTATATGAATTTACAAGTTTTTTTTCACGGTCTTTAATATAATATTTTTCAAAGAAAATAGAATTCAAAAGACAAATAACACCCACAACCGTAAGAACTATGGCTGCTATTAAAAATGTTAATTTCAATTTCAATGACATCTTTTTCATGGTAAACTCCTGTTATCACAAAAAGGCACTAATAATAGTGCCTTTAATTTTATTCTCCAAGGTATGCTTTTTTTACTGTATCATCATTCATTATGTTCTCAGCCTTACCTGAAAGAACAATATTTCCCGTCTCAAGAACATACGCCCTGTCTGCAATTGATAATGCTTTTTTGGCATTCTGTTCTACAAGCAACACTGTTGTTCCGCCTTCATTAAGTGCCTTAATAATATCAAAGATTTCTGATACAAATATCGGTGATAATCCCATCGATGGTTCATCAAGAAGTATAATCTCAGGTTTGGACATAAGTGCACGTCCCATAGCCAGCATCTGCTGTTCCCCGCCTGACAAAGTTCCCGCAATCTGGTTCTTTCTTTCCTCAAGTCTTGGGAATCTTTCATATATTTTCTCTAAATCTTCGTTAATTTCACTTTTATCCCTTCTGGTATATGCACCCATAAGTAAATTTTCAAATACCGAAAGCTGTGAAAATACTCTTCTGCCTTCTGGTACCTGTGAAATGCCTAACTTAACAATCTTGTGAGCCGGTGTTTTAGTTATATTCTGTCCATTATATATAATTTTGCCTGATGTAGAAGGTAAAATACCGGAAATAGCATGCAATGTTGTTGTTTTACCTGCTCCGTTAGCACCAATAAGGGCTATTATTTCACCTTTATTTACTTCAAAGGAAACACCTTTTAATGCTTTAATCATTCCGTAGTTAACTTCGAGATTTTCAATTTCCAATAAAGCCATATTTATTTCCTCCTAATCGCCAAGATATGCCTTAATTACTTCAGGATTATTAAGGACTTCGCTTGTAGGTCCCTGTGTGAGAACTTTACCGAAATTAAGAACCGTAAGTTCTTCACATATACTTGAAACAAGCTTCATATCATGTTCAATAAGTAAAATTGTCATATCAAAGTTATCTCTGATAAAAGCAATAGTTTTAACGAGTTCCATTGTTTCATTAGGGTTCATTCCTGCAGCCGGCTCATCAAGCAATAAAAGTTTAGGGTTAGTTGCCATAGCTCTTGCCATCTCAAGTTTTCTCTGTTTACCGTATGGGAGGTTGGCAGATATTGTATTTGCCTCTTCGTCAAGTTCAAATACCTTCAATAATTCCATTGCACGTTCATTCATAAGCCTTTCGTTTTTGAAATAACTTGGCAGCTTAAAAATACCTGCAATTGTAGAATATTTATAAATATTGTGTAAGCCGATTTTAACATTATCAAGTACAGACAACTTATTAAACAATCTGATGTTCTGGAAAGTTCTTGCAATTCCGTCTTTGTTAATCTGTACTACGCTCTTACCGGTTATATCTTCTCCATCAAGCTCTATTTTCCCTGAATCAGGTTTATATACACCTGTCAAAAGGTTAAATACGGTTGTTTTACCTGCTCCGTTAGGTCCGATAAGTCCGTAAAGTTCTCCCTTTTTAATCTTAAGATTAAAATTATCTACAGCCTGTAAGCCGCCAAAAGAGATTCCTATGTTATTAACATTCAACATTATATCCTGTGTTTCCATAATTAATGAACCTCCTCTTCAACCGGTTTTTTCTTTGAAAAGAATGATTTGAATTTTGCTGAAATTTCTTTACGTAATTCAATGCATTTTGGATTCCATGTGAAAATCATAAGTACAATAAGTACAACAGCATAAATAATCATACGATAATCATTGAGGAATCGCATCTTTTCTGGAAGAATCGTCAATACGATAGCAGCAACGATAGATCCCGGAATATTACCCATTCCGCCAAGAACAACCATAACAAGTACATTAATAGACGTATTAAAATCAAACTTTGAAGGCTGTAACATTCCCAAGTTATGTGAATATAATACGCCCGCAACACCTGCTAATGCTGCCGATATCGTAAATGCAAGTAATCTGAATTTGGAAATATTGATACCGACCGTCTCTGTAGCAATCCTATTGTCCCTTACTGCTTTAATAGCACGACCCGAACGTGAATCAGATAAATTCATAACAATAAGTACGGTAATTATTAAAAGAATTATACCGATAAGAAAAGTACTGCTCCTCTGGATTTTCAAAATACCCTGGGAACCCTTTACTATAATGTCCTCGGATTTAACACCTTTTTCTATAAGGTCAGTCGTATTATTCAGTGAAAAATGGAAACCTTTGCTGTCAAATGCAACGATAACAGTTCCTAAAATTCCTTTTATAATCTCTCCAAAAGCAAGTGTAACTATAGCAAGATAGTCTCCCTGAAGTCTTAATACCGCAGAACCTATAAGAATGCCGAAAATTGCTGCTGTAACTGCGCCTATAAGTATTCCTATTACAAATCTTAATAAATCATTAGATATCATATCTGCAGTTATCTGTGTAAAAAGCGAACCCGTAAATGCACCTACATACATAAATCCTGCGTGTCCAAGACTAAGCTCACCTAAAATACCTACTACAAGATTAAGTGATACAGCCATTATAGACCATACACATATTCTTACAAGCAGACCCGACATAACGTTTGAAAGCACACCGGAATTGTTAAGTGTATTCATAACAAAATAAGCAATAACAATTGCGATTATTGTAATTATTGTTGTAAGTGTAGTTTTTTTAAGTTTGAATTTTTTCATGTATCTTCACCTACACTTTCTCTTTAATCTTTTTGCCAAACAGACCTGTTGGCTTAAAAATAAGAACAACTATCAATACAACAAATACAATAGCATTAGCAAGCTTTGTTCCATTAGGAATATAAGCACCACTTAATACTTCTATTATACCAAGCACAATCCCGCCGACCATTGCACCGGGAATTGAACCTATCCCACCAAATACAGCAGCTACAAAAGCCTTAATGCCCGGCATAGAGCCCGATGTAGGGATAAGACTTGGATAAGCGTTAAACATAAGAAGACTTGCAAGTGCTGCAAGTGCAGATCCGATTGCAAATGTTATTGTAATTGTAGTATTAACATTAATACCCATTAACTTCGCAGCGTCTTTATCCTCCGAAACAGCTAACATAGCTCGTCCTGTTTTTGTCTTCCTGATAAATATTGATAATGCTACCACAATAATAATTCCTAATACAATCATTAAAATTGTGGAACCTTCAATATTAGCACCGAACATCTTTACACTGCCAAGTTTTATTGGAGTTCTAAACATTTTAGGCTGGGATGTAAATATGAGCTGGGCAACATTCTGGAGAAGAATACTTACACCAATTGCTGTAATAAGTACAGCAAGTGATGATGCTTCTCTAAGTGGCTTATATGCAACTTTTTCTATTACTACGCCAAGAACAGTACATACTGCCATAGCAACAATCAATGCAACAACTACATTGGTTCCACTACCATATATCATACTAAAGAGGACATATCCTCCTATCATAATAACGTCGCCATGGGCAAAATTAAGCATTTTGGCAATACCATAAACCATAGTATATCCCAATGCAATAATCGCATATACACTGCCTAAGCTTATACCATTAAATACATAAGTAAAAAAACTACTCATGAGTTCACCTCGTCCATTTATTTACCGGAAATCCCGGATATTCTACCTTATAACAATAAAGACAGAGAGACCACTTTATGCCTCTCTGCCCATAGTCTTTAAAAAAAATATTATTTTGCTGAAACGTATGTACCGTCTTTAATCACAACAGCTCTAGGTTCTTTGCTTACTTCACCTGATGCTTCCCATTTCATACCGGCACCGGTAAGTCCATCAACTGTAATTTCGGTAATTGCTTTCTTTAAAGCTTCATTAACATCAGCTACTGAAGCATCCGGCTTGAGACCTGCCTTTTCAATTGCTGCCTTAAGAACATATACACCGTCATACGCATCTGCTGCGAACTGGTTAGGAACATCATTGTAAAGTTCTTTGTATGTTTTAACAAAAGATACTGTTTTTTCATCTGTAGCATCTGCTGAGAATGGAGTTAAAAGCATTACGCCTTCTGCAAGTTCCTTATTAAAGTTCTTTACACCAAGAACTCCGTCAAGGCCATCACATCCAAAGAATACAGGCTTATATCCTGTGCTGTTAGCTTCTGTAAGAATTAAAGAAGCTTCTGTAGAATAGATTGGAAGGAATACTAAATCAGCGCCTGCATCTTTACAAGACTGAACCTGTACTGAGAAGTCTGTCTTAGTGTCCTTAGTAAATGACTGAGTTGATACAATTTCAAAATCCTGTGACTTAGCTGCTTCAACGAATTTTTCAAAAACACCTGTTGAATATACATCTGAGCTGTCATAAATGATACCTACTTTAGTAGCTAACTTATTCTCACCGATATACTGAGCTGAAGTTGAACCCTGGTTAGGGTCTGTGAAACATACCTGGAATACATTATCACCTGCGATAACTGACTGAGCTGATGCAGATGGTGTAAGCTGGAACATATTGTCTTCTGCTGTAAGACCTACAACGGCTTCACATGAACCTGATGTAACTGTTCCTAAAAGTATCTGTGTTCCCTTGTCCTTAAGTGCATTGTAAGCATTAGCTGCAAGTTCAGGGTCTGCCTGATCGTCTTCAAAGCTGAACTCAATCTTGTAACCGTTGATTCCGCCTGCCTTGTTGATTTCATCAACTGCAATGCTTGCACCGTTCTTTACAGCGTTGCCATAAATAGCTGCTGTACCTGTAGTTGGTCCGATACTACCAATTTTCCAAACATCTGAGCCGGTGTTTGATGAACCGCTTCCTTCACTCTTGCCACATCCTGCAAATGTAGCTGCTGCAAGAGAAGCTACTGCTGCTAATGCAACGAATTTCTTCATCTTTTTCATAATTGTTTCCTCCTTTTAAGGCATTTAGCCCTTATAGGAATTTATGCTACTATTTTCTTTTAAAAATGTCAACCTTTTTTACAATCATGCTTCAAATTTGTAACCCATTCCCCATATTGTCGATATAAATTTGCCTTTCTCACCCATTTTACTTCTGAGTTTTTTGACATGGGTATCTATTGTTCTTGCATCACCGTAATAATCATAATTCCATACATTATTGAGGATTTTTTCCCTTGAAAGTGCTATGCCTCTGTTTTCCATAAAATATGTAAGAAGTTCAAATTCCTTAAAGCTTAAATCTATTTCTTTTCCGTCAATAGTTACCGTATGTGCTATTTTATTAACTGTTATTCCGGCTATATCAAGTATCTCTTCACTATCTCCGGTAGTCCTTCTTAAAAGTGCATTAACCCTTGCGGTTAATATCTTCGGGCTGAAAGGCTTGGAAATATATTCGTCAACGCCCAACTCAAACCCTTTGAGTTCATCCTGTTCCTCACTTTTAGCTGTAAGCATAAGAATAGGTACTTTCGATAATTTTCTTACTTCCTTACAAAGCTGCCATCCGTCCATTTTCGGCATCATTACATCCATAATTATAAGGTCTATATCATTATTTGAGCAAAAAATATCAAGTGCCGCTTCACCGTCTTCAGCTTCACATACTACATAACCTTCCCTTACAAGAAAGTCCCTGATTATTTTTCTTATTCTGCTTTCATCATCAACGACAAGTATTTTATTGTTCATAGGCACCTCCGTTTTTCATATTTTTAATCAATATTTGTCTTTTCTGTGAAATCATTCCTTCGGATGGTTAATTTTCCATTCAAGCTCTTTAAGTTCCTGTTCCTTTTCGTTAAGTTCACTTTGCCATGAAGAATATTTATCCTGAATTACACGTTCATAATTAAGGATATTAGGCGAGTCGCTGTTTTTTGTTATTATAAACATTGCAATTACCACAGCAACAAGTACTATATTAAAAAGAATTGAAGTGGATAGTCTGCTCTTCATTTTCTTTTTTTCGGATTCATATTGCTTTACGGTAGTTTCGTATTTGGTACTTATGTATTTCTCTACACGCTCTTTTTCCATGTGACCCGTTGTCTTTACCGGTATCGGCATAATATCTTCTGCTTTATAATTTCCGCTTTTTATAACAACGTCTCTTAGCTTTTTAAGGTAATCCATACCCACCGGGGTCTTGAATATCTTTTTTTCTATAAGTTCACAATAAAGCTTATAAGTCTTTTCAATATTGGAGAGATTGAGTTCCGAACTTAAATATTTAATTGCCTTTTTTTCCTGAACAGCTTCGTTATATTCTGTTTTGGTTTCAAAAACATATCCATTCACTATATAGCTTTGGATTTCATTTATTTCTTCCATTTTCTGCCTCTTTCAATATTTAATTCATACCGGTTATTTTATCATTTTTTCAATCTAAATAAAATACCCAGTGCCTTATTTTTATCTATAATATATCGTATAAACTCATGGCAAATCTAAGATTGCTGTGTGTCTCCAAGTAATACTTTCTTTTCTACTTCTGAAGCCTTTCTTCAAGAAACTCCACAGCATCTCTTATACAGTCATCACATTCCCTTACAACATGTCCTGTTTCAGTTCCTTTTAGTTCCTTACAGATAACAGTTCCGTTTCTGTCTTTAAAATCCGTCATTATATTTCTGACATCGGAAAAAGTCTTACGAGGGTCTTTGTTGGCAAGTCCAAGGACAATGCCTGCACCTGTAAGAGCACCGCAGTTCCCCTCCATTGTTCCCATACCCACAGCAAAAGCCTGTGTTGTTTCTTTTAAGGTTTCTTCATCTAATCCCGTGTAATCACAAAATGCACAGGCAACCGCCTGTGAACAGTTATGTCCGCAATGTTTTCTGTTTACCGCTTCATCTGCTCTTGTACTCATCTGCTATTCTCCTTTAATTGTTAAAAATCCGCACATACCGCCACGCATGCCTTTACTTGCACGATGTGAAAATAAAAGGTCACTGTTACAGCATGTACATATATCAGTTATCCCTATATTTTCAGGAAGTATACCCGCATTTATAAAGTTTCTGTAATTAGCTCTCCATAAATCAAGCTTGAATTTGCCGTTGTCTTTTATATACAATATATCTTCAAAAACCTCTGTGCCGTAGGCCTTCGCAAACTGTTCCGCCACATCCTCAGATACCTCATAGCAGTTATGACATATGGAAGGACCGATAAAAGCAACAATATCCGCAGGATCGGTATTGTATTCTTTTTCCATCATTTTAACAGTAACATCTGCAATGTTTCCCACCGTTCCACGCCAGCCAGAATGAGACAAACCTATTGCTTTATTTCTTGTATCTGCAAAAAACAAAGGGACACAGTCAGCGTATGATGTAACAAGTGTAACACCCGGTTCATTGGTTATAAGTCCGTCAACATCTGAAAAATTGCGTTCCCTTGTAACACCCATTCCGCAATGTTCTTTAGTAACCTTCATTACATTGGTTGTATGCGTCTGCATTGCGTATACCATGGAATTAACGTCCATATCAAGCTCATTGCCTATTATCTCAAAATTGCGGGACACGGCTTTTTCATCATCGCCCCTTGTAAATGAAAGGTTCATTGAAGAATATATGCCTTTGCTTACTCCTCCGAGTCTTGTTGAAAAACCATGTTTTATAAAATCAATTCCATTAAGGTTATTGAATGTAATATGAGGAACCGTTCCCTGTATTTTGGTGGTATTACTGAAATCATAAAAATTTATATTCATTAAAAAGCATCCTTTATATGTGTTATTTTTGTTTCTAATATGGATATGACATCAAATCTTATAGGACATTCAAAAGATTTTCCATTTCTGGCAATATAGAGCATTGCCGTTTTTCTTATCCTATACTGCTTTCTGTGGTCAACAGCTTCTTCTGGGAAACCGTATCTTACGGAGCTTCGGTATTTTACTTCCACAAATACAAGAGTATCATTATCCTTGGCTACAATATCTATTTCTCCGCCTTTACCATAAAAATTACGGCAGAGTATGTCATATCCAATACTCTCTAAATATTCTGCTGCCTTATCTTCATAAAAACTGCCGGTTTGTCTTTTATTTTCTGTCATGTATCTTTCCTTTTATTTTATCAAGATTATCAACAAAAACAAGTATTTCCGCAACAATACTGTATAATTCCGGTGGTATGTATTCCCCAATATCAAGTTTTGACAATGTGTTGGCAAGCTTATTATCCTCGTATAACGGAACATCACTTGACTTTGCCTTTTCGATTATTTTATCAGCTATAATTCCTGTTCCGGAAGCCAGAATTTTAGGTGCAACCTCATCGGGATTATACTGTATGGCTATCGCCTGTTTTCTTTTTTTCTCTTCTTCAGCCATGGCTTACGTTCTCACATCAAAGCTGAAACGTTTTATTTCAACCGATGGAAATTCCTCCTCCATTACAGATTTTACAAAAGAATATTTTTCCTTATCAGACGTAACGGTGCTTGTCACGCTGTAACCCAGAGCATTGAGTCTCTCATTAAGTTCTGATATATGCTCCTCAATATATGCTAAAATATCATCGTTTGCCACCTTAAAGTTAGTGGTTACATTATTGGCTTTTAACAAAACAAATACATCCATGGGTCCGAGATTGTCCATATCAAGATGTAAAAGTGCTTTCAACTCATCCTTATCCTCTATTTTTTTTCTGTTATTTTTGTACACATACAAATCGCCATGGCCTTCATGTCCACTCATGCGAAGTGGAATCTGCACAAAATTCATAAAATTATTTGCCTGATTCAAAAAGGATACGTCATTTTTAATCTGTGTATTGGTATTAAGCATATTTTCAGCAAACTTTATGCCTTGAAATCTGGATGATAAAGTTTCCGTATCCTGAAGCACTTTAGAATACAGCTTCTTAATATTTTCCTTGCTTATATCTGAAGGATTAAGAAACATTTCCTGTCTGACAAAATCTTTAAGTATATTTTCAGTTCCTTTTAATGATACGATTTCTTTAAATTTATCAGGTGAAATAAAACCATCTTTATAAAAATCAATTATCCTGTTGAAAAATTCTTTTGAAGATATTTTACCCTCTGCTACCTGTCCTGCAAATTCCTGCAGCGTAGTATTAGCATCCTCTCCGTTATCACCATTAAGCAAAACCTCGGAAAGCTTCTGTAATTCCTTGGCATCCACAGAATTCCCCATCATTACCGGTTCAGATATTTCAGGCGTAAATGAAGAAATAAAATTGCTTAAAAGTGTCACCGTAGCATCCGAAACCGATGAAGGGAGGCTGTTTAACATTCCGTAAAGATCATCCGTAAGTTTCGTCACATTGCCTGTCATTCCCCTATCGAAATCATAATAATCATGCAACGCCTGTACGTTCTCATCGGTTACTTCAACATGCATGCCCTCTAGGTAAATCACATCTTTGGGACTTGCTATGGAGGATTCCGTCAAAAGATTCATATAATGGTTAATGCTGTCGGATGTAATAGGAAGTTCATGGGACATCATCTCTTTTACAAGCGAGACAGTGACTTCATTAACCTGAAGTCCTGCATTTTTAAGTGCGGACGTAATTGTCTGGTCGTTAAAAAGATTTCTGTTAATATTGGTACCGGCTTTAAGAACAACCTGTTCTTTATTAATATCCTTAATTGTAAAGGAAGCTATATCGCCTATATTATAGGATAACGAATCCGCCAGTGTTGCCTTAACAGTAACGCTGTCATTTAATGAAATTGTAATGTTGTTGGGGGTTATATCGATAATTTCTCCCGTGAGTCTGTCTCCTGTGCTTAACTGCATTAAAAGTGCTTTTCCTGCTTCAATGGGAGACAGACCGGAAGGAACCGTAATCTGTGTTCTGTCTGCAGAGCCTGAATTTTGTGCTAAATTAACATTGGCATTAGTTATTCCTGTTGTATTATTTACAGTTTTAATATTCATGTAATTTAACACCCTTTCTGCTGATTAAATAAAGTTCTTAATAAAAGTCCTGCGATGAATCGGACATGGGCCGTATTCTTTAATGGCTTTAATATGAGCTGCCGTTCCGTATCCTTTATGTTTTGCAAATCCATATTCAGGATATAACTTATCATATTCTTCCATAAGATGGTCCCTTGTTACTTTTGCCACAATACTTGCTGCAGCAATGGACTGGCTTTTTGCATCACCTTTTATAATAGGTACCTGCTTAATATCCACCATCGGTATTGTCACTGCATCATTTAATAATATATCGGGTGTTACACTCAATTTATGAATAGCTGTTCTCATTGCTTCATAAGTTGCCTGTAATATATTTATCTCATCTATTCTTTCTGGAGAGACTATTCCCACTCCGTAAGCAACCGCATATTTATCAATTTCTTTATATACTTCTTCCCTCTTTGTTTCACTTAGTTTTTTGGAATCATTTATGTATAAAATATTGTACTCATCCGGCAAAATAACGGCAGCAGCCACCACAGGTCCGCAAAGAGGTCCTCGTCCAGCCTCGTCTATGCCGCATATAGTTCCGTATATCTTATACTCCCTGTCAAATTCCTTCATAAGTTCTGTACGCTTTATTTCTGCTTCAAGTCTTTCTGCTTTTGTCATGAAATGTAATCCTCCGGTTTCTCAATAGAAATTTTTCCCAGTTTACCGGAACGGAAGTCATCAAAAATAAGGGCTGCCGCTTTATCATAGTCAGGTTCTCCGCCCTTTTTAAGACATCCTCTTGCAATAGCAATATCTCCAAGCATTGTAACACCGTCGTCTTTCTCTTCTATATCATATCTTGAGGTAAAAATACCAGCATAGTCATTTTTTACGGATTCAATAAATTTAAGACTGAGTTCTGTAAGATTAAGAATCTGGTCATTGATTGAACCAATAAAAGCCAGATCATTGGCTATTTTTTCGTTATCGAATTTCGGCCACAGAATTCCCGGTGTATCAAGCAGTTCTACCGTTTTATTAAGCCTTATCCATTGTTTTCCCTTTGTGACACCCGGTTTATTACCTGTCTTTGCACAGGCTTTACCTGCAAAAGAATTTATAAATGTTGATTTACCAACGTTAGGTATTCCGACTATCATAGCCCTCACGGGGCGGTTAATGATTCCTCTTTTTCTGTCTCTTTCTATTTTTTCTTTACAAACTTCAAGAATAGCATTATTAACGGATTTCATCCCGCTTCGCTGTCTTGAATCCAGTTTAATAACCTTTATTCCCTGTTTTTCAAAAAATTCAACCCATTTTACGGTCACTCTATCATCTGCAAGGTCTGACTTATTAAGTAAAATAAGTCTGTATTTATTTTTTGCAAGGTCATCTATATCGGGATTTCTGCTGGACATTGGAATCCTCGCGTCAATAAGCTCTATGACAATATCATCAAACTTGATATCCTCCTGCATCATTCTCTTTGCTTTGGTCATATGACCGGGATACCAGTTAAAAGAGGCTTTATTCTCCTCCATTACTATCACTTCCATTCTTTTCTGTTTTATATTTTATCTTTCCGAAATCTGATGCGGGCTTTATCCGTAACCATGGTTTGCCGATAATCATATCTCTTTTTACCGTTCCGATATTGGAATATCTGCTGTCATCACTGTTGTTTCTGTTGTCGCCAAGTACAAAAAACTCATCATAGCCTAATTTGACAGGCTCTGCCGCAAATCCTGCATTATATATCTCTTCATTACAGATATCTTCTGTAAGTTCTTTACCGTCTATATATATTTTGCCATCCTGTATCTGCACTGTTTCACCGGGAAGTCCTATAACACGCCTTACATATATTGAGGTATTATCTTTTTTTCCTGTTTTAAATGCAATAAGGTCATACCTTTCAGGTGCTTTAAGAGAATATGCAATCGTATTAAGAAGCACCGTCTGGTTATTCTGTAATGTATTGTTCATCGAATGTCCTGTAATTGTAATTTTATCAAAAAAAGCAATTACAATAAGGTATGTGAAACATATAATCATTACTATATCTGTTATAATTTTAAATACAGTCTCAAAAGGTCTGTATACAATTTCTCTTTTCTTAAATCCTACCATGTTTTCTCCTCAAAACATTATGAAAAAAAACGCGATAGATAAAGCTTCCATCTATCGCGCTCATTTTCTGATTCAAAGCAAAAAATTATTTAACAATTTCTTTAACCTTAGCTGCTTTACCAATTCTGCCTCTTAAGTAGAATAATTTAGCTCTTCTAGCCTTACCACGTCTTACAACTGTAATGTCTTCAACGAATGGTGAATGTAATGGCCATGTCTTCTCTACTCCGACACCATTAGAAAGCTTTCTTACTGTGAATGTCTCACGGTTGCTTCCGCCCTGTCTCTTAATAACAGTTCCTTCAAAAACCTGGATTCTCTCACGGTTTCCTTCTTTAATCTTAGCAGATACCTTAACTGTATCTCCTACTCTGAATTCAGGTACGCTCTGCTTCATCTGAGCAGCTTCGATATTCTTGATGATATCGTTCATTGTAAAATCCTCCTAAAATATGACGTTCTTAAATACTACCACGGTAACAGCGGACCGCCACTTAATATAACTACTATAAATTATCATATTAATACATAAATTGCAAGTCTTTTTTTCAGTGCTTCATTCTCCAGTCAATACATCTTTGGAGATACTCAACATACTCCGGATTCTTGCACATTCCCTTACCCGGTGTATCAGATATTTTTGCAACATCCATTCCATTACATTCCGTTGTTTTCATAACGATGTTAAGAGCCGGAACATCCGTATCATTTGATAAGTATGTTCCTATTCCAAAAGCTACTTTTGCTTTGCCGCTGAAATACTCATTAAGTTTCGTTGCTCTTTCAAAATCAAGACTGTCGCTGAAAAGAAGGGTTTTGGATTTTGCATCTATACCAAGACTTTCGTAATGTTTTATCATCTTATCTCCCCAGACAAATGGGTCACCGCTGTCATGGCGTACTCCGCTGAAAAGTGTTGCATACGTAAGTCTGAAGTCTCTTAAAAAGCAATCCGTTGTTATTGCATCCGTAAGAGCCGTTCCGTTTAAAATACCGTATTCTTTTACCCATGCATCAAGGGCATACCAGTTGGAATATGCGGGATTGTGCTTATGATTACCCTGTCCTACACACATTATCCATTCATGTGCCATTGTTCCTACAGGTGCAAGATTATATTTTTTTGCAAGATATACATTGGAAGTTCCTACATATCTGGTGTTCTGTGGAAATTCCTTGCTTCTGTCAGCAAGTGTTTTTACCGCCAAATCCTGAGCTTTTGCGGATAATCTTCTTCTCAGCCCGAACTCGCTGAATACACCTATGTTATATTCACCGCTTACTATTTTATTAACTTTTTCATTAAGTCTTCTTCTGAAGCTTTCCATTAAATCATCATAGTTATATGCACTTCTGAAATATACTTCGTTTACGATTGCAAGGATAGGAATTTCATACATTGATGTGTTTAACCATGTTCCGCCTGCTTCTATTGACAAACCACATTCAGCGTCATCAGTTATAACAAATTCTTCATAACGAGGCTGCCATAATCTTAAAAAATCGATATATGATTTTTTAAACCATGTAATTCCTCCAAGATATGTAAGTTCATCCTCCGTAAACCTCAAATTGCAGTAGTGCTTTATCTGCTCTCTTATTTCTTCCACCATTTCGGAAGTGAAGTGAACATCCTTATTACGGCACTTAAATGTCCATGTTGTTTTATAGTCGCTAAACTGATGAAAAATTGCCTGACCCATTGAAAATTTATAAAGGTCTGTTTCCAAAAGACTTGTGACTGCCGGTTCAAATCTCATAATATTTTCTCCTTATATTTCAGATTATGTCTATCTGACATAACTTCATTGCTTCAATTGCATTTTTATGTGAATCAGGCGTTACGCAGGCACAGGCACTTTCTATAACGCGAATATCAGCTCCGGGTGCAAAAGCTTTACTTATTATTGCATTGCTGATAATACATATTCCGGTACATACACCAACAAAATCTACTGTAAGTTCTTCGTTTTCAGTTCCAAGTTCTTTAATTATTTCTGATAATTCTGTACTGCCAAAGGTTATTTTATTAATATAGGTTACCTTATCTTTATTTGCTTCAAGGGCTGCTTCCACATCTTTTTGTATCTCCCATCCCTCTGTATTGATTATACAGTGTTCCACAGGAAGTTTTTTCCCTTCCTGAGTATTAAGATATCCTTCAAAGTGTGTATCTCTTGTTGCTATTATTTTGTCATAATTACCTGTATTTATAACATTAACCACATTACCGACAACTGCCTGACACTCTTTATTGCCAAGTGTGCCTGTGATAAAGTCATTCTGCATATCCACCACTGTCAAAACTCTCATAAACTCTGTTCCTTTCATATTTCATGCGGCTCGTATCTGTATAACTCGGATGGTGTCGTTCCGTTTGTAGACTTCGAGTAACCTGTATTTCCTGTAGCCACAGTCTTTAATTTCATCTTATCCCTGAAATTTTTTCTGTACATTTCCTTATCAAGTATAACTTCATATACTTTCATAAGATCCGTCATTGTAAATTCTTCTGACATAAGGTTAAAAGCAATATCTGTGTATTGTACTTTATTACGGAGTCTCATTATGCTTTCCACAAGTATCTGTGCATGGTCAAATGCCAGTTGTTCCTCTGTCTTTGGTACCGGTCTGTCATAATTTATAATGTCAATCACTCCGTTTTTAAAGGATTTCTTGAAAAGAGAATATTTTATATATACATTTTTTTCTGCATTTTCAAGAACAAGCTCATTATTCTTAAGTGATACATTAAACCACGCCGCATCTTTTGCATCATCACCTGATGTTACAGGGCAGGTCTGTAAAAGCGTAAGATATGCAATATCAATTACTCTCATTCTTGGGTCCCTGTCCGGTGTCGTAAATGTATATAACTGTTCCATATATACATCCTTAAGACCTGTTTCTTCTTCTAACTCCCGGCAGGCTGCATGATATGCTGATTCATCTATATTAACGAATCCACCCGGGAAAGCCCATTTATTGATAAACGGATGATTTTTTCTTCTGATAAGCAGAAGCTTAAGTGAATCATAGTGCTCATCCATTCCGAATAACAGCATATCAACCGTTACTGACGGTCTTTCGTATTTACCCGGCTTATATTTCTTCAGGTATTCTTCCTCCGTCAGTCCGTTTTCATCCCTGACATTCGTACACGCCATGATATTCCTCCTTGATTATGTTGTAGTATTTTGCTACAACTCGTTTTTAATAAAATACCACCTATCAAAAAACATGTCAACTATAATCTATATTATTTTTTTCTGCTTTTATATTCCGCCAGATAATTTTTATCCTTATCGCTAAGGTTTGCCTTGGCAAGTAAATCCGGTCTGAAGTCGCAGGTTCTTTCGATAGATTTCTGTCTGCGCCATTCTTCTATTTTGCCGTGGTTTCCGGAAAGAAGAACCTCAGGAACTCTTTCGCCCTCCCACACCTCCGGTCTTGTATATTGAGGATATTCCAGAAGATTGTCATAAAAAGTTTCTATCTCAGAAGATTCGCTGTTATTTAGAACACCATCAACTTTTCTCGAAATGGCATCTATCATAACCATTGCTGCAAGTTCTCCTCCTGTAAGCACATAGTCGCCTATAGAGACATCGTCAGTAACAATCTTATCAAGAACGCGCTCATCTATTCCCTCGTAATGTCCGCATAAGAAGATAAGATTTTCTTCTTTTGCAAACTCTTCTGCCATTCTCTGGTTAAAAACTTTTCCCTGCGGAGTCAGATATATTACTCTTTTTGTTCCTTTCATATTCTTAACGGCATCAATATATGCATCATATACGGGCATAGGCTGCATTACCATACCGGCTCCTCCGCCGTAAGGATAATCATCCACATGATTATGTTTATCCTTGGAATAATTCCTTATATCCGTTGCTTCAATATTTATAAGACCGTTTTTTACAGCTTTGCCGGTTATGCTTGTATTAAGTCCATTTAAAACCATTTCCGGAAATAAAGTCAGCACATGAAAATTCATCATAAATCAAGAAGTCCTTTCATAATATGAACGGTTACAATACCCTCGTCAAGATCAACATTAAGTATACATTCTTTTATTACAGGAAAAAGATATTTTTTTCTTTCCGGAGTTGTTACTTCGTATACATCGTTGGCTCCGGTCTGTATTACATCTGTTAATTCACCGATTGTTTTTCCAAATTCATCTATTACCTTTAATCCGATTAAGTCACATATAAAATATTCGCCTTCTTCAAGCTTAACGGCATTTTCCCTTGTCACATATAGTTCTGCCTGACGATATTTTTCAACCTCATTAATATTATTAAATTCTTTGAATTTCAATATAACAAGATTCTTTTGGAATTTAACTCCGGCAACATGAAGGTTAAGCATTTCCCTGTTGCTTTTTAAAATACATTCTTTCAGATTTTTAAATCTCATCGGATCATCCGTGGTGGGATATACTTTAACTTCCCCTGCAATTCCATGGGGCGATGTAATGACACCTACTCTTAATAAATCTTCCATTAATCCTCCGTGTTTATAACAAAAAGCTGCCCTTTGCGGACAGCTTAATATTTTACATTATATCAACGATAACTTTCTTATCTTCTTTTGTTGCAGCCGCCTTAACAACTGAACGTATCGACTTAGCAATTCTACCCTGTCTTCCGATTACTTTACCGATATCGGACTTTGCAACTTTTAGTTCAATAATAGTTGCTTTGTCTTTAACAGTTTCAGTAACTACTACTTCATCAGGATTGTCTACAAGCGCTTTTGCAATTACTTCAACTAATTCCTTCATCTGAAATACCTCCTTACACATAAAGAGTGTCTATTTATTTTTCGATTCCGGCAAGTTTGAAGATTTTGCCTACAACTTCAGTTGGCTGAGCACCATTTGCGAGCCATTTCTTTGCAAGTTCTTCATCTACATTGAATGTACTTGGATCTGTATTAGGATCATATGTTCCGATTTCTTCGATAAATCTTCCGTTTCTTGGTGATCTTGAATCAGCAACGATAATTCTATAAAAAGGATTCTTCTTCTGACCCATTCTTCTTAATCTGATTTTAACTGCCATTGTTATTAGCCTCCTAAAATAAATAAAATAATTAGTTTATATTAAAAAGGTAAGTTAAACCTGCCCTTTTTACCAAATTTGCCACCCATCATTCCAGGAAGCTGCTTCATCATCTTCTTCATCTGCTCCTGTTGTTTTACAAGTCGGTTGACTTCGGCTATATCAACGCCTGCACCTCTTGCAATTCTATTTTTTCGTGATGGATTTAAAAGCTTGGGATTAGCTCTTTCTGCGGGAGTCATTGAATAAATAATCGCTTCAACTCTCGCAATCTGCTTCTCATCTACGTTGTCCGCCGCATTCTTCATCTGGGAATTCATACCGGGCATCATATTAAGCATCTTTCCGATTCCGCCAAGTTTCTTGACCTGCTTAAAAGATTCAAGATAATCATTAAAATCGAACTCCGATTTCTTTAATTTTCTTTCCATCTCTTTAGCTTTTTCTTCGTCAAAATCCGCCTGTACTTTCTCAATAAGAGTAAGCACATCACCCATACCGAGTATTCTTGACGCCATTCTGTCGGGATAAAACTGTTCAAGATCCGAAAGTTTCTCTCCCATACCAATATATAAAATAGGCTTTCCGGTAACTGCCTTAATTGATAAAGCGGCACCGCCTCTGGTATCACCATCTAACTTAGTTAAAACAACACCATCAATGCCAATCTGTTCATTAAAAGTAGATGCTACATTAACCGCATCCTGACCTGTCATGGCATCCACAACAAGGATTGTCTGATGAACATTCACGGCTTCCTTAATCTCTTTAAGCTCATTCATCATATCTTCATCCACATGAAGACGTCCGGCTGTATCCAGAATAACAACATTATTGTTATTCTTCTGTGCATGAGCAAGTGCTGCCTTGGCTATATCAACAGGCTTATTGTTATCACCCATCTCAAACACAGGAACACCCTGCTTCTCACCGTTAATCTGAAGCTGTTTGATTGCCGCCGGTCTGTAAACATCGCAGGCAACAAGTAAAGGTCTCTTTCCTTTCTCTTTAAGCTTACCTGCTATCTTAGCTGTTGTGGTTGTCTTACCAGCACCCTGTAAACCTGCCATCATAATGACAGTAGGTGCCGCACCCGGTACAAAAGAAATCTCTGTTGTTTCACTTCCCATAAGTGCAACCATTTCTTCATTAACAATCTTAATAACCATCTGTCCGGGCGTAAGACTTGACATAACATCCTGTCCCACTGCTCTTTCGGATACCGTATTTACGAACTGCTTAACAACCTTGAAGTTAACATCGGCCTCTAAAAGTGCCATCTTAACTTCCTTCATAGCTGTCTTAACATCATCAGCAGAAAGACGTCCCTTGCCTCTGAGCTTCTTAAATATATTCTGTAATTTTTCTGATAAACTGTCAAAAGCCATCAAAAAATCTCCTATAACTCATCTAATATTTTGTCTGTAATTGATACAATCTGAGTTGCCAGTTCCCTGTCTCTGCTGTCAGTAAGTTGCTTGGAAATTATATGAATCCTGTTAACATCTTCCTTAATTGTAAGAAACTTTTCCAAAAGATGTAACTTATCCTCATATTCATTGAGTGCCCTGTCTGCACGCTTAATCATATCATACACTGCCTGTCTGCTGATATTGCGTTCTTCAGCTATTTCACTGAGTGACAGATTATCAAGAACATAGTTTTCAAAAACTTCCTTCTGATTATCCTTAAGCAGTTCACCATAAAAATCATAAAGCATTGCCTGCTCAAAAATTTTCTCCATAGTGTCTCCTTGCCTCAACTCACCTTAGTTATAATACATAAACTTCAGCTACCTGTCAAGTATTTTTTCTTTACAGAAAATTTGTTCTGATTATCAGAGTATTTTATCCATTTTTTCTGTTTCTCCAACAACCAATAAATGTTCGTCCTTTTTAAAAATATAATCTGCGGTGGGCATTATCATAGGAACGCCTTCCTTTTTAATACCGATAATATTGGCACCATATTTTGTTCTGAAATTTACCTCTTTGATAGTTTTTCCTATACATTCCTCAAACGGTGTGATTTCATAAATTGAATTTTTCTTATCAAGTTCAATATAGTCAAAAATAAGTGAATTACTGTAGGATTTGGCAATTCTCTCAGCAACATCCCTTTCAGGATGGATTACACGGTCTGCACCATTTCTTAAAAGAAACTTCGCATGTAAATCCCTGACTGCCCTGCTTATTACAAGTTTGCCGCCAAGTTCTTTTACAAGACTTGTTATCTCCAGTGAATTCTGGAAATTATCTCCTACACAAATAAAACAGGCATCAAAATTGCTTACTCCAAGACTTTCAAGCACTTCCATGTTGGTACAGTCGCCTATTTTGGCGGAAGTAACATACGGAAGCATATCGTCAACTCTCTCTTCCACATTATCTATTATCATTATTTCGCAATCGTACTTTGCCAGCTCCTGACAAAGATAATGTCCGAAATTGCCCATACCTATTATTAAAAATGATTTCATTTTATTATCCCTTTCTTATTAACCTACTGATATTTCTTCTTCCGGATAATATACCGGAGGGTCTTTTTTACCCTGTAAAAACGTAAGGGCAAAAGAAAGACTTCCTACCCTGCCGCAGAACATCAATACCATTATTATAATTCTTGCCGCACTGCTCAAATCCCTCGTAATGCCTGTTGTCATACCAACGGTTCCTATTGCTGAGAACACCTCAAACATTACATCTGAAAGTGACAGATCAGTTATTGCAAGAATCGTAAACAATGCAAAAATAGCAAGAAACATATTTAGGGTAAAAACTGTACTTGCCTTTTTAATGGCATCGTCTTCAAATCTTCTCTTAAATACTGCGGTCTTATGTCTGTCTGTTATTCCTGACCACAGGCTTACAACAAGTATAAAAATTGTTGTTGTCTTAATTCCGCCTGCAGTAGAACCCGGTGAACCTCCGATAAACATTAACACACAGGTAAGCAACTTTGATGCGGAAGTAAGGCTTCCCGTATCTACGCTGTTAAAACCTGCAGTTCTGGCTGTAGTTGCTGAAAAAAGCGACGCAAGTATACGTTCTCCCACATTCATACCTTTCATGGTGTTGTTATATTCGGTTATATAAAACAGTAACGTTCCTGAAAGCAGTAAAAAAGCCGTGGTAACAAGTACGATTTTGGTATGGAGTCTGTATTTTTTGAAATGCAGACCATTAGTTGTAATATCATCCCATACAACAAAGCCGATACCACCGATGATAATTAATGAACAAATTACAACATTTACAACCACATCACCTGCATAATAAGTAAGGGATGAATAAGGTTCAAGTCTTCCCATCAGGTCAAAACCACCGTTACAAAATGCAGATATGGCATGAAAAATCCCATAATACATTCCTCTTGCAAAACCGAAGTCAAAAGAAAATCTTATTCCAAGAATAAGTGCTCCCGTTCCTTCAACAATAAAAGTTCCTACAAGGATTTTTTTTGCAAGTTTAATTATTCCACCGATTTTTACGCTATTAATGCTTTCCTGCATAAGTCCTCTTGCCTTAAGACCTATCCTGTTTCGCAATAAAAGTGAAAAAGCAACACCTATCGTAATAAATCCAAGTCCGCCAATCTGAATTAATGTAATAATTACAAGCTGACCGAACAATGTCCAATGGGTAAACGTATCCACAACAACAAGCCCCGTTACACAAGTGGCACTTAATGCCGTGAACATACTGTCAAGAAAAGGGGTAACCGTATGGCTTCTTGAAGCAATCGGCGTCATTAAAAGCAATGTTCCAAGAAGTATTATCATTATAAACCCAAGACAAATAAATCTTGTCTGGGTTAATCTGTTTTTAGGTTTTAATTTTGGGTCCATGTCCCCTCCCCTTTGACTTAAAAGCTTGTCTGGACTGACTTTGGATCATATCCTGCTTTTTTAAGTGCTGCAATAATTTCGTTTTTGTGATCAATGCCAAATGCTTCAAGTGTAATTTTAAGTTCAACTGCCGCATTTCTGTTAATGCTGACAAACTGGTTATGTTCAAGCTTAATTACATTACCCTTTGCATCTGCTATGACCTTTGCTACTTTAAGTAATTCACCAGGCTTATCAGGCAAAAGAACGGATACAGAGAAAACTCTTCCTCTTTGTATAAGTCCATGCTGTACAACAGATGACATTGTAATGACATCCATATTACCACCGCTTATTATTGATACAACTTTCTTACCGCTTACATTGAGTTTCTTTAAAGCAGCTACTGAAAGGAGTCCCGAATTCTCGGCAATCATTTTATGATTTTCAACCATATCAAGGAATGCAACTATAAGTTCATCATCTTCTACTGTAATAATATCATCAATATTTTTTACAATATACGGAAAAATCTTTGAACCTGGTGTCTTAACGGCTGTTCCGTCTGCAATAGTACTTACGGAAGGCAGTGTTGTTACCTTGCCGTTTTTTATAGATACCTGCATGCAGTTTGCATTGGCAGGTTCAACACCTATAACTTTAATGTTAGGATTAAGCATCTTTGCAAGTGTGGAAACACCTGTTGCAAGTCCGCCTCCTCCGATAGGCACAAGTATGTAATCCACTGTAGGAAGTTCTTTTATAATCTCCATTGCAATACTGCCCTGACCTGTAGCAACATCAAGATCATCAAAAGGATGGATAAAAGTATATCCATGTTCTTTGGCAAGTTTTAAAGCATACTCACATGCTTCATCATAAACATCACCATAAAGAACCACTTCCGCACCGTAGCTCTTTGTTCTGTTAATCTTAATAATAGGAGTAGATGTAGGCATAACTATTACTGCCTTGGCTCCATATATCTTCGCTGCATAAGCAACACCCTGAGCATGGTTGCCGGCTGATGCAGTTATAAGGCCTTTGTTTCTTTCTTCTTCGGATAATGTGCTTATTTTGTAATAAGCTCCTCTTACTTTATAGGCACCTGTATATTGAAGATTCTCAGGTTTAAAATAAACCTTATTGCCTGTCTGGCTGCTGAAATATTCACTGTATACGAGTCTTGTCTCAAGTGTTACTTCTTTAACACGTTCAGCAGCTTCTTCAAATTTTTCAAGAGTTAATTCGCTTGTCATTTTTCTTCTCCTTATTCTTCATCAGATATATCTTCTTTAGTTTCAAAAAGTGCATTGACAAATTCATCAGAATCAAATTTCTGCAAATCTTCAATCTGTTCGCCAACACCAATATACTTAACAGGTATATTATACTCCGACTGTATCGCAACTGCAATTCCTCCTTTTGCGGTTCCGTCCATTTTGGTAAGTATAATTCCTGATACATCACACACATCTTTAAATTCTTTTAATTGTGAAAGTGCATTCTGTCCTGTTGTTCCATCAAGAACAATAAGATTTTCCCTGTAAGCATCAGGGAATTCCCTTGTTATAATTTTATCAATTTTTCTTAGCTCATCCATAAGATTTTTCTTATTATGAAGTCGTCCTGCCGTATCACATATAAGCACATCGGCATTTCTTGATTTTGCTGCCTGAAGTGCATCGAAAACAACAGCTCCAGGATCTGAGCCTTCATTCTGGGCAATTATATCAACAGAAGCTCTTTTTGCCCATTCTTCAAGCTGTTCTATGGCAGCAGCCCTGAAAGTATCGGCAGCTGCAAGGATAACCTTTTTTCCCTGTTTTTTAAGACCTGCCGCAATTTTACCGATGGATGTGGTTTTACCTACGCCATTGACACCTATTACAAGAATTACGGAACGTCTGTTTTCAAATTCATAGGCATTCTCTCCGAGATTCATTTGTTCTTTAATAGAATCAATAAGAATATCTTTACATAACTGTGGGTCTTTAATCTTATCTTCCCTAACTTTCTGTCTGAGACCGTCTATAATCTTTTCGGTTGTCTCTACACCGATATCTCCCATTATAAGTGTCTCTTCCAGTTCCTCGTAAAAATCCTCGTCGATTTTACTGAAACCATGGAAAATCGAATTTAATCCTGATACGATATTATTTCTGGTCTTTGAAAGACCTGATACAAGTTTTTTAAAAAATCCCATAGGTCACCCCGCTAATTTTTATTTGTATTATCATCTAACTGATTTTCAATAAGGTCTACCGAAACAAGTGTGGACACACCTTTTTCCTGCATTGTAATACCATACAGTCTGTCTGCCGCAGCCATTGTACCTCTTCTATGGGTTATTACAATGAACTGGGTATTCTTTGTAAGCTTATGCAGATATTTTGCATACCTGTCTACATTGCTGTCATCAAGTGCCGCTTCTATTTCGTCAAGTAAGCAGAACGGAGACGGTTTAAGATTCTGTATTGCAAATAAAAGGCATATTGCCGTAAGTGCTTTTTCACCACCCGACAACTGCATCATATTCTGCAGTTTCTTTCCCGGCGGCTGCGAAATGATGGTTATGGCTGCATCAAGTATATCCGCTTCAGGATCAAGTTCTATTGTGCCCTTTCCTCCACCAAAAAGCTGTCTGAACACCTTATCAAATTCAATTTTAATCTCTTCAAACTTAGTTGTAAACTGTTCCCGCATATTTTTATCAAGTTCTTCAATTACAGTAATCAGTTTATCCCTTGCCGATACAAGGTCATCATGCTGGTTCTTTAAAAATTCATAGCGTTCCGCCACTTCTTTGTAATCTTCAATAGCATTAACATTTACGTCACCGAGTTTTCTGATTTCATTCTTTGTATCTGTAACAATCTTTTTAATCTCTGATGCATCTGACAATTCATCATCCTTCAGTTGTGTTGCTTCGCTTAAAGTAAGCTCGTATTCATTCCACATATACTCAATTTTGGAGTCTCTGTTATTTTCCAGTTTCTCTTTGTTCTGTGAAAGTCTGAATTGTTCTTTTTCAAGTGTAACAAGATTGTTCTGGCATTCTTCTCTTGTTTTAAAGAAGCCTTTCAATGTTGCCTGTCCTTCTTCTTTCCTGCTCTTAAGGTCTGTAAGCTCAGAAGAATAAGATTCGATTTCGGCTGCAGCAGTCTTTATTGTATCTGTAATTTCTTCTATCTGACTGCTTCTTACTGCAATTTCGGTCTGTGATTCTTCCTTACTATCCTCAAGGTCTGATATTCCATCTTTTAATCTATTAATTTCCCTGAGAATACGTTTAACGCTTTCCTCCGCAAACTGGCTCTTCTGTGCAATCTGTGAGTATTCAATATGTATACTTTCAGCAATCTTATTTTTTTCTTCCAGCTTATTTTTAAGGTCATTAAGTCTTTCTGTTGCATCAGATATTTCCTTTGTATTAAGCTCGTTATCATTTTCAATTTTTTCAAGCTCTTTATTACTACTTTCAAGTTCGGCTCTTATATCTTTTAATTGGCTTTCGATTTCTTTTTCTTCACGTTTATTATTTTCATATACGTTCTGAATCTCATTTTTCTTGTCAGCTAACTGATTGTAATTAATCTCCAAAGTATTCTTTGCAAGTTTTTTATTCTGAATAATCTCTGTATTTTTTGCAATCTTATCAGTTGCTTCATTAATAAGTCCACCCAGCCTGTCAATATCCGCAGATAATGAAAAAATGACTTTTTCCGTAGAACTTACAACTTTTTCAAGCTCCTCTATCTCACGCCTTCTTCCTAAAAGATTACTTGAATTTCTGAAAGCACCTCCCGTCATTGAACCGCCGGGATTAAGAAGTTCACCTTCCAATGTAACAATTTTAAGAGAATAACCATGAGCCTTATTAAGATGAAGCGCATTATCAATATTATCTACAACCACGCATCTTCCCAAAAGATAATCAGCCAGTCCTTTATACTGTAAATCAACCTTAACAAGCTCATTTGCATATCCTATAAAGCCGCTTTCCCTTTCAAGGTTATCACGCCTGTTGTTTTTGCCTGATACTGCCGACAAAGGAAGAAAAGTTGCTCGTCCATACTGGTTTTTCTTAAGGTAAGCAATCATCTTTTTTGCAGTTTCTTCATTATCTGTAACAATATTCTGGATAGTTCCGCCAAGTGCGGTTTCTATTGCTATCTCATACTTTTTCTCTGTTTTGACAATGTCTGCAACAACACCTAATATTCCGGAATTCTGCTCTTTGCACTCCATTACCTTTCTGATGCTGTTTCCGTATCCGTCATATCTTTCGGCAATGTTTTTAAGTGATTCAAGCTTCGTCTGTGACCTCATATTCTGCTCTTTGGCAGCCTGAAGTTTCTGTTTTTTGGTATTACGTTCTTCTTTGTTTTCATCACTGAGTGCCATAAGCCTGTTATTCTCACTGACAAGTCCATCTATTTCTTTATTTACTGAATCCAGCTTATCTTTCGCATCTTTAATTGACACATCAAATTCGCTTTCATCTGTTTTAAAATTAATAAGCTTACCGGTAAGTTCCGCTTTTCTTATATTGACCTGTTCTTGCATCGATTCATATCTCTGGATTGATGCCTTTATCGTTCCTTTTTTATTAAGATTATCAAAAATACTGTTTTTGCGGTTCTCGATTTCGTTTGACAGTCCGTCCGTTTCTTTTCTGAGTGCATCAACTTCCCTGTCAATCTCATTCTGTCTTGCAAAAATATCATCAACTTCCGAGCTTATATCAAACTTCTGCTTTAAAAGTTTCTGTTTTTCTTCATTACGCTCGGCTATCTGGTCATTAATTTCTTTCAGACGGTCAGCAAGATGGCTATCATTCATATTTGCGGAATTAATCTGTTCTTTAAGAATTTCTATCTGGCTTTCCAGTCTGTTTTTATCAATTTCTGCCTGATTCTTTTTCGCGGTCAGTTCATCAATTCGTGCTGTAAGTTCCGATACTTCATTGTCTTTTTCATCATAAACGCTTTTTATTTCTTCAAGCCTGTTGCCGGCCTTTTCAAGTTCTTCGTTTACAATATCAAGATTTCCGGTAACCTCAGTAAGTTCTCCCTTTGTGGAAGATTCCTCCAAAAGAAAAAGATTAACCTCGTATTTCTTAAGATATTCCTTTAATCTGAGGTATTCTTTAGCCTTATCAGACTGGCGTGCCAAAGGTCCCACCTGTTTTTCAAGCTCGGCAAGAATATCATTGATTCTTATAAGGTTCTGGCTTTCGTTATCAAGGCTTTTCTGTGTCTCATTTTTACGTTTTTTGAACTTCACAATTCCTGCAGCTTCATCAAAGAGCTCTCTTCGTTCTTCTGCTTTTCCGCTTAGTATTTTATCAATCTGGCCTTGTCCGATAATAGAATACCCCTCTTTGCCGATACCCGTATCATAAAAAAGCTCATTAATATCCTTAAGTCTGCAGGTATTGCCGTTCAAAAGATATTCGCTTTCACCGGAACGGAAAACACGTCTTGTAACCGTTACTTCGCTATAATCAATATCAAGTTTTTTATCTGAATTGTCTATTGTCAGGGACACGCTTGCAAAACTTACGGGTTTTCTGGTTTCTGTTCCCGCAAATATTATGTCTTCCATTTTGGAACCACGAAGCTGTTTGGCACTTTGTTCGCCAAGTACCCATCTTACAGCATCTGCGATATTACTTTTTCCGCTTCCATTAGGTCCGACTATACCGGTTATACCGTTATCAAATTCAAACAGTAATTTATTCGCAAATGATTTAAAACCCTGTACTTCTATCTTTTTTAAATACATACCTATGCTTTACTCTCCATATCCATAATTGCATTATATGCAGCCTGCTGTTCAGCAGCTTTTTTGGTACGTCCTTTTCCACTGCCTATTAACCTGCCTTCAATCCTTACCTCTGCTTCAAATACCTTACAGTGATCAGGTCCGGACTCACCCGTTATAATATACTCAGGTCCTTCTTTGTATCCTGCCTGTATCCGTTCCTGCAATATTGTTTTGCTGTCCACAAATAACTGTTTATCCTTGATATCAGCTAAAATAAATTTGTTGATAAATTCCCTGGCACATTCAATGCCTCCATCAAGATAAATGGAACCTATTACTGCTTCCATTGCATCACTTACAATAGAGTCCCTGAATCTGCCACCAGTCAGTTCTTCGCCTTTTCCCATAAAAAGAACTTCTGGAAGATTAATTTCTCTTGCACACATTGCTAATGTTGGTTCACAAACTATGCTTGCTCTTTTTCTTGAAAGACTTCCTTCCGGCATATTACATTCTTCATTAAAAAGATAATCACTTACCGTCAGCTCCAGTACTGCATCTCCTAAGAATTCCAGTCTTTCATTATTGTGAAGTTTATCTTTATATACTTCATTTCCGTATGAACTGTGTGTAAGAGCTAACTTAAGTAAATCCACATTATTGTATGCGTAACCTATCTTTTTTTCAAATTCTTTAATATTCATATTACTGCTCCATTATTCATATAGAAAAAAGCCCATAAAAGCGGGCTTTTAACTTATTGTCAGAAATTCATTCAAACTTCCTAATATAATATACTTTTGACTTAGTTAAGAGCATTCTTAATCTGCTCAACAGCATCAGCAACAGTAACGATTGATTCTGCTGCTTCATTAGGAATTTCGATATCAAATTCTTCTTCAATTCCCATTATTATCTGGAAAACATCAAGAGAATCTGCACCTAAATCATCTACAAAAGTTGTATCCATTGTAATCTCATCAGGTTCAACATTCAATACCTCTGCAATAATCTGCTGTAACTTTTCAAATTCCATATCTTTACCTTTCCTTTCAAAAAATGCTATATTGGGTAATTAATTAACATCTGTTAATGTATCTCTTATCTTAACATTAATATCAGCATCTACAAACTGAATACACTGTTCAACAGCATTCTTAATTTCTTTTGCATTAGAACTTCCATGTGCCTTAACCACAAGCCCGTTAAGCCCTAACATAGGTGCTCCGCCATATTCTGTAGCGTCATACTTCTTAAGAACCTTCTTAAGAGATGGCTTAATAAGCAAAGCTCCGAGCTTACCTCTGAATGTGGAAAGCATACTGTGCTTTATCTCGGATAAAAGTGTATATCCCACACCTTCAAACATCTTGAGAATAGCATTACCAACAAATCCGTCACAGACAACAACATCTGCATTACCCTGCGGAATATCCTTGGTCTCGACACTGCCGATAAAATTAATACCGCGACATTCCTTAAGAAGCGGAAAAGTATCCTTTACAAGCTGATTACCTTTCTCTTCCTCTGCTCCGTTATTGGCAATTCCTACTCTCGGATTCTTAATTCCAAGAACATATTCACTATATATAGAACCCATTCTCGCATAAAGTACCAGATGATCCGGTCTTGAATCAACATTAGCACCACAATCCACAAGAACAAGCGGTCCCTTGGCTGTTGGTAAAACAGGAGCTAAAGGCGGTCTCTTAACCCCCGGAATACGACCTATTATCGCCTGTGCGCCGACTAATATGGCACCGGTACTTCCGGCCGAAACAAAAGCATCTGCCTCGCCGGCCTTAACAAGATTCATTGCTACTACCATGGATGAGTCTTTCTTTCTGCGAATTGCATTCACAGGATGTTCTGCAGTCTCAATAACTTCGGTAGCACCAATAACTTCTATTCTATTATGGTCATATGTGTACTTGCTTAATTCAGCTTCAACCGCTTCCTTAATTCCTACAAGCTTGACAGTAACACATTCATTATTATTAACGGCATCCACGACACCCTTAACAATCGCAGCAGGTGCATTATCTCCACCCATTGCGTCAACTGCTACGGTAATTGCATTAATCATATTCCATGCTCCAAAATATACTTATTTATATCGGTTATAATATACTAAATCTCTAAATATATTTCAACTGTTTTTTACATTGTCACATTAAAAAACCTCCCGGAAAACTCCGGAAGGTTCCTCAATTAAGCTTCCTGTGATATGATTTCCTTCTTATTGTATGAACCACAAGCCTTACATACCCTGTGAGACATCATAAGAGCACCACACTTACTGCATTTTACTAAATTTGGTGTACTCATCTTCCAGTTCGCTCTTCTCTTATCTCTATGAGATCTTGAAGATTTATTCTTTGGACAAATAGACATGGTATTCGCACCTCCTTAACATTGACCATATACTAATCAACTATTTTTACTAAATTGTTCAAAAATATCATTAATTGCTGACATTCTTGGATCGGGTACGAACCTGTCGCATCCGCATTCACCATCATTGAGATTATGACCGCATACCGTACATATTCCCTTACAGTCTTCCTTACAAAGTACCTTAGGCGGCATGCTAAGTAAAATCTCTGTATACAGCATCTTGTCAGTATCAACATAATGTGATTCGATAAAATACTGTTCTTCATCATTATCATCAGCGTCAACCGAAACTTCTTCGTCAATATCAAACGGAATTACCGTGTTAACATCTTCAAGGCAACGGCTGCACGGAATAGCAAGTATAATACTGCCGCTTCCGGTAATGTGAATCTTATTCTTAGCGGGACTTACAATTCTAAGTTCAAACGGTTCTGACGAAACTACTCTGAAATCTCCGTCCCTGTATGAAAATGTATCACTTTCATAACTGACTGTATACTGCTTACTTCTGCCTGTATCCATGAGTTCATTTGAAATATCTAATATCATATTCTTCTCCTTCACAAACATATGCTTCAACAGCACACCTGTATCATTATACTAATGACATATTTGTTTGTCAAACATTTTTTTACTTTGTATTAATTATTTTACAAGGGCCACCGTTTCCCTTGCAATAGCAAGTTCTTCATTAGTAGGTATTGCAAGAAGTTTCACCTTTGAATCAGCTGTTGAGATAATGCCTTCCTCGCCATGCACATCATTCGCCTTATCATCAACTTTACACCCGAGGCATTCAAGGTAACTGCATATTTTGGCTCTTATATTGCTGTCATTTTCACCGATTCCTGCGGTAAAAGCTATGGCATCAGCTCCATTTAATGCAACAAAATATGCACCGATATATTTGGCAATCGAATAACAGAAAATCTCAATAGCAAGAGAAGCTTTCTCATTACCTGCTTTGGAAGCTGCTTCAATATCTCTTATATCACTGGAAATATTTCCTGATAAAGCATATATTCCCGATTCTTTATTAAGTATATGAAGTATATCATCTATTGACTTATTCTCTTTGTGGGCAATAACCTCAATTATTGAAGGATCGATATTACCGCTTCTGGTACCCATCACAAGCCCCTCAAGAGGAGTAAGTCCCATTGATGTATCAATGCATCTGCCGTTGGAAATTGCTGAAACTGATGCTCCGCCGCCTAGGTGGCATACAATAAGTCTGCTTTCTTCATAAGGTTTGCCGATAAGTTCTGCGGCTTTCTTTGAAACATAACTGTGGCTGGTTCCGTGGAAACCGTATCTTCTTATAAGATATTTGTCATAATATTCCAAAGGAATACCGTACATATATGCTTTCTTAGGCATTGTCTGATGAAATGCAGTATCAAAAACTGCAACCATAGGAACATCCGGCATAATTTTTTTACAAGCCTCTATTCCGATAAGATTAGCCGGATTATGAAGAGGTGCAAGATCACTGCATTCCTTTATATAATCAATTACGGCATCATCAATAAGGACAGATGATGTGAATTTTTCTCCGCCGTGAACTACTCTGTGTCCTACAGCATCAACTTCGGAAAGCGATTTTATTACGCCTTTACTGCTGTCCATAAGTGCATCAAGTACATACCTGATTGCCTCTGTATGTGTAGGCATATCTTTATCTACGGTTTCCTTGGCATGTCCTTCTTTGGCATATGTGAGTGTTCCGTCTATTCCTATTCTTTCACATACACCCTTTGCAAGAACTTCCTCTTTTTCCGAATCTATAAACTGAAATTTCAAAGACGAGCTTCCACAATTAACAACTAAAATTTTCATATCTTTTCCTCTTAATAAAATTACTCTTTCTGTGCCTGTACCGCTGTTATGGCAACAACACCTACGATATCTTTAGCGGAACATCCTCTTGAAAGGTCATTTACAGGCTTGTTCATTCCCTGGGTAATAGGACCATATGCTTCTGCCTTTGCAAGTCTCTGCACAAGCTTATATCCGATATTACCTGCATCAAGGTCAGGGAAAATAAGTACATTAGCTTTACCTGCAACTTTACTTCCCGGTGCTTTATATGCCGCAATTTCGGGAACCAATGCCGCATCCGGCTGTAATTCTCCGTCAATTTTAAGATATGGTGCATTATCTCTCGCTATTTTATATGCGTTATATACTTTATCTACATCCGCATGTCTCGCACTTCCCTTTGTCGAATATGAAAGCATTGCAACGTATGGCTCGCCTCCCACAAGATATCTGAAAGATTCTGCCGAGGCAATGGCTATTCCTGCAAGCTTCTCAGGTTCAGGATTCTGTTCAAGACCACAATCTCCGAACAGGAAGGTCCCATTATACCCATATTCGCAATCAGGTACTACCATTATGAAAAATGCTGAAACAAGACGGCTTCCCGGTTTTGCCTTAACAAGCTGTAATGCCGGACGAAGCGTATTGGCTGTAGAATGACAGGCTCCTGAAACGATACCATCCGCCTGATTCTCCCTAAGCATCATACATGCAAAATAAATATAGTCAGAAGTAAGTAATTCCCTTGCCTCTCCCGGTGTCATACCCTTCATTCTTCTAAGTTCAACAAGGTCATTTATAAACCTGTCAAGATCAGGATATGTAAACGGATTGATAATATGTATTCCCTCTATATCCAGTCCTTCCGAAAATTCTTTTACTTCTTCCTCTGTGGCAATAACAGTCACATCGGCAACATTTTCTTTAATGACAGTTACAGCAGCTTCCCATACTCTCCTGTCCATACCCTCAGGGAGAATTATTCTTTTTTTCTCAGCTCTGGCTCTTTCTTTAATTTCATCAATAAATGCCATTTTGCAAATTCCTTTCTCTCAAAATACAATCTTATACAATTATACCCTAAATGATTACTTCATTCAATAAAAAAAATTGAAATTTGACTGTAAAAATAAATAAATTTATAATAATATACATAAAAAAAAGAAGGAGTTCCAATCATGAAGTCACTGGCAATAATTTCAGAATACAATCCATGTCACAAAGGACATGCATACCAGATAGAAAAAGCAAGAGAACTTTCAGGTTCCGATATTATCATTGCACTTATGAGCGGCAATTTTGTACAACGCGGAATCCCTGCTGTTTTTGATAAATATACAAGAGCCGGCCTTGCTGTTTTGTCAGGTGCAGATATTGTAATTGAACTTCCGACGGTATATGCCACTTCAAGTGCCGAAGGATTTGCATATTATGCCATAGATATCTTAAACAGACTAAATGCTGTTGATTATATATCATTCGGCATGGAAAATGATAATTTGTCTATCATTAATGAAATCGCTAAAATTCTTTCTGATGAACCGGAAAATTACCGTATATTACTGAAAAAATATATGAGTAAAGGATTTTCCGCACCCTTGTCGCGAGAATATGCCTTATCGGAATATTTAAGTAATACCGGTTTCAGGAATATTTTGGGTATGCCTAACAATATCCTTGCCCTCGAATATATCAAAGCACTGCATAAAACATCTTCTGCAATTACCCCTGTACCGGTAAAAAGAATAGGCAATGGTTACAATGATGCAATCGCCACAACTCCTTACCCAAGTGCTACCTCAATAAGAAATATGTATAAGAATAATGACACCGAAGGAATAAAAAGCAGCCTTCTGCCTGATGTATACAATTATATTTCCTGCAAAAAACCTATATTTGAAGAAGATTTTTCAATGCTGCTTAACCAGAGTATATTGTTAAATAGAAATTTTCTCCACGAATACAGTGATATAGACGAAAAACTTTCAAACCGTATAAACAATCTTTTTTCCTCAGGAAATTATTACAACTTTAACGGGCTTGCCGCAGAGTTAAAAAGCAAAAACTACACATATACAAGAATATGCCGTTCACTTATTCATATTCTGTTAGGAATCAAAGATAATGATATTAAATCAGCCGATGCCTGCAGGGTTCTTGCTTTTAATAAAGCCGGCGGGAAATTTCTTAAAGATATAAGGGACAAATCAGGCATAAAATTAATATGTGATCTATCTGAAGCCAAAAATATCCTTAAGGAAAATACAATTCTCCAAAAGGATATTTTATCATCAGACATATACCGTCTGGCTTATTTCAATAAATATAATGAAAATCTTACGGATGAATACCGTCATAAGCCCGAAATCATTAATTCTTAAAGCTGTGGATAGGTGCCGGAATTCTTCCTCCACGATTGACAAATCTTGAACAGTCAAATGTGTTGACAGGCATAACCGGTGCGTATCCTAAAAGTCCTCCGAATTCAACAACATCTCCGGCCTTCTTACCATACGCAGGTATAACTCTCACAGCCGTTGTCTTCTGATTAACCATTCCGATTGCCGCTTCATCTGCAATTATTCCTGAAATAGTCTCTGCACTTGTATCTCCCGGTATCGCAATCATATCAAGACCTACAGAGCATACACAGGTCATTGCTTCAAGTTTTTCTATAGTAAGCGAACCTTCCTTAACAGCATCTATCATTCCCTGATCTTCACTTACAGGGATAAATGCTCCACTTAATCCACCAACATAAGAAGATGCCATAACACCACCTTTTTTTACCTGGTCATTAAGCAATGCGAGGGCTGCCGTTGTTCCCGGTGCGCCTGCTCTCTGAAGGCCGATTTCTTCCAATATTTCTGCTACGGAATCTCCTACAGCAGGTGTTGGTGCAAGAGAAAGATCTATTATTCCAAAAGGAACCCCCAGTCTCTTTGATGCTTCCTGTGCCACAAGCTGACCTACTCTTGTTATCTTAAACGCTGTTTTTTTAATTGTTTCACAAAGGACTTCAAAATCTGCTTCCCTGATTGAAGAAAGTGCGTATTTAACAACACCCGGACCACTTACTCCGACATTAATTATTACATCTGCTTCCGATACTCCGTGAAATGCGCCTGCCATAAACGGATTATCATCAGGTGCATTGCAAAGTGCAACAAACTTAGCGCAGCCAAGTGAATCATTATCCTTAGTGTATTCTGCGGTTTCTTTAATTATATCTCCGAGAAGTCTTACCGCATCCATATTGATGCCGGTCTTTGTAGAACCAACATTAACCGAGCTGCATATAAGTTCTGTTTCTGCAAGTGCCCTTGGTATTGAACGTATAAGAAGTTCATCGCTCCTTGTCATTCCTTTGCTTACAACTGCGGAATATCCTCCAATAAAATTAACGCCTACTTCATGAGCTACTTTATCAAGAACTTTTGCAATTTCAACATAATCATCGCTCGTCTTACATGCTGCCTGTCCCACCATAGCAATAGGGGTTATTGAAATTCTTTTATTAACGATAGGTATTCCGAATTCTTTTTCAATATCCTGGCCTGTCTTAACAAGGTCTTTTGCCACGGTCGTAATTTTGTTATATATATTGTTTTTAACTTTTTCAAGGTCACTGTCTGCACAATCCAAAAGGCTGATACCCATTGTTATAGTTCGTACATCAAGATTTTCCTTTTCAATCATCTTGTTGGTTTCATTTACTTCATATATGTTAATCATTGCATACCTCACCAATTAAATTCTGTGCATTTTATCAAAAATTTCTTCTCTCTGGCATTTAATAACAACACCTATGCCTTCACCTATTGCATCAAGGTCTGTAATTACTTCAGAAAGATCTTTAGTAGCTTTTGAGGCATCCACAACCATCATCATATTAAAAAATTCAGATACAATTGTCTGTGATATATCAAGGATATTAATATGATTTTCTGCAAGATATGTACATACTTTTGCAATAATTCCTACTGTATCTTTTCCTACTACTGTGATAATTACTTTGTTCATTTTTTTCTCCTATTTCTGTTAAAATATTGCAATATCCGAAGGCTTACTCCGGTTTGCTACTTTTATGTCAAAATCCTCTGCGCGGAATTCTGATTCACCAAGATTGATTTCCTGTCTCACCGTCTCATAGGCAAGTTCAGGAAAATTATTTTCCTTACTTAGATGTCCCAAAAACACATTGCCTGTTCTTCCCCCCAGTATACCATTAAGGAGGCGTCCGCAGTCCTCATTGGAAAGATGCCCTTTTCCTCCGAGAATTCGTTGCTTTAAAACATAAGGATATGGGCCTGTCATCAACATATTGATATCATGATTGGATTCTATTAAAACCGTATCAAGATTCTTGAAATTCTCAACAATTTCATCAGTATACACGCCTAAATCCGTTATTATTCCCGCTTTGCTTTTCCCCGAGGAAAAAGTATATGCAACAGGGTCTGCGGCATCATGGCTTACAGATGTGGATTTTATGGTTACGTCACCTATCATAAAGGAATCTCCCGCATGTATGGGGTTAAATATTCCCTCAGGAACTTTTCCAAGCTTTGAATTATTTTCTATTGCGGCTAAAGTCATGCCTGTTCCGTAAACCGGTATCGGGCAATACCTTTCAAGTACTCCGAGTCCCGAAGTATGATCGTCATGTTCATGTGTAATTAAAAGAGCATCTATATCCTCTGCTTTAATATCAAGCATCGTAAGCCCTTCAATCACTCTTTTTCTGCTTATTCCATCATCTATAAGAATATGTGTCGTTTCTGTTCCGATATATATACAATTGCCACTGCTTCCACTGGCAATACTCATCATACGCATAACAATTCTCCTAACATTGATATGAATATACATTGCTTTTATTCGTATGTCAATAAATTCTATTTCCAGTAAAGTTCCACTTCTGCACCATTATGTAAAGGTGAGACAAATTCCGCCTTGACTTTATCAATGGTCATGACAAGCTCGTCCCCTCCCATTTTACTCATATCAAACGGATATACGTCAAGAATATCCACAAATGTGTAGGATTCTTTACCGGTTAAAGTAACATATGTATTATTCACTTTGACACTTATGGTACTGTGACTGACATTTTCCGGTATATCATCCACATCCGTTTCTTTTACACTGTCATCTGCTTCAAGCTCGTCATAAGACATTTCTGACATATCCTGATACTTTACATTAAAATTAGGGTAAACAGGTGTGTCCTTTGCTGCAATGTCATTGTTTACAATAATTTTTTTATCATCAACAGGTATATCAAGGAACTTAAACAACTGTTCAACCGTATAATAATCTTCCATTATGATGTTGTCACCATTTTTAATTATATAGTTGCCTGACTGTATCTCTCCGTTAACGTAAGCATATCTTGGACACGCAATATTATTGCCGTTTACATTAAAAGTTACCGATGTGTTAAATTCCTGTAACTCATCAAGTCTCATTTCAGGTTCTTTACCCACAGTGGATTCTTCGATATCAATATAATCATTCTTCATTATTTCCGACATCAAAGTTGTCTCTTTACCGTTTTTAAGAATTACCGCAGGATTGCCGGATTCTCCACGTATCATCCGGTGTACGCCATTTAAGGTATACTCAACTGCAGGACCCCGCCTTGGGAACAGCTTTTCGTTAGGATATCCTGCCTGCATTACGGCATCAATAACCGTCAGCTTACTGTTATCATATAATTTAATTTTGTTACCGTTTACGGTTACCGCTATAAAATTATTTCTCTGGTTGTAGTAATTAATACAAATACCCACAGGAGTGACATAAAGAGGGTCTTTTTTTACATTATCAACAGCAAATTCAACATTTTCAAGAACTTCTTTTCCTCTTAAAGCTACCCTTGTTTCAGGTAAATCAAGTTCTTTTGCGAGAAGTTTTGTAAATCCCGGAATTTTACCGCCTCCACCGACAACAAATACTGCATTAACAGTTTTGCCGCCATTAAGTTCTTTTATCTTATCTGCCACATTACAGGTTATCCTGTTTACAACCGGTTCCGTAAGTGCCCTTACATCGTCAGGCATAAGTGTATTTTTGATTCCCATTACATCTTTAAATGTAATTTTTGATTTTTTGCCTGCTCCGATTTTAATTTTTTCCGCTGTCGCAAAGTCTACAAGGTAATGTTTTGCGATTATTTCCGATATTTCATCTCCGGCGCATGGTATCATTCCGTAAGCAATTATACTTCCGTCCTTTGTTATACATATATCCGATGTACCCGCACCAACATCAACAAGTGCGATATTAAGCAATCTGAAATTCTCAGGAATTGCAACATTCATGGCAGCAATTGGCTCAAGTGTAAGATTGGCAACTTCAAGTCCCGCAATCTCAACTGCCGCATATAATCCGTCTACTACCTCTTCAGGCAAAAATGTTGCAAGAAGAAGCACGGATATTTCCGAACCCTTATGTCCTTCAAGGTTAGTTATCTCATAACCGTTAAGATAATATTTGACAGGGGTATACCCTACACAGTAGTAATTAACATCCGTTACAGTCTCGCATACCTGCCTGTGAGCAAGGTCTACACCGTTTAAATCAAGGGAATAAATATCTTCGCTTGATATTTTCACTTCCGGGTCCATTTTCATATCAGCCTCTACTGTTACGGTTTTTAACACTCTTCCTGCCGCTGCAATACAAACACCGGATAATTTTCTGTTAATCTTTCTTTCAAGTTTTTCTTTTACCTGTTTAATTTCTTCCCCGACAACACTAATATCATGAACCTGTCCGTCAAGCATGGCTCTTGTCGCATGCTCCATCACTTCCATGGCAACAATATGAAATCCATACGAATCTTCATATCCGATTGTTCCAACCAGACTTCTTGTTCCTATATCAAGGCCAAAAACATAATTATCCGGGCATTTGATTTCTGACATATTATCCGCAATTCCTTTCACTGATACATTTCTCTAAACGTGTATTATATCATAATTGTTTATATTCTTCCAGCTTGTTTTGAAGCTGTCCTGCCGTGTCTTCAAAACTTCCGCCTGTATTTATTACAAAACTGCAATGTTTTCTGAATTCATCATCTTTTAACTGGTCTTTAAATATTGTTTTTATCTTTTCTTCAGAATAACCGCGTTCAGTTAAAAGTCTTTCTCTTCTGGTCGCTTCATCGGCATATACATACCATATTTCATCACATATTTTATCATAATTATTTTCGATAAGAAGTGCTGCTTCTATAAAAATATAATCCCTGCCCTTTGCATCTGCTTCAAGAATCAGTTCTTTAATTTTCGCGTTGGTTGCAGGATGTACCGCAAGTTCCCATTGTTTTTTCACTGATGGATTGTTATATATAACACCGGACAGCAGTTCTTTATTGAGTGTACCGTCTTCATTATATGCATTTTCTCCGAAAAGTTCGTAAGCCTTAGCCGTAAGTATTCCGCCCTTTTCCATAATCTGCCTTGCTACATCATCTGCCATTACGATATCACAATTACACATTTTCTTTAAAGCGGCAAGAACGCAGGATTTTCCTGCTCCCACGCCGCCGGTTATTCCGATTATTTTCATATTATTTCGCCTCGTACCAGTCTTTTCCGCTATGAATATCAATTGCAAGCGGTACCCTGAGCGTTGCCGCATTAACCATTTCTTCAGATAATATTTTACGGACCTGTTCCTCTTCTCCGATTTTGGTCTCAATAAGCAATTCATCATGAATCTGTAAAATAAGTCTTGACTCAAGTCTTTCATTCTTAAGACGTTTGTATACATTAATCATTGCAATTTTAATTATATCGGCAGCAGTTCCCTGTAATGGGCTGTTCATTGCAATTCTCTCGCCAAACTGCCTCTGCATAAAATTACCTGAGGATAATTCAGGAACAGGTCTCCTTCTTCCGTATATGGTCTTTGTATATCCGTTTTCTTTGGCACTTTTCACAAGGTTGTCAAGGTAGTTTTTAAGTGTCTTGTAGGTATTAAAATATTCATCTATATACTCTTTGGCTTCTTTTTTGGAAATACTTAAATCCCTGCTTAAACCAAAAGAACTTATTCCATATACAATTCCGAAATTAACGGCTTTTGCATTGCTTCTTTGTCTTGGTGTTACCTCGTCCAAAGGCGTCTTAAATACTTTAGATGCCGTAATTTTGTGGATATCCCGGTCTTCGTTGTATGCTTCAATCAGTGTGTCATCACCTGACATATGTGCAAGCAGCCTCAATTCTATCTGGGAGTAGTCGGCATCCATAAAAATAAAACCATCTTCCGGCACAAATACTTTTCTTATCTTTCTGCCAAGCTCCATTCGTATAGGTATATTCTGGAGATTAGGCTCTGTACTGCTAATTCTTCCCGTTGCTGTTATTGTCTGGTTAAATGTACTGTGTATTCTTCCGTCTACAATATATTCCGCAAGTCCATCGGCATATGTCGATTTCAATTTGGCAAGTGTTCTGTATTCAAGTATACTGTCAACAATCGGATAATCTGCTGAAAGCTTTTCAAGCACATCTGCCGAAGTAGAATAACCTGTTTTTGTTTTTTTCCCGCATGGAAGGTTTAATTTTTCAAAAAGGACTTCTCCAAGCTGTTTTGGGGAATTGATATTAAATTCAGTACCCGCTTCTTTATAAATACTTTGCTCCAAATCCTTTATTTTAACGGAAAGTTCATCTCCATATTGCTTTAAGGCGTCCTTATTGACTGCAATTCCGTATTTTTCCATACTTTTCAGAACATAGATAACAGGCAGTTCAATGTCATGATATACTTTTTCCATATCTGTTTCTTTAAGCCTTTTCATTGCCTCATCAAAGGAATTAAAAGCAACGTAAGCCTCAAGTGCAAATAACTTTACAATCTTATCAAATCCGTCTGTAAGATATGAAGAGACCTTATTTTTACCGATAATATCACTGCGGCCTTCTACAGTAATACCCATAAAATCATTAGCTATATCGTTATATTCATATTCCTGTAAAAGAGGATTAAGAAGATATGCCATTATCGCAATGTCGTGTATTTTGTCCTTGTATGAATCTGTAAAATATTCAAGATGATTTTTAAGGTTGATAGTGTATATTTCGCAGTCAAGCTCTTTTATTTTTGATACAAGGTATTCTTCGGTAATAAGACCCTCACACGAAATAAATGTTACACTGTCAGGCTTATAGCAGATTGCCGCACCGGCAAAAACGTCGCCCTTTGCTATTGAGATTCCGCATTTTCCTTTTACCCGGCAGGCTTCAAATACTTTATCCACTTCAAAATAATCTTTTATTATTATAATTTCTTCCGGAATTTCTTTTTGCTCAAAGGATGACTTATCAAAGTATTTGAGAAGACTTTTTAATTCATATCTGGTAAATAATTCATACGCTTCTTTCGTGAAAATATTACCTATAGCACTGTCCTCTATGTTAAATTCCACCGGTGCGTCAGTTTCTATTGTTGCAAGAACCTTGCTCAGCTTTGCAAGATCATAATTCTCCCTGAGACTGTTTTTTGCCTTAGTAGGAGTCAATTCCTCCACATGTTCATAAGCATTCTCAATAGAATGGTATTTGGAAATAATGGACATTGCCGTCTTTTCCCCGATACCGGGAACTCCCGGAATATTGTCCGAAGAATCACCCATAAGAGCCTTCAAATCAATAAATTCCGATGGCGTTGCCATATATTTTTCCATGACATCCTCAGGATAATAATTTTCTATTTCAGTCCTGCCTTTGATGGTCTTTGGAAGCCTGATTTTGATATGTTCATCCGCAAGCTGTAACAGATCCCTGTCACCCGATAATATTACAACATTGTATCCAAGGGACTGGGCTTTTTTACCTACTGTTCCCAGAATATCATCAGCCTCATAACCTTCAAGTGTTATAACAGGTATATTCATTGAAGCCAATATTTCTTTAATAACCGGCACCTGTTCATGCAATTCCGCAGGCATAGGCTTTCTGGTGCCCTTATACATCTCATACATCTTATGTCTGAATGTAGGTGCCTTTAAATCAAATGCCACCGCAATGTGGTCGGATTTTTCATCTTCCATTGCCTTTAGCATAATATTGATAAATCCGTATATCGCATTGGTGTGGATACCTTCATGATTGGTAAGCATAGGTATTCCGTAAAATGCTCTGTTCATAATACTGTGTCCGTCTATTAAAAGTAAATTGTTCATAATTTCTCCAATTAAAAAATCTTAAATAATATATAAATCAGTGTTCCAAAAACAGCCGTATTGCTGATTATATATACAGCCTCATAAAGAGAGCTCGCCATTTCATAATAGTGGCATTTTTTCTCAAGTCCGGTAATTTTCTCATCTAACAATCCGATAAAGTTCATATTATCATTATTGTCATCTTCTCCGAATCCATACTTAAGCACATAGTATATTTCCATTTCATCATAACAGTCCTTACAGGATTTTACGTGTTCAAGCACTTTTTCCAAATCCTCTTCAGGAATATCATCATCTATTATTTTGGGTATTAACTTTTGAAAATCACGACATTCCATAAATAATCATCCTCGCTTATCTGATTATGATACTATATCCGAAGCAGGTATTGCAATTGTTACTTTAGTACCTTTCATAATAATGCTTTCAATAGTAACTTTTCCGTTTACCATGTTTTTGATACGAGCAACCGTATTATCGATTCCTATATGTTTTCTTCCGTCATCAGGACGGTAACCCGTATCAAATCCCACGCCGTTATCCTCTACTATAACATATATCGTATTATTTTTCAGATATGTCCTTATTGAGATTATCCCAACCCCTTCTTTACCTTTCATTCCATGTTTCACCGCATTTTCAACAAGTGTCTGTACGGTAAGAGGCGGAATATTAAAATCTGTTATTTCAAGATTATATTCGACTTTTAAAAGATCTCCTTTGCGAAGCATCTCTATGTAAAGATAACTTTCCACATGTTCCATTTCTTTTTCAAAAGGAATTACACGCCTGTCAGCCAGCGAATTCATATTTGCTTTCATATACGTTGAAAAATATTTAATCGCTGTCTTTGCTTTTTCAGGTTCTTTTACACATATGTCCTCTATTACATTTAAAGCATTAAATACAAAATGTGGTTTTATCTGTCCTACCAGTAACTCCATTCTGCTGTTTACAAGCTGTTTCTCAAGGTCTTTTGCCCGAATTGATTTTTCAACAGTTTCTTTACTGATTTTGACCATGTCAATAAAATTAATTATCCCAAATATAAGAAGTCCCGTAGAAAAAATTTCTCTGATAAATTTTCTTTCTACAATATAAAGTATCATTTCAAACAATGCAGCAACACAGAGTATCATGGTAGATACCATTATCAGCAGGGATTGTTTATTATGTTCTTTGAGATAGTTAATATAAAAAATAATCTCATGTCCTACAAGGATGGCTGTTATTCCCACTATTACCATATCCACTGCATATACATAAGGCATTATTGACATAATTCTTCTTACAAGACACACTGCGTAGACACCTAACCACACTGAAAACAAAATGTCGGAAACCATACGGCATTTCTTGTCTGTAATATATTTCTGAAGATGCAGGAATAAGAAACCGCAAAACAAAATCTTGCTTATAAAGTCAATAACATTCATAAATGCAGTCTTTCCAAAGAGAAATGATATATAATCATAATTAACAAATGAAAATATACTTCCGCATATCAGAAGCAGTGCACAGGATTCGTAGTTTCTGCCACCATTAAACTTAAATGCTGAAAATGCAAGCTGTACTACCGCAAATCCCACACCGAGGCATAAGGTAACTATTCCTATAAGAAGATTATACCAGTTTTCTTTTATTTTTAATCTTAACAGTTCAGTCTCAGAGCCTGCATAAATATTTTCAAGAAAATAAGTATAACTGTCGTCACTATATTTTTTGCTTATAGGTTTAATAATTATTTCCACATCATCATCTTTGGCTATTCCGGGTGATTTAAACTTAATCCATCGGACAAATACATCCTTAGGTGTATTTACGCACTCTTTGCCATTAATTTTCATTGTAATAGTGTTTCTTACCACAGGACAGGATATCTTAACATCTTTCTCAATATCCGTATCAAAATGTCCTTTTACAATCAGTTGTTTATATCCGTCACTTCTGATATCTTCAAAAGATTTAAAAGCAACAGGTAAATCATCTTCCGTTTCCTGATATGTTCCTGATATGTTGATTTTTTCGATATTCTCTGTCTCATCATCATACCTGTATTGATATGTAAATCCGATTGCCATGTAAGTAATTGTAATTACAACTATTAAAATCCTTTTTATTTTATCATATTTCATTATATCACTCCCTTTATCATGAAAAGGCAAAAAGCCCTTATATAAGGGCTTCTACTTATTGTTACTTCTGGTTATTATAATCCGATACATCCTTATCAGGTTCATAATATTTACGTTCTGTCTGTAAATTTGTGTATGGATTAGCACTTCCGTTGTTGCTCAAAGGATCTGAACCTGAAGTTGCATATGGATTGTTTAAATCAATATCATTATACGGCACATAATTATTACGTTTGGTCATCTTAATTTTGTATGTACATGAGCCTGCTATAAATCCAATAATATAACATATAAAAAGTCCTAACATCATAATAACTGCGGGACCTGCTTTACCTGTTCCGCTTAAATTAAACTTAAGTAAGGCAAGGCAATATACGATGAATATAATCATAGGTATTGTGGAAATAAGTATAAAAATAACAGTAAGTACCACAAGACCTGATGTATTCTTCTTAACGTTATTTCTGATAATATTGATTATCATTGTTACTGCCGCAAGGGCCATTCCTAAAGGATATGTAATATATCCTAATAAAAGAAGCGAACTCATCCCCTTCCAGTCAAATATGAGGCTGAACATATCAACCTGCGCATATGTGTAAATACCCTGGCCTGCCGATATTCCCATAAGCACCGCTACAACTGCCGTTGCCACAACCGCGACGTAATGAAGGTTGGCAAGAAAAGCCACACCCAGCAATACAAATGCTGCAATAAGAACGATATTTTTTACAAATGAAGCATCAGTAATATTGATTTCACTGACTCCTCCAAGTGCATACATACCGATATAAAATACCGCTACAAGCAAAAAACTTATGCCTGCAATCTTTTCTGATTTTTTCATTCCTTTTTCTCCTAAAAAATTTTTATAATAATTGTACCATTTATATACATTTTTTTCAATATTTAGACACAAAAAAAGTCAGACAAATGTCTGACTTAAAATGCAGGTGGCGGGACTTGAACCCGCATGTTGTTGCCAACGGCAGATTTTGAGTCTGCTGCGTCTGCCATTCCGCCACACCTGCGAACTTCTATATATTATCATAGGATTTTAATAAAAGCAACTGTTTTTTATCAGTATACTATGCACTGTGAAAGGCACCATTCATACAAATGATGCCTTATAAAAACTGTGGTAATATTTAAGTACTATTTCCATAAATCATTATGTTTCAAATTAAGATATTCATCATAAGCCTTTTCAAGGATCTGGCGTTCGTTGGAGAACTTAAGTAAGTGATATGCTTCATGAAACTTATAATATCCCGAATCCTCAAAATATTCCTCACGCTGGGGTCTGCTGGAATAATTCTGTGACATCATAAGATACCAATGCACATCTTTACATATTACGTCACCCGGAACATTAAATGTATACTGGCTCTTGCCAATGTACTTCATAATCCTGCCCTTAACACTGGATTCCTCTTTCACTTCGCGAAGTGCCGTTTCCTCATGGCTCTCGCCTGCTTCCACCGTCCCCTTGGGAAGCACCCATCCTTCGTACTTATTCTTATAATTCTTATATAGAAGAAGAATCTTTCCTCTATAAATTACCACACCGCCACAACTCGTTGCTTCTGTCATTGCAATTTCTCCTAACTGGTGTGTCTAAACAACCTATTGACAGTATATAACTTTTTATGACATTTATCAATCATTTATTGCTGTAATAATAGTCATATATCTGTTTTGTAACTTCTGCAGCAGTTGTATTTCTCTGCGGTCCGCCTTCCACTACTGCCACAACGGCTATTTCAGGGTTATCGGCAGGTGAAAAGCTTGCATAAAGCGAGTGTTCATATCCTTCCGTTCCATATTGGGCAGAGCCTGATTTAGCTGCAAGTGTGTATTCCACACCTCCGAAAAGCCATGAAAAGCTGTCCTTTACAACCTGCTCCATACCTTTTTTTAAAAGCGAAGCTTCTTTTTCCGTAATCAATGTGTCATATTTTTCTTCTTTGAACTTCTTGACAGTCATGCCGTTGGTACTTTCAACAGAAGACACAAGGTATGGTTCCATCAAAGTTCCGTTATTGGCAATAGTGCATGTAATAAGTGCAAGATGAAACGGTGTTATAACTGTTTTTCCCTGTCCGAAAGACGTCTGGGCAATATCCCATTCTGACGATTCCCCGTTAAGGACAAATCTGCTCTTATTATATTCAAGGTTAGTCGGCAGTTCTTTATTGAACAACATTTTTTCGGCAGTTTTTTTATATCTGTCGAGGTCAAGCGAAAGTCCGATATTGATAAAAGAACAATTACATGAAACTGCAAGTGAAGAAAACAGATCTACATCGCCATGTGCAGTTGTCCTTACACAGTTAATTGTGTTGTTTCCCAATTCGTAAGTACCGTCACATATATAGTGATACTGCCCGTAATCATTTTTATGTTCCCTAAGATACTCAAGCATTGTAATAAGTTTAAATGTAGAGCCGGGAGGATAAAGTCCCTGTGTTGCCCTGTTTACAAGAACGGAATCGCTGCCTTCCCCCGTTATCTGGCTCCAGTTAGCGGCAAGCGTGTTTGGATCAAAATCAGGTTTGGAAACCATGGCAAGTATTTTTCCTGTTGACGGTTCCATAACAATAACAGCTCCTCTATTGCTTCCTAACGCATCATAACAGGCTTTCTGAAGGCCCACATTAAGAGTGGTTACAACATTGTCCCCGGTATTTCTGTTACCGGATAAGTCATTGCCAATCTGTTCAAAAAAATTCTGATTGGAATGAAGCATATAATATCCGTACAGGCTTTCAAGACCATATCCGCCATTATTAAGATATCCTATTGCATGTGAAAACAGTCCCGAATAGGGATAATATCTTGTCTCATTACCATCATCATCCACATTGGTAACCGCAAGTTTCGTCTTATCATCCGATAAAATCGAGCCCCTTATTGTACGACGCGAAAGCACGCCCTGTCTTTTATTGTAAGAATTATTAATAATGGACTCTGCCTGCGTCAGGTTAAAATATATAAGATATCCTGCCATTGCAATAAATGTAATGACAAATATCAAAGTTGAAACAATTATGCTCTTATTATTCTTTCGATTTTCTAATTTCTTTTTCATTGATATCCTCCCTTACTTTCATACATACAGTCTGCACAATGGCAAACATAATAAGTGAACTTAAGATAGAACTTCCTCCGTAACTTACAAATGGCAATGTTACTCCCGTGGACGGAATAAATTTGGTAACTCCGCCGATTGTAAGGAAGCATTGGAAAATATACAGCACACCGATTCCCGCTGCAAGCAGTTTATTAAACATATCTTTGCATAATGTGGCATTTTTCATTATTTCAAGAAAAATACTTACACACACAAGTGCCACACATATTGCAAATATAAGGCCAAATTCCTCTGCTATTGCGGAAAATACAAAATCCTTACTGACTACAGGTATTGATGTTGGAAGTCCGCCGTAAAGTCCCATTCCGAACCATCCGCCTGTTCCAATTGCAAACAAAGACTGTGTTATCTGATATCCCTTACCATCTATATCAGCCCATGGATTAAGCCACACACTTACCCTCACCCTTATATGGGCAAAAAGGTGATATGCAACAACGGATGCTCCTGCTCCCGCTACAAAGCCTGTAAGCAGATATACCACTTTTCCCGAAGCAATATATATCATTATCAGATATACAATAAAAAAAATCAAAGCTGCTCCAAGATCCGTCGACAGTACAAGAATTATGACATGTGCAAAAGCAAAAATCGCAGATATAAGTATCTCTTTAAAACCTGAAGATTTTGATAACATTGATGCAACAAAAAGTACAAAAAGTATTTTTACAAATTCAGAAGGCTGGAATGTAAGTCCCGCTATGGTAAAGGAAAGGTTGGCTCCGAAGCTTGTCCTGCCAAGCACAAGTGTTATGGCAAGCAGAATAATGCCCACAATAGCATATACATACTTAGCCTTGATAACTGCTTCTTTTTTTCTAAAAAATACAGGTATAAAGAAAAAAAGAACACTTCCTGCCATAACGATTCCAAACTGTTTTATAGCATTGTGTGGGGCCAGTCTTTCAATCATTACAAATCCTAAAGCAAGCATAAATGTCATGTTATTGGTTATGACATCAGATGATTCAGGATAAATAACCTTAAAAAGTACAGGAAAAAATATCAGGTAAATAAGTTCCAATGCAAGACATAAAAAGGTTATCAAGCTGAAATTATGATATAAAATCAGTGCATAACATACTGCAAAAATAAGCATAATAAATACTTTTTGTGCAATGACATGACCTTTGTTCTTTTTATAAGTGGAAATGGTATTAATCCTGAAGCAAAGGTAAGTATATAAAAGCATCAGGAAAACCAATATGTACTTTGATAAATTTATGATTATATTTTCCAAATCTATTCAACTCCTCTTGTAAAATGTCCTCTTGTGAATGTATTATCCTCAGGCTTCGTTCTATTATTAAAGCATTTAAATACATCTGCAACCTCAGCGGCATTTTCCGTGGTAAAAATAATGCCATAATATTCAGGTTGTATTCTTATTCTGTCTAACTTGTCAAAAAGATATACAGGAACACTGTTATATATTATGTTATAGCAGAATTTACAGCAGGTTAATACCGGCAGCAAAGCATTCTTCCTGTCACGAAGCATTGAAAATAATGTACTTCCTTTATGACAGTTTCCGCTTGTCTTATCAATACAGTTGGCTGTTATCATAAGTGGAATCCTTCCGTATACAACAAGCTCTCCGTTATCTATATCCATCTCGGATAATTCTTTTTCATTAAGCTCAAGAGGATATGTTATTCCTGTAATTCCATAATCTTCCAGGGCACTTACGGCATAATTATTAAATGCATATATACAGTAATCAGCAATTACTTCCTTATCACATTTTGTTTTCTGGGACATATTTCTTATCATGTAGCCGTCAGAATTGCTCTTGACGTTATATGTACCTCTGTCAACTCTTGGCAGCCCGATATATGACTTAACATTATTTTTTCTGCATAACTCCACGCAACGGCTGATTTCGTCTCCGGACATAACCTCGGTATCGATAACCATTCTTTGAATATTATGTTTTACGGCTTCATTTGCCTGTTCATATGTAAGTACATGAACAGAAATGCCCTTATTACGGCTTTCTTTATGTGCTGCACAAGGTAAAAACCTGTGGCTGTTGTTCCTTTTTGAAGCTTCAAGGTATGCATCTGTCAGTCTGTCTACGGCGGTTCTCCTGAGTTCATTAAGGCTTTTAAGAGGAATAAAAATATTATCTTCCATCCTGATATCAAGGGTATCAAGTTCAAACATAGTCTGTCCCATTTTTCTCAGTTGTTTATCAACGTCTTCTCTGGAGACAGCCCTGTTAAGTGCAGTCTCACACGTTGGTCCGTCTATTGTTATGGCTATGTTTCCAAACGATAATGACATAGTAACAGGATTGTTTTTCTTAATTGTTACAATTCCATTAATTTTTATTTTAGGATTTGCTTCAACAAAAGTTCTGTGTATATATTCTTCGTATTGTTTTTTTTCACCAAGATCCTTTGAAATCTTGGTATTATCAGCAATCATTTCCCTGCCGTTATGTCTCATATAATAACCATCGGTCTGACCGCCCCTGTCAAAAAGCATAAGAAGCCTGTTCCGGTCTTTCTTATCAACTTTATATGTTTCTTTTCCTTTGTTAAGGTACATATCCACGTATTTTCTGTAAATTGACGTTACTCCGGCAGCATACTCAGCACTTTTCATGCGTCCTTCGATTTTCAGGGAAAATACACCGGCTTCAATTATTTCCGGTAAAATATCAAGTGTGCACAAATCTTTAAGACTTAATATTTTACTCTCTCTTCCGTTATAATTAAAATCCAGTCTGCAGGTCTGGGCACATCTTCCTCTGTTGCCGCTTCTTCCTCCTATAAAACTGCTCATCAGGCAGAGTCCCGAATAGCAGTAACATAGTGCACCATGAACAAAGCACTCTATTTCCATTCCTGTTCTATCATGTATATCTCTGATTTCTTCAAGTCCCAGCTCCCTTGCCGGAACAATTCTTGTAACATTATATTTTCTTAAAAAATCCGCATAACCGCTGTCTGTTATAGTCATCTGCGTACTAGCATGAATCTCCATATCAGGAAATGACTCATGTATAAATTTCATTACACCGTAATCCTGGACAATAACGCCATCAAGACCGGAATTATATAAAGGCAGCAGATAATCATACAGTTCATTGTTAATCTCATTATTTTTCAAGAGAGTATTTACCGTCAGATACATCTTTTTGTTATGGAATTTGCAGTATTCTATTGCTTTAATAAGTTCTTCATTGTTTAAATTACCTGCGTAAGCCCTTGCTCCAAACATATTTCCCGCAAGATATACCGCATCTGCTCCCGCATTCATTACTGCAAGAAACACCTCATAAGAACCCGCAGGTGCCAGAATTTCAACTTTATTTTTCATAATATATTCCTGTCAATATAGATAAAGGAGTGTACCTGACACTCCTTTAGTAGTTATTATTTACTCAGATCATTAAGTTCAGTCTCAAGCTTAACTATTGATTTCTGATTCTCATTTATTTCTTTCTTAAGGTCCTTAATCTCCTGCTGTGCCGCATCATACTTAATCTGTACGGAAATTAATTCATGCTTAAGATCATATATCTCTTTATCACGCTTCTCAAGGTCAGCTTCAAGCTCATCGCCAAGTTTCTTTGCTTTAAAATAATCATCCGCAATATTAAGCTCTATAAGTGTTGCCTGTACGTCAGAGCTTTGTCTTCTGTATATCTCCGATTTCTTAAAATCAACAAGCTTGGCGCTTATATATGCTGCAACTTTCTGAAGATATTCTTCACTTTCATATCCGCTTAACTTAAAAGATTTGCCTCCGATAACAACCTCTGTTTCATTCTTAGCTGGCATAACTTTGCTCTCCTTTATCACTAATATGAATATAATATCACAAGATTTTAATTTTGTGTAGGTCTAATTCCAAAATGATTATAGCAGTGTTCCGTAACCATACGGCCTCTGGGTGTCCTGTTAATAAAACCGTTAAAAATAAGATAGGGTTCGTATACATCCTCAAGTGTTCCCGCATCTTCGCCTAACGAAGCTGCAAGGGTATCAAGTCCTACAGGTCCTCCGCCATATTTTTCAATAATGGTAAAAAGTATGTTCCTGTCGTTCTTGTCAAGTCCCTCCTTATCCACTTCAAGCAGATCAAGGGAATAATCAACTACTTCCCTTGTTATTATACCGTCGTATTTTACTTGTGCAAAATCTCTTACTCTCTTAAGAAGTCTGTTGGCAAGTCTCGGAGTTCCTCTTGATCTTCTGGCAAGTTCTGTCGCTCCATCCTTGTCTATAGGGGCTTTAAGAACACCGGCAGACCTTATTATAATATTCTTGAGTTCATCTATTGTATAATATTCAAGTCTGTTTACCACACCGAATCTGTCCCTTAAAGGGGCAGTAAGAAGTCCTGCCCTTGTTGTGGCACCCACAAGGGTAAAATGAGGCAGGTCAAGTCTTATAGAACGTGCAGTCTGACCTTTACCTATCATAATGTCTATGGCAAAATCTTCCATTGCCGGATATAAAACTTCCTCAACCTGTCTGTTAAGCCTGTGTATCTCATCAATAAACAGAATATCTCCATCGGAAAGATTATTAAGTATCGCTGCCATGTCACCCGGTTTCTCTATTGTAGGTCCTGATGTAACCTTGATATTAACTCCCATCTCAGCGGCAATTACCCCGGCAAGAGTGGTCTTGCCAAGTCCCGGAGGTCCGTAAAAAAGGCAATGGTCAAGGGATTCATTTCTTGACTTGGCTGCTTCTATAAATACCTTCAGATTTTCTTTAATAGCGGTCTGTCCAATATATTCGTCTAAGGAAGACGGTCTTAAGTTATTCTCTATCTTCACATCCTCAGATGTAAATTCCGTTGTTATAATTCGTCTGTCCATATCTGTGTCCCATTAAATAAATGCTAATTTCTTAAGTGCCTGCTTAAGAATATCCTCGCTTGTCATATTCTCCGTAATCACAAGGGTACTTACCGCAGATACCGATTCACTGTTGGAATATCCTAACGATATAAGTGCCGATACTGCTTCATCCCTGACTGATTTCACAATGTCCTTTTCATCGTGTAAATCATATACAACATCCTCAATCTTAAGCTTGTCCTTAAGTTCTATAATAAGCTTCTGTGCTGTCTTACTTCCTATTCCCGGAGCGCTCTGTATCTTCTTAACGTCATCAGATATTACCGCAAGTCTCAATTCATCAGGTGAAATCACGGATAAAATACTAAGTGCACCCTTAGGTCCTATTCCATTGACCGTAATTAACTGTTTAAAAATCTTAAGGTCATCCATTGTAAGGAAACCATATAAATCAAGAGCATCTTCCTTAACATTCTGATAGGTATATATCTTAATACTGCTTCCTATTCCCGGTAAAGAAGGAATTACCGATTCAGGCACCGTAATTTCGTATCCCACACCACAGGCTTCAAGAATGATTGTGTTGTTATCTATATAAGTTAATTCGCCAACAATATATGTAATCATAATGTCTCCCAAATAAAATTATATCTAATTCTATCATATAGAACATTTGTTTGCAAGGTAAATTAATGCTATGTTATCTTAATTCTTTTATATAAAATACCGCTTATTATTCCTACCACAACGCCAAATACAATGCCGGATATCATCAAAAACGGAAGATAATATATTATTCTTGAGTTTTCAAGTACGATAACCGCCACAATAATCTGACCGATATTATGACATACACCTCCGGCTATACTTACACCGGTCATAGAAAATTTCTTTGTGTGTTTTAACAGTATCATACACGCAAGACTTAAAACCGCGCCTGCAAAACTGAAAAGAATAGTATACAAATTACCGAAAAGAAACCCACAAAGCAGTATTTTCCCTGCACTTAACATTATGGCATACTTTATACCCATGGAATAAAGCACCCATATAATTACAATATTTGAAAAACCCGGCTTGATACCGGGTACAGGTACGGCAATCGGAATCAGGTTCTCAAGGTAACCCATCACGAGGCAAATGCTTAACAGCATTCCATAAACCGCAACATTGCTTCTGCCATGACCATTATTAGCCTGATATTCCATCATAACCTCCTTTTTTTGAATCACCGGTTACCGTAATAAAAAGCTTATGGGGAATACATATAATCATTTCTCCCTGCCTGTATACTTTACCCATTTTTTCGCAAGTATGGTCACTGCAGGTACTTTCTGTCACATAAGCCTTTCCGTCTTGAATTATGAGCGTATTAGAGCCGTAAAAATTAGTAAACTCATATCTTCCGTCTTCGTCCAACGGATAACTTCCTACCACTTTTCCGTCCTGCTCCACTTTAACATATTTACCGTCTTTTTTATTCTGTTTAAATACAAGAAACAGGCACAGTGCCGTAATTAACAGCACTGCACCCAGTAAAATATCCCATTTATGTGAGATGAATGATTTTTTTAGGGCATTTTTCTGCACATTTTCCACATCCTGTACATTTTTCATAATCTATTACCGGTATATTATTGTCCATTACTATGGCGCCGTATTCACATTGTTTCACACATAAAGTACATCCGATGCAGCCTGATTTACATGCATCCATTACTGCTTTTCCCTTTTCATGGGACGAACAGTATACTGTAGCAATATCTTTTTCCGGTCTTAACTCAATAAGATTCTTAGGACATGCCTTAACACACTTGCCGCAGGAAGTACAAAGATTTTTATCCACAACAGCAACTCCGTTTACGATACTTATGGCATTATTGCTGCACACTTTTACACATGAACCAAATCCAAGACATCCGTAATTACAGCTCTTAGGTCCTCCGTTTGGAACAAGTGCTGCCATTGAACAATCCTTAACTCCGGAATATATGTAATCATTTTTTGCAACATCACAGTTACCCACGCATTTAACATAAGCAACTTTTCTTGTCTCAGCTATACTTTCAACACCCATAATTTCGGCAATTTTTGCTTTTGCTTCGGCAGAGCAGACAGGGCAGCCGTTAGCCGGTGCCTCGCCCTTTGCAATCGCCTTTGCAAGCCCGTCACAACCCGGATATCCGCATCCTCCGCAGTTATTTCCGGGAAGTGCCTCTCTTACGGCAACTTCTTTTTCATCAACTTCAACTTTAAGCTTTTCACCTGATATTCCTAAAAAAAGACCGATTATAATTCCTGTACCGCCTACAATAGCGGCTGCTATAATAACTCCAGTCATAGCCTGCCTCCTTAAATAATACCTGAAAAGCCGATAAAAGCAATTGCCATAAGACCTGCCGTTATCAATGTTATCGGCATACCCTTAAATGCTTCCGGTATATCATTATGTTCTGTTCTCTCTCTTACACCTGCAAGAATTACAATCGCAATAGTAAATCCCACAGCTGTTCCGAATCCGTTGACAACGGAAGTCAGTATATCATATTCCTTTGATACATTAGTAAGTGCAACACCTAATACCGCACAATTGGTTGTAATAAGGGGCAGATATACGCCAAGTGCCTTATAAAGTGAAGGACTTGCCTTCTTAAGAAACATCTCAACAAACTGTACAAGTGCCGCTATTACAAGAATAAATACTATTGTATTAAGATATGTAAGTTTAAGAGGTACAAGTATAAAACTATAAATAAGGCTTGCAAGAAATGAAGATATTGTAATTACAAAAATTACCGCAAATCCCATGCCTGACGCAGTCTTGATTTTCTTTGATACTCCAAGGAAAGGACAAAGTCCCAAAAACTGGCTTAATACAACATTATTAACAAGAGCGGAACCGATTGCTATAAGAATCAATGTCTTCATTATTTTGTCTCCTCCTTTTCTGCTATTTTTCTGCCTGAACATCCAATGTTAGGACAGCTTAAGCACCCATCATCCCTGCATATATCAACGATTGGTTTACCTTTTTTCTTTTTTATTCTGTTCATTAATGCAACAAGGAATGCAAGAACAAAAAATGCTCCCGGAGCCATTACAAAAATACTTATAGGTTCAAAAGTTGTCGGATTGTCAGCCGGAATAAAACTGTGACCGAATATAGTTCCGGCTCCCAGCATTTCCCTGAATGCACCGAGTACGGTAAGAGAAAGTGTAAATCCAAGTCCCATTCCAAGTCCGTCAAACAATGATGGCAATGGTTTGTTTTTGGATGCGTAACTTTCTGCTCTTCCCAGTATAATACAGTTAACAACTATAAGAGGTATATAAATACCGAGGGATGAATACAAATCCGGCAGGTATCCCTGCATTAGAAACTGTACCATAGTAACAAAAGAAGCCACGATTACAATAAACGCCGGCATTCTTACCCTGTCAGGAATTGCTTTTCTTAAAAGTGATATAAAAAGGTTACTTAATGCAAGTACAACGGTTGATGCAAGTCCCATACCTGCTCCGTTTATCGCGGAAGTTGTAACTGCTAAGGTAGGACACATTCCGAGTGTAAGCACAAGTGTAGGATTTTCTTTTACAATACCATTGTAAAGACGTTCAACGCATTTATTCATTGTTCAACACCTCCTACTGCTTTATATGCCGATATTGCAGCATTAACGCCTTCGCATACGGCACTTGTAGTAATTGTGGCACTGCTTATTGCATCTATTTCATCATCTGCCTGTGCCCCTGATTTGCTGTAATTAATTTTATCGGCCTTCTTACCTTTAAACTGGTTCTTAAAACTGCTTTCCTTGGCTTTCATGCCAAGCCCCGCGGTTTCATTAAGTTCAAGAAATTCCAGTCCTGTTATAGTTTCAGCTTTGTCAATTCCCACTGTCATACGGATATCTCCGCCATAGCCGTTGGAATCCTTTACCGTAATTATCATTCCGAGATAATTTCCTGATTTGTCATAAGCCATGACAACTTCCTGTATCACAACTCCTGAAAAATCTGCATCATAAACAGCCGTCTGGGCTTTGTTAAGAGTATCTTCGTCAGCTTCCTTGGTTGTATCAAGTTCGCTGAATACAGTCTGGTACGCAGCCAGTTTCGTCTTAAGTTCCTGTTCTTTAATAGGCTCCTTGGTTATTTTGTATACAAAGCCTAAAAGGACACCGGATATTAATGTTATAAGGAACAGTGCCAATGTGTCCTTTAGTATTTTTTTCATCAGACCGCCTCCTTATTTTTCTTTTCTTTAACAACACCAAATGCTTTAGGCACAGTTATTTTTTCAATAAGCGGCACTAAAAGATTACAGAAAATAATTGCATAGGAAACTCCTTCTGCGGAATTACCGTAAATTCTGAATAATCCCGTAAGTATGCCTAAAAGCGCCGCAAAAATGACTTTTCCGCCTGTAGTTACAGGTGATGTAACATAATCTGTTGCCATGAAAAAAGCTCCCAGCATAAGTCCGCCGCCGCAAAGATGTGCAGCTAAATATTCCAAATCAAAACCGTGTCCGCCGAATACCAGGATAAAAACAGAAAATACCCCGATATAAATAAGTGGAATCGTAGGTGCTATAACTTTTCTGATAATAAGATAAATACCACCTGCAAGAAGCGCAATTGTGCATGTCTCACCTATTACACCTCCTGTTGTTCCGAGGAACATCTTAAGCACAGAAACCTCTCCTCCGTTCTTAAGAACCGCAAGAGGTGTTGCACCGGTAACTCCGTCATATGTGAATTTTGTCATCTGACCGGCAAAAGAAATAAGCAGAAAACATCTTCCTGCCAAAGCAGGGTTCATAAAGTTCTGTCCCAATCCTCCGAATAACTGTTTAACTATAATAATTGAAAATGCACTTCCAAGTATAACCATCCATATAGGTATGGTAGATGGCAGGTTCATTCCAAGTAAAAGCCCCGTTACAACTGCACTGAAATCACCTACGGTTATTTTTTTGTGCATTCCACGTTCATAAAAATATTCAAATAAAATACATGATGTTACGGATACTGCCAATACAAGGAGTGCCCTGAATCCAAAATTCACAACTCCAAAAACGCACGCAGGCAGCAACGCAATACACACATCTATCATTATTCTGTTAGTTGATGATTTGTCTCGTACATGAGGCGACGATGACACATTATACATCTTTTCGTTCATGTCCTTCCTCCTATTTCTTTCTTGCCGATGCAATTATTAATTTCTTCATTGAGCGGACGGACTGTGTAACCTGTCTCTTTGCAGGACATACATAAGAACAGCAGCCACATTCCACACATTCCATTCCTCCAAGTTTCTTAAACTCTTCAGGCTCATTCTGGCCTGCAAGTGCTGCAAGTTTCATAGGCAGCAGATGTTCCGGACATGCTGCAGCACATCTTCCGCACCTTATACACGCCGATGGTTCCTCATGACTTACATCATCTTTAATAAATGCCAGTAATGATGAAGAACCTTTGACAACAGGCACATCAATGTTAAAAAACGAAAAGCCCATCATAGGTCCGCCTGAAATAATTTTCTCAGGTTCAGTTGTAAATCCGCCTGCTGCATCAATAAGTTCCCTGAAAGAAGTTCCGATTCTGACCTGAAAATTCTTAGGTGTGCTCACTGCATCTCCTGTTATCGTAACAATCCTCTCTATAAGAGGTTTTCCGTTATAAACAGCATTATATATTGCATAAATCGTATCAACATTATGTACAATGCATCCCACATCAGCAGGAAGCATTTTGGAATTGATTTTTCTTCCTGTTACGGCATATATCATACTTCGTTCACCGCCCTGTGGATATTTTGTCTTAAGCGGAACGACTTCTATTCTGTCTTCATTCTCTGTTGCTTTTAAAAGTGCTTCTATTGCTTCAGGCTTATTATCTTCTATTCCAAAATATCCCTTAGCATCCGGGAATATCTTTAAGACAATTTTAAGTCCTTTTACAAGCTTATCCGTCTGTTCAACCATACGTCTGTAATCCGATGTTAAATATGGTTCACACTCTGCACCGTTGACAATGATTGAATCTATAATATCAGCATTTTTTGGTGAAAGTTTTACATTGGTAGGGAACCCTGCACCACCCATTCCGACAATGCCTGCTTCTTCTATTATTTTTATAATTTCATCCTTGGAAAGTTCATCGGGATTACCTGAAAATATAGGAGTAGCCTCTTCATACATACCATCATTCTCAACTATTATGGAATCTACCATACCTCCCGTAGCAACAAGCCTTTTTTCGATAGCCTTAACGGTTCCTGACACTGAAGAATGTATGTTGGCAGATATAAATCCTCCCTTTTCGGCTATCTTCTGTCCTACAAGAACCCTGTCTCCTGCTTTAACAAGCGGTTTAGCCATTGCACCTATATGCTGGGATAACGGATATACAAGAGTATCTCCCGGATTGAGTATCTCGATGGGACAATCTCTTGACATTTTCTTTCCGTCATAAGGATGTGCTCCACCTTTAAATGTTTTCCGTTTCAATTGATTTCACTTCCTTTATTTTTTTCAAATACTGATTTATATTCTATTACTTTTTTGATAAAATTACTACAATTTTTTGATGATTTAATATATAATTGTACTAACATATTTTTACAAATAAAAAAGAGGACATTTATGCTTATTTATGATAAAAAATTAGATTCAGACTATACATTCTTCGGAATTCCCGATGTATCTAAAGAGAAAGTTTTGTATTTTGATATTGAAACTACCGGATTTTCTCCCGCCACTTCCATTTTATACCTTATCGGATGTGTATATTGTGACGATGAAGGTTTTAAGTTCAGGCAGTGGTTTTGCGATACTCCCGAAAGTGAACCGGATATCATCTCGGATTTTCTTGATTTTGTGAAATCATTTTCAGTCATTGTCCATTACAACGGCAGTGGTTTTGATATCCCTTTCATTATAAAAAAATGTGATATTCACCATATTCCATGTGATTTTTCAGGTATCGAAAGCTTCGACATATATAAAAACATAAGTATGCTTAAGTCTTTGCTTAAGCTTGAAAATCTTAAGCAGAAATCCATTGAATCTTTTATGTCGGTTCCAAGGGATGATAAATATTCAGGCGGTGAGCTTATAAAAGTATATGAGGAATATCTGAAATCGGCAGATGATTCCCTGCTTAAGCTTCTTTTGCTCCATAACCACGATGATGTAATGGGCATGGTTAAGATTCTCCCGGTAATCAACTATAACTGCCTTACTTCCGGCTGCTATGAAATAGTTTCCGCGGATGTCTGCGATTCCGTTACTCCTGTTGGCGGTATCCGCAAGGAAGTCATTATAGAACTTGCCCTTGACAGTTTTCTTCCGAAAAGGATATCCGGTGGCAACAACAATTTTTATTTTACTGCCTGTGGTAACCTTGCAAAAATCAGCATAAATATTTACACCGGAGAGCTTAAATATTTTTATCCCGACTATAAAAATTATTACTATCTTCCGGGCGAGGACCGTTCCATACATAAAAGTGTTGCTTTTTATGTGGATAAGGACTTCCGTACCAAAGCTAAAGCTGCCAACTGTTACAGCAAAAAATCAGGAATATTTCTTCCCCAGTATGAAGAAATTATCAATCCTTATTTTAAAATTGATTACTATGACAAAATAACATATTTTGAATGTTCACAAGATTTTCTGGCAGATAAAAATCTTGTAAAAAAATACTGTGAAAGCCTGTTCAGGAAAATATAAACAGTACATTTCAACCTTGCAAAGTTAACGGGCTGTCCACAATCGTGGGCAGCCCGCCAGTCTTAATATCCTATTAATTTTTCTTATAAAAAAACGACCTTGTGGATGAATAATTAATATCCTTATAATTGCTTATCTGTTCTGTGCTTCCTACAAATAATACACCGCCTGATACAAGGGAATCGTTGAATTTTTTGTATATTTCAAGCTTAGCTTCTTCCGTAAAATATATAAGCACATTTCTGCAAAGGATAAGGTGGCAATGTTCGGGATAACTGTCTTTCAAAAGGTTAGCCTGCCTGAATTCCACACATTTTTTAATTTCATCTTTTATCTGATAAGTATCATCATTAATTTTTCTGAAATATTTCACAAGAAATTCCTTTGGCAGGGCTGCAAGGCTCCTATCCTTATAAAGACCCATATGCGCTTTCTCAAGAACCTGTTTATCAATATCTGTTGCAATAATATGTATCTGGTTAAGAGGAAGAAATTTGGTTAAAAGCATAGCAAGGGAATAAGGTTCATCCCCTGTTGAACATGCCGCACTCCATATTCTGATGCCATGTCCGTAATTCTTAATAAGCTCCGGTATAACCTTTTCTTCAAGATATGTCCACTGTTCCGGATTTCTGTAAAACTCTGAAACATTGATTGTCAGATAATTAACAAATTCATCCAGTAAAATCTTATTAACCTTTATTGCCGCAACAAAATCATTATATGTCTTAAAGCCATGTTTAGCGATGAGGGTATCTATCCTTCTTTTCATCTGCCGTTCTTTATATGCATTCAAATCAATCTTAGTAATTAATAAAATGTCTTTTTTAAATGTATCATAGCCTGTTTCAAACATAGACTTCTCCTAATTGTTATGATATAAAAGAAAACCCGTTAATTAGAAACGGGCTTTCTGATAAATATCTTATATTATTCTTCTGTTGTTTCTTCTTCCTGATTATCTTCTTCATCAGCAAGTAATGCTTTAATACTGAGTGAAATCTTATGTTCATCAGCATTAAGATCAACAACCTTAGCTTCTATTTCCTGTCCGATTTTTAATACCTCTGCAGGTTTTTCAATGTGCTGTTTTGCAATCTGTGATACATGAAGTAATGCGTCAACACCTTCTTCAAGTTCAACAAATGCACCGAAATCAGTCATTCTGGCAACTTTACCCTTAACAACTGAACCAACAGGATATTTCTCTGCAACATTAATCCATGGATTCTCGTTATCGAACTTAAGGCTTAATGCAATCTTATCATTGTTAATGTCCTTGATGTAGGCTTTAACTTCATCACCAGGTTTGAATTTCTTCTTAGGGTTCTCAATTCTTCCCCATGAAATCTCTGATACATGTAAAAGTCCGTCAACTCCTCCGATATCGATAAATACACCAAAATCTGTTACATTCTTAACTGTACCTGTTACAACCTGTCCCACGGCAATCTTAGACATAACTTCTTCTCTCATCTTAGCTTTCTTAGCTACAAGAAGCTGCTTACGGTCACCGATAATTCTTCTCTTTCTTGGATTGAACTCTGTAATTACGAATTCAATTTCCTGTCCTGCATATTTGCTTAAATCCTTTTCATAAGTATCAGAAACAAGGCTTGCAGGGATAAATACTTTAGTCTCATCAATAACAACACTTAATCCACCATCAAGCACCTGAGCTACTTTAGCTGTGAGAACTGTCTTGTTCTCAAATGCTTCTTCTAACTTCTTGCTTCCAAGTTCAGCAGCAAGTCTCTTAACAGAAAGTGCAACAAATCCGTCACCGTCATTAGTCTTAATAACTTTAGCAGTGATTACATCGCCTTCCTTAACAACAGTACGAAGGTCAACCCCTGGAGTACTTGTATATTCATTGCGTGTTATAATAGCATCTGATTTATAATCAATGTTGAGAATTATCTGATCTTCTCTAACTTCGATAACCGTACCGTCAAGAACCTCCCCCATATGTACTGAAGCCTTTCTTGTCTTTTCTGCTTCTTCAAATAACTGTCCAAAACTTAAATCTGACATCGTTTTAGAACCTCCTCGATTATTATGTTTGGGGTAGATGCCCCGGCTGTAATACCGACTCTATCCATTCCTCTTAGTATGTCGTAGTCCATATCATCAGCATTTTGTATATAAAAAGTATGTTTACATACTTTCTTACAAATGTCGTAAAGCTTCTGGGTATTAGAACTTGTACGTCCGCCGATTACAATCATGGCATCAACCATTGATGCAAGTTCTCCGGCTTCTGTCTGCCTTACCTCCGTAGCATTACAAATAGTATTCAAAATACCAACACTATCATAACTGTTTTTTTGAAAAATTTCAACAAGATATTTAAACTTATTATAATTAAATGTTGTTTGGGACACAATACATATTTTTTTTAACTTATTTTTATTGTCCTCTATAAATTTTTCAGCTTTTTCCTCTGTGTCAATTACCGCACATTGTCCTGCTGCTGCACCCATAATTCCCTGCACTTCAGGATGTTTCTCATCACCGATTATCACAACAAATTCGCCTTTGGCGGCAGCTTCCTTTACTATGTTATGTATCTTAAGTACAAAAGGGCATGTGGCATCCACCACTTTATGGCCAAGTGATAAAATTTCTCTGTATATATGCTCCGGAACACCGTGTGCCCTGATTATTACAGTTCCCTTTGGAACATCTGCCGCTTCTTCAACGGAATTAATAACTTTAACGCCGTTATTTTCAAGGTCTTTTATAACTTCTTCATTGTGTATGACCGGACCGAAAGTATATATATTACCATGTCCTATCTGTGAATATACCATATCCACAGCTCTTTTAACGCCGAAACAGAATCCGGAATTTTTAGCTACAATAACTTCCAACTGTTATTTTCCCGCCTTTTCATTGAATATTGATATGATTTTATCAGTCACTTCTTCAATTCCCATATCCGAAGAATCAAGATAAACCGCATCTTCTGCCTGTACAAGAGGTGATACATCCCTATGCATGTCCCTGTAATCCCTGTCCGATATATCTGCCTTAATTATCTCAAGGGAAGTATCAACGCCTTTTTCCTGCAGTTCGGCCATTCTTCTTAAAGCCCTGCATTCAACACTTGCAGTAAGATATATTTTGCAGATTGCATCCTTTAATACACATGAACCTATGTCCCTGCCGTCCATAACAACGCTTGTTTTTTTTGCCAGTTCTTTCTGGAGTTCTACAAGTTTTTTTCTTACGGCAGGATACACAGCCACCGCAGAAGCAGTATTGCCAACTTCTTCTGTTCTTAATCGCGATGTTATGTTTTCACCGTTTAAAATAACCTGCTGCAGATTATCCTTGTACTCAATCATAATGTTAACATTATCACAATCCCTGCTTACAGCATCTTCATCCTTGACATCTATTCCTTTGTCAAGAAAATATACAGCCATTGCCCTGTACATTGCTCCTGTATCAACATATATAAATCCAAGATTTTTGGCTACACGCTTTGCTATTGTGCTTTTTCCGGCTCCTGCCGGTCCGTCTATTGCTATATTGTATATCATAATTTTTCTCCTATTCTTTCCTATACCGATAACCCTGCCAGATACCCCGTTGACCAGGCAATCTGTAAATTAAATCCGCCTGTTACCGCATCCACATCTATCATTTCTCCGGCAAAATACAGGTTTTTGATAATTTTTGATTCCATGGTGCTGCTGTCTATATCTTTGACATTTATGCCGCCATGTGTAATTATTGCCTCATTGAAGCCTCTTAATCCCGTAAGTGTAAATTCAAATCTCTTAATAGTGTTAAGAAGATTTTTTCTTTCCTCTCTCGTTATCTCATTTACCTTTTTATCAGATGCTATCAGGGATCTTCTGATAATAACAGGGATTAAAGACTTTGGAAATAATCTGTCAAGGGAATTGGCAAAATTTTTATTGATATTTTCATCAAAATCCCTTCTGATTCTTTCATCAAGAGTCTGTTCATCAAGAGCAGGTTTTAAATCAATTATAAGTTTTAATTCTTTTTTCTTAATAATGTCATTAACATAGCTGCTGGCGCTTAGTACTGTAGGTCCGCTTACTCCGAAATGTGTGAAAAGTAGTTCACCGAAATCATCATACAGTTTCCTGTTGCCGTCATATATTGCAATGCTGCAGTTCCTTAGCGAAAGCCCCTGAAGTTCTTTTACATCCTCTTCTTTTACGTTAAAAGGTACAAGGGATGGACTGCATTTGGTAACATTGTGCCCATATTTTGCCGCCAGTCTGTGGCCTTCGCCTGTAGAGCCTGTACTCTGGTATGAATAGCCTCCGGTAGCTGCAATTACCTTGTCTCCGTATATTTTTTTACCATCAACCACAATGCCTTTCACAACATTATCCTCAATGATAAGGTCGGTTACATCTGAGAAAAGATTAATATTTACTTTATATTTTTTCATAGTACGTTCCAGGGCATTAATTACGTCATAGGATTTATCGGATACAGGAAAAACCCTGTTTCCTCTTTCTGTCTTGAGAGGGCATCCTGCATTTTCAAAAAATTCCTGCACCCTTATATTATCAAATGTGTATATGGAACTGTACATAAACTTCTTATTGGTTACAATATGTTCAAAAAGTTCTTCAACATCACACCCGTTGGTTACGTTACATCTTCCTTTTCCGGTTATATATATTTTTTTGCCAAGCTTTTCATTCTTCTCATACAGGTGTACGTCGTTTCCGTTCTCTGCCGCTGAAATGGCTGCCATCATTCCCGCAGCGCCCCCTCCTATTATAATTACTTTAGACATTATTTTTTAAACCTTTCAAATCATTCATAATATTATCGTCAAGATAGTTAATTTCATCATTATTGGTTACCTGGTAATCATCCCATACCTGTGACAATGTCTCAAGCCTGTCCACAACCTTATCGGAATTTTCAATGCATAGTGCAATTATAAGTGCATTAATAAGTGACATCGGTGCCACCATTGAGTCTACAACGGTCGCCAGTTCATTTTTGGCAAAAAGATTACATGACGAATAGAGATTCATCGGTGAATAAATACTATCAGTTATTGAAATAACCCTTGCCTTTCTGTCATTTGCAAATTCCATGGCTTTCAGTGTTCTCATGGAATACCTTGGAAAACTGATTCCGATAACCACATCTTTTTCATTGACATTTATCATCTGTTCAAAAATCTCACTTGAACTGTTGGTCGTTACCTTTACAACCCTGTCCACAACCATCCGAAGATAAAATTCAAAAATATCGGCAAGAGGTGCCGCTGTCCTGATACCTACAACATATACACATCCGGCATTTTTTATGAGGCTGACTGCCGTATCAAACACTTCCGAATTAACATCCTCCAATGAGGACTTAATCTTTTCGCAGTCACTCTGCATTACATAATCGATTATGGCCGAATGGCTTATCTCGGATTTGATATCTATTTTGTTAACTTCTTTAAGCCTGTTCCGAAGGTAAAAAGAAAGTTCCCTCTGGAATGCCGGAAAACCTGCGTAACCTAGCGCTGTAGCAAATCTTACTACAGTGGATTCACTTATATCCAGTTTTTTACCGATTGCCGCAGCAGTAAGAAATGCAGCTTCATCGATATTTTCAATTATGTACCTTGCTATTTTTTTATGATTTTTACTTAAATCCGGTATTTTCCCGTTCAAGGCTTCAAGTATATTCTGTCCCATATTTAGTTATTCCTCAACTATTTTATACGCAATATCATTTAGATTATACTATATTTTTATATTTAATTCCACCTTTTAGTGCAAACAAAAAGACATCGTACACATTAGTGTACAATGTCTTTATTATTTCTTAATTATACCGGATAAGCTCCGTCTTTAGCTGTTGCAGGATCAATTTTGTGCTGCTGTGCTTCTCTGTACTTAAAGAAGTCGGTTGCAACCTGTGGGAACAATGCATATGAAAGTACATCTTCATCCTGCTGCTTCCACTGCTTCATCTCAGCTTCAAGCTTATCTAATTCAGGCTCTAAAGTATCAGCAAAACGGCATGTAATAGGCTGCTCGCCTGTTAAATCAATAGCCTTCTTCTGTACTTCAGGGTTAAATGGTTTAACTGTCTTACCGTATTTTCCAAGTAAAAGGTCTTTAGATTCCTTTGTAAGGCTCTTATATCTTTCTCCGAGAACCACGTTAAGAACCGCCTGTGTACCTACAATCTGGCTTGATGGTGTTACAAGAGGTGGTTCACCGAAATCCTTACGGACTCTTGGAACTTCTTCAAGAACCGCATCATACTTATCTTCTGCCTTCATTTCCTTTAACTGTGAAACGAGGTTAGAAAGCATGCCGCCCGGTACCTGATAAAGTAATGTCTTGATATTAACGCCCATAACCTTAGGATCAAGTCTTCCTGTCCTAATCCATTCTTCTCTTAATGGTCTGAAGTAGTCAGCTATTTCAGCGAGTAAAGACTGGTCAAGATGTGGGTCATAAGGAGTACCCTCAAATACTTTAGCCATAACTTCTGTAGCCGGCTGGCTTGTTCCCATTGATAATGGAGACATTGCTGTATCGATTATATCACAGCCTGCTTCTACAGCCTTCATGTATGTCATTGAAGCCACACCCGAAGTATAATGTGTATGAAGCTCGATAGGAAGCTTTGTGCCTTCCTTTAATACTTTAACAAGCTTTGTAGCTTCATTTGGAAGAAGTAAGCCTGCCATATCTTTAATACAGATACTGTTAGCACCCATTTCTTCAATTTCTTTTGCCATATTTTTCCAATAATCAAGAGTATACGCATCTCCTAATGTATATGAAAGCGCAACCTGTGCATGACCGCCCTCTTTATTAGCTGCCTTAACTGCTGTCTCAAGGTTACGGATATCATTTAAACAGTCAAAGATACGGATAATATCAATACCGTTTGCAATTGATTTCTGTACAAAATATTCTACAACGTCATCTGCATATGGACGATATCCAAGGATATTCTGTCCTCTGAAAAGCATTTGAAGTTTAGTATTTTTGAAGCCGTCTTTTAACTTTCTTAAACGATCCCATGGATCTTCTTTAAGGAAACGAAGACAAGCATCAAATGTAGCTCCGCCCCAGCACTCTACTGCGTTATATCCGACCTTATCCATCTTATCGATGATAGGTAACATCTGCTCAGTTGTCATTCTGGTTGCAATGAGTGACTGGTGGGCATCTCTTAAAATTGTCTCGGTTATTTTAACCGGTTTTACTTCATTAATTGTATCTGCCATTTTAATAATTCCTTTCTTCAAGTATTAAGCAACGCCAAAGATAGCCATAAATGTTCCGGCTACAACGGCTGTTCCGATAACACCGGCAACGTTAGGTCCCATAGCATGCATAAGAAGGAAGTTGGTTGGATCTGTTTCCGCTCCAACTTTCTGCGAAACACGGGCTGCCATAGGTACTGCCGATACTCCGGCGGAACCTATAAGCGGATTAACCTTACCTTTCGTTACCTTACACATAATTTTTCCGAAAAGGACACCGGCTGCGGTTCCCACCGCAAAAGCAACAAGTCCCAGTGCAACAATCTTAAGTGTATTGGCATTAAGGAAGTTAGCTGCACTTGTTGATGCTCCTACTGATGTTCCAAGAAGAATAACTACAATGTACATCAAAGCATTTGATGCAGTTTCTGCAAGCTGCTTTGTAACTCCGCACTCTTTGAAGAGGTTACCAAGCATTAAAAATCCTACAAGTGGTGCTGTAGTTGGTAAAATAAGTACAACTACAACAGTTACAACTATTGGGAAAAGAATCTTCTCTAACTTTGAAACAGGTCTTAACTGTTCCATCTTGACAGCTCTTTCTTTCTTAGTTGTTAAAAGTTTCATAATCGGTGGCTGTATAATAGGAACGAGTGACATATATGAATATGCCGCAACCGCAATTGGTCCCATTAAGTCAGTCTGTCCGAGCTTTCCTGCAAGGAAAATGGATGTAGGTCCGTCAGCACCGCCGATAATTGATATGGCTGCTGCAGCTGCACCGTTAAATCCAAAAATAATCGCGAGAAAATATGCTGCGAAAATACCGATCTGTGCTGCTGCTCCAAGTAAAAAGCTCTTAGGATTGGCAATAAGCGGACCAAAGTCTGTCATCGCACCAACCCCTAAGAAAATAAGTGATGGAAGGATACTCCATTCGTCAAGCAGATAGAAATATCTCAAAAGACCGCCGGCTTCTCCCCCTTTTATTTCTTTCATAATATCAGGGAACAGGTTTACAAGTAACATACCAAAAGCAATAGGAACCAGAAGTAATGGTTCAAATCCTTTTGCTATAGCAAGGTACAAAAATACCAATGCTACGAGAACCATGACATAGTTACCCCATTCAAGGTTCATAAAGCCTGTCTGTTCCCAAAGATTCTTTAGTGTATCAAGAACCATTTTGATACCTCCAATACTAATTTAATGTTGCAATAGTTTCGCCAGCTTCAACAGCGCTTCCCACTGCTGCATTTATACTTGCTACAGTTCCGTCTTCCGGTGCAACAATATCATTTTCCATCTTCATAGCTTCAAGAACAAGAACTGTCTGTCCCTTCTTAACAGCGTCTCCCACCTTAACCTTAACATCTACGATTTTACCAGGCATAGGTGCGTTTATTTTAACAGAACCGGCTGTTCCTGTTGCTGCAGGCTTAGCTGCAGGTGCGGCTGCTGCCTTTGGTGCTGCTTTTGGTGCTGCAGGTGCACTTACTGCTCCTGTAGAAGCTCCTTCTTCTACTGTTACATCATATACATTACCATTTACTGTGATAGTATAATTTTTCATATCATTATCTCCTAACTTTTCTAATTGAACGGACAACAAATCCATCTGTACTTACCGCATTCTGCGATGCTGCGATTGCTGCTGCAATAACAGCAACAAGTTCAAGATCATCTGTCAGATTCTCAGGTTCTTCAATTACTTCACTAACTTCTGTTTCCTTGGTCTCAATCTGTGAAACCGCATTGTCAACAGCTTTAGCAGCAAGTTCTTTTTCTTCTATCTTTCTGGCCTTTTTTCTGGCAGCGGCTGCCTCAGCCTTAGGAATAAAAGAAAACAGGCTTATTACAAGTGAAATAAAAATAAGAACAGCAAATACGACACAAATGCAGATAAGTGTATTTATTCCGGCATCCTTTAACCTGGTTGCCATACTTTCCATTAATATCATAGCTAAGTTCATAAATTCACCTCATTAAATACTGCCATGTTTCTTGGTAACATAACCGTCTCTTTTTGAATATAACATTTCAAAAGCACTAATAAGGTACTTTCTTGTATCGGCAGGGTCGATAATTGAATCAACATATCCTCTCTTTGCTGCCGATTCGGCACTTGCCTGAAGTCTGCCGTACTCTGCTGTCTTTTCAGCAATAAGTTCCGGCTGTTTCTCATATATTATCTTAGCTGCAAGTGATGCATCCATCATTCCGATTGTTGTATCAGGCCATGCATAGGTTACATCAGCACCTATTGCTTTTGAGTTCATGACCGTGTAAGCACTTCCGTATGCTTCACCTGTTATAAGATTAACCTTTGGTACATCCGCATTGGCAAATGCATAAGTAAGCTTAGCTGCTGCCTTAGCCATCTTCTTTTCACTTTCTTTGGTTGTAAGGAATCCCTTAACATTGGTAAGTGAAAGTACAGGAATCTCAAATGCGTCACAGAAATTAATCATCTCTGCCGCTTTTTCACAGCCTTCTGCAGTAAGAACCTCATCAAACTTTTCTACTGATTCGCCATTGTCAAAAAGCTCTGTTCTGTTAGCCACAACACCGATTGTAGCACCATTAAGCTTTATAAAACCTGTTACCATTTCTTTTGCATAATTCTTCTTGACTTCTATAAAAAGTCCGTCATCGGAAACTGTTTCAAAAACGTATGCAGGATCTGCGGCACCGTTATTAACATCTGTGCACAATCTGTTAAGATCATCAGTGCATTCGCAAAGTGATTCATCTTCATTATTGCTTGGAAGAACACTTACGAGATTTCTGATTTCTGTAATGATTGATGCTTCGTCGCCTGTAAAATCAACAAGTGCTGTTTCATTAGACTGGAAATCTGCTCCTGCTGTGTCTTCTGACTTATTGCCATCAAGAGTATTAGGGCTGTTTACAAACAGTTTACCATTTTTGCTTTCCATAAATGTAAAATCAGAAAGTGATGACATAACTGCCATTCCGCCTCCACATGTACCCATTATTGCTGTAATCTGTGGAATAACTCCTGAAGCTTCTACCTGCTTTGCATATATCATACCAAACGCATTGAGGGCATCTGTTGCTTCCTGAAGTCTTAATCCGGCGCAATCAACAAAACCAACTACAGGTGCTCCCATCTTTAAAGCCATATTGTAAATATTAACTATTTTCTTAGCATGCATTTCACCCATAGAACCGTTCATAACAGTTGCATCCTGGCTGTATACATACACAAGGCTTCCATTGACGGTACCGTAACCGGTAATAACACCATCTGCTGGAGTGTCCATTGCGGTCATGTTGAAATCTGTATTTCTTGCTGTAACAAGGTTTCCAATCTCAACAAAACTATTGTCGTCAAGTAAGTCTTCTATTCTCTTACAAGCTGACGTCTTAGCTGTAGTGCTCATATTTTAGACCTCCGTAAAAATAAAATTCAATTTTCTACCAAGGTATATAATAAATCCTACTATCGAAATAATCAAGCTATATTTGATAAATTTTTAACATATTTTACATAAAATAATATAAAAAAATTTTATGTAAAAAATACCTGAATGTTTTTTCTTTTACGCTTCCTTTTGTTAAAATCGGAAGTTCTTCTTCCAGTTTTCCGTTAATGTAAATCCTCACTTTTCCAACCTGTTCGTCTTTTTTTACAGGTGCCTTTGCTTTACTTATAATTTCATAAATTACATCCACCTCATCTTCATCCGATAAAAGCCTGTTGACTTCAAAAGGAATATATGTTCCGACACTTTCCTGCAGCCCGTTTTCAACTTTTATTTCCTTGTAATCATACGTCTTTTCAAATATGTTTCTGTAAAAATAATTATCCCTTCCGTATGACATTAATTTCCCGGTATCCGCCCATTTATAATTTTTATTCGGTGGCCAGCCACTGCCCAATACAGCAGAAATAAAAGTCCTGTCATCAACTTTTGTTGCACCTACAAAGCAATAACCTGCTTTCCCCGTAAATCCTGTTTTCATTCCAATTGCATTTTTATTAATATCAAGGAACCTGTTTCCGTTGGTTATCGTCCCACTTCTTTTACCGTTCTGTTCCCTGTATGAAAAACTTTTTGTTGTACATATCTTAATGACTTCTTCCGATTTAAGGGCTTCTCTTGCTATAAGCGCAAGTTCATATGCTGTTGTGCTGTGTATTCTGCCCTCATCTTCCCCGTCAAGTCCGTTAGGAGTTACAAAATATGTATCAGAAAGTCCCAGTTTTACGGCATAAGTATTCATTTCATCAATAAACCTTTTAACATCTTCTTTGCTTTCCTCCGTAGTATTATTAGGGGATGTATCCCCATTAAGTACGCCTCCTACATATTCCGCTACCATCATTGCCACATCATTATACGAACGTAACATCATAAGATATAAAAGTTCATTAAGCGTATATTGTTCTCCTTTTAACGCATTAAGCTGCACATCGGGTTCTTTTGCCGCATAAGAAGAAAATGTAACTCTATCGGAGGGATTGCCGTATTTAAGTGCGACAAGTAACGTCATTATCTTCGTGGTACTTGCCATAGGCATTACATCATTTTCGTTTTTGCCGTAAAGGATACGCCCCGAATCCGCATCAATAAGAATTGCCGCCCTTGCATAGAGATTTTCAGGCTCTTCTCCTTTTGTTACGCTTTGGCACATCACCACGGCTATAATTATTACAGCTAATATTTTTTTCATATATTTTTCCCACAGAATATCAGTTAATCTTATGTAAAAAAAGAACGGTCTATGACCGTTCTTATGAATTTAATACTATTCCTCCCAGAGTCTCTCCCACCGGCTCATGTATCACAAGGTCAGCGATATTGTCCTTAGGCGTAACAGATTTATTGATTAACACAAGTTTATTGCCTCTGTAATAATCTATAAGCCCTGCTGCCGGATACACGGTAAGGGAAGTTCCGGCAATTATAAGGACATCCGCATGTCTTATATAATCAACGGCTTTTTCAATAACATCATTATCAAGAGACTCTTCATAAAGTACAACGTAAGGTTTGATTATGCCGCCGCAATCGCACTTTGGCACGCCGCTTGTATTCATTATATATTCTTCCCCATAAAATTTATGGCACTTCATACAATAATTTTTCTTAATGGTACCGTGAAGTTCAAGTACCTCTTTACTTCCCGCAGCCTGATGAAGCCCGTCTATATTCTGTGTAATTACAGCTTTGCATCTGCCTTGTTTTTCAAGCTCTGCCAGTGCATAATGAGCTTTATTGGGTTTTGCGTCCTTATAAAGCATTTTATCACGGTAAAATCTGTAAAATTCCTCTGTATTTCTCATAAAAAAACTGTGTGATAAAATTGTCTCAGGAGGATAATCATACTTTTGGTTATAAAGTCCGTCAACACTTCTGAAATCCGGTATCCCACTTTCCGTACTTACTCCTGCACCGCCGAAAAATACGATATTGTCACTTTCCTTTATCCACTTTTCTAATTTAACTATATTCTCATTCACAGTCAGTCACTCCTTCTTCTGTAACTATGTATTGTATCAGTTTATCCTTATGTACAACCTCATCGGATATTACATAGGCATTTTCAAAACATTTAAGGGAGGCATTAAGTCTGTCCTCGTCATTGGCGTGGAAGGTCGCAATATTTTCACCCTTTCTGACAAAATCCCCAACTTTTTTATGAAGGACAATTCCCACTGAAAGGTCAATTATACTGTCTTTATTTTCACGTCCTCCGCCAAGAACCATGGCGGCTTTACCAACTTCATCACATTCTATATGGGATACATAACCGTCATGCTTTGCCACAAATTCCCTGATTATAGACGCCTTAGGCAAAAGTTCTTTGTTATAAACGGCATTTTTGTCTCCACCCTGTGCCTCAACAAGCTCAGCCAGTTTATTCAAAGCCTTTTTACTGTCCACAACCTCTCTAAGCATTTTTCCGGCTTCTGCCTTATCGTCTGTAAGACCTGCTCCCATAATCATATGTGAGCCAAGCTCGATACAAAGTGTAAGAAGGTCCGTCGGTCCCTCTCCGTTTAGTGTATCTATAGCCTCTTTAACTTCTAACGCATTGCCTACTGCATAACCTAACGGTTCATCCATATTGCTGACTACAGCCATTGTCTTTTTGCCCACATTACAGCCTATCTTTACCATTTCCTTTGCAAGGGCGAGGGATTTTTCGGGTGTTTTCATAAATGCTCCGCTGCCTGTCTTGACATCAAGTACAATAACGTCCGCTCCTGCCGCGATTTTCTTACTCATTATACTGCTTGCAATCAGTGAAATATTTTCAACGGTTGCCGTAACGTCTCTTAAGGCATAAAGTTTCTTATCTGCCGGAGCCAGATTTCCTGTCTGTCCTGCTATGGCAATCTTTATCCTATTAACATTACTAAAAAACTGTTCCTCACTTATTCCTGTAACAAAACCCGGGAAACTTTCAAGCTTATCAATGGTTCCTCCCGTATGTCCAAGTCCTCTTCCGGACATCTTTGCAACCGGAACGTCAAGTGCGGCAACCATCGGTCCGAGAACAAGGGAAGTCTTATCTCCAACCCCTCCTGTGCTGTGTTTGTCTACCTTTATTCCTTCTATCCTGTCAAGATTAAGGACATCCCCGCTGTGTGCCATCGCCATTGTAAGTGTGGCTGTCTCACGTTCAGTCATTCCGTTAAGATAAATTGCCATGGCAAGTGCAGAAGCCTGATAGTCGGGAATAGTTCCGTCTGTATATCCTTTTATAAAAAAACATATTTCCTCGTCCGTTAATTCTTTGCCATCTCTTTTTTTAGCTATAACATCATACATTCTCATTAGCACTAATCTCCTGTAAAAAACTTTCACCATTTATTATCTTTTCTGCTCCAAGATATTCTGCTATCGTCTGCCCTATATCAGCAAAAGAACGTCTTGTTCCTATAGGTACATTTTTAATGTGTTTACCATAAACCAGCAAAGGAATATACTCTCTTGTGTGGTCCGTTCCTTTAAATGTCGGGTCACATCCATGGTCGGCATTTATAATCAATATATCATCATCCGTCATTGCCTCAAATATTTCAGGAAGCCTTCCGTCGAAATCCTCCAATCCCTTTCCGTAACCCTTGGCATCCCTTCTATGTCCGTAGGAAGAATCAAATTCAACAAGATTGGTAAAAATAACACCATTAATGTCTTTTTTCATAAAATCAAGGGTTATGTCTATTCCATCCATATTGTCTTTGCTGTGTTCAGACATTGTTATTCCCGAACCTGCAAAAATATCATGTATCTTACCCACTGCTGCTACATCAAAGCCCTGTTCTTTAAGCCTGTTAAGCAGGTTATAATCAGGTGGAAGTATAGCATAATCCCTTCTGTCTGAAGTTCTTATATACTTATCACTGTCGATAACAAAAGGTCTTGCAATTACCCTTGCGACTTCATAATCACCTGTAAGAATCTTTCTTGCACTTTCACAAAGCATATAAAGTTTATTTAATTTATTCTCATCGGTTTCAGAACTGTTATCGTCCTTTCCCACAAAATATGCTATCTGGAAAACGCTGTCTGCCGAAGTATATACGATAGGGATTCCTTTATCTGCGCATTCCTTTCCATGAACCTTAAGTATCTCGGTTCCGGATGCCACACAATTCCCTAGAACACCGTCTATGCCTGTTTTATCAATGAACTCACGGATAATTTTCTCAGGGAAACCGTTTTCAAATGTAGGAAATGCTTTTTTTGAAATAATACCTGTCATCTCCCAATGTCCTACCGTCGTATCTTTTCCGTAAGATAATTCCATACATCTTCCATAAGCACCTGACGGTATATCTGTTTTAGGAAGCACTGTCATTCCTTCAATATTACCATATCCAAGCTTCAACATATTGGGAATATCAAGCCCGCCATTATATTCCCATGTATGAACAATTGTATTAGCCCCTTTGTCACCAAATGCCGCTGCATCCGGAAGTTCTCCCATGCCTACGCTGTCTAAAATTATCCAGATTACTCTTTTCATATCTGACACCCCGTTTCTTTCTGATGTATAAATTATATCCCAAGGCAGGTTTTGATACAAGTAAAAGGAATATTTTTAACATAGGTATGGAAAAAAAATAAATATAGTGTTACAATGTCAGAGATTTTACAGTATTTTGGAGGAATAAAATGAGTATTAATTTTGTTAGAACACTTCCTTCTCCGGAAGAAATCAAGGAAGAATTTCCGCTTAGCAGGGAAGCTGTTGAATTAAAAAAAGAGACAGATGAAAAGATTCGTAAGGTTTTTACGGGCGAATCTGATAAATTTCTTGCAGTTATCGGGCCATGCTCTGCCGATAATGAAGATGCAGTTCTTGACTATGTTACACGTCTTGCCAAAGTGCAGGAAAAAATTAAAGATAAAGTAATCATAATTCCAAGAGTATATACCAATAAGCCCAGAACAACGGGTGATGGTTACAAGGGTATGCTTCACCAGCCCGACCCTGAGAAGGCTCCGGATATGGTTGCAGGAATTAAGGCAATCAGAAAGCTTCATCTTGATGTAATAAAAGAAACAGGTTTTTTCCCTGCGGATGAGATGCTTTACCCTGAAAACTGGATGTACTGCGATGACACTCTTGCATACGTTGCAATCGGTGCACGTTCAGTCGAGGACCAGCAGCACAGATTAACAGCCAGTGGAATGGACGTTCCTGTAGGTATGAAAAATCCTACTTCCGGCGGATACGAAATTATGCTTAATTCAGTTCATGCAGCTTCACACCCTCATACATTTATATACAGGGGAAGTGAAGTAAATACAAGCGGTAACCCTCTTACACATACGGTTTTAAGAGGAGCTGTCAACAAGAAAGGTCAGTGTATTCCTAATTACCATTATGAAGACATACTTCTCTTAAATGAACTTTATGCAGAACATGATTTGAAGCATCCCGCTACAATTATTGACAGCAACCACAGTAATTCCAACAAGAAATACATGGAACAGATAAGAATTGTTGAAGATGTTCTCCATAGCCGTGCCATGAACGCCGATATAAGAAAGCTTGTTAAAGGCGTAATGGTGGAAAGCTATATTGAACCCGGCAGCCAGAAAATTGGCGAACATATATATGGCAAGTCAATTACAGATCCTTGTCTCAGCTGGGAAGATTCAGAAAAGCTTTTATACATCATTGCTGAGAAATGCTAATTATAAAAAGAATGTAGGAACCGTTAAGCTCCTACATTCTTTTTAATTTGTTTTTATGCGTCTTGATTTATTTTTCATTTATCTTTTCAAGATATTTCTCGTAATAATTCTGCCATTTTTCGTAACCGTTTTCATTTCTGTGGTCTTTTAAATTAAGTTCACTTTTCATTATCTTACCAAGATAATCCGTTACTTTAATTGCTCCTTTGAAATTAAGATGATTACCGCCATCTCTCGTATCTTTGCTCCAATCAATTCCTATTTTGTCTGATACAAGATTAAAATCGTAATAATCTATTCCATAGTCATTAGCAAAATTAACAACTGCATTATGCTTCTTATATGAATGGCATTCAGGTGAAGGTGTTGATACAAATATAATCTTTGTATTATGTTCCTTGGCAAGTGTCACGATTTTATTAATATATTCCACGTTACATTCATCCACAGGCTCAGCTTCATTTGTATATTGCATCCATTCGCCGCCTGTATAAGGTTCCACATTATTTCTTAACACAAAACCTTTCATATACTCATGGTCTTTTGTCTTTTCATTAAAGAAAAAGTTCTTAAGTCTCGTATGATACTTCATTGCCGGAATTCTATTAAGTACAAAATTCATAAAACGATCTTTTGTATCGTCTACACTTCCGCCAAATCTGAAGAAGCAGTTAGTCTCAATAAAAATATATTCCGGTGTCTGTGTCTTATACATACTCTTTAAAATTGAATATGTATCGCATAGTCTCTGTGCCGAAGTGGCAAGAACATATGATGTAAAACCATAATTCCCATACAACTGCATAGGGTTATATGCAGAGTACACTTCACTGTCACCGATAAAAACAACATCAATAGTATCATTTGTTTCTTTCCGGAACTCTTCTTTTTTTGCCATAACGCCATTTGTATTATATACATCGTCGTTCGGCTTTAAAAAATGTGATGTTAATACAAGTATTGCAGCCAGTCCTGCCAGAAATATTATGCTGTTTACAATTTTTTTTCCCATATCTTACCTCTCCAAATCCTAGTATCCTGCATATATAAGCTCAACAACGGAATATCCTGAGCCGTAAGCTCCAAAGAATATCACCGTAAGAATACACGCATACCAGACGATCCATCTTACAGGAAGAATCTTCCTGTCTATTCTCTCTCTTAATCCCGGTTTACGCTCTCTGATAAAGCCTACTATAACAACAACCAGAACACCCACAAGGGCAACCATAAGATCATAAGCGTCAAGATGAAGCTTAAATCTGTAATCCCAGAAGTAGCTTATATGAAAATCAGTAAATATCTTGCCAAACATAATAAAGCCTGCTTTAAGTGATTCAGCCCTGAAAAACATCTCTCCGATTATAACAATAAAGAAAAGTTTTACCGACTGAAAAGCCTTATAGACATTGCTTTCTCTGTTAATATGAAGCTTGTCGGTAAGTTTTTTAACCGGTGCTTCCGTAATGGTTTCTATAAAAATAATTACAAAATAATACATTCCGTAGAATATAAATGTCCATTGTGCACCATGCCATAAGCCGTTGCATATCCATACACAGAATAAAGCAACCGTTGGTGCCACAAACTTACTTACATTCCTGCCAAATACATTTTTAACCTTTTTTGCAAAATTCTTAACAGGTTTTGCAAGTGATACAGGATAAAAAATATAGTCTTTAAAGAAAGTACCAAGCGTTATATGCCATCTTCTCCAGAATTCCGAAGCATTCTTTGACGCAAACGGCTGTCTGAAATTTTCAGGAAGTGTAATTCCGAATATCTGTCCGGAACCGATGATTATATCCATTCCGCCTGAAAATTCCATATAAAGCTGTGCTGTATATGCCATTGCACCAACAAGCATAATTGAACCGTCAAGTTTCTGATAGTTACTGAAAATATATGAAACCATATAATAAAATCTGTCCGCAACTACCATTTTCTTAAACAGTCCCCATGCGATTCTCTGATATCCGAACTTCAGGTTATTAAATGTAATTCCCCTGCCGGCATATAAATCATCGGCAGTTTCACTAAATCTTGCAATAGGTCCTTCCATTGTCTGTGGAAAAAAGCTTAGATACAATGCAACTTTGGCAAAATTGTGTTCTGCTTTGATTGTTCCCCTGTATACATCCGTAAGATAGGAAATAATCTCCAACGTATAAAAAGAAATTCCGATAGGTACCAGAAAACGAATCGGTGCAAATTTCCACTTTGAACCAAACACGTTCGTCAAATCAATAAAAGATTTTGCAAAAAAATTAGTATATTTTAATACAACAAGTACAAGCAGATTAAGCACAATGCCTAATGCCAATACTTTTCTCTTAGCTTTTGTAACTGCCTTTTGCCCATCACTCTTCTTTTCTCCTATTTTTTCAATCCATCTGGCAAAGAAATATGCAACCAATATAGCTGCAATCAGATATATAATCAGTCCTTTACTGAATGAGCAGAAAAAAATACAGTTCGCACATAACAATACTATGTACCTGAACTTCTGGGGTACAAGCTGATAAAGTAATATTGTGGCCGGCAGAAATGCCACAACATATACCAGCATATGATATGCCACTATTCTTCCTCTTTAAGTCTTTCAATCATGGCCCATAAGCTCTTAGCAGAATTGAAATTCTCAGGAATAAGTTCTACAGGTGCGATTTCTACATCAAACGCATCCTCTATCTCTGATACAAGTGATAAAATAGCAAATGAATCAAGAATATGATCATCAATAAGTGTTGTTGTATTTTCGTAATCAACACCAGGTACAATTTCCTCTAAAATATTAATAAGTTCTTCCATTTTTTCCTCCTATTGTCCGTCATTAATCAGATGTGTTCCAATGCGATCCCTTACTCTGACAAATCCGGTATCCTTATTATAAAAAATTACTGCCGGAAGTTCGCGGCTTAAAAACAGCGCCATACCCTCCGTAATAGAATAAGCACCACAGTTTTTAAAAATCAGGATATCTCCTTTATCTAACTGTGGAAGACTTACATCTCTTAATATTACATCATTTACGGTACAAAGTGAACCACAAATATTAATTTTTTGCAATTCATAAGAATTGTTACAGGTTATTACATCCATAAAAGGCTTTTTCATGCCAAGTGTCTGTCCGTAATAATTAATCTGATGTATACCGCCGTCAACAATGGCATATTCACTGCCGTTATTACATTTCCTGTCCACAACCTCAGTACAATAATAACCACATTCAGATGCAATAAATCTGCCCATTTCAAGTGTTATATGTTTAAATGATTTAATATTCTTCAATATGTCTTTAAGTTCGGATAACTGTTCCTCAAAGGATGGAGTCTCCTCACCTTCAAAATAATTGAATAACAATCCAGGACCGTATTCCAGAATATCTGTTGCAATGCCATATTCATCCTGAAGTTCCTTTGCGAACTCCTCAAGCATGGCAACTTCTTTTATTACTTTTTTGAGTTTTTTCTGTGTTCCCGAATAATAATGTATTCCTGCAAAATCCAGATATTCGTTGTCTTTGAGCTGCAAAAGTATGTTTTTAAACATATCTTTATCTATTCCAAACTGATTACCGCTTGTAAGTCTTATAACAACTCTGATATGGATATTTTTTTCTTTACATACCTTGGAAAGTATATCATAATGTTCCGCTGATTCTATTGTAAAAATTCCATCTCCGTTACATAATGACATAATTCTTTCCATTGATTCATAGGTCTTATTAACCCCTGAAACAATTATCACATCTTTTTTAACAGAATGTCTCTGGCATATCTCATATTCTCCCGGAGAGCACACTTCATATCTGTCAATATAGTCCTTCATTTCTTCGATGATAAAAGGATTGGCTTTCATCGCATAACATATATTGATGTCTTTACCCAGTATCTTTTTAATATTAAGAACTCTTTCTTTTAATGCGTCCAGGTCGAAGATATACGAAGGAGAACCATACTTTAAGACACATTCCTTTATAAGTTCCTTATTCATTTCCTGCCACCTCTGTATATCTCTTTAAGAGTATTTCTGTCTATTTTGCCATTCTTTGTAAGCGGCATCTCATCTATCTGCATAAAAAGGTTAGGAACCATAAAATCAGGAACTTTTGTCTTTAATTCCGCAATAAGTTCTGCTTTATCAATTCCGCCCACATAAAATGATACCATTTTATTCTTTGCTTCATCAAAGAAAGTACATACCCTGTCGATTCCGCATATTGAACCGATGGCAATATCAACTTCTTCAAGTTCTATTCTGTGTCCCATGTGTTTTATCTGGAAATCTTTTCTTCCCGAAAATACAAACATACCTTCATCATTGTAGTATGCCAGATCACCTGTCTTGTATATAAGTTCGTTAAAATTATCATTTAACGGATTCTGTACAAATGCTTTTGCTGTAGCTTCCTTGTTGTTGTAATAACCAAGGGCAAGTGCAGTTCCTGACACACACACTTCTCCCGGAATATTCCTATCGATTATTTCAGAATTATCATCATCTAACAGGAAAACATGTTCATTAAGAAAAGCATTGCCCATAGGAAGTTTCTCGTCATCGCTGTATTCCCTGTCTATTATGTAATATGTACAGTTACATGTTATTTCTGTAGGTCCGTACAAATTAACAAACATAGCGTCTTTGTAATAGCCTCTCCACGCATTAAGCTGTTTAACAGGCATCATTTCACCGCTGAACATAATCTTGTTAATTGCGTGGGGTGCCTTATATTTAAGTCCGTGAAGTCTGTTTAACAGGCAAAGTGCCGATACTGCCCAGATTAATGTTGTAACATTATTATCATCAAGCATATCACATACATTATTAGGGAACATAAAATATTCCTTAGGGATAATAATAAGTGTTGCACCGGTCTTTATGCACGAATATATGTCTTTAACAGACACATCAAAATCAAATGGTGCCTGATTGCCGATTACATCTTTATCCGTTATTCCGAATGTCTCTGTAAACACATTAATAAAATCAATTACCGACCTATGGCATACCACAACGCATTTTGGGTCCCCCGTTGAGCCGGATGTAAATATACCGTACAAAGGGTCTGTATCAAGCGCGTTCTTTCTTATTGTCGAAAGCACAGCTTCATCAATATCTTTTTCAACAGAATTAATATCAAGAACTGTTCCTTTGTACTCACATTCCCTGATTCTATCAAACTTGTCCTCATCTGTTATGACAACAGAAGGCTTAAGTACGTTGAATATCTTCATAACTCTTTCTTTTGGGAAAGATGGGTCTATTAAAACATAGAACCCTCCTGCATATACAATCCCAAAGAATGTGGTAAGAACCCTGACACTTTTATTGCCATATACAACAACAGGTTTCCTCCTGACGTCATATTCAGATAAAAATGTTCCTATTCTTTTTGCATTTATAACAAGTTCTTTATATGTTATTTCTGAATTATTATCTTTTACTGCTGTTTTATCCGGATAGTTCAATGAAGAATTTTCCAGAAATGTCAATACATTGTACATTTTAACCTCTTACTTAATTTGTCTTTGCATAGTAACCGAATTTAAAGCCTTTGGCCCTGAGTCCGTCAATAAGGTCTCCGAGCATCTTTGTATCGGTAGTTGATACTCCGTGCAAAAGGAAGATTTCACCACCATGTGCCTGATTAATTGCTTTCTGTAATGATTCGCCTACATCCGGCTGGTCATCAACAACCCAGTCCCTATGTGCAAAGCTCCAGAATACGGAACGATATCCAAGGCTCTGGACAATTGCAAGACTCTGTTCACTGAATGCGCCTGTTGGGAATCTGAAAAGGTACATTTCATAGTTGTAATTTTCAAGCATATAGTCATGAACATCTTTTATTTCTTTAATCTGGTCTTCAACTGAAAGTGACTGAAGTCCGGCACTTGGATGAGTTACGGTGTGGTTACCTATTACATGTCCCTCATCTATCATTCTCTTGATAAGTTCAGGTTCTGATTTAGCGAAAGGAAGTGTAACAAAAAATACCGCTTTGACATTCTTTTCCTTTAATGTATCAAGAATTTCAGGTGTATTTCCATATTCATATCCTTCATCAAATGTAAGGAAAACATATTCGCTGTTAGGCTGTATGAAATCAACGGCATATTTACCATATTTGGTCTTGTAATAATTGCAGCCGTTAGGCCTGTTATTCTCATCCCTGTCTTCATTGCTGAAACCAAATGGAATTGTCTTATTGTCTATTGCGTTAAAATCTGTATTAGCATCAACCTTTACTTCTGCTCCGCTGTTAAGATAATCAACTTTGACAGCTTCCGTTACTTCTACGGTTACAGGCAGAGTTGAGTAATTACCTGCGCTGTCTACTGCTGCAGCATATACAGTATAAGTTCCCTTTTCATTAAATGACACAGTGGACTTAATCTTGCCGACCACATCATCAAGTTCATCTGCCATAACAAAACCTGTCTTGCATTCTGTAGCATCTGTTATATTGGTTATTACTTTGTCAGCCTCAAGTTCCTGTCCCGCTGGAACCTTTTGTGTTGTATTGGCTACATCAATTACAGGTTTTTTAGTATCTTTTACCGAAACAGTAACTGTATAAGTATTACCGTCACATGTCACCTTAATTTCGTATTCGCCGACATTCTTCGCATTAACCGATGTGCTGTCAATTACAGCTGTGCTGACCTTATCAGAAGGTCCGTTTAAAACATCCGAAGGACTTATTTTAAAATCGCTTCCGTCCGCTTCATATTCAATCTTTGATGTTTTTAATGAAACTTTATTATTATTCTTATTATTCTTATCAAGTTTATTAACTATGATTAATATTATTCCAAGTATTATAACCGTGAGAACAAGTACAAGAAGCACAAGTCCCGTTGTAGTATTTTTTCTTTTTTTCTTTTTTCTTACATTATTTTCTGCCATAACCTCTTCCTTATCCCGACTAAGTAATTGTCGTATTATTCTTACTTTTTTATATGTTGCATAAACTTCAACTGCCCATGTCATCCTATAGTATTACATTTAGTATATTTATTGTCAACTAAATTATAATTGTTTCAATAAAAGAACAACCTATGATAACTATAAATGCGGGAATATATTTGATATTTTTCTTTTTCGTGTATATTAAATATATTGCCGTTCCAAAAAAAATATCATGTAAACTCATATACAGCAAAAGTCTGAAAGCCATTCTTATATCAGATGACAACACGCATACCGCAATAACCAATGACAGCCCGAAACCCCACATTGCCGATATAATATATTTTAAATAACTGCGATACATCGACCTGCAGGCAATGGCAATTATTGTTATATTTCTCAGATTTTTAAGAAAAACACGTTCAAAAATATGTATATAATCAAAATATTTTTTTATATCCTTGATGTTATTTTTTAATAATGTGTGCCATTCCCTTATCTGTGTATTGGCAGGATAAATGCAAAAAATCACTCCTGCCATAACAGCAACAAGAAAAATATAAATGACTGTCCTGAATTTATAAAATAAGCCTCTTTCCATAGCATATACTATGAAAAAAGGCTTTAAATTATGCTTTTATATACTTATCTTTATATGCAAGTATGGCAGCTATTGTTTTACCATCCTGTATCCGGCCGCTATATATCATGCCTGCAAGCTCATCAATATCATGTATTTCTACATTAATAAACTCGTTAGGATCAGGATTGCTTTTTGTGTGGACGAGATTAGTCGCAACAAACACATCAAAAGTCTCTCCAAATACTGCAACTGTTGTTGAAATTGTAAACAGTTTTTCAAGACAGTCTGAATGATATCCCGTCTCTTCCTCTAATTCCCTTGCCGCACATACTATGGATTCTTCATCAGGTGAATCCTTACATCCTGCAGGAATTTCAAGAACTTCCTTATCAAGGGCATTTCTGTATTGCCTTACAAGAATTATCCTGCCATCAGGTAATACCGGAATAACAGCTGCCGCTCCTTTTTTATGAAGAACGGTATCCCATACCTCCGTATTGCCGTTTTTAAATTTCATTGTATCGGCATACACATCAACAACAGCACCCGCATACTTTAATTCCCTTTTGATTCTCTGCATATCTGCCATATTATTTAAGCCCTGTACATTTTTCGTAACATTTATCGGTAGCTGCTATAATGGAATGTCTGAATCCATTCTCTTCAAGAGCCGCAACTCCGGCAATAGTTGTTCCTGCCGGTGAACATACCCTGTCTTTTAATACTGCAGGATGTTCCTTGGTGGTAAGAACCATATCCGCCGCACCTTTGACGGTCATTGCCGCAAATTCAATGGCATCGTTCCTTGACATCCCGTATTTAACGGCACTGTCTGCCAAAGCTTCAATAAACATATATACATAGGCAGGTGAACTTCCCGATACACAGGTCACCGTATTGAGTAATTTCTCGTCAACTATTCTGAATTTGCCAAATGAGCTGAAGAACTGTGCGATAACATCCATTTCTTCAAGGTCAAATTCCTTTGGATTATAGGATACGCCTGTCATTCCTTCACCGATTAAAGCCGGTGTGTTAGGCATGCATCTTACAATTCTTACCTGTGCACTGAATTTGTTCTGTATGTAGTCTGTTGTTATTCCCGGTGCAAGGGATATTATTATCTTCTCGGCGGTAACAACATTGTTAATACTTCTTATAACTTCATCATAGCATTGTGGTTTCACAGCGAGAATTATATATTTTACACTGTTGGCAAGCTCTATATTAGTCTCTGCCACCGCAACACCTGTCTCTTTTGCCACATTATTTCTAAGCATTTCAGACGCATCCGTTATCATTACCTGATTAGGATTATACACTCTCAAAACACCATTTAACATAGCTTTACCCATATTGCCAACGCCAATAAAACCAAATGTATTCATAAAATTACCTCTTATCTTTCTGAAAGAATCTTACGGACTGTAACAAGTTTTACACAAAGTGTAAATAATTCCGCTGCCTGCTTTAATTCATCCAGTGTAGGATATGAAGGTGCGATTCTTATGATGGAATCCTTAGGGTCTTTTCCGTAAGGGAATGGAGCTCCGGCACCTGTTAAAACAACGCCTGCTTCCTTGCACTTTGCAACAACTTCTTTAGCACAGCCTTCATTAGTCTCAAATGAGATAAAATATCCGCCCATAGGCTTTGTCCATGAACCTGCGCCCGTTCCGTTTATTTCTTTATCGAATATCTCAAGTACTGTATCAAATTTAGGTCTTAAAAATTTCGCATGTTTTCTCATGTGTGCCTTGATTCCGTCAATATCTTTGAAAAACAATACATGTCTGTACTGATTAATCTTATCGTAACTTATTGTCTGTATTGTAAGTCTCTTCCGAATCCACTCAAGATTAGCCTTTGAAGATACAAGTGCAGATATTCCACCACCTGCAAAACTCACTTTGGATGTTGAACAGAATTCATATACCAGGTCAGGGTTACCGGCCTTGGCACATTCTGAAAGAATTTCAGGAATCTCAATACTTTCATCGTAAATATAGTGAAGTGCATACGCATTATCCCAATATATTCTGAAATCCTTTGCAGCAGGCTTTAACGCTGCAAAACGCTTAACCGTCTCGTCTGAGTACACAACGCCCTGTGGATTAGAATACTTAGGAACACACCAGATGCCTTTAATGCTTGAGTCGGATGACACAAGTTTTTCAACCATATCCATGTCAGGTCCATTCTCTGTCATAGGTATATTAATCATTTCAATTCCAAGGAGCTCTGTTATTTTAAAATGTCTGTCATAACCCGGAACAGGGCAAAGGAATTTTACCGGATTTTTTAATTTGCACCATGGTGTTGAACCCATTACTCCAAAAAGCATTGAATTAGCCACGCAGTCATACATGACATTAAGGCTTGCATTACCGCATACAAATACATTTTCCGCAGGTACACCTAAAAAGTCACCCATTAATTTTCTTGCTTCCTCGATTCCTTCAAGCACGCCGTAATTTCTGCAGTCAACACCTGACTCTGTTACAAGGCTTGTTTTTGATGTTATTACGTCAAGCATACCGTTAGTCAAATCAAGCTGTGCAGGTGATGGCTTACCTCTTGACATATCAAGCTTAAGGTTCAGCGATTTATATTCATCATACTGCTTGCTAAGCTCTGCTTCCAATTTCTTAAGTTCTTCTGTTGACATTTCAACGTAATTCATTAGTTCTACCTCCGAAATATATAATTATGCAAATACCAGAAAGGCAATTACTGCTAATCCCAGTACAATTCTGTAAATTCCAAATGGTTTGAAATCATGTTTTTTGATAAATGACATAAGGAATCTGATTACAATTATGGATACGGCAAAAGAAACAACCATACCTACAAAAAGGTATATTGCTTCCGGTCCCGAAAATCCGCCGCCTTCCTTAAGAAAACTAAATATCTTAAGAAGACTTGCACCGAACATTGTAGGTATTCCAAGGAAAAATGTAAATTCTGCTGCTTCTGTCCTTGCCGTTCCGATAAGCATCGCACCGATTATCGTTACTCCGGATCTTGAAGTTCCGGGAATCAATGCAAGTACCTGAAAGAGACCTATAATAAGTGCCGTCCTGAATGTAATTTCTTTAAGACTTGTAATCTTAAATTCTTTATTTTTGTTAATATTCTCAACTACGATAAAAACGATACCATATATGATAAGAGTTGCCGCAACAATATATGGGCTTGTCATTATGGCATCAATCTTATCCTCAAAAAGTAAACCGATAACCGCTGACGGAATACAGGCAACTATGATTTTGAGCCACAACCATAACTTATCCTTATCCCAGCAAAGCTTAGCCGTCCCGTTATTCTTACTTACAGGCCAGAGTTTCTTAAAATATATTACTACAACGGCAAGAATGGCACCAAGCTGGATAACAACATTAAACATATTGATAAATTCCTGGCCTGATTTAAGATTAAGAAACTGCCCGAATAGAATAAGATGTCCTGTGCTGCTGACAGGAAGCCACTCCGTGATTCCCTCAACAATACCCAGGACAACTATTTTCACAAGTTCCGTTAAAGACATTACTTTGTCTCATTGTCAGCTACATCGCCAACAATCTTAACTTTTCCTTTATATAATTCTTCAACAGCTATAGATAATGGTTTCTTGCCTTTACCATTTACATAAGGCTGTGCACCGGCGATTAACTGTCTTGCTCTCTTTGATGTAGCAATTACAAGGGAATACCTGCTCTGGATTGCAGGCTGCTCTCCCGGTTCCACATCCTTGTTAATTACGTTCATTAATTCAGTATACGATGGATGAATCATTCTACAATATCTCCTTTACTTGACTGCTATACAGTATGTTTAGATAATTCTTTTCTTATATCTTCTATTACAGATATTTTTTCACTTGTTCTATTATGCTCACTTTTTATGATTCTGTCAACTGTTTCAACACAATCTTCCAGAATATCATTTACAACAATATAGTCATAAGCTTCCACGCCTTTGGCTTCTTCAGCCGCACGGTTAAGTCTCTTTTCAATGACATCTTCCGTCTCTGTTCCTCTTCCTGTAAGTCTGTCTTTAAGTGTTTTTGCATCCTTTGTTGTTATAAAAATAAGAACTGCTGACGGAAACTTCTCTTTTATCTTTAAGGCGCCCTGTATTTCAATTTCAAGGAGAACATCTTTGCCTTCACTAATCTTTTCTTCCACAAACGCTTTAGGAGTTCCGTAATAATTCCCTACATAACACGCATATTCAACAAAAGCGTCTTCTTTTATCATATTCTCAAATTCTTCCCTGGTCTTAAAAAAATAAGAAACTCCGTCTGTCTCGCCCGGTCTCATTCCTCTTGTTGTTGCCGATACAGAAAGGGCATATCCTTCTTTTTCCGATATCAGCCTGTTCATAACGGTGCCTTTTCCCGCACCTGAAAAACCTGACACAACAATCAAATTTCCTTTATTCATAGATGTACCTCGCATTTCTATTCAATATTCTGTATCTGTTCCCTGACTTTTTCTATTTCTGTCTTAAGACTTATGGCATTGTCGGATATGGCAAGGTCATTAGCCTTTGAAAGTATGGTATTGGCCTCACGGTTCATTTCCTGCGCAATAAAATCAAGCTTACGTCCTACGTTACCGCCCTCAATAAGGGTATCTCTTGTGCTTTCGATGTGACTTCTTAATCTTACCGTCTCTTCGTCCACACAAATCTTATCCGCAAAAATCGTTACTTCCGTAGCAATCCTGTTCTCATCAAGTGATGCATCATTAAGTACTTCATGAATCTTATCAATAAGCTTCTTTCTGTATTCCGTTACAACCTCAGGGCTTCTTTTTTCAATATCATCAACAAGTCCCAACATATAATCAAGCTTGCCTAACATATCATTTTTAAGATTCTCGCCCTCGGTTATTCTGGTAGCAACAAACTGCTCGCACGCCTGTGTCAATGCCTCTTTAAGGATAATCCAGATTTCTTCTTCGTCATCACTTTGGTCTTCCATTGTGATAACTTCCGGATATCTTGATATGGAGGATGCTTTCACATCATTATCAATTTCAAACTGTTCCGATATCTTTTTTAATATCTCCATATACGAAGCAGCAAGGGTTTCATTATATTTTAGGTTATATTGATTCTCGGTATAGTCTTCATATGATATAAAAATATCAACCTTGCCCCTGTTTATATATTTCTTAAGTTCTGTTCTTATTCCTGCTTCATAGAAATTAAGCTTCTTAGGCATCTTGATTGACGGTTCAAAATATCTGTGATTAACGGATTTCATCTCAATCGTAATCTTTCTGTCTCCGTCAGAAGCCTCTCCTCTCCCGAATCCGGTCATGCTTTTTATCATAAGTCTGCAACCTTTCTTTATTTATGACATATTGAAATTATATTACCAAAAACCGCTTTTCAATTCAAGTGCGGGGTTCAAAAATAAAGCCTGTGTCTGTCATATTTTCGATAAAAATATTCTACGAAATATCTCATAAATGTGCTATACTTATCCAAGAAATTTTTTGAGGTAAAAGAAATGGCATTTGATGGAATTACTATAAGAAGTCTTATTTTTGAATTAAATAATAAAATATTAAACGGCAGGATTGATAAGATTGCCCAGCCTGAAAAGGACGAACTCCTTCTTACAATCAAGACGCCCTCCGGTCAGCAAAGACTCATGCTGTCCGTGAATGCAAGTCTGCCGCTAGCTTATCTTGTAAGCAGCAATAAGCCCTCTCCCCTTACTGCACCTAACTTCTGTATGCTTTTAAGAAAGCATATCAATAACGGACGTATTACGGAGATTTCCCAGCCCGGTTTAGAGCGTATAATTGATTTTAAAATTGAGCATCTTAACGAGCTTGGCGATATGTGCACAAAACACCTTATGGTGGAGCTTATGGGAAAACACAGTAATATCATATTTATTGACGATAACAACAAAATCATTGACAGTATCAAGCGTATAAATGCCAGCGTAAGTTCGGTAAGGGAAGTTCTTCCGGGTTTTGACTATTTTATTCCGAATACAACGGATAAAGCCGATGTCCTTGCCATGTCGGAACCTGAAATCACAGAGGCAATAAAGGATAAGGCACTTCCTGTTTCAAAAATACTTTATCAGAGCTTTACAGGTATAAGTCCACAGGTTAATAACGAAATATGCGATATATCAGGAGTGGAAGCAAGAAAATCCGTCACCGGGCTTTCCAATAACGAACTTACACACTTTGTAAGAACCTTTTATAACATTCTTGATACCGTAAAAAGCAATGATTTTAACCCTGTAATAATTACAACCGGCAAGGATAAAATATACGATGTTATAAACTACGGCACTTCTGCCTGCGATACCGTAAAATATGACTCCGTAAGCCGTATGCTTGAGGATTACTACAAGGATAAAAATATCTCCGACCGTATCAGACAACGTTCTGCCGATTTAAGACAGATTGTGTCCACGGCACTTGTAAGAAATTATAAAAAATATGATTTGCAGCAGAAACAGCTTGACGATACATCAAAAAGGGAAACTTACAGAATATACGGCGAACTTCTCAATGTTTACGGATATGAGATACCCAAAGATGCCAAATCCTGTGAGGTTCTTAATTATTATACCAATGAAAATATCACCATTCCTCTTGACCCACAGCTTTCGGCACTTGAAAACAGTAAAAAATATTTTGCAAAATACAATAAGTTAAAACGTACCTATGAAGCCCTTTCCGAGCTTGTTCTGTCGACAAAAGCGGAAATAGACCACCTTGAATCAATTAACACCGCCCTTGATATTGCGGTAAGTTATGAGGACCTTGGTCAAATCAGGGAAGAACTTATTGAATATGGCTTTATCAAGAAGAACTTGTCAAAAAAAGGGAAAGAAAAGAAAGTTAAATGTGTTCCGTTCCACTATATATCTTCGGACGGTTTTGATATATATGTAGGCAAAAACAATATCCAGAACGAGGAACTGACTTTTAAATTTGCAACAGGTAATGACTGGTGGTTCCACGCCAAAAATATGCCCGGTTCCCATGTAATTGTCAAGTGTGATAAAAAAGAACTTCCCGACAAGACTTATGAAGAGGCTGCTGCCCTTGCCGCTTACTACTCAAAAGGAAGAACTTATGAAAAAGTCGAGGTCGATTACGTTGAGAGAAAACAGCTTAAAAAAGTTACCGGTGGTGCTCCGGGCTTCGTAATCTACCATACAAATTATTCAATGAATATAAGTCCGGATATCAGCAAAATAAAAGAAGTAAAGTAAGGGGCTTTTCTCCACAATTTTTAACTAGCATTTTTTAGGTGGTATACAATAGAGCATTCCACATATCATTGTAATAAAGGGAATAAATGCCGCCAAAGCTATTCCCTTTATATTTAAAGAATGTTCAATTAACATTACAGCCAGCTCAAGCCCCACAAATATCACAATTCTTATACTCATCATTTATCTTTTTCATAATCCTAAATCCTTTGACTATAGTATAAAAAAAAAAAAAAACGAGACCTCATATGATGTCTCGTTTTCTGTTCAACATATACCTTTAAGTTATAACTGTCTATTTGGCTTTAACTTTATTCATACATTCTCTATTGAATACCTAATGTTTTTTTCAGAATTCTTTTTTCTGTTTTATCATAACCGCCTATGTTAATTCTGTCATAATAATAACTTAAATGTAGTTTGTCCATATCTTCATTATCCTTCATATAATCATCATATAATTTATCTGCCCGATTCACAATTATTTCATCAAGTTCCGGGCCATAGGGATCAACTAATTTTGAAATGCCGTCATAATATATTATTTTTGTAACTGTATTACTTTCTATATCAACATATAATTCGCATAATTTAGTATATCCTACTTCACCTCTTTCATAAAGTTTGGACATTGATATTATTGCCTGACTATCTTTGTCTTTGAAAAATATATATTCGGCGTGTACAAGTGATAAATCTTTTGCATACTTATTGCAAACATTTTTCAGTTCATCCTTACATTGTGCCAAATCAAATATGCTGTTATCTAATTTTATTGATACTTCTTCTGTTTTTTCTTCACATGATGCCCAGTCTTCATCTGAACATCCTGATAAAATCATGCAGCTCAAAATAACCAAAAATACAATCAATGTTATTATTTTTCTACCATTCAATTTATGTCTCATAATTAATCCTGCCACCTAACACCTCGTATTATATTTATTAAATATGTAATAGCAATTATATGTTTCCTTACCATATCTGCTTGCGCCGCTTCCATGTCCATTATACCTCGACAACATTTTTATAATATAATTATCGGAATAATTCCAATAATCATTCGTTAAGTGTTCTTCATGAGCTCCCCACATTAACACCAATGCAACCATTTCTATATTAAACTCATTTTCGTCCTTTAATTTATACCATATATATTCTCTATCATGCCAATCAGTATAATTATAATTTTCACTTTCATAATACCAATTCAATGCCTTTATGGCTGTTTTGGCTAATATTTGACCATATCCCACGCTTGAATCCTCTCTATATGGAACCGGCATATCTGGATATCCCATAATCAATTGTTGATACCACGAACTATTATTATACAATTCAACTAGGTATAAATAGGCAAACTGCTGTGCAACCAATGAATCAGCTATGTCATCCCTTACATCATAACATCGAAGTTCCCTTAAGAGTATAGACTGCACAGCTGCTTTTGGAAGTAAATACTTATTACAAATCTCTGTAATAAATTCATCATTTTCATAAATTATGTCAATACAGTCCATAGTAGAATAATAACCTATATTCTTATGCTGCATTATCCAACTAAAATCTTTATTTATCTGAGTTTCTATTTCTTCATAAAGTTCACTTTTATTTTCTTCTGTAAGTCTTTTATTATAACCAAATATTAATTTTAATGGATCATCTTTATCACTAATCCCATCACCATCTGTATCTTTCATATTGGGATTACTTTTCATGTCAAAAATATATGCTGCCACTTCTGAAGATACATCAAATTTATTAAATATGATATTTATCCAAAATGTCGGAATAACATCTATCTCATCTCCGTCAAGTAACCCATCACCATCTGTATCCTGATTAAATGGATCCGTATAAATAATCGTACCATTCGATAATCTCATTCCTGATATTTCAAAAATATCCGGTATTCCATCTTTATCACTATCAGCACTATCAATTTTTTGGTCTATCATAATTTCACTATATATATTAATTAATTCATCTGCAGTAACTGCTTTAAAATATTTTCCACCCGTCCGCTCTGCTATATTTTTTAACAGTTCGTTGTTATTCTGTCCTCCAATATATACCGTATTTATTTTAATATTATTCTCAATAGCCAAATCAATCACTGAACTACTTAATTCCGATTCACCGTCACTAACAAGTAATATTCTTTTTTCCGAATCATTCCTTGTATTGGTTAATATTCTAATTGATTCCTTTATAGCATTATTAAAGTTCGTTCCACCATTAGAATATATTTTATCTATGGCATTCATAAGAATATATTTTATCTATGGCATTCATAAGAACATATTCTGAATTTGTCAATTCACAAACAGTATTGGCCTCTGATGTAAATAGCACAATTCCTGTTCGATCATCATTTCCTTGAGCTTTAACATAATTTTTTGATGCTAACTTTCTATAGCATGTCGTTATCTGATAACTGGACCCCGGATACAACGTATTTTTAACTGAATACTCAAAATCCGGATCATTTGTCCTCATGCTTCCAGAACAATCAATTAATATAACTGTATCAAAAACTATATTATTGCTATTAGGATATTTAATTTCCTTGTTCCATGCCTCGAACCATTCCTCTTTATCAACAACCATATATTTACTAAAATGATTTACCTCTGTTGAAACGCTCATATTAATCTCATCATAATGCGTTTCTTGTTCCACGAATCTATTATTTTTCTCATCATACCATAATATTATTAACTTTTTTAACATTTCAGCAGAATATGATTCATTCATAAAAAAAGTAATCTTTGCATTATCAAACTTTGAACTACTATTTATATCAATAGGGACTCCAACCAATCCAACTGTGTCTGATATATATTTATCTTTTCCATATAAATCCTCAATATCTGTTGTGCTATTAATATATCCTGTACCCTTAAATTCAACTGATACTTTTGAAATATCTTTTCTGTCCTCATTGGATATATCAATTTCTAAATTTTGAAATATTTTTTCATCACAATCCAAAATACCATTATCATCTGTATCCTTTAATAACGGACTAAATTTTAATTTTATCTCATCTCCGTCATTTAATGTATCACCATCTGTATCACTGTTGTTAGGATTTGTAAAATAAATATTTATTTCATCTCCATCGGATAAGTCATCACTATCACTATCAGCAATATTAGGATTCGTACCTAATTCTATTTCTATCCCATTTTTTAGTCCATCGTCATCATTATCAACTTCATAATCCGACACTTCCTTAACCAAAGAGGCGTACTCAAGCGGATTACTTCTTACAATGTATATTTCCTGATAGTCTGTTAATCCATCCGCATCTGTATCTGTATCATACCTGTTTAACCCATATATCTCTTCATAATAATCTGATAAGCCATCACCATCACTATCAATATCCATATCAATTTTGCATTCTGTTTCTATCAAATAGCCATTATCATCCCAATTACTTATTCTGACGCAATTTATTCCTTTAACATAATCATCATAACTTAATACTACTGAGTAATTCCATAATGTGGAACTATTGCCTCTCCAAAAACGTAATTCTGTTGAGCCTTCGTCTTCAAACCCTATAACATATGCATATATATTTTCTTTAACTTTCATATCAACTTTCTTTGGATTATATTGTGATTTATCTGATTCTGAGAGATTAATATCCCGTCCATTATTCTCTTTTTTAGATGAATCTGTAAAGTTAATATACAATGACGAATTACTATCCTTCCATGCTACAAACTGTGTCAAATCCAAATATACGACGTCCCCTGCATGAAAATATACTTCTTCATCACTACTTTCCATCAGCTCCCAATGACCATATTCTCCACCATCAGCGAAATAAACATTATTATCATCTCGTCCTCCCGCACTCCATGAATTCCATTGGGTGCTGCAATCAGGACTTAATCGATTAAACGTAACGTTATACGTTGTATCCGGAACCTGAACACTCCATACATTACCATCCTCCTTCGTCATTATGTAATGAATATGTCCCGACGTATTATCGACCAATTCCATTACCGCATTATCATTACCCAACCACTGTTCAGCAGTATTGTCTTTCAAATAAATCTTAGTATAGGTTGTTTTTGCCCAAATCACTTGCAAAAAACTTCCTAATCTCATACTTGTCCCTAATACTACGAGCATCAATACGAGTGAAATCACTCTTTTAATCTTTTTGTTTTTTAATATTTTTCCCATATATTCTCCTCCTAAATATGTTATTAATTTTTTACAAACTAAGTTTGCTACTAACAATTTTAGCATTACGCATAATACAATGTCAAATATTATATATTTATCATATTATTCACGCAGCTTTATTATTTTTTCTTGAAAAATCAGATATTTTTATTTTTTCTTGAACATCACATATTATTTTAAATATATCAATTGACATACCCTGTTTTCATTTTCCTATTAAAGATGTGACTATAAAAATATAAATTTATTCATATAGCAAAAAAAGAACAGGATGTCCACTAATGTGAACACCCCGTTCATTTTAAGAATCATTTTCAATTTCTTAATAGCATATCCTAAAGCGAATCATACAATTCCTGATATTTAAGTGCTGATGTCTTCCATGAAAAATCTGTCAGCATGCCTCTGTCAACAATCTTATTCCATTCTCTCTTATTGTTGTAGTATACAGACTTCGCATAATTCACGGTGTCAAGCATCTCGTGTGCATTGTAATTCCTAAATGAGAAGCCTGTTCCTGTTGATTCATACTGGTTATATGGCTCTACTGTATCTCTTAATCCGCCTGTTTCCCTGACAATAGGAACCGTTCCGTATCTTAATGCCATCAACTGGCTGAGTCCGCATGGCTCAAACAAAGAAGGCATAAGGTACGCATCACATGCCGCATATATCTTATGTGACATTTCCTCAGAATAATATATATTGGCAGAAACCCTGTTGTTGTACTTCCAGTCAAAATGGCGGAACATATTCTCATAACGTTCCTCACCTGTTCCGAGAATAACAAGCTGTATATCTTCTGCACAAAGCTCATCCATAACATAAGCGATAAGGTCAAACCCTTTCTGGTCTGTAAGTCTTGATACAATACCAACCATGAATTTCTTAGGGTTGACTTCAAGTCCGAGTTCCTGCTGCAAATCCATCTTATTCTTATATTTTTCCTTACGGAATGTTATCTGATTGTAGTTGTGAGGTATCCTTGCATCTGTCTCCGGATTATATTCATCATAATCAATTCCGTTTACAATACCCCATAAATCATTGCTTCTGGCTCTCATGAGACCATCAAGCTTCTCACCATAGAACGGCGTCTTGATTTCCTCGGCATAGCTTCTGCTTACCGTGGTTATCTTATCGGCATATACAATACCACCCTTAAGGAAGTTGGCATCCTTATAAGCCTCAAGCTTGTCCGGTGTAAAATAAGAATCAGGCAGTCCCGTTACATCCTTAATAGTCTTCATATCGTAGATACCCTGAAACTTAAGGTTATGTATCGTCATTATTGACTTCATATCCCTGTAAAATTCGCCCTCATGGAATCTTTCCTTAAGGTATACAGGAATGATACCTGTCTGCCAGTCATGGCAATGAACTATGTCAGGCTTAAATCCTGTCAATGGTATTGCCGAAAGAGATGCCTTACAGAAGAATCCGAATTTTTCAATATCCTGATGAATATAGCCGTATGGCTTATATCCGTCAAAATAAAATTCGTTATCAATAAAATAGAAATGAACGCCTTCATATTCCATTTCAAAAAGCCCCACATACTGGCTTCTCCATGCCAGATCTACATAGAAATTAGCTATATATTTCATCATATCTTTATATTTCTCAGGAATACATCGATACTTAGGAATCATAACTCTTACATCATATTTAGTTTTATCAAAATACTTAGGCAAGCTTCCAACTACATCTGCAAGTCCACCTGTTTTTATAAATGGTGCTGCTTCAGAAGCAATAAATAATATGTTCTTCATAATACCCTCCGTAACACTTTACTCGTAAGAATATTATACCATATGTACCATTTATTTTAAATGATTTTTTATCTTATTTTATATTCCAGACGAATCCTATCAGCTATTAATGCAATAAATTCAGAATTGGTAGGTTTGCCCTTTCCATTGCTGACTGTATAGCCAAAAAGCTCGTCTATCATATCCACCCTTCCACGACTGAATGCTACTTCTATGGCATGTCTTATTGCCCGCTCAACCCTGCTTGATGTAGTCTGATATTTTTTTGCAATACTTGGATACAATACCTTTGTTATGCAATTAAGCATATCCATATCTTTGACAGACATCATAATCGCGTCCCTTAAATACTGATAACCTTTTATATGTGCCGGTATTCCAATATCATGAATAATCCCGGTTATATCACTTTCAAGATTAACTTCCCTGTCCATCTCTCTCGCTTCATTGTTATGTATGGAGGTTTTCCTACCCATATTATTCTTAATACATTTCATTCTGTTAATCAATGTATTATTGTCAAACGGCTTCATTATATAGTAATTTGCTCCCAGATTAAAAGCATCCTCTGTCATGCCCTCCTGACCTACTGCTGAAATAACAATAAAGGCAGGCTTCTTCTTAATATTTCTGTCACCGTTAACCTTTTCCATTACCGTAAGTCCATCAATTTTTGGCATAATTAAATCTAACAGCACAACATCAGGCTCTTTCTCTCTGATTATTCCTAAAAGCTGTTCTCCATCTTTGGCTCTGCCAACATTTTCAAAAGTCTTATCTGTTGCTATGACATCACTTATCAGATTAAGCATCCTTTCATTATCATCAGCAACTGCACATGTTATCTTTCCCATAAGCATCCCCCAAAATAAAATTTTGTTCTGATTATAATTCTCATTAACCGTTTATTTCAATTCATTTTCGTCGCAATATATTACATTATTTGACATCATTTGACACATATTAGTTATTCTTATTGTTGTTTACTAAAAAAACAAAGAGACCCTCACAAGGTCTCTCTGTAATTTAATCAGTTACTTCATCTCCGTTACCGGCTTTATCAGTCTTTTCAACATAATTTTCATTCTTAACAAATTTGTCATCTGTATCATCAAATGGAGTTATATCAATATATTCATCGTTACCTATATATTCGCTGACTACAGTATACATAGACGTGGATGTAATTCCAAATGTACTGAAAAAAGCCAATCCTATAACTACTGCACAATACTTTGCTACGTCATGAGGAATCACTTTCATTGCCGTAAGTGCAGCAATTATAATGCCGATAGCTCCTATTCCAAGTGAACAATAATTAATCTTGTTAGATGGCTCAATATCCATAACAGCCCATCCCTTGGAATCAAGCTTATCAATGTATTCCTGCAAGTCTCTTTCTTTAACTTCAACAACTAAATGTCTGCTCATTACTATGTCCCTCCATATGCACATAATTTACAATAAATATGCTATAATTCTATCATATTGATCCAATAATATCAATAATGATTATTTTCTCACAATCTTACCCTGATACAATTTCTTAGGCATCATATTAACCCTGAACGTCTTCTGTACCGCCTTAATCCTTGGAATATCATTTTCTGTAATAACAGAAGCACACACAGCTTTATTGCCATCTCTTCCGCACCTTCCGGCTCTATGGAGATAATCCACAGGCTTATCCGGAAGTCCTATGTTGATAACAGTATCAACATTATCAAAATGAAGTCCTCTTGCTGCCATATCGGAACATATAAGGTAACTTACCTTGCCACTTCTGAAATCATCTGTAATCTGTCTCCTTTTATTCTTGTCCAGTTTGCCATGTAATGATTTCACATTGTAATGATGGAATTCCATCTTCTGTGTTATCTCTTCTATATCATACTTGGAGTTGGAGAAAATAAGACAATGCTTAGTATCAAGTGCCTTAATAACCTTTCTTACTGTCTCAATAAGCTCTCTCTTCTCAACCGTAAAATAATAATGTTCGATATTAGTTGGAATTGTAATCTTATCTCCGGTTGTTATATTAACATAATCAGCTCCAATCTGTCCTGCTAATGTTCTCGTATTGTCTGTAACCGATGCAGAAAACAACATAACCTGTATATCTCTCATAAAGCATTTTCTAAGTGCAGTTATTCCATCAATATTGTCCTTATTAAGTATCTTATCAGCTTCATCTATAATAAGCGTCTTAACCTGATGAGCTGCCAGCTTTCTATCCTCCTTAATAAGTTCATATATTCTCTGATATGTGCCTACAACAATATTAGGCTTACTCTTAAGCGTCTGTAACTGTCTCTGCTTATTAACGCCGGAAAACAATGCTGCCGCAGTAATAGGTATCCCGGAATTATTGGAAAGCTGGTTAATCTGACTGCAAATCTGTATACATAATTCCTTTGATGGAGTTATCACAACAGCATATAATTCCTTATTATCAATATTCTTCATTATAACCGGTAACAAAAAAGCAAGTGTCTTGCCCGTTCCGGTTCCTGAACATGCAATAATATTTTTTCCTTCCAATGCAGGTTTAAAACAGTCCTCTTGTATTCCGGTCATCTTAGTTATTCCCTGTTTATTAAGTCCTTTGACAAGTCTGTTGTCCAAATCCATTAAATGTCTGCCACTCAAAATGTGTGTAAATATACGCACATCGAGATAATATAGGTTCTCACGAACTCTACTTACTGCTTCATCGTGTATGCTTTTGATTGACCGAAATCATATCTACTTGCAGGTTCTTGTACACTCCGCAGTCGTTAATTCCCGAATAAGCCTTCGGTACATACTTACGTTTGCGTTTGACTATGCAACTTCGTAAGTTATAGCATCTCTCAAATTAAGTGCAGCATTAAAGTCCCTATCTTCAACATAACCGCATTCGCATCTGTAAATTCTATCCGAAAGTTTTAAATCTCTCTTGATGCGACCACAACGGTGACATATTTTTGAAGATGGATACCATCTGGCTACTACTCTTAACTCAATACCGTTTTCATTACATTTAGACTGAACTTTTGCTCTAAACTCATAAAACTTCTGTGATGCAACGGCTTTTGAGAGATGTCGGTTCTTCATCATTCCTTTTACATTTAAGTCCTCAATCGTTATATAAGATGGTTTGGTTTTTACTATCTCAGCAATTGTCTTGTTAATGTAATCCGTACGGACATTATCTATCTTATGATGAAGTTTTTGTACCTTGAGCTTTTGTTTCTGTATATTTGCTCTTTGAGTGACTTCTCCTTTCTTTAAGTTTTCATACTTTCGAGAGAGACACCTTTGTTCTCGAATAAGTTGCTTTTCAAGTTTCTTTAATCTTGCAGATTTGTTAATGTTCTTATACGTTTTACCATTGGAAACAATAGCAAAATCCTTTAAACCAAGGTCAATACCAATTCCATCGTTAGAGTTATTAGCAATCTGGGCATCAGGGATTTCCACAAGAACGGAAACATAAAATTTGTCAACTTTGATTGAAACTGAACCACTTTTGATTATATATCCATCTTTGGTTGTTGGAATGTATCCTTTTTCTTTGATACGTACCCAACCTAAAGTTGGAATATTGATACGATGCCTTTCGCAAAAACAGTCCTTTGGATTATTCTTAACGAAGTACATCTTCACATCAGATTTACCTTTCTTTTTGTAATTAGGAAAAGCACTCTGATGTTTGAAAAATCTTGTAAAAGCAGTACAACCACATTCGATTGAATGCTTTACAGATTTTGAACTTACTTCCTTAACCCAGGAATATTCTGGATGGTTTGGAAGATACTCATTGTTAAGCCAGACACTAAACGATTTACCACTCATAAACTTTTTGCCATTATCATAAAGTTCTTTATTATGAGTAAGATAAAAGTTATAGATGTACCTACAAGTTCCTATCGTCTTGCGTATCTTGATTTTCTGCTCTTCTGTTGGATTTATTTCCGTCTTGAAGCTCTTTAGCAATTTTCTCATCTCTTTCTATTTGTTTTTTATATATACAAAGTCCATATAACCTACAAGAGAATACATGGAGTATTGAAACAATATCCTGCACGAGTTCTTCTTGAGGCGATAGTTCTTCATTGTTTACTACCACCATGGTTGTATTGAACTTCATACAGAATTTTTCAAACCAATCATAGCCAAATCGGATAAATTTATCCTTATGAGTTACGATAATGGTTTTGATTTTCTGTTCCATTACTTCATCTAATAATTCGTTCCATTTCTCGCGATTATAATTAAGACCACTCCCATAATCTTCAACACATTGGTCTACGATAATACCTTTAGAATTACAAAACTGTCGTAGAAATGACAACTTGACGCGTATCGTCTTCTGTATTTATGCCTTTGAATTGAAGATATTGGTCGTAAGTGTAATAACGCCTACCAGTTGGAGTACGATTTGCTTTTAGAGTTCCTTCTCTATCCCAACGCTGTAACGTTTTGGCAGAAACACCTAGCAATTCAGCAAAATCTTTTGGCTTGTAATTTGTGATATTCGATGTATCATAGTATATCTCCATGAGTATATTTAAACGCATATTATCACATTTGACAACTTATTCAGTTACTTAAAGTTTCCTCCTTGAATTCTATAAAATAATTGATATCATACATATTTTTGTATTATACTATATCCCATAAAAAAACACAAACTCGAGGAATATATGGATTTACAAAAATTATACAGTTATACAAGAAAAGCAATTTATGAATACAATATGATTGAAGACGGTGATAAAATAGCCATAGGAATATCGGGAGGAAAAGACAGCCTTACCCTGCTGTATGCACTTGCAGGATTAAGACGTTTCTACCCGAAAAAATATGAACTTGTAGCAATTACGGTAAAACTTGGTCTAGAAAATATGGATTTTACACCTGTAAAGGAACTATGTGATAAACTTGAAGTTCCTTACTATACGGTTGATACAGAAATATATCAGATAATATTTGAAGCAAGAAAAGAGAGCAATCCTTGCTCATTATGTGCAAAAATGAGGAAAGGTGCATTTAATGAAAAAGCACTGGAGTTAGGATGTAATAAATTCGCCTATGCCCACCATAGGGATGACCTGATTGAAACCTTCTATATGTCATTAATGTATGAAGGACGTATCCATACTTTCTCTCCTGTAACTTATATGGATAAATCAGGGCTTACACTGATACGTCCTCTTATGCTCATTCCGGAATATGCAATAAAATCTTTTTCAAAAAGATATGAGCTTCCCATTGTTAAAAATCAGTGTCCTGCCGATGGTTATACAAAAAGACAATATATAAAAGATATGCTTCATAATCTTTCAAAAGAAAATCCGGGGCTTACAGAACATTCATTTACTGCAATAATCAATGCCAATCTGGAAGACTGGCCAAAAAGGATAGTCAGATAATCCCACCGGGATTATCCGGCACTCAGGTATTACAGTTGTGGCAATAATAAGTTATGAGAAGATTCTGTCCGGTATATATCTTATCGGAATATAAATTATTCATTCTCTTAATCTCTGCGATGTAATCATTCACATCATCATAATATTCATAATCCATATTGGCTTCGGCAATATCCCATAAGGTATCTCCACTCGTTACCGTATAATTCTTATATCTCTTATCGGAATAATCTCTTCCATAACTGTTATTGGCATCAACCCTGACTCTGCTTACAAGTATTATCACAACAACAACTGCCGATATAACTGCCATTGCTGCAATCTTACTGCGGTTCTTTCTTAATTTCTTAATTAAAATGTTCATAATCTTATTCCTCCGTTCCTAAACTATCTAAATAATAATTCATTGCGTGTACAATAAACAGTACACAAACTTGTGTTCGATTCATTAATATGATATTACATCTCGAACATCCGTTTGTCAATAGTTTTATCGAACATTTTTTCGGAACTTTTGTTTGCATATATTCCGTATGTGTGATATATTGTATTTAATAAATAACAATCGGAGGTATAAGATATGAGTAAAGGACGAATTACTCCTAAGCAGGAGGAGATTCTTAATTTTATCAAACAGCATATTTTATCAAAAAACTATCCGCCATCAGTCAGGGAAATCTGCGAAGCGGTTAATCTGAAATCAACTTCAAGTGTGCATGCACATCTTGCTACGCTTGAGAAGAACGGTTATATATCAAGAGACCAGTCCAAGACCCGTGCCATAGAAATTGTAGATGATGATTTCGGTTTTAACCTGCCTGACAGGGAATTAGTTAATGTTCCCATGATAGGAACCGTCGCAGCCGGTCTTCCACTTCTTGCCGAAGAGAATATAAGGGATTATTTTCCAATACCTGCAGATATGCTTCCCAATACCGAGACATTTCTGCTTCGTGTCAAGGGAGACAGTATGATTAATATGGGAATTTATGATGGTGATGATTTGCTGGTTGCCCGTCAGGATACTGCATCTAACGGGGAAGTAATCGTTGCATTAGTAGATGATTCTGCAACAGTCAAGCGTTTTTACAAAGAGAACAATCATTATCGTCTTCAACCCGAGAACGATAATATGGACCCTATTATCGTTGATGAATGTAAGATTCTTGGAAAAGTAATTGGATTGCTAAGAACCAATATTGTTTAATTTCAAATGTTCTATACAAGAATAAGCGGTATGGCTTCTGTCATACCGCTTATTCTATCTTATATAAATCTTTAATTATCTTTTTAATACAAAGCTATCAACTAACTGATTCATCTGTTCTGCCTGTGCGGATAATTCCTCACTTGTAGCTGAACATTCCTCCGATGCAGCTGAATTAGACTGGACAACTTCTGATATCTGGTCAATTCCTGCCTCTGCTTCCTTCATAGTCGCTACCTGGGTATTGGATGTTTCACTGATTTCCTTGGTTACAACAGCTATTTCATTAATACCATCAACAATGATTCCCATTGAATCCGCTGCACTCTTAACAGCATTATTACCTTCTTCTATTTCATTAAGAGCACCTTCAATAAGTGCTTTGGTATCAACGGCCGACTGTGCACTCTGGTCTGCAAGAACTCTTATCTGTTCCGCAACAACCGCAAATCCCTTGCCGGCTTCACCGGCTCTTGCAGCTTCTATTGCAGCATTAAGTGAAAGAAGGTTAGTCTGTGAAGCAATGTTTTCAATATCAGCTATTATGCTGCTGATTTTTAATGATGTCTCACTTATTCTTTCCATTGCATCCATAAGTGACTTCATGGATGCCTTGCTTTCATCAGCTTTTTCTGCATATTCCTGGGCTTTATTGCTACTATCCATAAGTGCTTTAGCGGTTTCTGCAACATTTTCGGAAATAGTTGTGATTGTAGCCTGAAGTTCTTCTACTGCTCCCGCCTGTTCTGTTGCGCCCTCCGCAAGTTCCTGCGCTGACTGTGCAAGATTTTCCGAACCTGCCGTAACTGACTTTGAAGCTTCCTCAACACTATGCAGGGTATCATTTACCTTGTCATTCATCATCCTCACAGAATCCCTGAGTTCAACAAACTTGCCAACGTATTTTTCTCCGTTTTCGGTATCAACATTGAAATTGCCTTTTGCCATCTCTGACATAATTTCACTTAAATCGGTAATTATGAGATTAAGCGTTGCAGCCATTGACTTGGCTTCCTCTGTCATTAACGATATCTCATCATCATGACTATTAGTTGGAAACTCGCTGTCAAGGTCACCTCTGGCAAATGTCTTAAACCTGTCTACCAATGCATTAACCGGCTCTTCAACTGACTTAGATACCTTATTGCTGATTTTTTTTGATATAATAGAGCTGATTACAATAACCACAAGAACACCTGCGCAAAGTACATACTTAATTATTGCAAGAATTTTTTCAAGTTTTTCTCCTTTATCAACATTAATATCCATAAGTCTGTTGATTGCACTATAAACATTGTTATACAATGGTTCAATTTCTTTGATATCTCTTTCCTGTGCCTGCTGTGATAAAGAATACGAACCCGACATACCATCACTTAATACGCTGTCGCTTATATCCCAATAGCCCTCAAGTGCAGTAAGAATATCATTATATGCATTCATACTTTCGTCTGTAACCATATATTCTTTAATATCCTCAAGATATCTGTTAAATTCTTCTTTTTTGCTGTCATATAGTTCTTTCTGGGCATTTTTCTGGTTCTTGCTGCTATATGCAACAGCACCTCTTAACGCACTTCTTGTCTCTGAAAAAGAAACAAGTGCCATTCCTATATCACCCTGTGAAAAACCATAATTCTTCATTGCCGACTCATACCTGGAGCTAAATACAAATAATGCTGAATCACATATAAATAATGCTATCATACCAAGAAGAGTAATAACATTGAAGCCTTTCTTAAGTCTTTTATTAATTGACTCTTTCATATTATCAATCCTGCCTTTCCGAATGCTATATATCCCAGCATCGTCTTATATTAGAGATTATATAAAAGGCACTATGTCATGTCAATATATTTGTGTGTCAAAAGTACTATATGTTTTTATCTGTTTCTGTATTCGTTAAGCAGCTGTCTTGCTGTCTTTTTAAATATCGGATGATAAGCATACGGAGCAATTTCACATAAAGGCTCAAGCACAAAAGGTCTGTTGTGCATATCTGCATGAGGAACAATTAACCTGTCCGTATGTATAACCTCTTCTTCATAAAAGATAATATCAAGATCAAGTGTTCTTGGACCCCATTTAATATCCCTTACCCTTCCGGATTCTAATTCTAACTGATTAAGGAAATTCAATAAAAATTCAGGTCTCATATATGTCTCAATGAGTATACATCCGTTAAGAAAGTCATCCTGTTCAACACCGCCGTAGGGCTTTGTCTGCTTTATTGAGGAAGTCTTAAGTATTCTTATTGCCTCATTGTCTTCCATTTTTTTGAAAGCATCCTGAATGTATTTCATTCTGTCGCCCACATTGGAGCCGAATGAAATAAATGCCTTACGCCACTGTCTGAACACTTTGACGCTGATATTTTCAAACGGCAGATCGACCGGTGCCTCCGGTTTGCTTATGGTTAAATCAACGCCTTTAACTATTTCACTGAAATTAAGGATTACCGCTGCCAGATTTTCGGCAACCGCCTCAATAAGATTATACTGTGTATCCTGCATAAAATCAGATATAACCTGACAAAGCCCCGCATAATTTACTGTGTTATTAAGATCATCCGTAACACCTGCAATATATGTTTCAAGAAAAACTTTGGCTGTAACAAAAAAATTCTGTCCCTCCGAACGTTCTTCTGCATATACTCCGTGGTTACAGAATACCCTGAGATTGTCAATTACTATTTCGTCCATAAATTCCCTCCGTCATTTTTATTGTTCTATAGTTTTGTTTTACATCATGGACCCTTACAAACATGCATCTGTTCATAACCGCTATAACAGTTGTGACAAGTGTTCCTTCCACTCTCTCATCCTTTGGTAAATCAAGAGTAAGCCCGATAACCGACTTTCTTGATGTTCCAAGGAGCACAGGATATCCGAGCTTACAAAATTCATCAAGATGTCTCAGGCAAAGTATATTGTGTATATATTCTTTGCCAAATCCCACGCCTGGGTCAATTATAATTTTGTCCCTGTCAATTCCTGCATTAAGGGCTATATTCACCGATTCAAGCATCTCCTTGTTGAGGTCTTTGATAAAATCGGAATAGTCAGTGTTGTTTCTATTGTGCATAATACAACAAGGCAGTCCTGAACCGGCAATAACGGCTGCCATATCATCATCATATTTAAGGCCCCATATATCGTTAATAAGGTCCGCGCCTGAAGTAATTGCAGCGGATGCAACTCTGCTCTTATATGTATCCACGGAAACCGGAATATCAAACTCATTCTTAATCTTCTCAATGACGGGACAGACTCTCTCTATTTCTTCTTCGTCACTAATCATCGTATATCCTGGTCTTGTAGATTCCCCGCCTATATCAATGATGTGTGCACCGTCTTCAATCATTTCCTTCGTGTGTAATAAAGCCGCGTCAATATTGTTATATTTTCCGCCGTCGGAAAATGAATCGGGAGTAACATTCAGTATGCCCATTACATGGGTATGTCCGTCATTAAAATCTCTACCGCCTATAATCATTTTTAATTATTTCCTTTATTCTTTTTATATTGGAAAGTGAACCAAATGTAACAACAGAATCCGTACATAGTTCAAGGCATCTTAATACACCGTCTTTCACGTCTTTAAACGGCTCTGCATTAATGCTATACCGTTCTTTTATAATTGAGGCTACATGCTCACAATCAGCCGCCCTTATATTTCCCGGTGTCTCTATAACTATAACATTATCTGCCAGATCCATTATTTCATCAAGTATACCATAAATATCCTTATCTTTAAAGATACCAATTAAAAATGTATGTTTCTTATTACCGAAATAATATCTAAGTGTCTCCGATAATGCCCTTGCTCCGTCGGGATTATGTGCACCGTCAGTTATAACTAACGGATTATTATGGATAATCTCAAATCTGCCCGGCCAATATGTATTTTCAATTCCGTCCCTTATATTATCATCGGATATACCATATCCTGAATTTTTTAATACTTTCACCGTCTCTATGGCAGCTGCCGCATTTACTGTCTGGTATATGCCTTTAAGTCCGCATTTAAGATTTTCGTATTCTTCGTAAGAAAATATAAGTTCCGGCTCCTGGCTGCCTGTTTCCGATAATACGGCATCTTTTACCTGTATAAGCGGTGCTTTTTTTAATGCTGCCTCCTGCTCTATTACCTTTGCAACGGCTTCATCACGATTACAGGTAACAACAGGGCAATGATCTTTTATAATCCCCGCCTTATTGAATGCGATTTTTTCTAAAGTATCACCTAAAAAGTCCGTGTGATCCATTGATATTGATGTGATTACACTGCATAAAACTTCTTCAAACACGTTGGTAGCATCCAAAAGTCCGCCCATTCCACACTCAATAATGGCAACATCCACTTTTTTTCTGCTAAAAAAAAGAAAGGCCGATGCAGTTTCTACCTCAAACCTGGTAGGATAAATATTATCTTCTGCCAGTCTTTCCCTTGCCGCTTTTACTTCTGTAACAACTTCTGAAAAATCCTCGCAGCCGATATTTTTACCGTTAATTCTAATAATTTCCAAGGGTTCCATAACCGCAGGAGAGGAATAACGTCCCGTAGTCAGTCCTGCATTTGTTAAAATTTTATCAATAAACGCACCTGTTGAACCCTTTCCGTTGGTTCCTGCTATATGAATAACCTTAAGATTTTTTTCAGGATTCTTTAATTCTAAAAGGAGTGCCTTTATGGCTGTAAGTCCCGGAACGCTTCCCATTCTGCCCACAGAATCCAGATATTTTTGTACATCACAATAGTCCATTATTTAACTTCTATTTCTTTCCCGTCGCTCCAGATTCTTTCAATATCATAGAAAAGACGTTGTTCTCTGTCAAAAACATGAATAACATAGTCGATATAATCAAGGAGAATCCACTCTCCGTTATTATATCCTTCAACTCTTTCAGGCCTCATGCCATGTTTTTTCAAAAGTTCTTCTTCAACATTGTCAGCGATGGCCCTTACCTGATTATAATTATTTCCGGATGTAACAATAAAATAATCCGATATTGTTGTAATTGCCGAAATATCAAGTATCCTTGTGTTTACACCCTTTTTATCATCTATTGCATTATATATTGTGTTAAGTATTTTATCCATTACACCATCTCCTGTTTATTCTTGTAATATTCAAGAGTCTTTACCGTCATGTCATCGATACTCTTATGTTTCTCTTCAAGATAATCCAGCGTGTCGCTTAAAATTTTCAAAACACATCTGTCAATGTCAGTAAAAGCAAGATACCTTATATAATCAAGATTTGCCTGTCTGGTTCTTCCCGGTTCTATATAATCGGCTGTAAAAATAATTTTCTCCAACATACTCATTCCCGGTCTGCCGGTTGTATGGTAAGTAATTGCGTTAAGAATATCCTCATCATCTATTCCATACAATGTTTTTGCATAAAACGCCCCCACTTTACCATGTAAAAGATATGGGCTTTTCTTTTCACATTCTGTAACCGGAATATTGTTTTTTGCACAGACAGCTAACAGTTCTTCATCGGAAAGACACTTTGCGTTGTCATGAAGATACCCCGCTGTCCTTGCCTTATCCACAAATTCCATGTTATCATTTTCCCTATAACCGCTTTCATAAGAGAATTTCATCGCAAGAGCGGCTGCAGTAAATGCAACGCCCTCCGTATGCACATAGCGCTTTTCCGTTATGTGTTTTTTTACTTCTGAAATAATTTCATCAAGTTCCATAATACAAACCATTTTCCTTTATATATTCCAAAACTTTTTCAGGAATGATTCCGTCACATCGTTTTTTGTTCCTTATATTTTCCCTTATGCATGTAGAACTGGCATCAAATTTCACCATATCAAGAATATGGCTTACACCACCATACCGGCTGCTGTATTCATCCGCTTTGGCAAGCAGCGCCGCACGGTCTTCCTTATCACGGCATGCACAGGCTATTTCCGCATTATTAAATATTTCCTGCGGATGATACCATCCGTCAAGATTCATAAATGAGTCGGCACCCATTATAAAAACAAGTGCTTCATATTTTTCTTTCAGAATTGAAAGTGTTCTCGCCGTATAAGACCTTCCCTGAAGTTCTTTTTCCAGAAAAGAAATATTGAAATACGGAATATCACTTATGGCAAGTTTTAACATATTCACACGGTGTTCCCAGTCTGAGACAATATTATCTGCCTTATGGGGTGGTATATATGCAGGCATAAAAATAACTTTATCCAGAGAAAGTTCATTATATGCCGTTTCTGCCAGCCTTATATGCCCGTAATGGACAGGGTCAAATGTACCGCCGAAAATGCCTGTTCTTATCATATAGTCTGTTTTTTAGCTGCCTTAGGCAGTTCTATTTTACGGTTCTTTTCATTTTTTGCCTGTTTATATAAAACAATCTTTTTTCCTATAACCTGGACAAGTTCTGACCTTGTTCTTTCAGAAATCATTATTCCGATTTCTTTTGGATCATCTGCGCAATTTTGTAAAACACTTATTTTGATAAGTTCTCTCTTTTCCAACGCTTCCGATACCGCCTTTACAAAATCAGGTGTTACGGAACTTTTTCCGCACTGGAAAATAGGTTCGATGGTCATTGCAAGTCCTTTTAAATATGCTCTCTGTTTCGTTGTCATCTAAATGCCTCCCATTTATCTGTAATAATCAAATTCAAGGTCTCCAAGGTAAACTGTGTCACCTTCTTCAATTCCGAGACTTTCAAGCTGTTCAATAATTCCCTGTTCTTTCATAAACTTCTGGAAGAAAGCAAAACCTTTTTCATCATCAAGATTGGTATATCCTAACATTCTGTCCACCCTGTCTCCTTCAATGACAAAGGCATGCTCATCTGCCTTATATACTTCAATCGGTTCCGACTTATCGTACATTTCCTCAGGAAAATATTCCTTCTCATATACAATTGGTTCAGGATCTAATGAATCAAGTATATTTCTAACGGCATAAAGCAGTTCCTTAAGTCCCTTGCCTGTAGCTGCTGAAATAGGGAATACTTTAATACCCTTTGGTTCAAATTCATCTTTAATTTTCTGTACAGGATCTTCATCCCCTGCAAAAATCAAATCGGTCTTATTTGCGGCAATAACCTGAGGTCTCTTAATGAGTTCCGGATTATAAGCCTCAAGTTCTGCATTAATCTTGTTAATATCGTCAATAGGATCCCTGCCTTCGGATGAGGCAGCATCAACCATGTGAATTATGACCTTACAACGTTCAATATGACGTAAAAATTCATGTCCTAATCCGACGCCCTCCGAAGCACCTTCAATAAGCCCCGGTATATCTGCTATAACATAACCGTCTGCTCCTTCAAGGTCAACGACTCCCAGATTAGGATTAAGTGTGGTAAAATGATAATTCGCAATCTTAGGTCTTGCATTACTGACCATTGAAAGCAAAGTTGATTTACCTACATTAGGAAAGCCTACAAGTCCTACATCTGCTATAACTTTAAGTTCAAGTTTAACCCAGAGCTCCTTAGCCTGTCCGCCGGGTTGTGCGTATTTAGGAACCTGCATTGTGGCTGTGGCATAATTTTTGTTGCCTTTGCCGCCTCTGCCTCCTTTTAAAACTACTTCTCTTTCCCTTCCGTTTGACATATCCGCAATTACCTTGCCTGATACATCATCCCTTATGATTGTTCCTTCCGGAACTTTTATAATAAGATCATTACCGTTTCGTCCGTGGCATAAACGTTTTCCGCCTTCTTCACCACTCTCAGCCACATATTTGCGGACATGACGGAATTCATTCAATGTATTAAGACCTTTGTCAACTTCAAAAATAACGTCGCCACCCTTGCCACCGTCACCACCGTCCGGTCCGCCTGCTGCGACAAAAAGTTCTCTGCGGAAACTTACATGGCCGTCCCCGCCTTTTCCTGATTTTATGAAAATCTTTGCATAATCTGCAAACATGGCTTATTCTCTCCTTCTGTAATGATAATAAATTTCATTGTTAAAAATAAAGGCTCCAAATCCACAAGATCTGGAGCCTTAATCATTATATTACTGTTCTGATGCTACCGGATAAACAGAAACCTGTTTCTTGTCCCTGCCTTTTCTTTCAAATCTAACGACACCGTCAACTGTTGCAAATAATGTATCATCACCGCCACGTCCAACGTTTACGCCTGGAAGAATCTTTGTTCCACGCTGTCTGTAAAGAATATTTCCGGCTAATACGAACTGTCCATCAGCTCTCTTTGCGCCTAATCTCTTAGATTCAGAATCTCTACCGTTCTTAGTAGAACCAACGCCCTTTTTATGAGCGAAAAACTGAAGGTTAAGTTTTAACATGAGTGTTACACCTCCTCGATATTTATCGTAACATTTCCGGGATACCCATCTGCGATTCCTTCAAGTCCCATCTTCAGTGATTGAAGAAGCAACTGTGAACCATCGCCTACCGTATCCATCTGAAAATCTATAGTTGCTCTTCTGTCATTAATCTTATAACTACATTCTTCCGAAGTAAGCTTCTCGATTGAGTTAACAGTATTAATAAGAAGTATTGAAACTGAAGCACATACTACATCAGTTCCTCTCACACCGAAACCGGCGTGACCTTTTGACTTAAATCCTATAATTGACTTATCTGACTTAACGTAAAAAGTTATATTGGTCATATACTATCTCCGGATTAAGCGTTGATCTTTTCAATCTTAACCTTAGTAAATAACTGTCTGTGACCGTTTTTCTTGTGGTAACCTGTTTTTCTCTTGTATTTGTAAACAATGACTTTCTTGTCCTTGCCTTCACATACAACAGAAGCTGTAACTGTAGCACCAGCTACTGTTGGATTACCAACAACTGCCTCCTTATCATTTACGAGAAGAACTTTATCGAATGTTACTGTTTCACCATCAGCAACTCCTAACTTCTCAACTTTGATAATGTCGCCTTCAGATACTTTGTACTGCTTTCCACCTGTTGCAATAATTGCGTACATATTGGCTTCCTCCTATTATCAATACTCGCCAACTATGGTGATCCCTAAGGATACTTATAACCTCGTTGTGCGGCACACTAGATTAATATACAATCGTAATCCCGATTTGTCAACTGTTTTTTGTAAAATATTCAATCAAAGATCTGCGGATTTTCTGTCTTGTGATTTCCACAAGACCAAGTTTTGTATAATCCACGTATTTGCATTTTACAATATCTTTTTTCAGCTGTGCGCATAACTCATCCGTAAGTATTTTTATATTGTCATCTTTCATATTGATAAAGTCAACAACCACAATGCCGGATATATTTCTGAGTCTTAACTGTCTTTCAACTTCTTCCGCTGCTTCCATATTGATTTTAAGGAAGGTATCTTCCCTGTCTTTGTCTTTTCCGTCATATTTTCCGGTATTAACATCAATTACCGTCAATGCCTCTGTCTGTTCTATGACAAGATATCCGCCTCTTTTTAACCACACATATTTACTTAAAGCATCGTTGATTATTTTTTCGATATTATACAATGTCTTGAGCGAAATCATTGTATCCTGATATAAAGAAACTGTATATTCTTTATCTGACAATGCCTCGTATATTTCAGGAATGTCTGTGATTACCTCATCTTCTTTTCTTAACTTCATGGAAGAAACCATATCATCCACGGAATTACCGCCTTTTTTAATAAGTGTAAACGCGGGTCTCATAGAACTTATACGGACAATATCTTCAAATTCGTTTACAAGTTTTAGGGCTTCATCGCATATATCTTTATTATCCGCATGTTCTGCTTCCGTTCTTACGATAAAACCATATTCATCTGTAGCATATTCTTTGAGAAGTGTCTTTAATTCAGCAATTCTCCTGCTGTCGGTAATTTTTTTGGAAACTCCGATTATTCCTTTGTTATCAAAAGAAATTGCAACATATTTTCCCGAAATATTAAGTTTACAGGTAACCATGGGTCTTTTGGTTTTAATGGCGTCCTTAACCACCTGTACAAGCACAATATCTCCCTGACACACTTTATCCGTATTCTTCCTGTTAAGAAAAATCACATGTTCTTCATTTATCGGCAGATAGCATATAATGCCTTTTGATATCTCGACAAATGCGGAATTTATATTGGGTACAACTTTATTAACCCTGCCTACATATATGTTATTAAGGATTGAACCTTCTTCCTCAATAACACGTATTTCGGTCTCTTTGCCGTCTTCAAAAAGAACAGCCGTATTTTTTTCTCTGTATCCGGTAATTACTAATTTTTTCAAAATAAAACACCACTAAATAAGCTTATTAAAAAAGCAGGAATATGCACCTGTATGACAGGCATTTCCTATCTGGAGTACCTTTGCCAAAAGAGTATCCTTGTCACAATCAAGATAAAGTTCCTTGACATACTGGAAATGTCCTGATGTAAGGCCTTTAATCCATAATTCATTGCGGCTTCTGCTGTAATAAGTCATTCTTCCGGTTGATACAGTCTTATTATAAGCTTCTTCATTCATATATGCTACCATAAGGACTTCATTCGTCATGTAATCCTGCACAACAACAGGAATCATGCCATCAGAATTAAGCTTAAGCGAAGAAAACATAACTTCGCATTTCTTACGCTCATATGTATGCACAGCTTCTTCTATATTGATTTTATTTTCATAAACAGCTTTTCCTATAATAGCTCCCTTAATACCTGCTTCATCAAGATTAGCGAGATCCTGCATTGAGGACATTCCCCCGGATGCAACTATATTAAGTCCTGTTTTATCGGTAAGCTCCTTTGTCATGGCAACATTAGGACCGGAAAGCATTCCGTCCTTGGCTATATCCGTATATACTATGGTTCTTACGCCGTATGCTTTCATCTTAAGGCATAAATCAAGTGCCTTAATGCTGCTTACCTGTTCCCAGCCCTGTATGGCAACCATTCCGTCTTTGGCATCAACGCCGACTACAATATGCTCTGCCCCGAATTTTTCCACAGCCGCCTTAACAAATTCAGGCTCATTTACTGCCTTTGTTCCGATTATAACCCTGTAAATTCCGTAAGAAAGCACACGCTCTATATCTTCCAGTGTTCTTATTCCGCCGCCAAGTTCACAAGGGATTGTCACTTCTTTAACAATCTTTTTGATTGTGTCTTCATTAACCGCTTTTCCTGCAAGTGCTCCGTCAAGGTCAACCAGATGTATAAAAGAAGCACCCATATCTTCAAAATATTTTGCAACTTTATAAGGTTCTTCGCTATATACCGTTATGTCCTTAAATTCACCCTGTCTGAGCCTTACACATTTTCCGTCTTTTAAATCAATTGCGGGATATAACTGCATTTTAAAGTGCTCCTTTCGTTGTAGGAAGTCCTGTTACTCTTCTGTCAATTCTTGTAGCTTCATCAAGTGACCTTGCAAAAGCTTTAAACATTGCCTCAATTATATGGTGGGTATTTTCACCATACATTTCCTTGATATGAAGATTCATACCAGCTGAATATGATATGGCATAAAAAAATTCTTTAACCATTTCGGTGTCAAAATATCCTACCCTGTCCGTATTGAAGGTTCCGTCAAATACAAGATATGGTCTTCCGGAGAGATCAATGGCACACATTACCAGAGTCTCATCCATAGGAAGCAGTGAAGAACCGTACCTTCTGATGGATTTTTTATCCCCCAGTGCTTTTTTTATAGCTTCACCGAGAACAATTCCCGTATCTTCAATTGTGTGGTGACAGTCCACTTCTATATCGCCTTTAACCTTAACATCAAGATTAAAAAGTCCGTGCCTTGCAAAGCTTTTTAGCATATGGTCAAAAAAACCTATTCCGGTATCGACCTTCGCTTCTCCTGTTCCGTCTGTTTCAAAATAGATTTCTATATCTGTTTCTGATGTTTTTCTTATTACTTTCGCATTTCTTCCCATAACTTTCTCCCTATTCAAATCTGACTTTAATTGAATTGGCATGGGCAGTTAATCCCTCTGCCTTGGCAAATGCTTCAATATCATCATGTATATCCATAAGAGCTTCCCTTGAGTAAGAAATAATGCTGGATTTCTTAATAAAATCGTCAACCTCAAGAGGTGAAAAGAACTTAGCCGTCCCATTTGTAGGGAGGACATGGTTAGGACCTGCAAAATAATCCCCCAAAGGTTCTGATGAATATTCCCCAAGGAAAATTGCTCCTGCATTCCTTATTTTAGTCATTGTCTGGAACGGATCCTTTGTTACAATTTCAAGGTGCTCGGAAGCAATTTCATTAACAACACTTATTGCTTCCTCCATTGACTCCGCTACAAGGATATATCCGTAATTTTCAAGAGATTTCTCAATTATTGCTTTTCTTGAAAGTTCTTTAACAAACTTTGTCACTTCCTCGGATACCTTATTGGCGAGCTCCATTGAAGTAGTTACAAGAATTGCCGATGCAAGTTCGTCATGCTCTGCCTGTGATAAAAGATCTGCCGCAACATAACGTGGATTGGCAGTCTCATCGGCAAGTACCATTATCTCGCTTGGACCTGCTATGGAATCAATACCAACCTGTCCGTAAACAGCTTTCTTTGCAAGGGCAACGTAAATATTGCCCGGTCCCACAATTTTGTCCACCTTAGGAATTGAAGCTGTTCCGAAAGCAAGTGAAGCGATTGCCTGGGCCCCGCCGACCTTGTATATTTTGTCAACGCCCGCCTCTTTAGCAGCAACAAGTGTTCCGCAATATATCTTTCCGTCCTTTGAAGGAGGTGTTGTCATAATAATCTCGTCAACGCCTGCCACCTTTGCCGGTACAACATTCATAAGAACCGATGATGGATAAGCTGCTTTTCCGCCGGGAACATATACACCTACTCTCTTTAAAGGGGTGATTTTCTGTCCGAGGATGGTTCCCTTTTCATTAGAATCAAACCAACTGTTTCTCTTCTGTTTTGCATGGTAATCCCTTATATTTACAAGAGCTTTTCTGATTATATCCACAAGCTTTGGATCTATTTCATCATAGGCAGTCTTGATTTCTTCATCTGTTACAAGAATATTTTCCGCATTAAGGTCATATCCGTCAAATTTCTTCGTGTATTCAAAAACAGCCTCGTCCCTTCTTGCCTTAATATCATCAATTATAGCTGCAACCCTGCCTTCGTATTCACCGTAACTGTTAGGACTTCTTTTTAAAAGATTGGTTAAAATATCTTTCTTTGTATCTTCGCTAAGTGTCAGGATTCTCATCTGTTTTCCTCCTCAAGCTTTTTAAGCTTATCAATAATCTCTGAAATTCTTTTATTTTCCATCTTCATGCTAACCTGGTTTACAACAATCCTTGCTGATAAATCACAAACCTCTTCAAGCACGCAGAGTCCGTTTTCCTTAAGTGTCGTACCGGTCTCCACAATATCCACTATTACCTCAGAAAGTCCTACTATCGGTGCAAGCTCTACAGAACCGTTTAATTTGATAATCTCTACCGTCTGATGTTTCACGTTATTAAAATAATCTTTTGCAATATGAGGGTATTTGGATGCAACTCTTATAAGTTCGTGATTTTTAAGAAGCTCCCTTGCACTCTCCGGTCCGCATACACACATTCTGCATCTGCCTATTCCAAGGTCATATACTTCATAAAGCTTTCTACCTTCTTCAAGTATTGTGTCCCTGCCGACAATGCCTATGTCCGCCGCTCCGTACTCAACATAAGTAGGTACATCAGATGCTTTTGCAAGGAAAAACTTAAAGCCAAGCTCCTCATTTGTAAAAATAAGTTTTCTTGTCTTTTCATCTTTCATTTCCTCACAGGTTATACCTATCTTTTCCATTATCTCCATTGCTTTTTTCGCAAGCCGTCCCTTCGCAAGGGCAAATGTAATATATCTCATTTTTACACCATATCCTTCATCACAATTACTTCACTGTATTTTGACTCGTCATCACAGGTACCGGAAAGAACTGTATTAATTCCTTCTCTTCTTAATTTGCCTGCAAGTCTGACCGCCTGTTTAAGATTGCTCTCATCGTATACAATAAGTCTGTTCTTAGTCGGTTTAACAACAACTATCTTCTGTCTTATTATTGCAAGATGAAGGAGATCTATAGTTATACAGAAACCAATAGATGCTTTATCTTTACCAAACTGTCCGATAAGATTATCATATCTTCCGCCATTGGCAATAGGTTCACCCACATCAAAAGTATATGCCTTAAATATTACTCCTGTATAATAATCAAGTTCGCTTAACACACCAAGGTCAAAAGAAACATATTTTTCATAACCATAGTCCTTAAGTATGTCATACACTTCTTCAAGGTGGCTGATTGCAGATAATGCAGTCTCATTCTTTGTCATTGAAGCAGCCTGTGACAAAATATTAACATCTCCGAACATCTGTGGAAGCCTGTAGAAAATATCATTATATTTTTCATCAATATTTTCTCTTGTAAGAAGTGCTTCTATTGAGAAAAGATTCTTATTTCTGATAATCTCCTTAAGCTCAGCAATGGAATCACCGGTAAGTCCGGCTTCTGCAGTTATTCCGCTAAAAAATCCCACATGGCCTACTTCAACCTGAAATTCAGTAAGTCCCGTACTGAGAATGGATTCAATAAGTGCCGCTATCATTTCTGCATCCGCTGCTGAGGAAGAATCACCGATAAGTTCACATCCTGCCTGGGTTGTCTCCATCAGTCTTCCCTGATAGCTTGAATTATTGATAAAATTATTGCCTATATAACAGAGCCTTACAGGATTCTGCTCGCTTTCAAAATATTTAGCGGCGCATCTTGCTATCGAAGGTGTCATATCAGGTCTTAAAACTATGGTATTATTATCCCTGTCAAAAAACTTGTACATATTCTTAGATGATACAGAGCCTCTTTCCCTATTGTATACATCAAAAAATTCAAAAGAAGGTGTCTGTATGTCACTGTATCCGTATAACTTAAAAACTCTGTGAATCTTATCCCTGAGAATCAGCCGTTCTTCACATTCCCCGTTATAAATGTCCCTTACACCGTCAGGTGTATGTAATAATTGTCTTTCCATATTATGTTTCCTTATGTTGGTTGTTTGCTTTATTGTGGTAAAGCATTAACTTAGTAGCACGTTAAATATATCATGGATGATTTTCCTTGTCAACCTCTCGAAGCCAAATCCTTTTGAAGCTGTTCCAGATAATGCACCAGAACGCCACCTTTTCGTCCTATGAGGTAGCTTTTGTCTATTTCATCGTATTTGATATGCTTACGTCCGTTTTCGTTGGCTCTCTCCATAAATTTTTTAATATCCCGGTAAGGAATGTAATATTTCTCATCCCTATGGGTAAAATATAAAAGTATAAAAGCAATTCCGTCCTGTTTCTCAAAATCCGTCATAAACCTGAACTGATGCTCATGTATGTTCTGAAGTGAAAAATTATCCGATTTACACTCTTTCGCATCAAAACACACAGGTATTCCCTGAACAACACCTATATAATCCACCGTACTTTTCTGTTCAAAATACGCAAGGGTTATGTGTCTTGATTCTTTATCGATATTAATGGGTGTTATAGGTGTAGGTACTTTCTGTATGAGGGCAAGTCCGTGATTTCTGTAAACTTCATTGCTCATATTAATCATTTCCTCAAGAACCGAACCTCTTAGTCCTCTGGATTCTGCCATTTTAGTTCTCCTTAAAATATTTCGTAAAATTCACGGGATATGGCGTATTAAAACTTTTTTCCGATATGTCCGGAAAATCATCCAGTTTCGGAAATACCACCTGATATGAATGAAGAAGCTGTTTTTTTTCTCCGTATTTCTCATTAAACACCTTGTCACCGTATTTAAAATCACCGAGAACAGGATGGGAAATTCCTGCAAGATGAGCTCTTATCTGATGTGTCTTTCCTGTAATAAGCCTCACCTTAAGAAGTGTCATATCATCTTTCGTGGCTAATGGCTCATATTCTGTATGTATCTCGTAACCGTCCTTAACCGGATTATCATATATTACCACTTTATTGTTTTTCTCATCTTTCCTTAAATATCCCTTTATTACAGATTTTTTATCTACTATGCCTTTGACTATTGTAAGATAGTATTTATGTATGCTCCTGTCTTTAATTATTTCAGACATCTTCTGCAGTCCTCTTAATGATTTTCCGGCAATCATAAGACCGCTTGTATTTCTGTCAAGTCTGTTACAGAATGATGGTTTAAACGTTGCAAGGCTTTCTTTGCCAAAACCATTATCTGTCAGATATTCTATAAGATATTCATTCATTGATATATCTTTATCCGAAGATTTCTGTGACAGTACCCCCACAGGCTTTGAAGCTAACAGAATATCATCATCTTCATATATGACATCAAGGCGAAACCCTGTTTTGCTTATATGCAGGGGTCCGCCTGTAAATTTATTTATGGTATCATCTGACATAAATATCCTGACACTGTCATTTTCTTTTAATATTTCATTGCCTTTGGCTTTTTTTCCGTTCAGGACAATATTCTTATTTCTTAACTGTTTAAAAATAAGGCCCGTACCGGCATTTTTAAGCAGCTTGAAAATATATTTATCAAACCTTTGTCCTGCTTCATTTTTTCCGATAATATATTCTTTCATTTATATACTCATTATGGAAACTTTTTCAAATACAACTTCCATATGTTCCTTCTGTTCAGGTGTCGGAGAGGTTTTTCCCATCTCTATTTTTTTCAGATATTTTTCAAACTCTCTGATATCGGTAAAGAGTTTAACTTTGGCATCAAAGTTATAATAATTAAGGAAATTTACAACCGCTTTTGAAAACAGTTCCTTTTCAGACTTTGGATTTCCCGAATATGCAGTAATATTCTCATCCTTGTCAATGGCAAGATATGTTATCTCATATCTTTTATCAAGTCCCGTCATCAGAAGTTCCGCATAAAAATCCACATCAGGATATTCAGCTTTAATCTTTTCGAGATATTCCCTGTCGGCGTTGTTTTTCCATGGGAGCATCATATACTGGACGTATATCTTAGTTGTGGGAAGTACCGTGATTACAGCTAACACCGAAAAAAGATTCTTAGGGGTTCCGTAAATTATAAATCCCGTTACAAAAAATAAAAACATCATCAGAAAACCTGCGAGTGATCCCATAAGAAGTTTTTTCTTTCTTGATAAAAAATATCCCGGTTGTCCTTTAAATACTTTATTCTTTTTCAAAATTGTTACCTCTGGTCAAAAAATTTCATAAGCAGTTTATGTGGCACTATTTTACTTCCAACTTCTGCTGTTTTCATCATTGCCGAATACACACTGAGTTCATTGCCAAGTGCCGCATCCTTAATTGCTTTGTCCACAACTTTTTCTGCCGGCACGCGCATTTTCTTCTTGAAAGCACTTCCGTTGTCACCTGCAATATCAAAAAAGTCCGTATCAACAGGTCCCGGGCAGACGGAGGTTACCGTGATTTTCTTTTCCTTAAGTTCACAGTTAAGTGCTCTTGAGAAACTTAATACATATGCTTTGGTTGCCGCATACACGTTAAATCTTGGCTGTGGGCAGAAAGCAGCCGCACTTGCCACATTAATAATTCTGCTGTGGGAAGAAATGTATTTTAGACATATACCTGTCATCTCTGTCAATGCCTTACAGTTAAGATCAATCATACCTGTCTGTTCTTTAAGGTCAATTTCTTCAAATCTACCGACCTTTCCATAACCGGCACAGTTGACAAGAATTTTAATGTCCGGATTTAATTCTTCAAGATAATCTTTAAACTGCTTCATATCTTCTTCGCTGGTTAAATCCATAGCAATAATTCTGGCATTTAACTTAATTTCTTCCTGAAGACTTTCAAGCAGTTCCTTTCTTCTGGCTATGAGCCAGATTTCATCAAGTTTACCATATCTTGCAGATATCTGTCTGGCAAACTCTCTTCCAATTCCCGATGATGCACCTGTTACTACCGCAATTTTCATATTTCAGCCTTTCTTAGTTCTTTAATAACTTCATTGAAATCATTTATATAATAATCCGCCTTACGATGTTTTTCCTCATCTATATATACGGAATATTCATCAAAAACTGCACACACTCTCATGCCGGCATTATGTCCTGCTTCAATACCCTGTACAACATCTTCAAATACAAGGCTTTCTTTTGGCAGTACATTACATATCTTAGCATTTTTAAGATAAATATCCGGAGCCGGCTTTCCTGCTCCAACGTCGCACCCTGTCACTATGGCATCAAAATATTTTTTTATTCCATTGGCTTCAATGCATGCAAGGGCAAGTTCCATTGAATTACTTGTGGCTATGCCTGTTTTATAGCCTTTATCCCTGAGTAATTCAAGTACAGGCATAACACCTTTTTTAAGCTTCACTTCATTTTTGTATTTATCAATTGCCATATTATTCCATATTTTTTTGATTTCTTCAAGACTTTCTTTAAGAGAAAATCTCTCTTTAAAATACACGGCTGTTTCCGAGAAGCTCATGCCTTCTATTTCTCTTTGTAAATTATCCGGAAGTTCTATATTGTGCTTTCCGAGAAATTCTATGTCAATTTTTTTCCACATCCACATGGAATCCACAATGGTTCCATCCATATCAAAAAAAACAGCTTTAATATTTTCAAACATTATTTACCGCCTTTAAGCATATTAATTTCAGAATCAGTAAGCATTCTGCTGGTTCCTGTTTCCATATCTTCCGGCAAAGTGAGTGGACCCATACTTATTCTTTTAAGGTGTGTAACAGTATTGCCGACCGCTTCCATCATTCTCTTAACCTGATGATATTTGCCTTCTCTTATTGTCAGGTATGCCTTAGAGCCTTTGTCACCTGAGGACAATATCTGAAGTTCCGCCTCTTTAGCAGTAAATTCATCATCCACCTTAATACCGTTTTTAAACAGTTTCCTGTGTTCATCGGTAAGAAGTCCGTCAGTCTCCACATAATACTTTTTATCAACATGTTTTTTAGGAGATAAAAGCTCATGTGCAAGCATTCCGTCATTGGTAAGCAGCAAAAGTCCTTCCGTATCCTTATCAAGTCTTCCCACAGGAAAAAGGTCTTTTCTTTTGCTGTCTATAATATCCAGTACGGTCTTTTCTTTTCTGTCCTCTGTAGCCGATACCACTCCTGCAGGCTTATTAAGAAGTATATATTCAAATTCAATATATTTTATGATATTTTCTTTGTAAGCTACTTCATCATTCAATGTGTCTGCTTTTTCACCTGCAGACTTCACCTTATTTCCGTTAATATATACAAGTCCTTTTCTGATATCATCTTTAATTTCTGTTCTTGAACCTGCACCCATATCGGCAAGATATTTATCAATTCTTATTTTCATTACATCCATCTCCAGCCGCTAAGATACTTATTCTTAATTGTGGTACCGTTTAATCTGCCCCAGCCAAGAGGAAATCCATCAACACATACAAGGATATTTTTGGCATTGCCACGGATATTCTCCTGATTAATCTCTATAGTCTCACCTTTGAGGTACTTAATCACATTAATGTCATCCACAGAAAGATTTACGGTTGTACTGTACTCATCCATCTTAAGAGTCATTGCAAATGCCTGGCTCGGCTCAAAACGTTTTGTTTTCAGTTCTCCGAAAAGAAGTCCTGTTCTTAACGTTCTTATTCCGTTGAGGTTATCTATCATAGGAGGCATTATATATACTTTATCATTAATGATTCTGATGCTGTCCGTATCTATATCACAGGAAAGTTCTTTAATAAAATCAGTAATCTCGTCAGGAAGTTTTAATGTTTTTAATCCATTGCATTTAAGATTTTCTGACAATGTTCCTTTCTTGTGAAGCAATGCCACAAAATGTCCCTCACCTTTAAGATGATGAGGAAACAGCCTGACTGCCTCATTCATTCCGTAAGCTCTTACAAAGCCTTCGTAATCGAATATTTTAACAAGTTCAAAATCACTGTGTCTGTCAAGAAAATCCCTGATATTGTCTTCATTTTCCATTTTTGAAAAAGTACATGTGGAATAAAGGATATATCCGCCCTCTTTTAACATGGCTGCGGCACTGTTAAGTATTCCTCTTTGTATAGGTGAATAGAATTCAGGTCCTTCCTGCTCCCAGCTTTTTATGAGCTTATTGTCTTTTCTGAACATTCCCTCACCGGAACATGGTGCATCCACAAGAATTTTATCGAAAAATTCAGGAAATTTTGCCGCCAGTTTTTCAGGATATTCGCATGTAATTACCACATTGCCGATTCCAAACACTTCTATATTCTTCACAAGTGCTTTGGCTCTTGAGGCACTGATATCATTTGATACAAGTAAACCCGTGCCGGAAAGCTTTGCTCCAAGCTCCGTACTTTTACCGCCGGGTGCTGCACACAAATCCAGGACTTTATCTCCTTTATTGACAGGAAGAACATACGCCGGTGTCATCGCACTGGGCTCCTGTAAATAATAAAGTCCTGCAAAATAATACGGATGTTTAGCCGGTTTGTCATTTTCCGAATAATAGAAGCCGTTAGGTATCCATGGTATTCTTTCAATATGGAAAGGACAGATTTTCATAAAATCTTCAACTGATATCTTGGCTGTATTAACCCTGAGTCCGTACAGTCTTTTTTCATTAAAGCTTTCCATATAGCTGTCAAACTCATCAGCCAACAGTTCTTTCATGGAATTAACATATTTTTCAGGTAATTGCATCTCTTTTTCTCCACTTAAATTTCTAGTAACTCTGTGCCCTGTATCCCTCTGCCATAATATCAAGCTGTCTTGCGAAACTTCTTAATTCGTTAAGATTATTTCTCTTGTATATCTCAAAAAATTCATCCTGTATCTTAACAACTTCTTTTTTGTTAGCAACCTTAAATAGATTCTGAATGTTATTGAGTATATCCGATACAATATTGTCATGAATAGTATATGAGCTTTGTGCATCCATGATTTCATCATGAATTGATGACATCTCTTCGTCAAGTTTTAATATGGCTTCCGCAGAAGCGTTAAGACGTTCTCTTATCCTGTCAGGAATATTTCTGCGGTATTTATATTGCAATGAATGTTCTATTGTTGCCCAGAAATTCATTGCCAATGTCCTTATCTGAATCTCTACAAATATTGTCTTTGTTCCTTCCAATGTCTCAACATCATAGTTAACTATTACATGATAGCTTCTATAGCCGCTTGGTTTGACATTCTTAATGTAGTCCTTTTCCTCTACAATAGTCATATCCTTTCTTTTTTTGATGATATCCACAACCTTGTAAATATCTTCAACAAACTGGCATATAACCCTTATACCTGCAATATCTTCAACTTTTTCGGTAACAATCTCAAGCGGAATATTTTTCTTACGGCATTTTTCAAGAATGCTTGATATGCTTTTTACCCTGCCGTTGACTGCCTCTATAGGAGAATACATGTCCGCTGACCTGTACTCCATAATAATATGATTGAATTTTACAAGTATCTCCTGTACTGCCAGTTCATATGGCGTAAGGATTTTTTTCCATAACTGAATCTCCATACCTTCGTTCCCTCGCTTACATATTTTTTAATAATTCCACTGTCAGCTCATACACCCTTTTCGCTGACACTATATCCATTCTTTCTTCAAATGTATGTATATCATATATATCAGGTCCATATGATACAATATCAGGCTTATTCATTCTGTTATAAAACAGACCACATTCAAGTCCTGCATGTATAGTCTTAAAAACAGGTTCTTTTCCCGTAAGTTTCCTATACACATTTCCTGCCAGTTCACGCACTCTTGATTCCGGCTCGTACTGCCATGCAGGATAATTTCCGGAGCAGACAGCCGTTCCGCCAAGCATTAAAGCCAGTAACCTAAGTTTCTCTGTAAGCCCGTTTTTGGCACTCTCATAAACACTTCTGACCGAATAACCCATCTTCAAATCATCAGTAAGCTTCACAATACCCAGATTAAGCGATGTATTTACCATTTCCTTATCATCGCCGCTTCTTGCAATTACACCCTGCGGTGCGAGGCATAAAGCCGTAATTGCTCTTTTCTGAGAATCAGTGTCAAGCACCTTTTTGTCCGTTTTGCCGTTTAATCCCACAAAAACAGATATATTCTCATCGATTCCAAAATATTCCTGTCTCAGATCTTTTTCTACAGAATTGCAAAGCTTTGCTATTTTATCATATTCATCCGTAATGAGTTCTGCTTCACATTCGTTAGCTATGGCATTGTCAACGGATCCGCCCTTTATGTATACAATACTGCCTGTACATTCCTGCAATATCTCATTAAGAACCCTGCCCATAAGGCTGTTAGCTGATGGTCTTCCCGTTCCTATCTTATCTCCGGAATGACCTCCTGTAAGTCCCGTAACCCTTATTGTGACATTATCTCCGGACTTAGATATCCACTGCATAGGAATTGTTATATCACATCTTACACCTCCGGCACTTCCCATAAGGAATACGCCTTCATCCTCCGAATCAATATTAATAACCGTTGTTCCCGATAAAAGACTGCAGTCAAATCCGTCCGCGCCAAGAAGCCCAACTTCTTCATTGGTAGTCAGTAAAGCTTCTATCGGAGGATGGCAAAGTGAATCATCTTCAAGAATCGCAAGTATATAAGCAACAGCTATTCCGTCATCCGCTCCAAGGGTTGTTCCTTTTGCTTTAACTATGCCCTGTCCAAGCAGTTCTTCATCAATAGTGACAGGTTTATTGATAAAATCGAATTCTTCTTTGGAAGCCCCAACCATATCAAGATGTCCCTGGAGAACTACCGCATCATGGTCTTCATACCCCGCGGATCCGTCCTTATATATTACAATATTGCCGTAATCATCCTTAGCATACCTGAGGTTGTGGTCTGTTGCAAAATGTTCTATATAATCTCTTATCTTATCCGTATGAAAAGACACATGGGGAATGTTACATATTTCCCTAAAGTAATGAAAAAAGCGTTCATCTGTTATATTGTCTGTTAAATTTTTCATAATTGCTGTCCTAAAATTCATAATATAAAAATACACTTTATTATAACAAATATTAATGGATTTTACAATTTTTACTTATGTTTCGTAATATATTTCATAATGTTTTAATTTTTATTGTTCTCCTGTTATCTTTAACAAATCCGGATATTATGGCAAAGGGTGCGCTTGACGGTCTTGACCTGTGGTACAAAGCCTTAATCCCCGCTCTTTTCCCTTTTATGATTTTGAGCAATGTTATAATTAATCTCAACCTTACAGAGGGCGTTAATATGTTTATGCGTCCTCTTACTTTCATTTTAAAATTAAAGAAAGAAGCCGGTTACGGAATTTTTGCCGGCTTATTTTTCGGCTATCCGGCCTGTGCGGCTGCCTGCTGCAATCTTGTTAAAAAAAATACAATTTCTAAAGAAGATGCCAATATCTGCATCGCTTCCTTCAACAACGTAAGTCCCGCATTCTTATCAGGTTTTGTATGTATGGAAATATTAGAAAATGCTAACTGTTTTCTGCCGGTTTTTTTAATTTTTTATTCCTGTACCTTAATTACCTCTTTTATCATAAGATATATTATTTTTCAAAAATATAGGGATACTTATACAAGTGTTTCCGTACCAATGCCGCAAAAAAGTGCCCTCATTGACAAATCAATTCTTTCCGCACTGAAGAACATTGGTAAACTTGGCGGCTATATTATAATATTCTCGATTTTATCACATTGCATAATGTCATTTATTCCTTTTCACCCCGAAATTCTGTGTATGCTTATTGAAATTACCACAGGACTCACAGTATCAGGCCGTCGTTACCTGACATTTCTGCCATTTATATCTTTAGGTGGCGTATGCGGAATGTTCCAGACCTTTTCTGTTGATGAAAACAACATCATAGATAAAAAAATATATATTCTCGGTAAGTTCATATCAGCCGTTATTACCATGGCTGTCTGCGGTATTGTTATACTGTTTCAATCATAAAAAAATCCCGGAGACAAAATATCTCCGGGTAAATTAACGTAGCTGTTATGTTCTATTCTTCATCTGTAGGACCGTCATCATCCATAACTTCCTTAACGCTGTCGGCAAGCGTCTGTTCTGCATACTGTGTATTTTCTTCCGGTCTTAATTCATTTCTGTTAGACATTACTATATTAAGGCTCTTATTAAGTGACTCCATAAGTGTCTCATATCTTGTCTTATTGGAATCAATGGCATGATTAATAATCATCTCAAGATTAGATAACATATCATCTGTATACTGTATTGCGCCCATTCTTATGTTATTGGCATCTTCGGTAGCACTATCCATAATACGCTGTGCTTCTGCAGTAGCATCATCTATTACCTTATTAGCCTGTTCATACGCACGCTGCATAATCTCATGCTCATTAATAAGTTCTTCCGTATGTATCTGAGCTGCTTTTACCATATTCTCTGCCTGAGTCTTAGCATCATTAAGAATAGCATCCCTTGAATTATCAAGCTTCTGTCTCTTCTTCTGATACTCCTTAATCTCATCAGGAATCTTAAGTCTCAATTCCGAAACCAATGAATCAATTCTATCTTTTTCAACGCAAATCTTGGTAGAAGAAAACGGCATTGCCTTACAATCAGCAAGGTAATCCTCAATCTCGCCTATTACGTTCTCAATTTTACTACTCATAACAGTCACTCCTATCATATTAATCCTATTAATCATACCACTTGTTATAAATTAAAACAAGTATTATAACTATTTTTTCGTAAGAAAAATATGCTGATTAGTCTTATACTGCTTAACTTTTACAATTCTGAAGCCACATTCCTCCACAAAAGATAAATCTCTCTTTAACGAAGCCTCTATGATAACCGTTGTGTACTCCGTTACCGATGCCATATTATTCATTGTCTTAAGAACCTGTGCTTCTATTTCAAGATTATATGGAGGGTCCATAAATACAATATCAAATTCCTTATGTCCGCCAAGCTTATAAAGTGCTGCCATCACATCAGTTTCCATTAATGTAGCTTCATCGGAAAATTTTGTAAATTTAAGGTTATCTTTTATACAGGAAACAGCATTTTTGTTATTTTCCACAAGAGTGGCATATGACGCTCCTCTGCTTAATGCCTCTATTGATATAGCACCGCTTCCTGCAAATAAATCAAGAAATTCAGCTCCCGGTATTTCATTCTGTAGAACATTAAAAAGTGTTTCTTTGGTTCTGTCCTGGGTTGGCCTTGTATCCATTCCCACAGGTGCTTTAAGAGGCATACTTCTTCTTGTCCCTGCTATTACTCTCATTATTTTCTGTAATCCTTTCCGCCTTTGTCCTCATAATATATTTTACCATTCTGGATAAGTTTAAAATTATCTCCGTTAATTTCATATATATTAACGCAACAGTTCTTTTGGAAAACGCCTTCCCAGTAATCTTTGATTCCCTGGTGGTTAAGAGATATCATAAGTGCCCTGTTAAACGCTCCGTGTGCCACAACAAGCATCCTGTCAATCTTATAGGATAAAGGCACAATGACATTGTATAAAAAATCTTTAGCCCTTTCAATCACCTGTTCATAAGTTTCACCGTTTCCGGCCGGTACAAAATTAACAGGATCATCAAAGAATTTCCAGAATTCATCCGGCAGCGTGTCAGTTACTTTTCCTTCATAATCGCCAAAACACATTTCCTTAAGTCTGTCATCGCATATAATATCAAGTTTACGGTTGCCTCGTAATATCTCAGCCGTCTCGTATGCTCTCTTTAAGGGGCTTGAATATATCCTGTCAAATTTTACATCCTTTAATGCTTCTGACGTTATTCTGGCAAGTTCTATGCCATATTCGTTAAGTTCAATATCACTTCGTCCCTGCAGACGTTTCTCACTGTTCCATTTAGTTTCACCATGTCTTATTATATAAAGTTCCATGCTGCCTCCACTATATATTAATCTTAGAATCTGTATTCCGGATTCTGTCCCTTATACCTGAATTTTCCTCAAGCATAAGTTCTTTATCTTTTTCTATAAGTATTGAGGAAGTATCTGCTGCCATTTTAAGTATTGAAGCATCGGAATATATATTTCCTATGGCAAAACCCATATCTCCGCTCTGCCTTGTTCCCAGCATATCACCGGGACCTCTTAATTTCAAATCCTGTTCTGAAATATAAAATCCGTCATTACTCTCTTTCAGTATATTAAGACGTTCCTTTGTTACCTTGTTCTTAGTATTGCTTTCAAAAATACAGTAGGATTGTTCTTTTCCTCTTCCGACCCTTCCCCTTAACTGGTGAAGCCCCGCAAGTCCAAATCTTTCAGCATTAATCACCATCATAACCGTAGCATTTGGCACGTTTATTCCTACTTCAACAACTGTGGTAGATACAAGTATATCCGTATTTCTCTTTGCGAACTCATCCATTATACGGTTTTTCTCTGCAGGCTTCATCTTGCCATGCAGATATTCTATTCTTGTTTCCGGCATAGCCTCTTTAAGTTTCTTTGAAAAATCAACAACATTCTCAAGATTACTGTCATTATCGCTTTCTTCCGCCATGGCACATATTATATAAGCCTGATGGCCTTTTTTTATCTCATCAGAAATAAATTTATATGCTTTGGTTCTGTAAGAATCATCCACAACACAGTTTTTAACCGGTAATCTGTCCGCAGGTTTCTCGTCTACTATGGATATATCAAGGTCGCCGTATAAAATAATGGCAAGAGACCTTGGGATAGGTGTGGCACTCATTACAATTATGTGGGGTGTCTCTCCCTTACGGCTTAAGTTCTCTCTTTGCCTGACTCCGAAACGATGCTGTTCATCCGTTATGACAAGTGCAGGATTTTTAAATTCCACATCATCGGTTATTAATGCATGGGTTCCTATAATAAAATCAGCCTCTCCCGATGTTATTTTTTCTTTTGCATCTCTTTTTTTTGCCTCAGTAAGTGCTCCGGTAAGAAGCACACAGGTAAAATCCAGCCTGTTCTTATCAATAAGTTCTTTCAATGCTTCGTAGTGCTGTCTTGCAAGAACTTCCGTAGGTGCCATAAGAATACTCTGCCACCCTGCGGCGGCAGTATTTATCATTGCCAAAAAAGCAAGTATTGTCTTACCTGAACCGACATCTCCCTGTATAAGTCTGTTCATCGTCTTATCACTGCCCATATCATTTAAAATCTCGCTGTATACTTTTTTCTGGGCACCTGTAAGACTGTACGGCAGGTTTTTAAGAACATGTAAGGCTTCCCCGCTCTCGGTTATCCTGTAAAGGTTGTCCTCATTTAGCCTGGCACTTTTTGCACATCTTATATTGGTGGTAAACAAAAAGAACTCATCAAAAATTATTCTCTTTCTTGCTTGTGCAAGTTCGTTTCTGTCCTTTGGGAAATGTATTGCATAGTGTGCTTTTTTCTCATCTATAAGATCATTTTTTGTAAGTATCCACTCAGGAAGGAATTCTTCATATCCACCGCTTTCAAAACACTGTTTCACAGCTTTTATAACCATATTATTGGTAAGCCCCGCAGTCAGCGGGTATACAGGCTGCATTGAACTTTGTCTTATGTAATATTCATCCACTGTGTAGATAGAAGGCTGTTCCATAAAAACAAGGCTGCCTTTTATAGCAACCTTGCCTCTGAATATATATCTGTATCCATTTCTTAACCGACTTCTTAAAAACGGCATATTAAACCAGGTTATTCTGAGCATGCTTCCTGCCTCATCACGGACCATAACGGTAAGTATCTTATATCTCCCGTTCTGTTTTAATTCGGGAGGTCTGTCTACTGCCGCGTATACGGCATATATACCGCATTCATCTATTGCCGCTATATTAACAGGTTCGTCATAAGAATCATACGCTCTTGGATATAATTCCATTAAATCCTTCGTAGTATATACATCAAGATGTTGGAACAATTCTTCGGTTCTGGTACCGATACCCTTTAATTTCCTGATATTCATATAAATTATTCCACTGATACAATATAATAATATATTGGCTGTCCGCCATAGTTAAGCTCTACATCCGCATCAGGATATGCTTCCTCAATCTGTTTTGCAAGTTCTTCTGCTGATGCTTCTTCTATATCATTTCCGTAATATATGCTTATAAGTTCAGAATCATCATCCATAAGATTATCTATGAGATCTTTTGTAACTTCGCTTATGTTCTGTCCCACAGAAAGAATTGTCTTATCGCCGATTCCCATTATATCACCCTGTCGTATTACCTTATCATCAACTTCTGTGTCTCTTACGGCATAAGTAACCGAGCCGGACTTAACGCGGGCAATTTCTTCTGACATAGCATTGAAGTTATCTTCAGGAGCTGCTTCCTCCGAATATGCAAGGAGTGCAGAGATTCCCTGTGGTACCGTCTTGGTAGGTACTACTATTACATTCTTATCTTCAACAATACTCTGTGCCTGATTAGCAGCAAGAATAATATTAGAATTATTAGGAAGTATAAAAATATTGTCAGCATGGACATTCTCAATGGCATTCAGCATATCTTCCGTGCTTGGATTCATCGTCTGTCCGCCTTCAATGACATAATTTACTCCAAGACACTTAAATATCTCAGTAAGTCCGTCACCTGCGGATACGGATATAAAACCATATTTTTCATTGACAATTTCTTCTTCTGCTTCTTCTTTGTGTTCTGTTTCTTTATTATCACCGGCAACTTTGCTGGCATTAGCTATAAGACGTTCTTCATGTTCTTCACGCATATTATCTACTTTCATTTTTGAAAGCGAACCATATTTAAGTCCTTCCTCAAATGCAAGTCCCGGATGGTTGGTATGGACATGAACCTTTACTATCTCATCATCTGAGACAATTACTATGGAATTACCGATTGATTCAAGAAATGCCTTAAATGCTGCCTCTTCTTTTTCGCCATACTTTTTCTCAATATTAACGATAAATTCGGTACAATATCCGAATTCGATATTTACATCTTCTATTCCCTTGGCTGCAGTTGTCTCTTTTCCGGCAGCAGGCTTGCTCTCACTTATTACATTGGAATAATCAACCTTCTTGCCCATAAGTGCGTCATACGCACCCTTCATCAACTGCATAAGACCCTGTCCGCCTGAGTCAACAACCCCCGCCTGCTTAAGTACCGGAAGGAGTTCTGGTGTATAGTTAAGAACCTCATCACCATATTCGATTACAAGTCCGAGCAGTTTCTTAATATCAGAAATCTTTGGCGCAAGCTCTGTCATCTTCTCAGACATTCCTCTTGCAACAGTAAGAATAGTTCCCTCTTTAGGCTTCATTACTGCTTTATATGCTGTCTCAACCGCTTTTTCAAAAGCTAAAGAAAGCACACGGGAATCTATTGCATCATATTCCCTTATTACCTTGGTAAAACCTCTTAATAACTGGGAAAGGATAACTCCTGAATTGCCTCTTGCACCTCTTAAAGAACCGCTTGATATTGCTTTAGCAAGGCTCTCCATATCAGGAGTCTCTATATTGCTTACCTCTTTTGATGCAGACATAATTGTAAGTGTCATATTAGTACCCGTGTCTCCGTCAGGAACAGGGAAAACATTCAAATCGTTAATCCATTCTTTCTTAGCTTCAAGATTAGCTGCACCGGCAAGAAAAATTTCTTTAACCATACCGGCGTCTATACTGGTTGTTGTCACGTTAAATTTCCTCCTTACTTCAGAATCATACTAATCAATGATTCTGACGCCTTCAACATAAACATTAATCTTACCAACCTTAAGGCCGGTATATTCTTCTACTTTATATTTTACATTATGGACAAGATTATCTGCCACTGTAGATATTGTAACACCGTAAGCTACGATTACATGAAAATCTATTATAAGACGATTCTTGTCATCAAAGCTGACGCTGATACCTCTTGTAAGGCTCTCTCTCTTTAATAACTTCACAAGTCCATCCTTCACACTGACCGCTGCCATTCCAACAATACCGAAACATTCAACTGCAGTTGCTCCTGCATACTTGGCAATAACATGGCTGTCTATTGCAACGTTACCATACTGATTATCAACATGTCCTTTCATATGAAACCCTCCTAGTCTATATATTCATGGATTTAATTACATCAAAATTCCACAACAATCAAATCTATTATACATTATATCTAAGAAAAAATAAAATAAAATTTTTATATACTAAAAAATAAATTAATGCTTGCAATTATATTCTCTTTCTGTTATTATAACTTCTGTTGTAAGCCTGTTTAGGTTTAATATCTTTAAGGAGGTGCAAACATGGCTAAATGTGCTATTTGCGAAAAAGGTGCTCATTTTGGTATCGCAGTGAGCCATTCTCACAGAAGATCAAACAAAATGTGGAAAGCAAACGTAAAATCTGTAAAGGTTAAGGTTGGTGATGGCCAGGCTAAAAAGATGTATGTATGTACTTCTTGTTTAAGATCAGGCTTAGTTGAAAGAGCTTAATATTGACAGACTTTAAGCGTCCGTTAAGTACGGGCGCTTTTTTGTTGCCGTAATACCATTTTATTTTCTGCACTTATATCCACTTGTAAACATATTGTATCCAATAACCATTAATCCGATTATAACCACAATCTCCCAGAATCTGTTTGGAATAAAGAAGCTCACAATTATCCCTATTGCAACGCAAAACAATGCAAAACCGGTTACACGTTTCATACTACCCTACATATATTTCTTTATTAATATATATATAAAAAGAACCGTAAACATTCATTTACGGTTCATAAAATCCCATATAACAGTATTACTTGCCCATAGCTTCATCCACTGCTTTTTCTACATCAGGGTCTTTGTCATCTTTTTTTCTGAATTTTTCTATTATATCAGGCACCATATCAATGATTTTACTTACGGTATCCTGATTCTTTACATTCACAAGCCTTGTTATTCCGTCATGAATAACAAGTACCGCACTTGGACTCATCTTTCCGCCCATTCCGCCTGCTGCCTTATTCTTATCGGCACCATTTCCGGCACCTGCCGCAACACCGAAAGAAACATCAACTAACGGTAAAATAATTGTGTCATTAACTGTAACAGGTTCTCCTACAACCGTCTTGGCTGATAAAAAACCGTCCATTCCCTTGAATAAAGATGCTACTGTTGTATCAAATTTGTTTTCTGCCATTTTGTACCCTCCCGGTTACCTTAATTAGTAAACTTGTGAATTACTTTCTTTAAATCATCATTACGATATGCCTTAAGCAATATTATTCCCAGCGTAAATATTCTTATTCTGCCCTTAAAATAAGAGTCTGCCTTAAAAATCTTATCTTCAAAATCCGGAATGGCTTCTATATTGATTCCCGATAAAAAAGCAAACGAATATATAAGTCCGAGAATCTCTCCGGTAGAACAAGGATCTCCGGTTCCGAATATAATATTGACATAATGCTTTTTAGGCTTTATATGCTTTAATGCCTTTCCGAGACTCTCAGTGATAATCTTAAATGCTTTTCTGTTAGTCTCGTCATTAATTTCCTGTGAGATTCTTCCAAGCTTCCCACGGATATTATTATACTTGTATTTTATGTTTTTGAAAACATTTTTTTTATTTTTCTTCGGTCTGACATTGTCAGTTTCCGGTTTATAGGAAGTTTCCGGTCCGGAAAACTCATCATCTTCATAAACATAATCAGAAGTTTCTTTTTCCTGCACAGGTTTTACGGAAACTTCATTACCCGCAACACTGCCCGCTGTCTTTTTCTTATGAACCTTATGCCGTCTCTTTTTCTTTTTCCTGTTACCAATCCTGTGTCCGAAAATTTTTATGATGAACTCGTTATTGCCATCATGAAGATCAAAACGCACACTCAGAATATGTAAAAGATAGCTTATTCTCACCGATATATCAGGCTTACGGTCATAAGACGCTTTTGCACTGTACCTTACAGGTACAAACAAAACAAGTGCCAGAAGAATAAGAACAAGAGCAGCTATAGCTGCAATGATAATTCCTATAACTTTTAAAATTGTTAGAAGTATTAACAGTACCTTCATTTACTCCAGTCCCAGATATTTTATAATATCTACAGTTCCTAATTTATTATATGTATCATCAACTATCTGACGAACAAGTTCTAACGCTTCATCTCTTCCGTAAGCTATTCCCGCAACAGTAAGGTTATCCTTAAGTCCACCCTGATAAGGGAGTGTATATGCCTCCACCATATCAAGAATATTTCCCTCGTTATGCGGTAATGTTATAAGCCACAATCCCGGAAGATATTTTTCTTTTTTGAGTTTTCTGACAAGTTCTTTTTTGTTATGTTCCGCTTTGGGTCCAAAATAAAGTCCATCAATAAATTTCATACATTTACCCATTAATAAACATTGAGTTAATAATTGTCATACATGCCTGTCTTTCGGCGGAATCAGTACACTGTGAAAGAGCAACATGGACATACTTCTTAAATTCATCCATATTATTGAAGAAAACAGGAAGATTGGCTATTACAATTGCCATAACCGCACGTCTTGAATATCTGTCCATACCTTCAAAAAGAGAAGCAAACTCTTCTACAAGTCCATTAACAGTATCTTCAATAAAGGCATCATCCGCCTCATCCTTGTCTGTATTGTCATTAAGTGATGCAAATGTACTGGCTGACTGAAGTCTTGATGTAATAACAAGACGTCTGAGAGCTTCCTCGTAATCCGTTCCCTTAATGCAGTCACTATTGATGTCAATAATTTCATCAAGGGCACTTTCAGGATTAAAAAGCCTTGTCATTATTTTTTCCTGGAGTCCTTCAAATTCAACAAACTTTGAAGAAATAGGTTCTCTTTCTATATCATGTCCTTCTATAATGTAATAAGCATCACTTATAATACTTTTTAGTTTATCTGTTTCTACAGCATCCGTCAATGCAAAAAAATTAAGTTCTACAGAATATACATCATTGATAACCTCTGTAAGCATAACATAAAAATCCGAATATTCTTCAATTAATGCGGATGCCCTGTCAAGTTCCTTTTTGAAGTTCTTATACTGTTCTTCCGTAATTTCGGATATTTCTATTCCTTTGAGATTATTATGGCATTTCTTTAATTCAGGAAATTCCTCTTCAAAATTCTGAGGTTTATAAAGTGTTCCGGAAGTTCTTATCATATAAGCAAAATCATTAACGCTCTGCTTTTCGCTGCCCTTATATATAGAAAATGAATCCTTTAACATATCATAAAATTTATTTTTTGATAAACGCATTGGCACCTGTCCTACTATCTGGGACAATTTCATATTAATAACGGTATTATCTTTATCACCTGTTATATAACGATATATATCTTTTTCAAACCTGTCATTATAATATTCATCGCCAAATTCGGATTCTGAAAATCTGTATTCCACTCTGTTCAAAACATACTCATATATCTGGAAAATATCCGTATATGCCGTAAGTATCTCCATTTTTGCAATTATGCGGTTTCTTAAAGCATCTATCCTGTCAACTGCATCAGGAGAAAGTGTATCAAGAAGTATCACATCATTAATAATCTGTTGGATTTCATTAATATAAGGGTCAACTGCTGTCTTTTTTGCAAAATCAAAATCCGAATAAATCTCCGCAAAGGTATAATAATTCATTGCAAGTCTGAGCTCAGCCATTCTTTTATACAAGGAAGATAATCCCTCTACATATATGTGAAGGTTTTCTTCTGTATTTTTCTTTTTTAATAATTCACCTACGGCGGTTGTTAAATCAGCCATATCAATTCTCCCGATTTATTATTTTGTTACTTCTTTGTAAAAATCAAAGCAGTCAAATGTTCTGAAATAATCCTCAGGTGTCTCTGCCCTTCTTATCATCTGGACTTCACCGTTTTCTTTAAGGAGTAATTCAGCCGAACGGAGTTTACCATTATAATTATAGCCCATAGAAAAACCGTGAGCTCCTGTATCATGGATAAAAAGATAATCTCCTATCTCGATTTTAGGCAACATTCTGTCTATAGCAAATTTATCATTGTTTTCGCATAATGAACCTGTTACATCATACTTATGGTCGCATGGCTCGTTCTCCTTGCCAAGAACCGTGATATGATGATACGCACCATACATTGCAGGTCTCATAAGATTAACGGCACATGCATCTGTTCCAATATATTCCTTATATGTGTGTTTCATATTACCGACTCTTGTTACAAGTCCGCCATAAGGGCCCATCATAAAACGTCCCATTTCGGTATAGATTGCAACATCTCCCATTCCGTTTGGAACAAGAACTTCATCGTATACTTTGTGCACACCTTCGCCTATTGCAAGGATATCATTAGGTGTTCCGTCAGGCTTGTAAGGGATTCCCACACCGCCTGAAAGGTTGATGAATTTAATATGACAGCCTGTCTTATTTTTGATTTCTACAGCAAGTTCAAATAATATTTTTGCAAGTGAAGGATAATAATCATTCGTTACCGTATTACTTGCAAGGAAAGAATGAATACCAAAATTCTTAGCTCCCTTTGCCTTGAGGATTTTGAAGCCTTCTATAAGCTGTTCCTTGGTAAATCCATATTTTGCGTCACCCGGATTATCCATAATTGAATTAGCTATTGAGAACAGTCCGCCCGGATTAAATCTGCAGCTTATTGTCTCAGGTATTCCTATAAGTTTATCAATCACATCAATATGTGTAAAATCGTCAAGATTAATTATTGCGCCAAGCTTATTGGCATATACAAATTCTTCAGGAGGAGTATCGTTAGATGAAAACATTATCTCCTCACCTTTGCATCCGATTGCTTTTGAGAGCATAAGTTCTGTTTTTGATGAGCAGTCTGTTCCGCATCCGTATTCTCTTAAAATATTGATAAGGAATGGATTTGGGGTTGCTTTTACGGCAAAATATTCCCTAAAGCCGGGATTCCATGCAAATGCTTCTTTAACTTTTCTTGCATTTTCCCTTATTCCTTTTTCATCATAAATGTGAAAAGGTGTGGGATATTTTTTTACGATTTCTTCAACTTGTTCTTTTGTTACAAAAGGTTTCTTTTCCATTTTTAATTCTCCATTTCGTATTGTATAATCATCAGTCTTGCCATATTAAGTGCCATAACGGATGCGCTTTCTCTTATTTTTTGTCTGTTCCCATTGAATCTGAACTGTCTGCAAAAAGTATCCTTCCCATTGGTACATCCTATAAAAACAAGTCCTTTAGGTTCATCTTCACTGTCATAAGGACCTGCGTATCCGGTAATTGATACGGCAACATCTGCACCTGATTCTTTTATAGCGCCGCATGCCATTTCTCTTGCTGTTTTTTCACTTACAGCCGTATATTTTTCAAGCGTATCTTTACTGACGCCGAGGAGCTTCATTTTTGCTTCATTGGCATAGGTTATGAAGCCATACTTAAATACCTCTGATGCTCCTCCAACATTTACTATTTTAGAACATGTAAGTCCGCCCGTGCAGGACTCTGCAACAGATATTGTAAGACTATTCTTTCTGAGAAGTCTTACAAGGGCGTCTTCAATATTTTCTTTTTCATCCGTAGAATAAACATTATCGCCAAGTCTTTTAATTACCTCTTCTGCAATCGGCTTTACAAGATTCTGTGCCTTTTCAAAACTGTCAGCTTTGGCTGTTATTCTCACTTCGCTGCAGGATGTCTTGGCGTATGTGGCTACTGTAGGATTAGTCTGATTATCTATTATATCAAGAAGCATGGTTTCTAAAAGACTTTCTCCTATTCCGCATTCCTTTATTGTATATGAATACAGAACATCATTGGTTTTACTTCTAAGATATGGTATTACATACTCTTCAAACATTGCAGTCATCTCAATAGGAGGTCCGGGTAAAAGAATTGCGGTAAAACCGTTTTTCTCAATGATTGCACCGGGTGCTGTTCCGTTATGATTATATAAAATTATGCTGTCCTTTGGAACTAATGCCTGCTTATAATTGTTATGGCTTGGTGTATAAGATAAACCTTTAAGAATATTTACCATATTTTCTTCTGCTTTAACATCCCTTACAAGCGGAACATCCATACATTCACATACTGTTTCTTTAGTTAAATCATCTTCGGTAGGTCCAAGACCTCCTGTAAGTATGACAACATCAGAACGGCTCATTGCATCTTTGAAAAGAGTTCCAAGTCTTTTATCATTATCACCTACAACAGATTGGGCATATACATTTATTCCCAGGCTTGCACACTGCTTTGACAGGTACGCAGCATTAGTATTTACAATATTCCCAAGCAGGATCTCTGTTCCCACTGAAATAAGCTCTGCTTTCATTTTTAGATTCCTTTACATATCGGAAATTACTTTCCTGTTCTTTATAAGGTAATCGGCAAGGGAAATTACCGATAATGCCAGCGAAATATATATGAATACATTATTAATTACCGTAAAAACATTATTCTGTATATTGATAATAAGTAAAATACACATAATCATCTGGAATGCTGTTTTGAATTTGCCCCACCAGCTGGCGGCCAGGACAATTCCTGAGTCGCTTGCAACAAGTCTGAATCCACTTATAATAAACTCTCTGGCAATCAGTATTATTACAATCCAGGCCTGGAGTCTGTTAAGTCCAACAAAGGATATAAGCGCACTTGATACAAGAAGTTTGTCCGCAATAGGATCCATAAACTTGCCGAAGTTGGTTACAAGATTATACTTTCTTGCAATCTTCCCGTCAAAAAGGTCTGTCAGGCTTGCTACTGCAAATATGCCTAACGCAATATATTTTCCTGCTTCTCCCACACATCCCGTGAAGAGAAAAAATACAAAAAACGGTATAAGAATAATTCTGAATAAAGTTAATTTATTGGGTAAATTCATATCAAATCTCCTATCAAATCATATTCCATGGCTTTAACTATCCTGACTTTTGCAAAATCGCCACTCATAAGTTCTTCTTCGCTATTAATGAATACATAGCCGTCTACCGATGGTGCATCCATATAAGATCTTCCGACATAAACATCTTCATCACTTGCTTTTCCTTCTATAATTACTTCAATTTCTTTTCCAACAAGTCTTTCTGACTTATCCATGGATATTTCCTGCTGAAGTTCCATTATCTCGTCTTTTCTGCAAAGTTTCACTTCCTCATCCACCTGATTATCAAGGGATGCAGCCTTAGTATCTTCTTCCGGTGAGTAAGTAAATACTCCAAGTCTGTCAAATTCCATCTCGTCTATAAAATCAAGCAGAATCTGATGATCTTCTTCTGTCTCACCCGGAAAACCTGTTATAAGAGTCGTTCTAAGACAGATGTCAGGAATTTCTTTCCGCAATTTTGAAATAATATTCCTTAGTTCGGCATTATTGGTTCTTCGTCCCATTGCCTTAAGAATCTTATCTGACGCATGCTGTATAGGCATATCAATATAATGACATATCTTTTTTTCGGTTCTTATAGTCTCTATAAGTTCATCTGTTATTTCTTCCGGATAACAATATAAAAGTCTAATCCACTGTATTCCCGGAATTTTACAAAGTCTGTGCAGCAATTCCGGCAATTTCTTTTCTCCGTATAAATCTTTACCATATACGGTTATCTCCTGTGCAACTATTATAAGTTCCTTAACTCCGTTGTCTGCCAGATACTCTGCTTCCTTAACAAGTTCATCCATAGGAACACTTCTATATGCACCTCTTATCATTGGAATACTGCAATAGGTGCAGTGCTTGTCACAGCCTTCTGCTATCTTAAGATATGAATAATATCCTCCGGTTGTAATAATTCTCTTAACATCCGGTCTGCACATCTTGTTAATGCTTTCAAGTTCATTATGTTTCTTATCTGCCAGCACATCATCAACGACATCACAGATTTTATCAAATGCCGTTGTTCCAACAATTGCATCTATTTCCGGAAGTTCCTGTAATATTTCATTTTTATATCTCTCTACAAGGCATCCCGCTACTATAAGAGCCTTCAGATTATTTTCTTTATATTTTGCCATTTCAAGAATGGTATTAATGCTCTCTTCCTTTGCGTCATTTATAAAACCGCATGTATTGATTACAATAATATCTGCTTCTTCTTCATTGTCTGTAAATTCATAACCTCTGTCATGCAAAAGACCCATCATCATCTCTGAATCTACGAGATTCTTATCACAGCCCAATGAAATAAATAATAATTTCATTTTTTTCTCCCATTAAAGTATATTATGCAGAATTTATTTTAACCTTTTAGCCTGTAAAAATCAATAAGAAAAGAGGATTGGTAAATTTCAATCCTCTTTGAATGTTAATCTGTTATTTAGATTCTTCTTCACCAGCTGATGTTGTTTCAGACTCTGAAGCTGTTGTTGTCTCCGATGTTGTGGAATTGTTGCTGTCAAACTTAGATGATGCTGCTGAATATCCTTCAAGATATCCGTTGTACTCGCCTGACGCATATCCGGCATCATATCCGTTATTGTGTCCCTTTCCATATCCAAGTTTATTAAAAGTAATACTAAGTGCTACCGCAACAACAACAAGAAGAACAATAATCCATGAAAGCATTACAACTTTCTTATGAGCAAAATGTAAAGCTTCACCCTTGCTCTGTTTTCTCTTATCTACTTTTTCCTGACTCATCATATACCTCCAAATTTATATCTTTAAATACTATAATAAAAAATCAGTCCGAGGTCAAGTTTTTAACAGATTTATCATATTTTTTTCCATATATCAGCCAGAAAAGCAGACCAATGCATACCATTCCACCCACAATATTGCCAAGAGTAACAGGTATTGAACTGTTTATAAAAAAGCTCTTCCAGTTAAGTCCCGAAAGTTGTTCTGCCGTATAACCGTATGCTTCCATTGCCTTTGCCTTATAAGCTTCATTGCCTGACGCAATTATTCCTGCCGGAATGTAATACATATTTGCCACACAATGTTCAAATCCACTGACAACAAATACAAGTATTGGGAAGAAGCAGCCAAAAATCTTGCCTGTAACATCTTTCGCTGCAGTAGCCATAAGCACAGCACCGCAGACAAATATATTACATAATATTCCCGACGTAAATGCTTTTGTAAATCCAAGGTCAATTTTTCCCATGGCAACTTTTATTGTAAAAGCTCCCAGCAAATTATTACTATAGCCAAATTGTCCGCTAAGGAATACAAGATATGCTATAATAACTGCCCCGATAAGATTGCTGATAAATACGATAATCAGTATTCTTATCATTGAGAGTACTTTAATCTTTTTATCAAGAACGCCCATAATCAGCAGGCAGTCCCCCGTAAACAGTTCTCCTCCGAGGAGTACAATAAGCATGAGTCCTATAGGGAATATGCTTCCTGCGATTGTTCTAGCCATTCCCACATTCGCTATGTTGTGCATCGCAACGCTGCTTCCTTCTGCACCGAGAGCTATAAACATTCCCGCAAAAATTCCGAGAAATATCATTTTTGCCACAGGCATTTTCGTCCTGTTTATTTCAAGCTGTACATTTGCTTTAAAAACTTCTGCCGGAGATAACATCGGCGAATTTGTATTTTCCATATTGATTCTCCTAATTTTTAATCAATTTTAATCCCAAAGAATGAATATATCACAAGATATTACCTCTTGCAAGGTTAAAAACCTGTAAAATCATCCCATTTCCCAGGCTTTTACCGCTGCATCATATTCGCTGTTAAGCCTTGAAAAATCTTCATCATTACCATCCGCATCAGGATGAAGTCTTTTTGCAAGAGTCTTATATTTCCTCTTAATTTCTTCAAGGTTCCTGCATCCCTTGAAATATCCTGATGCTATATTAATATGACGGCCTCTATCCTGTTTCTCATTAACATCTTCCGCCGATTCCTTCCAGAATGAATAATATTCATTATCATCTGTTCCGAAATTACCATAAAATCTGTTTTCGTAGCATTTTTTCTCCCACTCGTCATAAAAATGGTCTTCTTTTTCTTCTTGTTTTTTCTCTTGTTTTGTTTTCTTCCTATGCTCCTCGTTGCCATATTCTCTTCTTATCATCCAGCATATTCCCGCACATATAAACTGAAGAGCAACAAAATTATGAAACGCACCTTCTATTGTCTTAAAACTGTATGTCAATGTCTGATAGAAAATAAATAAACCTATTCCTATGGTTATAGAAGCAATCCCAAAGGGAATATAATAACCGTCCACAAGATTTCTTAATCTTATAACAATCTTTCTTGCGGTAGTTTTTTTATTAATGTACAATTCACATTCCTTGAACATATTCTCTGCATAACGGGTAAGCTTTGGCTCCACCATGAAATATATTGTGGACAATGCCGATATTGTAAACCAGAGTATATATATTGAAAGAAATGTCAGAAAAAATGTTCTAAGTAAATCCTGTCCTTCATTGCCAACTACCTGTACATGCATGAATGGGAAAAAAAATGTATAGTACAGAATAAATCCTACAGGTACATATAGAAAATAAAATCTGTATTTCTTGTTAAATAACTTATCCAATGAAGCTATATGCAACATCCTTAATATTAAAATTAAATCATAAATTAATATCAGTCCGGCATATCCGGGTTCTTTTTTTACTTTACTCATATTATCCTCTTATATGTTTTTTATAATCATACCCTTTTTTATTTTAGTTCAAACAAAAATAAAACCCCAAGACCAGATGAATTTTATTCAAAAGATTTGGGGTTTTAGGTTTTTAATTGATTAAAGCACCAATTACTTGGCGTAATCTGTTACTCGTGACTCTCTGATTACATTAACCTTAATCTGACCCGGATATGCAAGTTCTTCTTCTATCTTCTTAGAAATATCCCTTGCGAGCAATACCATATCAGCATCACTTATAAGCTCCGGAACTACCATGATTCGAATCTCACGTCCTGCCTGAATAGCAAATGACTTATCAACGCCTTTGAATTCATTGGTTATATCTTCTAACTGTTTTAAACGGTTGGTGTATGTTTCAATTGTTTCTCTTCTGGCCCCTGGTCTTGCCGCAGAAATAGCATCAGCTGCCTGCACAATGCACGCAATAAGGCTCTGTGGCTCAATATCACCATGATGAGCCTCAACAGCATTAACTATAAGTTCTGATTCTTTATATTTTCTGCATAAATCAGCGCCAATCTGAACATGCGAGCCTTCTGTCTCATGATCAATTGATTTACCAATATCATGTAGCAGACCTGCTCTCTTTGCTAATCTGACATCAAGACCAATTTCCGATGCCAGCAATCCACAAAGCAACGAAACTTCTACAGAATGTCTGAGTGCATTCTGTCCATAGCTTGTTCTGAATTTCATTCTTCCAAGAAGTTTAATAAGTTCTGGGTGTATACCATGAACTCCCGTTTCAAGAGCAGCGGCTTCACCCTCTTCTCTTATCATTATTTCAACTTCTTTCTGAGCTTTTTCAACCATTTCTTCAATTCTTGCCGGATGTATACGTCCGTCAATAATTAATTTTTCAAGTGCAATTCTGGCGACTTCCCTTCTTACAGGATCAAATGCAGATAAAATAACGGCTTCCGGTGTATCATCTATAATTAAATCAACACCTGTCATAGTCTCAAGAGTTCTAATATTACGTCCCTCTCTACCGATAATTCTACCTTTCATTTCATCATTAGGAAGCTGTACCACTGAAATAGTAGCTTCTGCCACATGGTCGGCTGCGCATCTCTGGATTGCACTTACAATGTAATCCTTTGCTTTCTTATCTGCCTCTTCCTTGGCTCTGCTTTCCATTTCTTTGACCATAACTGCGGTCTCATGTTTTACTTCTTCTTCTACAGTTTTTAAAAGATATTCTTTTGCCTGAATGGAGGTTAATCCTGAGATTCTTTCAAGTTCCTGCACGCGCTTAGCACTAAGTGCTTCTACTTCCTGCTTCTTATGGTTCAACTCTTCTTCTTTGCGATTCAAACCATTATCTCGCTTCTCAACAGCTTCTAACTTCTTGTCAAGAGTCTCTTCTTTGGAAAGAACACGACGTTCATATTTCTGTACTTCGTTACGACGTTCTCTTATTTCCCTGTCAAGCTCATTCTTAGCCTTAATAGACTCTTCCTTCGCTTCAAGAAGAATTTCTTTCTTCTTCGTCTCTGCTGTCTTAAGTGCTTCATCAATTATCTCTCTGGCCTTAGCCTCTGCACTTCCGATTTTCTTATCGGTAACCTTCTTATGGTATGTAGTGCTTATAAGCCATGTAACCGGAGCTGCGACAACCAATGTTACGACACAAGCAATAATAATATATACCTGCACAGGAGCACCTCCTTATTTAGTTTTCATTGTAATACTAAACTACAACAAGGATAATTTTATACTTTTTTAATAAATGTGTCAAGTAAAAACAAGTGTATCTATAGTGCAATTTCGACAATTTTCGTTCTGTTTTCTAAGACATATACTTAAAAATGCTACATATTTCCTCATATTCAAAGCCTCTTCTAAGCAGCATTGAAATTAAAGACTTCTTTACAGAAAAATCAATTTCTGCAAGGCTTTCCTGTGTATAGCCTTTTTTTCTTAATGTATCCAGTATAAGTTCCCTATCGCCAAATTCATATTCTTCTATTACTTCATCTATAATCTCACGGCTGATTCCTTTGGAATATAGACCTGTTATTATTGCCTTTTTGCTTTTCTTCATATAGACACTCATAGACGAAATATAATTTCTGGCATATCTCTTATCATCAAGATATCCGTATTCTGTGAAAAGTTCTGTTACCTCATCCACTATATCATCCGGATATCCTGCAAATCTCATCTTGGACTTTATGGTATGAATTGATTTATCCGAATCTTCTAAAAGATACAGTATTCTGTTCTTTATTCTTGAAATAAGTGTCTTATGAATCTCATTCATATCAGAATCTTCAAGTTCTCTGCCTGCTTCTATATTATATCTTCTTATCTCAGTCTTATATAAGGGTATACTATAGTTTTCTTCAAAGATAACCTTAAACTTTCCGGAATTAATAGGTACTACTTCCTTAACTGTCATATATCATTACCTGTTATTCTTCAGTAGTTACAGTCTCATCTTTATGTGATACATCAACAGCAAAGTGTTCCCTTACCTTCTGTTCGATTTCTTCCATAATATCTGGATGCTCTGACAGATATATCTTGGCATTCTCTCTTCCCTGTCCTATCTTATCTCCGTTATAAGCGAACCATGCGCCGCTCTTCTGAACAACATTGCTTGTAACACCAAGATCAAGTATATCTCCTTCTCTTGAGATTCCTTTACCAAACATAATATCAAATTCTGCTTCTCTGAACGGAGGTGCAATCTTATTCTTAACAACCTTGACTCTTGTTCTGTTACCTACAACTTCACCATTAGCCTTAAGTGATTCGATTCTTCTTACATCCATTCTTATTGAAGAATAAAACTTAAGTGCCCTGCCACCTGTTGTTGTCTCAGGATTACCAAACATAACCCCGACTTTCTCTCTGAGCTGGTTAATAAAAATTACAATGCAGTTTGTTTTACTGATAACAGCGGTGAGCTTTCTGAGAGCCTGTGACATAAGTCTTGCCTGTAATCCTACATGTGAATCGCCCATATCCCCGTCTATCTCTGCCTTAGGCACAAGAGCGGCAACAGAATCCACAATGATAATGTCCACAGCACCTGAACGCACAAGTGTCTCCGTTATCTCAAGTGCCTGTTCACCGTTATCCGGCTGTGAAATATATAATTCATCAATATTAACACCTATATTCCTTGCGTATACAGGATCAAGGGCATGCTCTGCGTCGATAAACCCTGCGATTCCGCCTCTCTTCTGGACTTCTGCAACCATATGCAGTGCAACCGTTGTCTTACCGCTTGATTCAGGTCCGTATATTTCAACTATCCTTCCCTTAGGAACTCCGCCCATACCAAGTGCAATATCAAGACTCAATGAACCCGTAGGTACTGTCTCTACATTCATAGCCGCAGCAGGATCTCCGAGCTTCATAACCGCTCCCTTGCCAAAACTGCGTTCAATACTTGAAAGTGCCGCATCCAATGCTCTTAATTTATCTTCTTTAGCCATAACAATCTCCTTCTCAATATGCGAACATTCGTTCGTGTTGATATTAATATAAACCAATAAAATACCTTTGTCAATATATTATTTTATTAAATCAGGCCAATAAACATCCCTCCCTATAAAAAATACAATCTCTTAAAATGGAATTTTTCCTGAAACAGGAATGAACCGGGAATGCATATGACATATGCAAAAATCCCTTACTAAGAAGATACTACAATATTCTTATTTTAGCAAGAAAAAAGTATTCCGGCCGGAACACTTTTTAACTATGCCATTTTGAATTGTCTGTATCAATATTAAAAGAAATACCTTTTTTAACCGGCTTCTTTTCATCGTCTTCCTTAACAAACAGCTTAAGCATATCATCAATGCTTAAGTCCTTTTCTTCTTTTTTTACAGTCTCCGGAATCTTTTTCTTTTCCATCTTGGTCTTTGCAAGTTCTTCGTCTACATAAAAAGTTCCCGTTCCTTCATCATATTTTGATGGTTTGATTTCTTTCTTGTCAGGTTTATTACCGACATATTGTTTTTCCAATTCTTTAATCAGATTCTCAACATTGTCGGTCGTTCTTTTTACTTTGGCTTCCATATCTTACCATCCTGCTTTCTGTTCCTTATGGGTAAAACCCTTAAACTCTGCTTTGTAGTCATCTATCATTTTACCGTAATGCTCGCTCTGTTCCTTATTCAGCCTGCCTTTTTCCGATAATTCACGATACTTTGTCTCAAGTTCCTTAAGATTATCAAGCGTAGCATCCCTGTAATTATTGGAAGCATTAAGTCTTAACTGTTCATTAATGTCTTCAAGTTCCCTCTGCGTCACTTTTTTTAAAAATCTTAACATTGTATATTTCCTTATATTTCATAATCAAGGCATGCCCTCGATGCCGTAAACGGTCTTACTTTTGTATCTGCCACTTCAACGTGTGCCGGATTAACGGAATATGCTTTCAGTGCCGCTTCATCTTCAAATGTAGAATCAAGCATAAGATCCACTGTAGAACTTTCAAGCCCCGATATATTCACCTTAATGTCAACAAGTCCGGGAATTCTGCCTGTCAGCGATTCCAGTCCTTCTTTAATACCTAGCTTTATTTTATCTTTTTCATCTGTGGAAAATTCATCTTTCAATGTCCATAAAATAATGTGTTTTACCATAACCGCCGCTCCTTTATATCTGCTTGTTTAATTATACTTTTTTTCAATTATTATTTCAACCTTATTGAAAAATAATTTATATGATTATATACTTATTGCACATAATCAAAAAAGGTGGATTTTACTATGAAATATCTTGTAATCGGTGGCGGTGCGATAGGAGGAAGCATTGCTGCTTATCTTACAAAAGCCGAAAAAGAAGTAACACTCATCGCAAGAGGCAGACAGTTAGAAGAAATTAGTGAATACGGGCTTTTTGTATCAAAAGGCCGTAATGAATTTAATGCTAAAATTAATACCGTAAGTGCTGAAGAATATGACGACAATCCTGATGTTATCTTTTTATGTGTCAAGGGCTATTCCCTTGAATCAACATATCCGATTATAAAAAGTTGTGCGGTCAAGAACACCGTAATCATTCCATTGCTTAACGGATATGGTATTAACGAAAAAATATCCAAAGAATTTCCTGATTTAACAGTTTTGGCAGGCTGTATATACATTGCCGCATCCGTTACAGAACCGGGTTTTATTCATCTTAGCAGCGATATTTTCAAAATTGTATATGGATTTTTGGACGGTAACCTGAAAGACCAAAGACTTCTTGAAGTTGCATCTGACCTTGCCAAAAGTGGAATCACTCCTGTTTATTCAGACAATATAAAGCGGGATACTTTCAAGAAGTTTACAATGGTATCTCCGATGGCTGCTGTAGGAACTTACTGCAATGTAACCGCTCTCGCATTCAAACATGCTTCCCAGGCAAGAGATATGTATATAAAATGCGTAGAGGAACTGGTCAATCTGGCTGCCGGAATGGAAATAGACATTCCTGAAGATATTGTTGACATCAACCTTGAAATAATAAAAAATCTTGAAAACAGCTACACCTCTTCCATGCAGAAAGACGTCTGTGCCGGAAGACAAAGTGAAGCCGACAGCCTTATACATGAGGTTGTACGCCTCGGACATGAGTATGATGTTGATGTTCCTGTTTATGAAAAGATTGCGGAGAAAATCAAATAAAAAAACATACCCTGCAGGATGCTAAAATCTTACAGGGTATTTAAATAGGCAAAAAAAAGCTATCGAAATTGTAAAATTTCAATAGCATAAAAGCGTTTTAAAAATAGCTCGTAGGGGAATCGAACCCCTGTTTCCGCCGTGAGAGGGCGGCGTCTTAACCGCTTGACCAACGAGCCACAAACATCGTGCTTGATTATATTACTACAATGTTTTTAAAAATGCAAGCATTTTTTAATATTTTAATTCACTAAATATTTTATTTACAAGGTTTTTCCCTTCATCGCCCTTTGTTGTTGCTGCAATAATGGTATTTTCACGGACTGTACATCTGAACATATAATCGCCCGATATGGCAACAAAGTTCTTTCCTTCGCCTTCTTCTACCGTATAATCTTTATTATCCGAAGCATTCTTAAGAAAATAATCATACATCTGTGTAACAGAACTCATCTCATCATACTGTCCGTATGATACTACAGCTGTTTCCTTTCCGTATGTGGCAGTTACGACATCTCCGCCGTCAACTGTCTCTTTTTCTGTGGTAAATCCCAGTTCTTCCACTGCTTTCGTAAACTTCTCCGCCGTAGCCGGGTCATCTATTTTGTGGATACCGCATCCGCAGAGTGTTAATACAGCTGTCAAAACCAATAATATATAACATGTTTTTTTCATTAAAATTCCTCCGTTCAAACATTAAAAGTATCTTCCAATAACGTCAAAATGTCAACTATCTCTTCATATTTTTTAGAATTATTTTATCTTCTTTGCTGACTCTGTAAGATTCACACATCTTACGGATTGCCATATTATATGTTAAGCTGTCAGTTTTCCAGTTACGCATAAATTCCATAGTCTTATCCGGAAATTTGGCAAAAGCTGTTGCAACCGCCCATGCCACACCCATTTTTGCATAATATGCTTCGTGGGAAAATTCAGAAAATACTTTGAGAACCCTGTCGACATACTCCGGAATGAGATAATAAGACATCAGCATTATATTTGCAAAACGGTTTTCATATTCTTTTTGTGAATTAAAATACTGCTCAAGAAATTCATACCCGGCACTTCTGTTATTTTTAAATTCTTTCAGTGAATTACAGAAGCTGTCATTTACGGACCAATTGTCGATTTTATCAACAAACTTTTTGACAAATTCAAGTTTCGAGGAAAAATCAATTTTCATATATGATATTACAAATCCCTCCAACATATATTCTTCAAAAAAGTCATGTCCCACGTTATTGAGAAAACTTTTATAATCATTTTGAACAATTTCTTTTGCAAAAACTCTTAAATAAGGAATTCTTACTCCTATCAGAGGCTTGCTTCCCGGTATAAGTGATGAGGAAAATTTACAATATCCGGGATCTGCCATATCATAAAAACGTTTTATTATTTCTGAATGTGTGTACATTTTTTATTCCTTTCGCGGTAACTTCTAAGAATTATAACATAAATAGAGGTTTTTCGACAATAAAAAACATTGCCATAAAAATAATGTTGTGATAGAATACAATTAATAAGGATATATATCGTTGAAGGAGGTTACTAATATGATTTGCCCAAGATGTGGAACTCAGTTAATCACAGGATCCCGTGTATGTATGGCATGTGGTCAGAATGTATCTTATATTTCAAATCCAACTCAGGCTCCGGCAAGTTCGGCAGGTACTTTTCCTACTGCTCCTACTGCTCCTAAATTATTTTTTCATACTCTAGGTAAAGCAAGAGAGGCTGCTGCGCAGACACCATCTCCTGCTTCAATACCATTTGTAGCACCAACCCAGACTAAGGCAACGCCGGTTACACCGGAAGCTTCTGCTCCTGTTAAGCCTGTTACACCTGTAACTCCTGTTACACCCGTTACACCTGTAACTCCTGTAACTCCTGTAACTCCTGTTAAGCCTGTGGCTCCTGTTACACCGGCAGGTTCTGTAATTACAGAATTTCCTACAGCCAAGGTTAAAGAAGTTAATAATTCTAAAGAACCTGAGAAATTTGTTAATACTATTCCCGTTGCTGAACCGGAAGTTGTTAATACTGCTCCTGCTGCTGAGCCGGAAGTTGTTAATACTACTCCTGCTGCTGAGCCGGAAGTTGTTGAAGAACCTGAGATTGTTGAGACGGCACGAACAACAGATGAAATTGAATCCATTGCTAAAGCAAAGACAGGGTATTCGGATAAATTCATCAAAAAATATGCTAACTATTGGGGACAGCTGGCAGCTAAACTTTTTGATAATGAAGCTTATGAATTTGTATTTGGTGGTGTATTGAACCTTGATGGTGATGATGACAGAGTTGCCGGATGTGGTATTACACAGAAGCGAATTATTGTTACAACTACACAAGGTACCGTATCTTATCCGTATGATAAGACAAAGAGTGTTTCAGGAAGTAAAGGTCTTGTAGGTGCAGCGGTTAATATTGAAATTCCAAGAAGTAAAGTCAAAATATCCGTTGACAAACCTTATCTTGATAATATTATTAAGGCAATTGATGCAGCGATTAAGAAATATCACGTCGCTTAATTCTTAACTTTTATAAAATACTCCTAATGAAAAAAAGGATTCCAATTCATTTTGGAATCCTTTTTTAGTATTACATATAATCAAACAATGAAAGCTGGTTGTTAGCCGACATTCCCTTCAGAATACCAAGTTCCACCATTACTGCCGCACTTGTTTTAGGAACTTTTGCTTTATCGATAAAATCCTCTACAGACAGGAATTTTCCACATTTGGCTGCTTCGTAAATACTGTCTGCCGCTGTTTCTCCAAGTCCGTCTATTGATTTAAATGGTGGCAGAAGCCTGCCATCCACTATCTGAAAATTTCTCGAATGGGATTTGTACAGGTCAATAGGCATAAAATCAAAGCCTCTTGCATACATCTCCTGAACAATTCTCATATCCTTTAACTGTCCCTGCTCCTTGTTTGTAAGTGAATCATTTCGCCTTTTATAATCTTCTATATATTCGTCAAGTTTATCTTTACCGAAACACATTATTCTATATGAAAAATCATCAGCTCTTATACTAAAATATGAAGCATAATATTCCAGAGGATAAAACACTTTACAATATGCTATTCTCCATGCCATCATAACATAAGCTGCCGCATGGGCTTTTGGGAACATGTACTTGATTTTTTTACATGACCAGATATACCAGTCAGGCACTCCTGCATTAACCATAAGTTCTTCCCATTCCGGCTTCAGTCCCTTACCTTTTCTGACCGATTCCATTATTTTGAAAGAGGTTCCCGCTTCAATTCCCATGTTGATAAGATATATCATAATATCATCTCTGGTACAAATTGCAGTAGAAATGGTTGCTTTTCCCTCTTCAATGAGAGTCTGTGCATTGCCAAGCCATACATCAGTTCCATGGGAAAGTCCGGCAATTCTAACAAGATCGGAAAAATGCTGTGGGTTAGTATCAATTAACATCTGCATAGCAAAATCTGTTCCGAATTCTGGAATGCCAAGACATCCAAGCTTCGTTCCGCCAATATCTTCAGGATTAATTTTTAGTGCTTCAGTACTTTGGAAAAGTGACATAACCTCAGGACTGTCAAGAGGTATATGTGTAGGATCAAGTTTGGTTAAATCCTGTAACATCCTTATCATTGTAGGGTCATCATGACCGAGAATATCAAGTTTCAAAAGGTTATGGTCAATACTGTGGTAATCGAAATGTGTTGTAACGATATTGGTTGTCATATCATTTGCAGGATGCTGTATCGGGGTAAAAGAATGTATCTCTTCTCCGTATGGCAATACAATAATTCCGCCGGGATGCTGTCCCGTTGAACGTTTAACGCCTACGCCTCCGTTTACAATTCTGTTGATTTCACAACTTCTTTTACGTTCGCCCTTTTCTTCGTAATATTTTTTTACATAACCATATACCGTTTTATCTGCAAGTGTTCCTACGGTTCCTGCCTTATATGTCTGTCCTTCTCCGAAAATTACTTCAACATAGGCATGTGCTTTCGCCTGATACTCTCCTGAGAAGTTCAAGTCAATATCCGGCTCTTTATCACCGTTAAAACCGAGGAAGGTCTCAAATGGAATATCAAATCCTTCTTTTTTAAGCTTTGCACCGCATTTAGGGCATATCTTATCAGGCATATCACAGCCTGCACCGCCCGCAAATTTTCTTACCTCATCTGAATCAAAATCAACATAATAACATTCAGGGCATAAGTAATGCGGGCTTAACGGATTAACCTCCGTAACGCCTGACATCGTAGCTACAAACGAAGAACCTACGGAACCTCTTGAACCTACCAGATAACCATCTTCATTGGATTTCCATACCAGCTTCTGGGCAATAATATACATAACGGAATATCCGTTTGAAATAATGGAGTTAAGCTCTTTTTCCAGTCTTGATTCTACAATTTCCGGAAGTTTGGGTCCATACATCTCATGTGCCCTGTTATAACATATATCCCTTAAGGTCTGGTCACAGTTAGGAATAACAGGAGGACATTTATCCGGTCTTACAGGCTCAATGTATTCACACAAATCAGCTATAAGCCTTGTATTGGTAACTACTACTTCGTATGCCTTATCTTCACCAAGATATTTGAATTCTTCAAGCATTTCCTCCGTTGTCCTCAAAAACAGCGGTGCCTGGTTATCCGCATCATCAAAACCTTGTCCCTTCATTATGATTCGTCTGTAGACTTCATCTTCAGGATTAAGGAAATGAACGTCGCAGGTGGCAACTACCGGTTTATTAAACTTTTCTCCAAGAGCCACTATTTTTTTATTAATATCAATAATATCCTGCTCTGATTTAATCTGAGGTAATCTTTGGGATTCTATCATAAACCTGTTGTTTCCCACAGGCTGTATTTCAAGATAATCATAATAATTGGCTAATCTTGCTATTTCTTCTTCGGTATTTCCGTTAAGTATTGCCTGATACAACTCGCCCGCTTCACATGCAGAACCAAGAATCAGACCGTCACGGTATTTTTCAACTTCACTCTTAGGTATTCGTGGTCTTCTGTTAAAATAGGTAAGATGTGACAGGGATATAAGCCTGTAAAGATTAACTCTTCCCACTTCCGAATCTGCAAGAATAATCGCATGATATGTTTTAGCTTTTTTTATCGCATTTATATTAAATTCTTCAATTTCGTTGATTTCGTCAAGATTAAAAATATTACGCATTTCAAGACGTGCTACCAACGCAAGAAAAATATCCGCACAACATTCCGCATCATCAACAGCTCTATGGTGATGTAACAATGATACGTTGAGTGCTTTTGCCACATGGTCCAACGTAAATTTACCGAGGTTAGGAATAAGTGCCCTGGCAAGGGATACGGTATCAACTACCGTACACTCAAAGGCCTTTCCTAAAATTGTTTTTGTCTTTTCCCTGATAAAGGTAACGTCAAATTCCGCATTGTGGGCAACCATTACCGCACCATCACAGAACTTAAGAAATTCAGGAAGGATATTTTCTATGGTATCCGCATCCACAACCATGGAATCGTCAATTCCCGTAAGCTGTTCAATATTGTATGGAATAGGTATCTTAGGGTTGACAAAAGTTGAGAACCTGTCCACTACTTTTTTATTCTGTATTTTAACGGCACCAATTTCTATGATACTGTCATTAACAGGTGAAAGACCTGTTGTTTCCAAATCGAATACCACATATGTATCATCAAATTTCTGACCCTTGGAATCAAAAATTATCTTTCTCAAATCATCTACTATATACGCCTCTACACCGTATATAACTTTAAAATCCTTATTGCCGGAGTCTCTTAACATATGATATGCGTCCGTAAATGCCTGCACATCCCCGTGGTCGGTTATTGCAATGGCATTATGTCCCCAGCTCATTGCCTGTCTGATTATGTCTTTTATATCAGATACGCCGTCAAGATCACTCATCTTTGTATGGAGATGTAATTCCACTCTCTTCTCCATTGCATAATCCATTCTTTTTTTACGGAAATCGTCAATTTTAATGATTCCCACCACAGAACCGATTGTCAGTTCCCCGGAGAATTTATCAACAGTTGTTACACCTTTTATTTTGATGAATTTGCCTTTTTTAAGTTCATCCTCCACTTCTGAAAGCTGTTCAGGCTGGAGAAAAAGTTTTACGGAAATAGTATCTGTAAAATCGGTTACATCAAAAATAAGAATAATCTTACCGTTTCTTAATTCCTTTTTGTCGGTAAAAATAATCTGTCCCCTGAATGTAATTTCACCCATTTCATGGATTACCGTATCAAGGGTTACCGGCTCATCGTTAAAGTCTCTTCCGTATATAACATCAGGATTATCGGAATGTTTAACAGGACGTATGTACTCTTTCTTAAATTCTTTTTTCTCCTGTTTGGTTTCTACCTCTTTTTCATTCTTTTCTGCAGGAGTTTCTGCAGGCACTGCTTCGGTTTTCTCTGTTTTCGCAGCTCCTCTTGCTGCTATTTCATCAATAATCCGCTGGACTTTATATTCGGCTTCCCTGCTGTGCCTGCTTTCCTCACGTTCCTCATATACTACATTATAGGTAATATTTTTACCAAACCTGCATTCCATCATTTCAGTAAGAATTTCAACAAGCTCAGGTGTTTTCTTTCGTGATACAAAATTATCTGCAACTATCAGTTTAATATTGTCCTCACCGTCAAATGACCACCTGGCATCCCTGAAAATCTGTTCATATAACTTATTGTTTTTTCCAAGTTCGTATATAATACTGTCTTTGTAATCGTTAAAAATAATTTCAGAAGTATATAACTCCGATAACCGGAATTTTTCAAGGATTACAACTTCTGTAGCTAAAAAAGGCTTCATCTGACGTGATATCTCATCCTCCACCTGAGCCACAATATCCCGTCCAACAAGCCTGTTAAAAATCAGATATATCTTAATAACGGTTTTTGATGAATTCATGGATATATGTGTTACCATTGCATCATCAAAAGCCGTCTTTAGTTCTTTTTTTAATTTTAATGACGGGAAAACTTCAAAAAAATTTTTTTCGTCCATCATTATTCCACTCTTTCTTATACTAATTTGTCAAGTTCTTCCTTAAGCGCCTGTAAAAGCATATTTTCAGGAACTTTCTTAATAACCTCGCCTTTTTTTATGAGAAGTCCTTCTCCTATACCGCCGGCAATTCCCAGGTCAGCTTCTCTTGCTTCGCCCGGACCATTTACAACGCATCCCATTACCGCAACTTTAATATCAAGCGGATATGTGCTTACAAGATTTTCAACCTTTGATGCAAGATCTATAAGATTAATTTTGGTTCTTCCGCAAGTAGGGCATGATACGACTTCAACACCGCCCTTTCTCAACCCAAGAGTTCTGAGAATGAGCTTTGCTGATTTAATTTCTTCCTCCGGATCTCCTGTAAGAGATACCCTGATTGTATCACCGATACCTTGATTAAGAATTATGCCAAGTCCAATTGCTGACTTAATATTTCCTGAATATACGGTACCTGACTCTGTAATTCCCACATGAAGCGGATACCTGCATTGTTTTGCAATAAGTTCATGTGCCTTGACGCACATAAGAACATCCGATGATTTTATGCTTACAACAATATTATCATAATTCTGTTCTTCTATAATTCTTACCTTATCCATGGCACTTTCAACAATACCTTCAGCACATACATGTCCGCCATACTTTTCAATTATATTTTTTTCAAGTGATCCGCTGTTTACGCCGACTCTTATAGGAATGTTTCGTTCTCTTGCACAATCTACAACCGCTTTAATCCTGTCGGTACTTCCTATATTGCCGGGATTAATCCTTATCTTGTCGGCACCGTTTTCCATTGCCAGAATAGCCATTTTGTAGTCAAAATGAATATCCGCAACGAGAGGAATGTGAATTTCTTTTTTGATTTCCTTAAGTGCTTTTGCCGCTGCTTCATCCGGTACAGTGCATCTGATTATCTCGCATCCTGCTTTTTCAAGGCGTAATATCTGGTCTACAGTGCTTTTTACATCTTCTGTAGGCGTATTGGTCATTGATTGTATAAGTACGGGATTACCTCCTCCGATAACCCTGTTGCCTATTTTTATAACTTTCGTATTGTCTCTATACATATAATCTGTCCTTATCTGAATAATTTCGATATATCGTTAAAAAGTACAACTACCATCAATACCATTAACAGAATAATTCCAACAAAGTGAACCATTCCTTCTTTTTCCCTTGGTACAGGCTTTCCTCTTACTGCTTCAATTAAAAGGAATACAAGTTTACCGCCGTCAAGTGCAGGCAACGGCAATAGATTCATTACACCAAGGTTGGCACTTATCATAATGCACATATTAAGAAGATTAATAAATACATAGAATGCACCGTCTGATTTAGCCTCATCCACCACTTCTCCGATAAACGATACAATTCCTACAGGACCGGACACATCGTCAAGTCCCAGCTTACCAGTAACTAGCAATCTAAGACTTACAAATACGGATTTAATCTGGTATCCTATATTCTTGAATGCGTATTTCAAGGTACCCGCAGGGGAACATTTAACTCTCAAATTGGCAAAATAAATACCATAATCATAGTAATCCTGCTGTACTTCTTTAGGTGTAAGTTTAAGTTCAACATTTCTGCCGTCACGTTCAACTGTAATTGTAATCTCTTTTCCTTCTGACTGTTGTACTAAAGGAGTTATTTCCGGCTGTTCGCTGACTGCTGTTCCGTTAATGCTTTTAATAATATCTCCGGCTTTAATACCCGCACTGTCCGCAGGTGTTCCCTTTTCCACAGCTGCTATCTTAGTGGAATTCACATCAATCTGGACACCCATCTGATATACCGAACCCGTGATATGCTCCGGAATAATTGTTGTCTTATATTTTTCACCGTCTCTTATATATTCAACGTTAAGGTCAATTCCCTTTTTATCATACATGTAAAGATAATAATCATCATAAAAGTTCATCTTTTTACCATTAACTCTTATGATTCTGTCGCCTTCTTTAAGTCCCGCATAATAGGCAGGCGAATTATCATCAACAGAATATACCTGCACAGGATTATATCCCATCTTACCTATAAGAATTACGGCAAATACAAAAGCGAGAATAAAATTAAATAAAGGTCCTGCAATAATTATTGCAATTCTTTTCCATACAGACACACTGTTAAAGGAAACTCCGTCCGATTCATCCGGTACAATATTTTCCTGACTTTTATCCGTGGGATTATCCTCTTTAACTTTTGCGACAGCATCCGTGGATTCATAAAGATCTTCGCCTAACATCTGGCAGGAGCCGCCGAATAAAAAAAGCTTAATACTGTACAAAGTTCCTTTGATTTTAAACTTAACAAGTCTCGGTCCCATACCCACCGAAAACTCAACTACTTTAACACCGCTTGCCTTAGCTATTATAAAATGTCCTAATTCATGGACAATAATTACAATACTAATTATAAGAAATGCGTAAACAAATTTCATAAAATCACCTCATAGCCCTCAACAGCTCATACACTTCCTGCTCCGCTGTTAAAATCTCATTAACATCAGGATTATCTATATATTCTATGCTGTTCATGGCATGTTCTATCATATCTGTTATGCCTAAAAAACTGATATTCTTCTTTAAAAACTGTGCAACTGCATATTCGTTGGCAGCATTAAATATTGTAGGCATATTGCCACCTTTGACACCTGCTTCGTAAGCAAGTCTGAGGCCTGCAAAATTTTCCCTGTCAGGTGCTTCAAAATCTATTTTTCCCAGTTTATAAAAGTCAAGTCTGTCACCGGGCATATATCTTCTCTCAGGATAGTAAAGTGCATACTGTATAGGAAGTCTCATATCAGGGCAGCCAAGCTGTGCTATTATTCCGCCGTCTACGAACTGCACCATAGAATGTATTATGCTCTGTGGCTGTACTATAATCTGGACATCGTCCATGCCCACATCAAAAAGCCATCTTGCTTCCATAACCTCAAGGCCTTTATTAACCATAGTAGCCGAATCAATGGTTATCTTATGTCCCATTGACCAGTTTGGATGTTTCAGGGCATCCTCAAGCTTTACGTCCTGCATCTGTTCTCTTGTGTATCCTCTGAATGGTCCACCGGATGCCGTAAGTAAAATCTTATCAATAGTTCTTCTGTCTTCGCCGTTCAAAGACTGGAATATTGCACTGTGTTCACTGTCAACAGGTAAAATTCTCACATTATATTCCCTTGCAAGGGGCATAATAATATGTCCGGCAGTTACAAGAGTTTCTTTGTTGGCAAGGGCAATATCATGTCCTGTCTTTATAGCTTCAATAGTAGGTATTATACCAATCATGCCAACTATTGCTGTCACAACTATTTCAGCTTTATCATAAGTCGCGACTCTGATAAGTCCTTCCATTCCATAGCACACTTCGTAATCAATATCAGGTGTCAGAAGCCTTAATTCATTTATGCTTTTTTCCTCTGCTACGCAAACAAGCTTTGGCCTGAACTCCCTTACCTGTTCTGCCAAAGCTTTGATATTGTGTCCTGCTGCAATAGCATGGACCTTAATGTCATTATTATCACGAACTACCTGAAGGGTCTGGGTTCCGATAGAACCCGTTGACCCTAAAATAGCAATATTTTTCATACTAATCATCCTTTTAATAGTGGAAGTAAAATAACTGCACTTATATATACAACCGGAGCCACAAAAATCATACTGTCAAATCTGTCAAGTATTCCTCCATGTCCCGGAATAAGATTGCTGTAATCTTTAACGTCATAATTTCGCTTAATTGCGGATGCAGCCAGATCTCCGAATATTGAAATAAAAGAACCTAATACGCAGATTACCGCAAATGCCGGCCACAGTCTTTCATTGTAATAGTTACCCAGAACAAGTCCGTATACCACACCTACGATAGTTGCCCCAAGGATTCCTCCTATAGCACCTTCGACTGATTTTTTAGGACTTAAGTGGGGAACAAGTTTATGTTTACCAAGATTAACTCCTGTAAAGTAAGCGAATGTATCTGCAATCCATGAACATACAAATACCAATATAAATATAAATATTCCCTTTTCCATTATTCTTATTCTGTATATATAAGAAATAGGAATGGCCACATAATAAATTCCAAGGAGTGAAAATGCCGCTTGTTTGGCTCTTGTTGTTTTAAAGCTGCATACATATACGAACATAGTAAGAATACCGCTGGCAACACAAAAATACTCAAGATACTGTAACTTATCAAACCAGAGCATTGTATAAAAAGATGCTGCTAAAATATATCCGCATATTCCCAATGCTTTTTTTTCAATTCCAACAACTTTATAGAGTTCATAGAGTCCGAGAGCAGTTATTATTGCAGCAAGGATAAACATCGTAGTTCCACCGCCTAAAACAGCACCAACTAAAATAACGGTAAGTACTGCACCGCTGATTATTCTTGTTTTCATACGTTATTCCTCCTTCACTCCACCAAATCGTCTGTCTCTTTTGTTATATCTTTCAACTGCTTCGATAAGGCGCTTCTTATTAAAGTCAGGCCACAACACTTCAGGAAAATCAAATTCTGAATATGCACACTGCCACAACAGGAAATTTGATATACGCTTTTCCCCGCTTGTCCTGATTATTAAGTCAGGGTCGGGAGCATCTGCGGTATCAAGATATGATGCAAACATATCTTCCGTAATCATCTCCGGAGCAATTCCCTTGTCAATCATATCTTTTGTCATCTTTCTCATTGCTCTTACCATTTCATCCCTTGCACCATAGTTAAGTGCAATTTGAAATACAAGTCCGGTATTATTTTTACTTGATTCCTCAAGTTCGTTAATACTCCGGATTATATCCTCGTCCAGCATATCCTGCTTTCCGAGAATGACAACCTTCATATTCTTTTCCCTGGCTCTTTTTATGCAGGTTTTGAGATAATTTCTGAGTATTTTCATAAGTCCCTGCACTTCGCTTTCAGAACGTTTCCAGTTTTCAGTTGAAAATACATATACGGTAAGATATTTTAATCCTATCTCAATCGCATCATCATATATTCTTTCCAGAACCTTGCTGCCTTGAAGATGTCCGGCATTACGGGGAAGGAGCCTTTTCTTAGCCCATCTGCCGTTTCCGTCAAGAATTATGGCAATATGTTCGGGAACATTGAGTTCCAGTTTTTCATTGTAAAAATCCATAACTATCTCCGCAAATTATACTGTCATTATTTCCTTTGACTTCTCATCAATCATCTTATCTACCTGGGCTACATATTTGTCGGTAAGTTTCTGGATTGAATCTTCATTTTTCTTAACTTCGTCCTCTGACATATCTGTATCTTTACTGAGTTTTTTGATTGCATCATTGGCATCTCTTCTGATGTTTCTTATTGCAACCTTTGTATTTTCGCCTTTTTTCTTGATATCCTTAACCAGTTCTTTTCTTCTGTCCTCAGTGAGTTCAGGGAAAACAAGACGGATAACCTTACCGTCATTGGTTGGTGTAAGTCCAAGGTCTGACGTAAGAATTGCCTTCTCGATTTCTTTTAAAAGACTTGTTTCCCATGGCTGGATCTGTATCATTCTTGCTTCAGGAACGGAAACATTGGCTACCTGCTGGAAAGGTGTAGGTGTTCCGTAATAATCCACTTTAAGTTTGTCAAGGATGTGAGGGTTGGCTCTTCCTGCCCTGATTGTCACATAATCTGCCGCAAGTGTATCACAGCTCTTTATCATTTTTTCTTCATATGTTTTAATAATTTCACTCATTATTGTAATCTCCTTATATTTATTAAACGGTTACTCTTGTTCCGTTGAAATTTCCGTTATAAGTATTGACAATACTTTCCTTTTCATTAAGTCCGAAAACAACCAAAGGCATCTTATGTTCCATGCACATCACGGATGCTGTCATATCTATTACGGCAAGTTTTTTATTAATAACTTCATCTATTGAAATCTCATCATATTTCTTAGCTACAGGATTAGTCTTAGGATCACTGTCATATACACCGTCAATGGCTTTGGCAAGATAAATTGCATCCGCATCCATTTCGATTGCACGTAATACAATTCCTGTATCTGTAGAAAAATAAGGATGTCCTGTTCCGCCTGCAAAAAATACAACCGTGCCGTCTTCAAAATATCTGTTGGCAAGATCTTTTGAGAAAAGTTCCGTAACAGAACCGCACATAAACGGAGTTAAAATTGCGGTTTTCATGCCTGTGCTTCTGAACATTTCAGAAACATAGATGCAATTCATTACCGTGGCTAACATTCCAATCTGGTCTGCTTTGGTTCTATCCATATTCTCACTTGAACGGCCTCTCCAGAAATTACCGCCGCCGATAACAACGCCAACCTGTGCTCCAAGGTCATGTATTTTCTTAACCTGTGCTGCAATTTCAAGAACCGTGCTTTCATCAAAGCCTGTTTTCTTATCGCCTGCAAGTGCCTCACCGCTGAGTTTTAATAAAATTCTTTTTTCTTTCATAGTCAAAGCCTCTCTTATTTATCACCAAAAAATTTCTTTGGACTGTTATCTGAATAACACTGTGAAATATATCCTTCAAGAACTGCTCCTCTGTTAATCTGGAAGGATTCAGATTTGATATCACCCATAACAATTGCAGTGGCATCAATTATTACAGGTCCGTGGACATCAATGTCACCTTTAATTGCTCCTGCTATAACGGCGGAGTGTGCATAAAGATTACCTATAATCACTGAACCGTTGCCAATCTTAACAGGACCTTCACAGTTAATATCCCCTGTTATTTTTGCATTGTCTGAATAAAATTCCTTTGAATTGGTATTACCTGTAATATTACCGCTGGCAATAAGTTTGCCGCTGCAGCTTACATTTCCTTCAACCGAACCGAGTAATTCAATAGAGCCGCTTGATTCGATATCTCCTTTGATTCTTAAACCTCTTGAGATGATTGTAGTCTCATCCGTTTCTTCCTGTTCATCTTCCTTAACAGGCTCTGCTGCAGGTTCTTTTGTATTTTTCTTTGTTTTCTTTTTTTCAGGCTCCTTAAAAAGTCCGGCTGTCTCAGATTCTTCTGCTTCAGGTTCTTCTGTTACCGCTTCTTCATTGGTATCCACATTCTCAAGCATCTTAGACACATCAATGTCTTCGGCTGCATCTTCAGGTTCTTCATTAAGTGTATCTACCATAACATCGTCATCCGGTATTGTCTCTTGTACACTTTCCGACTCATCCGGTGTAATCTTAGCCGCATCCTCTGTAAGCTCATTTACAGCCTGCGATAAATCCTGCTTTAAATCTTTAAAAAATCCCATTGTTGCTTTCCTCCTGGTTAAATATTGTGATGAACAGGAACGGTATCTTCTGTGATAGGAAGGATTAATGCGTCCATTTCCTGTAATTTTTCAATTATTCTAGGTGTTGCCTGCAAAGTTGTTTCCCTGTATTCCGAGTCGTGCATAAGCACAACTGATATATCCTTTCCTTCAACACCTCTAATTACATTATTATATATTTCATCAACTGTCAATTCTTTACTTCCGCCGTCTCCCGATGAAACATTCCAGTCGTAATATACGATATTCTTTTCATCAAGATACTTTATAAAAGTCTGGATGGGAAGTGTTGTCTGCTGATTACTTGAACCTCCCGGAAATCTGAATGCAAAAGGAGTAAAACCGGTAAGTTCCGTAAGATAATTGCTAAGGACATCAACCTCCTCCTTAAAACTATCATAACTCTCGTATACATGACGGTAATCATGAGTGGTTGAATGCATTGCCAGTGTATGGCCTCTTGTAACAATTTCCTTTACATATTCACCATATTCAGGTGTCTTGATAACAAAGAAAGTTGCCTTAATACCGTATTGGTCAAGTACATCCAGCAGCTTTTCCGTATTAGCACTAGGACCGTCATCATAAGTAAGATACACTACCTTACGTCCCTCTGCCAGTGCATTATCTATCTTTTCGGAATCAGAAAGTTCTTTAACCACACTGTCCGTCTCTTTATCTGCACTGCCTTTTGACGGCATATCGGCACTGTTTACCGCCGGTTTCTTATTATTTCCGGAATTCGGCTCAGATTCCATAACTTTATCCGTAGTCTCTTTCTCCGTTGCATCCATTGCGGTCTTTATGTCGTCTAACTTGTCTGACAATTTATTGACTTTACAAAATAATATAATACATAACAACGTCGGTAATAAAATAAGCGTAATTACAATTCCGATAATAATCTTCTTATATAAATTAATCCGTCTTCGGCGTAACTGTTCCTCAGATATTTCCTTATGTTCGGGTGACACTTTATTTCTCCTCTTCTGTTTACAAACTAAACGCGATGATATTATAGCACAGTTTCCTTTCTTTTAGAAGATTTTTTTAGATAAATTTAATATTTGTTTACCTAATCCTTATTTATTTTCACCTGATTTTATGTTAAAGTATGTAAGATTAAATTAACAAGGGAGGTCAAAATGTTACAGTTAAATAACATAACCAAAGACTATATATCCGGTGATACTGTTGTCAACGCCTTAAAGGGCATAAGCATATCTTTCCGTGAACATGAATTTGTATCAATTCTTGGCCAGTCAGGCTGTGGCAAGACCACAATGCTTAATATAATCGGCGGTCTTGACAGATATACCGACGGTGACCTGATTATAGGAGGCCGTTCAACCAAAGAATTTAAGGATAAAGACTGGGATTCCTACCGCAATCACAAGATAGGTTTTATTTTCCAGAGTTACAACCTGATTCCCCATCAGACAGTTTTGTCCAATGTTGAATTAGCGCTTACATTATCCGGTGTATCCAAAACAGAACGTCGCAAACGTGCTGTGGAAGCTCTTGAGATGGTAGGTCTTGGAGACCAGATTAATAAAAAACCTAACCAGATGTCGGGCGGACAGATGCAGAGGGTTGCCATTGCAAGAGCCCTTGTTAATGACCCTGATATAATTCTTGCGGATGAGCCGACAGGTGCGCTTGATTCGGAAACAAGCGTACAGGTAATGGATATTTTAAAGAAGATTTCAGATAACAAGCTCATCATCATGGTTACACATAACGCTGAACTTGCAGAGCAGTATTCATCTCGAATCATAAGACTCCTTGACGGTAAAGTAACCGATGATACTGCTCCGTATGAAATACCTGCAGGCAAGGAAATCTCTCCTGTTGCCGGAGCTTTGGATAAAAAAGAGAAAGTATCAATGTCATTTTTTACCGCACTTTCATTAAGTTTTAAGAATCTTCTTACCAAAAAGGGCAGAACATTCCTCACCTCTTTTGCAGGAAGCATAGGTATTATAGGTATTGCCCTTATCCTTTCCCTTTCATCCGGATTTCAGGCATACATAAACCGTGTTCAGGAAGATACTGTTTCAACATATCCTATAACCATCGAAAATGAAAGTGTGGACTATTCAAGTATGCTTAATTCCATGATGGGCGAGACAGGCACAGTTGAAGATAAGGAAGAAGGCCGGATATATGCTGCCCCTGTTATGAGCCAGCTTGTTAATACAATGTCTGCGGAGGTTAAGAAAAATAACCTTTCTGAATTAAAGAAATATCTTGAAAGCCCGGATTGTAATATTGGCGATTATGTGCTTGACGTACAATACCAGTACGATATTCCTCTCAATGTATATGCAAAAGATTACTCCGGCGGAATTAACAAAGTCAATCCAAGCACATTGTATCAGGATATATGGGGTGTAAGCGATGAGACAATGTCATCTTCCCTTGTTTCCTCATTTTCCAACACTGATATGTGGTCACAGATGATTGATAATCAGGACCTGCTTAATTCACAGTATGACCTTGTTGCCGGTTCATGGCCTGACAATTACAATGAAGTTGTTGTTGTAGCCGATAAGAATCACCAGATTACCGATGTTTCTTTATATGCGCTGGGTATCAGGAATTCATCCGAATTAAAAAATATAATGATTAATCTTAACAAACAGCTTGATGATAAAGTAAGCAGCTATAGTTACGAGGATCTTTTAAATCTCAGATTTAAAGTAGTGCTTCCATCAGCATATTACCGGTATGACGAAGCAACAGGGGCCTACAAGAACATGTCAAGCAGCGAAGATTATGTAAAACAGCTTATTGACAATGGTATTGAAGTTAAAGTTTCCGGAATTATAGTTGCAAAAGATGATGCTGTTGCTACTTCAATTACAGGCGTTGTCGGCTATACAAAGAACCTTGTAGATTATATTGTTTCGGAAAATAATAAGTCAGATATAGTTAAAGCACAGCTTGATAACCCTGATATAGACGTTCTTACAGGTCTTCCATTCTCAACGGTTGATATAGACCTTACAATGGATGATATTAATGCATATATAAGTACACTTCCTAAAGAACAGCAGAAAATAATCAGTGCCTACATTGCCAACCTTTCTGATGATGTAATAATTGAAATGTTCAAAAGCCAGATACAGCAATCAAGTTCAAATACATACAAAAGTAATATTGAAGCACTGGGCTACGTTACAACAGATAACCCTTCAAAAATTAATATCTATGCAAAAGACTTTGAATCAAAGGATGCCATTTCAGATATAATTTCAGCATATAATGACAAAGTGAAATCAGAAGGTAATGACAGCCTTGAAATTTCATATACCGATTACATAGGTCTTATGATGTCATCCGTAAGTAAAGTTGTTGACGCAATATCTTATGTGCTTATTGCCTTTGTATCAATTTCACTTGTGGTTTCATCAATTATGATCGGAATTATTACATACATATCTGTTCTCGAAAGGACAAAAGAAATCGGTATTTTAAGAAGTATCGGTGCTTCAAAGCATGATATTTCAAGGGTCTTCAATGCCGAGACAATGATTGTAGGCCTTGTTGCAGGTATAATAGGTATAGGCTTCACTCTTCTGCTTAACATACCGATTAACATAATCATCAAGAAATTCTCAGGAATTTCAGGTGTTGCGGTTCTTCCGCTTAAGGGTGCGCTTATCCTTATTGCAATAAGCGTATTCCTCACATTGATTGCAGGTCTTATTCCTGCCAGGGTAGCATCAAAGAAAGATCCTGTTATAGCACTCAGAACTGAATAACATTAACATAATGAAAAAAGGTGGAGTAATTTCCACCTTTTTTAAAAATAAACATTGATATAAATAAAACTATATATGAAAATGTTGTATTATTTTTTATTGCAATTATCCTCCACCACTTTAATTTCTGCCTCTGAAAGATACTTTTTCATGAAGTCAATACTTTCATCGGTAAGATATTTGGCACATCTTTTGAATTCTACTGACCAGCCCTCTACCCACAGCGAAAAAATCGGTTTAAGTTCTTCTTTTGTGTAATTTTCATTATCAAACGCAAGAATTGCACGATTGAGTAAGTCTATATATTTATCCCTGTTGCCTTCACATTTGGTAACATTACCGATACTTTCAAGTATTTTCTTAGAGCTGTTATTATTAAAAAGTTCGGGAACATTAACTATTCCGTCAATGGCAGTTTCCGCAATTTCACAGAACTCCTCTGATGCTTTAGCAATTTCACTTTGAACCTTATATGCGCTTTCAAAGTCTAATTTGCATAATTTATCCGCTGTCTGACTAATTCTTATAATAATATTGTTAGTTGCACTTCTTGCATCAAGGAAGCCCATAATTCCAATCTTATCTTTAATCTTTTTAGGAAACAAATCCGTAAATCGCATCCTGCTTACCGGTCTGTCAGTTGTATAAATAACAGGATTTATCTGGCTAAGTACAGAAATAATCTCCGTACTATACTCATTTTCCCTTGCGAGAAAACGCTGTAATCCTCTCCTGTTATTAATAAAAAAGTCCTCGATTATTGATTTATTCCTGATAAATTTAAGTTTCTCGTCCATTTCCGATTCATCGGAATAATATATATCAAAATCTGCCGGAAGTTCAAATCTGGCATCCCCAAGAATCCTGTTTAGAATATCATCCTCAGTATCATACCTTGCATATAAAGCTATTTTCAGTAAAGCTTCGTATTCACCGTTCCTTAATTTTTCAATATTTTCATCTTCAAAAAACATTAAGAATTCATGCTTCTTAACGGCTTCAAAATTATAGTCATAGTCCGTGCCTTTAAAAACCGACTTATTAAAGTCATTTGCGAAAAACAGGACATAATCCCACCTCTTGCCCGGTGCTATTTTAAGTGATTCCAGTATATCATCTATAAGGTTTTTATAATTTCCATGCTCTGTAATAATTTCCGGCATTAAATTATATGCACTTGCGTAAGTTCCCGTAAATAAATGTTTAAATTTTTTTGTCTCTTTATATGTAAAATTTCTGTCTCCGATTTGGTATGTTCTGTTCTTCTTATCTGAACCTGATAAGCTCTTTATACTGTTGTTAAACGATGACCACTCCCTGTCATCAATAACCATATAATCATTCTTTCCACACTTTACTACTACCGCTATCATTTGTCTCTCCTTCTGACTTCTATAATTTTATGTATAAAAAAAGAGTACCACATATGTGATACTCTTTCAATCAAATTAATGATTATTTATTGCTTAATTCAGCCTTTAACTGTGCTGTAAGTGCAGGAACAATCTTATTAAGATCACCTACGATACCATAATCAGCTACATCGAAAATAGGAGCAGTCTCATCTTTGTTAATAGCGATGATGATGTCTGATTCTTCCATTCCGGCTGTATGCTGGATAGCACCTGAAATACCGATTGCAAAATATACATTAGGACGTACTGTCTTACCTGTCTGACCTACCTGAAGATCTTTTGGCTTCCAGCCGTTATCAACAACTGCTCTTGAGCAGCTAACCTGTCCGCCAAGAACTTCTGCAAGTTCATCAAGCATCTTGAAGTTCTCTGCTGAACCAACTCCACGTCCGCCTGATACAAGGATCTTAGCATCCATGATATCTTTGATATCAGATACAGCTTTAACAACTTCTTTAACAACAACATACTTATTGTTAGGTGTAAAACCAGGATTGAATTCAATAACCTCAGCCTTAGCGCCTGCGATTGGGCTGATTTTCTGCATAACACCCGGACGTACTGTTGCCATCTGTGGTCTGTTATCAGGACAAGCGATTGTAGCGATTGTGTTACCGCCGAATGCAGGACGTGTCATTAATAACTGGTTATGCTTCTGTTCACTTTCTCTACCAGGAATTGCATTAATTGGGAAATCACCGATTTCAAGTACAGTACAATCTGCTGTAAGACCTGTTGCAACTCTTGCTGAAACTGTTGGACCAAGGTCACGGCCGATTGCTGTAGCACCGACTAATACGATTTCAGGTTTAAATTCATTAATTACTGATGCTAATGCATGAGCATATGGTTCTGTTCTATATACTTTTAATTCAGGATCATCTACTACGATAACCTTATCTGCACCATACTCTGCAAGAGTATCTGCAAGATTCTTTACATCTGAACCAATAAGAACTGCTGTAACTTCTGTATTAAGAGGAGCAGCTAATTCCTTAGCTTTTCCAAGTAATTCAAAAGCAATACCGCTGATCTCATTATCTACCTGCTGTGCAAATACAAAGACACCTTTGTACTGTGCAATTTCTTCTGGACTCATTTTCATATTTGTTCACCATTTCCTTCTGTTAAATGATATGTTTCTCTTTTAATTTACCAACGATGTAGTTAACTGCATCTTCAGGTGAATCAGGAGTAACCTTCTCTCCGGCACCTTTACGTACCTTATCAGATGCCTTAGCTATCTTTGTTGGTGAGCCGTTAAGACCGAGATTGCCATCTTCAACATCCTTAAGGTCTGCTCTTCCCCAAACTGTAAAACTTGTGTCACAAGCTTTGAAGATTCCTGCAGGTGTCATATATCTAGGCTCATTTAATTCAGAAAGAGCTGTTATAAGACATGGCATTTCAGCTTCTACGATATGATATCCATCATCATACTGACGCTGTACAGTAACTTTGTTTCCATCAACTTTGATATCCTGGGCATATGAAATTACTGGAATTCCAAGATGTTCTGCTATCTGTGGTCCAACCTGGGCTGTATCACCATCGATAGCCTGACGGCCTGTAATTACAAGGTCATAATCAATATTTCTTAATGCACCGGCAATTGTTGTTGATGTAGCCCATGTATCAGCTCCACCTAAAACTCTGTCTGTAACAAGGATACCATTGTCAGCACCCATGGCAATTGCTTCACGAAGAACATCTTCTGCCTTTGGAAGACCCATTGTAAGTACAGTAACTTCTGCTCCATACTGATCTTTTAATCTAAGTGCTGCTTCAAGACCAGCTTTATCATCAGGGTTCATGATTGTAAGCATTGCAGCTCTGTCAAGTGTTCCATCAGGATTAAACTTAACTCCGCCTTTAGTATCAGGAACCTGCTTTATACATACTACGATTTTCACGGTTATTCACTCCTTATAGTCTATTTTAATAAATCTGCTGAGATTACCATTCTCTGAACTTCAGATGTTCCTTCGTAGATTTCTGTGATCTTAGCATCACGCATCATACGTTCAACATCATATTCTCTGATGTAACCATATCCACCATGTAACTGTACACACTTTGTTGTAACTTCCATTGCAACTTCAGCAGCAAATAATTTAGCCTTTGCAGCTTCAACAGAGTAAACCTTCTGTGTCATCTTAGCACATGCAGCTTTGTATACTAATAACTGGGCAGCTTCAACCTTTGTTGCAAGATCAGCAAGTACAAACTGTGTATTCTGCTGCTGAGCGATTGAACGTCCAAACTGTTTTCTCTCTTTAACGTAATCGATTGTTGTCTCTAATGCACCTTCAGCAATACCAAGTGCCTGAGCAGCAATTCCGATACGTCCGCCATCAAGAGTATGCATAGCGATTGGGAAACCTTTTCCCTGCTGTCCAAGAAGATTTTCCTTTGGAATTCTGCAATCCTGGAAAATTAATTCATAAGTAGCAGAGCCTCTGATACCCATCTTCTTTTCTTTTGTACCGAATGTAAAACCAGGTGTTCCTTTTTCTACGATGAAAGCAGAGAATAATTTTTTCTTTCTTCCCTTCTTATCTTCAACTACATCTGTTACGGCAATGATGATGTAAACATCTGCATACTTACCGTTTGTGATGAAACACTTAGATCCGTTAAGAACCCATTCGTCTCCGTCAAGAACAGCCTTTGTCTGAACACCCTGTGCATCAGTACCTGCACCAGGTTCTGTTAAACCGAAAGCTCCAAGTTTTTCACCTGTTGCAAGTGGTCTTACATATTTTTCCTTCTGTTCCGGTGTTCCGTATGTTAAAATTGGGTCTACGCAAAGTGATGTATGAGCTGATACAATAACACCTGTAGTACCGCAAACTTTTGATAATTCTTCAACACACATAGCATATGTTAAGATATCACAGCCCTGTCCGCCGAGTTCCTGTGGAACAGGTATTCCCATGAAACCTAACTTCTGCATTTTCTCAACAGTACCAACTGGGAACTGTTCAGTCTCGTCAACTTCCTGAGCGAGAGGTTTTACTTCATTCTGGGCGAAATCTCTGAAAAGAGATCTTGCCATTTCATGTTTTTTGTCTAAAATGAAATCCATTTTGTATAATTCCTCCTATATATTGCTAATGCTTTAATTATAAAGCATCAACTGGTGTCTTTGTACGGTCAGCATTGTATACATAGAAGCCTCTGCCACTCTTGCAGCCAAGATTTCCACCACGAACCATCTTACGAATGAGTGGACATGCACGATACTTGCTGTCGCCTGTTTCTTTATAAAGAACATCCATAATAGCAAGGCAGATATCAAGTCCTACGAAATCACCTAATTCAAGTGGTCCCATTGGATGATTAGCACCAAGCTTCATAGCTGAATCAATTCCTGCGATATCAGAAACACCTTCCATCTTAATGAAAGCAGCTTCGTTAATCATTGGAATTAATATACGGTTAACAACGAAGCCGGCAGCTTCATTAACCTGTACAGGAGTCTTACCGATTTCTTCTGCAATCTTCTTTATTGCTTCTACTGTTGCATCAGGAGTATTTACGCCTGCAATTACTTCGATAAGTTTCATACGGTCAGCAGGATTGAAGAAATGCATTCCTACCATTGGACGTGTAAGTCCGTTTCCGATTTCTGTAATTGAAAGGCTTGATGTGTTAGAAGCGAAAATACATTCAGGCTTAGCAATCTTGTCTAATTCAGCGAATGTTGTCTTCTTAACTTCCATATTTTCAAATGCTGCTTCTACGATTAAATCACAATCTGCGCAAAGTTCTTCTTTGAGACCTGGAGTGATTCTGGCAAGGATGGCATCAACTGTTTCCTGTGTCATCTTTCCTTTTTCAACTAATTTTGCGTAGCCTTTAGCGATTTTATCCTTTCCGCCTTCAGCCCATTCCTGCTTAATATCGCAGAGAGCTACTGTGTAACCATCAACCAAAGCAAATGCCTTTGCAATTCCCTGGCCCATAGTTCCTGCACCAATAACGCCAACTTTCATGTTGCGACCTCCTAAAATTGTATTATTTTTGATTATTTATTCTGAAAAGGAACAACTTTTAACTTTTTTTCTTTATCTTTTTCAAGAAAGTTGCCCATACCAGCCTTTTGATCTTCTGTCTCAAAGCAGTTACCGAATAATTTCTCTTCGATTACAATTGCATTGTCCATATCTGTCTGAAGACCATCATTAATTGCTTTCTTGCAGTTACGAACTGCAATAGGCGCCTGTGCTGCAATTCCTGCAGCCATTTTCTTTGCCGCTGCTATAAGATTTTCCTGTGCAGTAGCAGTTACATTACCTGCTTCATCAACTGTAGCAGTATATACGTCATTAACAAGACCGATTCTGTAAGCATCTGTTGCTTTGATATTGCGTGCAGAATAAATCATCTGTTTTGCCATACCGGCACCAACAAGTCTTGCAAGTCTCTGTGTTCCGCCAAAACCAGGTGTGATTCCAAGTCCTGCTTCAGGCTGTCCGAATACTGCATTTTCTGAACAGATTCTGATGTCACAGCTCATAGAAATCTCGCAACCGCCGCCGAGTGCGAATCCGTTTACGGCCGCAATTACAGGAATTGGGAATGTCTCTATCATTCTGAATACATCATTGCCCTTCTTACCGAATGCTTCACCTTCTGCCTTTGTAAGTGTGCTCATCTCTCCGATATCTGCTCCGGCAACAAATGACTTTTCGCCTGCGCCTGTTAAAATAAGGCAACGGATTTCTGATAAATCCACACTCTTGAATGTTGCATCAAGTTCTTCGAGAACCTGGCTGTTTAAGGCGTTTAATGCCTTAGGTCTGTTGATTGTAATTAAACCAACGTGTCCTTCAGTTTCGTATGTAACGAATTCCATATCAATAGTCTCCTTTTATATATTACACAACAATAACTGTCATCCCTGTCAGGGGATGGCAGTTATTATTTAATTAGTCACGTTCTACAACTGTTGAGCAGCCCATTCCACCGCCGATACAAAGTGTAGCAAGACCTCTCTTGGCATCTCTCTTAGCCATTTCATGAAGTAATGTTACAAGGATACGGCATCCTGATGCTCCAACCGGATGTCCGAGTGCGATTGCACCACCGTTTACATTAACTTTATCCATATTGAAGTTAAGTTCTTTAGCTACAGCTACTGACTGTGCCGCAAAAGCTTCGTTAGCTTCAATTAAATCCATATCATCAATTGTTAAACCGGTCTTAGCAAGTACCTTCTTTGTTGATGCAACAGGTCCGATACCCATGATTGATGGATCTACTCCGCCGAGTGCTCCGGCTACCCATGTTGCCATTGGTTTAACACCGAGTTCTTTAGCTTTTTCTTCTGACATAACAACGATTGCTGCTGCACCGTCATTGATTCCTGATGCATTACCTGCTGTAACAAATCCGTCCGGATTGATTGTACGAAGTTTTGCAAGACCTTCCATTGTTGTTCCAGGACGTGGTCCCTCATCTGTATCAACGATAACTGTATTCTTTTTAACCTTAACTTCTACAGGAACGATTTCATCTTTAAATCTTCCTTCTTCCTGAGCCTTAGTTGCCTTAGCCTGGCTGTTTACTGCAAACTGGTCAATTTCTTCTCTTGTAAGGCCCCACTGTTCACAAATATTATCAGCAGTCTTAATCATATGGTAGTTGTTGAATGCATCCCAAAGAGCATCATTAACCATTGTATCAACAAGAGTTCCGTTGTTCATTCTGTAACCGAATCTTGCATTTGGAAGTGCATATGGCGCTCTTGACATGCTTTCCATACCACCTGCTACAACGATATCAGCATCTCCGGCTTCAATCATCTGTGCTGCCATATTAACGCAGTTAAGTCCTGAACCGCATACAACATTGACTGTTACGGCTGTTGTCTCAATTGGAAGTCCTGCCTTGATTGTTGCCTGACGTGCAACATTCTGTCCAAGACCTGCCTGGATAACGCATCCCATATATACATGATCTACTTTGTCAGCAGGTACTCCTGCTCTGTTAAGAGCTTCTTTGATTACGATTGCTCCTAAATCTACAGCAGGAACTGTGCTTAAAGCTCCTCCCATAGTTCCGATTGCAGTACGGCATGCGCCTGCCAAAACGATTTTCTTAGCCATTAGAAAAATCCTCCTTGAATATTTACTTTTTATATTTTTCTTTAAATTTACGGGCAACAATTGGTGGTACCAGTTTCTCAACTCCGGCATTGTAAAATGCTACTTCCTTAGCAATTGTGGAACTAAGGAAAGAATATTCAAGACCGGTAGATAGGAACAGTGTCTCAATCTCCGGATCAAGACTTCTGTTAGTCTGGGCAATCTGCATCTCAGTCTCATAATCAGAAATAACTCTTAATCCTCTGATGATTACTTTTGCTCCATTCTGTCTCGCAAAATCAATTGTCATACCTTCAAAAGTTTTCACCTCGACATTATGTAAATCCTTAACAGTCTCTCGTAACATCTCAAGACGCTCATCCATTGTAAACATCGGTCTTTTGGTATTATTAACCAATATTCCCACAACGAGTTCGTCCACAATTCTTGATGCTCTTGTTATGATATCAAGATGTCCATAGGTGATTGGATCAAAACTCCCTGGATACACTGCTTTCATAAGCTCTCCTGTCAACATTGTTACTTTTTTAACAATGTTTATTTATAATAATAGAAAGTTGATTTCCTGAATAATAATATCATGAGGTCATATAAATGTCAATTATAAACATAGTAAAACACCACCCGGAAGTATTATCCGGATGGTGTGATTTTTACCGGTAAAATCTATGAAAAAACAATGCTGTCCGTAGCAAATTTTTCTTTTTTCTTTGCGGAATACATATCCATAAGGTCATCTACCGTCATATTTTTTCTTTCATTTTCCGAAATGTCAAATATGATATTTCCTCTGTCAAGCATAATCGTCCTGGTTCCTGTTTCAAGTGCCTGTGTCACGTTATGGGTAATCATTAACGTAGTCAGATTATTTTCAGAAATAATTCTTTTTGTAATATCCATAACCTTGTCCGCCGTAGCCGGATCAAGTGCAGCCGTATGTTCATCAAGCAGAAGAAGTTTCGGTGGAACAAGGGTTGCCATTAAAAGAGTAACAACCTGTCTCTGGCCTCCTGATAAAAGACCTACTTTTGTATCCATTCTTTCTTCAAGTCCCATGGAAAATCCGGCAAGGGCTTCCTTAAACATTTTTCTTTCCTTTTTGGTAACTGCACTTCTAAGTCCTGCATGCTTGCTTCTTGAATATGCAAGAGCAAGGTTTTCTTCTATGGTAAGATTAGGTGCCGTTCCCTTCATAGGGTCCTGAAAAATTCTTCCGATAACTTTTGCCCTTTTATGTTCGGATTTAAAGGTAATATTTTCGCCATCCAGTAAAATTATGCCGCTGTCCAGCCAGAAATTACCGCAGATAGCATTAAAAAGTGTAGATTTACCTGCTCCGTTTGAGCCTATGATGGTTACAAATTCGCCGTCTTCAAGCTTAAGGTTAAGTCCGTTAAGCGCTTTCATTTCATTAGGTGTCGAAGGAGCAAATACTTTTACCGCATTAGTTATTTCTAACATTACTGTTACTCCTTCCTTTATGAATTAATCTGGCTTTATTAATATTTTCCTTAATGGCAGGAATTGATAACGCAACTGCTACCACAACTGCGGAAACCAATTTGAACATATATACAGGCAAAATATCATATCTCAATACCACAGATATTATCAGTCTGTAAATAACCGAACCCACTATTACAGAAATTAGTCCAATCATTACATTATGTCTGCCAAAAATCGTCTCACCGATGATAACAGAAGCAAGGCCGACAACCAGCATGCCTATGCTGCTGTTAATATCCGCATAACCCTGTATCTGTGCCAGCAATCCGCCTGAAAAAGCTATACACGCATTGCTTATTCCCAGTCCCACAATTTTGGTAATATCAACATTTACCGAAGAAGCTCTTAACATATCTGCATTGTCACCTGTCGCTCTTATGCAAAGTCCGTAATGTGTTTTGAAAAAAAATGTAAGCAATATAATAAACAAAACCACAAAAACTGCAGGTATTATTATCTTAACCACCTCTTTATCAAGATTAGGGAGCAGCTCCCTCATATCGGATAAAATAGTTCTTGGCTTTCCTTTAAGCAGGGATACATTGGCCGCATTATCCATAACTTTTAGATTTATTGAATAAAGACCGCTCATGGTAATTATTCCGGCAAGAATAGGATGTATTTTAAGTTTTGTCTGTAATATACCCGTTACACATCCCGCCGCAGCTCCTGCCACAAGAGAAAGAACCAGACCAAGATATGGGTGTCCGGCAATTGTCATCATTGCCGATACCGCAAGCCCAAAAGAAAAACTTCCTTCCATTGTAAGGTCAGGTACATTAAGTATTTTAAAACTTATATATATGCCCAACGCCATTATTCCATATATAAAACCCTGTTGTAAGGTACTGAACCATATTGCCATAATTTAATCTGTAATGTCAAAAAGACATCCTTTCTGTTTTATTTCGCATCTTCAACATAAGTAATTTCTGCATTATCTGAAATAGTTACCCCAATTGCTTCTGCTGTTGTCTTATTTACAACTGTTTTTGATGCAGGAACAACAACGGCAGGAATTTCTTCTACTTTCTTTCCCCCGTCAAGGTATTCTACTGCCATATCAGCTGTCATCTTACCGATTTCTTCATCAGAAACAGCTATTGTTGCAAAGCAGCCGGCGTCAACCATTGTTGCTGAGCTTCCGTATACAGGAATCTTTTTGTCCCTTGCCACTTCTGTTACTACAGACATTGCTGACATAACAACGCTGTCATTTGGGATGAAAACAGCATCTACGCCTTTATCTGTAAGAGACTTGATCGCCTGTTCAACATCCGATGAAGACGTTACAGATACTTCCTCGTATTTGATATTATTGCTGTCGCAGTATTCTTTGGCATTTTTAATAGTATTAACTGAGTTATCTTCACTTGTGCAGTATATAAATCCGTAAGTCTTCACATCAGGTGTAAGTTTATCGCTGAGTGCAAAAATATCACTTACAGGAATTGCATTGCTTGTTCCGGTAGCATTCTTGTCAGGTTTTTCCATATCTGTGATTACACCTGCAGCCACCGGTGCCGAAACCGCACAGAAAAATACAGGTGTCTCTGTTTCAAGATTAACGATTGCCTGTGTTGATGGTGTTGCAATTGTAAAAACAAGGTCGTAAGAACCGTCTGCCATATTCTGTGCTATAGTCTGAAGAGCGGATGCATCTCCCTGTGCACATTTAACTTCAACATTTTCATATCCCTTTGCTTTCATTTCTTCGAGAATACCGTCTCTCATATCATTGAATGCGCCGTTTTCTATCATCTGGATAACTCCGATTTTCTTACCGGATGTTTTTTTGTCCTTGCCTCCGCATCCTGACAGTACACATGCCATTGCTAAAATGGCAGTAAAAAATAATGCTAATTTCTTTTTCATCTTTTCTTCCTCTTTTATATATTTTCTAATTTAATAAGTGCCGCTTTAACCATATCTGATGTTATTTCATAAGGATTATGTTCGATATCCTTCATTGCCACCGTGATTTTGGCCACTTTGTCGATATCATCCCTGCTAATCTCTATATCTTCAAGTCTGACCGGTAATCCGACAGCCTTATTAAATTCATATAATTTTTTGAAATTTTCCTCATCATTGTCTACCAGTAAAAGTACAAGTACACCAAAAGCTACTACTTCTCCGTGTAAATGGTTCTTTTCTATATGAGGATATGTGGTAAGGGCGTAAAATATTGCATGTGCAAGCCCTGTATTGTAATCGATTATCTTATCATTAGTTAAGAGAATTGACGCTGCCGCCGTACTTACTATAATTGACAGAAGCACCTGTTCAAAATCAGAAGTTACCAGATGTTTTTCAATATCTTCGAGTGCTTTTCTGCCGTATTTTAACATGGGTTCATAGCACATTCTTGCAATATTGACACCTAAAGCAATATAATGAGGAACTTCTTCACCCCTTGAGGAAATACTGCTTTCAAAATGCTTTGCGTATGTATCCCCGATTCCTGCCCACATATATCTCTTAGGAGAATCAGCGATAATCTCTGTATCAATAAATGCATGAGCCGGTGGGTTGGCAAAAAAATGTGGTTTTAAAAATATACCATTATTCTTATACATTATTGAAACTGATGTACAGGATGAACAGTTAGATGCAATTGTAGGAAATGTAAAAACAGGTTTGCCGGTCATATCCGCAAGTGTCTTGACTGTATCTGTGGCTTTTCCTCCGCCAATTGCAAATAACATATCTGCATTTCTGACAGTTTCAAGTGACATAAGATTCTCCACATTTTCATAGGAAGCTTCACCGCCATACCATATAAAATCACTGATTTCAATATCAGAATCTATTATTGCTTTACACAGTTTATCTTTAACCGCAGCCATAGCCTTATGTCCACCTATTGCTACCGCTTTATGACCATATCCGGCACAAATACTGCCGACAAGTTTATATACATCCGTGCCAACTGAATAAGATGGCAGACTTACATTATAACTCATAAAATCAACTCCATTTTACGATAAAAATTAACTTTCATATTGATTAATGCTAACACCGGATTTATACTTATGTCAACTTATTTTTAAGGGAGGTTTTTTATATGTTAAAGCATTTTGTAATTTTTACTTTTGAAGATAATTTTTTTAAGGAAGAACATTTTAACGAATATGTTGATGCTTTTTCCAGAATTAAAGAAGAGTATCCAAAAATCAAAGAAATTTCAATTCACAAAAATTGTATTGATCGTCCTGCTAATATGGATTTGATGATTGAAATGGTTCTTGAGGACGAATCTGTTCTTTCTGAATATTTAAATTCCCCGGAACATATCAGAATGGGTAAAAAATATAATCCCCATGTGGCTAACAGAGTCTCTTTTGACTATTATATATAAAAAACTCTGTTCACAAAGTCTTTACAATGTGAACAGAGTCTTACCTTAAAGACTGTTTTCAGACAGTCTTTATTATTTTAATACTACACAGCCAAATGCCGGTATTGTTAATTTTTCTCCATCAAGTGATGCCTCTTCTTCAGATACAGATAAAGTAGCTGCTATTCCTGTATAACTGTAATCTGATTTAGAAACAGTCACTGTTGTAGCTTCTTCACTATCATTACATATTACATATGTCTTCTCATTATCTGTAGTATAAGACAATGCGTATAAGTTACCATCCTGTTCAATGAGCTTTGTTAATGCCTCAGGAGTGCCTCTTCCTATTGAAGGGAAAGCATTTTTGATAAGAAGTGCTTTTTTATAATAGTTATAAATAGATAACTTATCATCTTTCTGTGTCTCGTACGAACCAAATCTGTGTTCCTGTTTTTCCATTGCAGAAGGACCTTTTGTCATTCCCGCAGTATTTTCATTCTCATTCCAATACATTGGTGCACGCTTATTTTCATCTTTTCCCGTACCTGACATGCCAAGTTCATCTCCGTAATATACGAATGTCTTACCAGGTGTAAAGAACTGTAAAGCTGCACCGAATTTAACAGCATTTTCATTATATTTCAAGAAACCTGCCGGACGTCCTGTATCATGATTTCCAAGGAATACAGCATCAATATAATTGCTGTCAATTGCTTTGACTTCTACATATCGGTTTACAACAAAGTTAGCAAACTTTCCACCACCGGAACCATTTCCTGCTCTGTTACATGTAAGCACAATGTATCCTTCTGATGTTCCGTATGGGAAGTTAAAAAGGCTGTCTACACCACTCTCATAGAATTTATCAAGTGCCGATGCATCAGACCATACTTCCGCAACTACATAATTTGACGAATCTAATGACTCAACATAATCATAGAACCATTTCAGTGCTTCCGTACTCTTATCGTTATTGCCTTCATAATAATGAAGTGCCGCATCAAGACGATATCCTCTGATTCCTTTGTCATACCAGAACTTAGCTATTTTTTCAATCTCAGTCCTGAGTGCTGTACAATCAAGATTAAGATCCGGCATGCCGCTCTGGAACTGGCTTTCGTAATACCATCCGCCGTCTCCGGGTATCTTAGTATAACCGTTTCCGCCCTCTTTGTTAAAATTATAATATTCAGCTTCAGGACATACAGAATAATCAGGTTCTTCTCCTTTTTTAAGTCCTTTTATATATTCTCTTGCAGTTTTAAACCAATCATGTTTTGAACTTGTATGGTTAATTACGAGGTCCATATATACATCAATGTTTTTTTCTTTACATGCTGCAATGAACTTATCAAAATCTTCCATAGTTCCATATTCTTCATCTATTGAATAATAATCAATTACATCATACTTATGATATGTTGGTGATTTATGGAACGGAAGAAGCCATATACTGTCAAATCCAAGATCTTTAATATAATCGAGTTTGGATGTAAGGCCATTAAAATCGCCTATTCCATCTCCATCACTGTCGCAAAATGAATATATAAATACCTGATAACATGAACCATACTTATCATCTACATTTGCAGACACAAGATTGTCCGGATCCAATTTTACATTGCTGTTGTTATCCTCTTTCTTTTTGCCGCAGCCTGCTAATATCGAAACAGAAAGTGCTGCAATAAGCAAGAGAGCCCAGATTTTTTTGATTTTTTTCATTATGTTCTCCTTGTTATATAGTTTACACCCAGTACAGGAAATCCCCATACTGAGTGCATTTGTTTCATAAAATATTTCTGATAAATATATCAGCCCTTTACAGCACCTGATACACCTTCCTGATAGAATTTCTGCATTATCAAGAAGAGAGTTGCAATTGGTACAGATACCACAACCGCACCGGCTGCGAAACAGTTAAACCAATTGTGTACATATTCCTTCTCAAGCATATTCCACAAACCAACTGATACCGTATAGAATCTCTGGTCAGTACCACAGATAACTTTACAGAAGATAAAGTCAAGCCATGGACCCATAAATGAGTTCAATACTGTATATACAATAATTGGTTTACTGAGAGGTATTGTAATTCTTGTAAATACCTGCCAACGTGTTGCACCGTCAATGTATGCTGCTTCATCCACGGACTTAGGAATCGTATCAAAGAAACCTTTGGCTATGTAGAATCCCAGTCCCGAGCCCCCGGAGTATACCATAATCAGTGCAACCCTGATCATGGATCCCTCTGTAAGACCGATGGACTTAAGAATGTAATATGTCGCAATCATCGACATAAATCCCGGGAACATACCAAGGATTAATGCAATATTCATAAATGGTCTTCTCATTCTGAATCTCATTCTTGACATTACATATGAAACGCAAAGTACGAAGAATGTGGATATAATACAACAGAAAATAGCAATAATCAATGTATTAAGGAACATCTGTGGAAAATTGATTATGTTAGTATCAGTAAACAATTTCTTATAGTTGCCGAACCAGTATTCCTTTGGGAAAAGGGTTGACATATACATACCCTTATCTTTCTTAAAGCTGATAAGTACAATCCAAACGATTGGGAAAAGCCAAATAATTGATAACGCTGTAAGAATAATATATACGAATATGTTTCCTATAGTTTTTCTTACTTTTGCTCCTGATGATACTTTTTTCATTATTGGAATCCCTCCTCGTTCTTATATGCTCCTGTACGATGGTAAGTAAGCAACGATACAGATGCAAGGATGATAAACGTAAAGATACCGATAACGGCACCAATATTATAATATGGTCTGTCTGTACCTACTGTTAACTTATACAACCATGTAACAAGAAGGTCTGTCTTACCTGAGGTCGATGCAAGGTTCTTTGTAGGACCACCGGCTGAAAGTAAGAAAATAACGTTAAAGTTGTTAATATTACCTGTAAATGAAGTAATAAGATATGGTCCTGTTACAAATAACAGGTATGGTAATGTAATCTTGAAGAATATTCTGATTGGACCAGCACCATCAACTTTTGCAGCTTCGTATAAATCAGAAGGTATATTCTGAAGTACACCTGTAACCTGCATCATTGTAAATGGAACACCGACCCAGATATTAATCATAATTACCAAAAATCTAGCCCAGAAAGTTGACTGCCAGAATGATATTCCTTTTGTAAGAACATGGGCATTAATTAACAATGTATTAATTATACCATTATCATTAAACATAGTTCTCATTAATAACAATGAAACGAACTGAGGTATGGCAGCCGAAAGCATGAAGTTAAATCTCCACATTGATTTAAGCTTTGTACCCTTTCTGTTAATAACAATTGCAAGAATAGTTCCAAGTATAAAGTTAGAGAATGTTGCAGCTACTGCCCAACATAATGTCCAACCAAGTACCGGCCAGAATTCCTGTCCAATTGAATCTTTCAAATTTAATGCTTTACCAAAGTTAGCGAGACCATTCCAGTTAAATACAAGAGGATGATTCAAATCGTATGTAGTAAATGCCATACAAATCATAAATACAAGTGGAAGAACTGTAAATACAACAACGCCCGTTACAGGTAATGCAAGCAATAACCTGTTTAAGTTTTTGTCTGTTAAGCTCTTAAGATCCTGTCTGAATGAAGCTGGTCGCTTACCTTCTGCTTTTTCACACTGTGCCTTATATGAACTGCTTATAGCACTTTTCCAAATAATGATAAATAAAACTGTAATTCCTATTGCTACAACGCCATACAAAAGGAATTCAATGGTTCTGTCCTGTGAAGAATATACAAAAATGCCTTGTGCATCATCCCATACTTCCACAGCCTGCTTACCACCCAGCTTAAAGAATTTGCCCAGGCAGCTGACACCATAATTAATCATATAGAGTATGTAGCCAACTTCAACCGCAAGAAACAATAATCCTTTTACAATCTGTCCATATACTATATTGCCAAGACCCATTACAACAGCTGAAAGTCTTGTGAATATGCTTCCCTTTGCAAACGCATTCTTCAGTGAATACGGATTAGGAAATTCTTTAGTTCTTTTTTTCCTGACTTTATTGCCACGCATTTGCAAGCCTCCTTACTTTTATAATGCTTCGTAATGCCGGCAAGCCGGCATCCGAAGCACTATAAGATTACTTAATTAAAAATCAGTTGTCAATTAAAGAACTTCCTTATTGATAGCTGTATTCATTTCTACTGTCTTCTCCTCAGCATTGTCATGTGTACAAGCACCTGATGTAATCTGCTGTCCCATAGTCTTTGCTGGTTCCCAGTATGCATTCATCTTAGATACGAATGGCTGCATGATTGAAGGACCGTTCTGTGCTGCAACGAGCTTATCATCTTTGAGTGTGTCAAGTAACTTAGTATTACATGGAATGATACCTCTTGATTCATAACGTGTCTTCTGTGAATCTTCATTAGCTAACCAAAGAGCAAGCTGAGTAGCTACTTTCTGATTAGGAGATGTCTTGTTAACAGCTACTGCCTTAGATCCTGTAAATGGCTTCATCTGAATTTCTTTGTCACCAAGTTTATATGTAGGAGCCTGTGCAACACCAACATTTTCTTTGCCAAGTGCTTCTTCTACAGCTGATAAATCCCATGAACCTGAGGAAAGTGCTGCTACTGAACCATCTTTAAGACCTGCAAGACCTGATCCTGAATCATCAGTCATATATGCTGGATTATCAGTAAGATCAATGAGGTAGTTAGTTACTGCTGTTGCCTTCTCGCCTTCAAAATCGATGCCTGCTGATTCGTCAGTTCCATCACCGAAGAATGTACATCCGTTTCCTGCGTAGAATGCACTGATATACCATCCGTCAGTAAGTTTGAAAGAAACCTTCTTATTCTTAGAACCTGCTACTTCAAGCATCTTATCAAGGTTCTTAACATCATCTTCTGTGAAGACTCTCTTGTCATAGTACATAAACCATGTATTAGCTGTGTAAGGAACACCATATACAGCATCACCAACAGTTACTGTATTAACCATTGCTTCTGAGTTAGTATCTCTGATATAAGCTTCTACATCTCCACCAAGTCTTGAGATAGCTCCACCATCAATGAACTTCTGAAGCTGGTCATTAGCGAACATATATACATCAGCAGCTGCTGATGCATCCTTTGTTACATTTGAAGCTGCATCATTTTCGCCACATACACTATACTTGAATGTTAAATCCCAATTTGGATGAGCTGCATTGAATGCATCACATCTTGTCTTTAACCAGTTACCATTCTTCTCATCCTGGTCTTCTGCCGGGCTCCATACTGTAATTGTTGCTGAAAGCTTCTCATCTTCTGCTGTTGTCTTAGCTTCTTCTGATGCTTTGCTTTCATCTGCCTTAGGTGTTGTTGTAGAATCAGTCTTGCTGTCGTCGCTCTTACCGCATCCAACAACTGTAGCTGCACACATAACACCAGCTAATAATAAAGCTGCTACTTTTTTGAATTTCATTTTGAAAATTCCTCCTTCTTATAATACCTAAATATTAGGTTGTTTTGGGTATTTTGTACAAAATATACAAGTTACCAACCACTTTTTTATTATAAAATAGTGCATTTAGTTAGTATATATCATTTTTTTTAGATATATATTGTTTTTCTTAAATCTTAATTTTTCTTAGGAATCGTTATTATTACTTCTGTTCCTGCATTTTCTTTGCTTTTTATTATCATAGGATATTCTTCTCCGTAACACAGCTTCAGCCGTTCGTTTACATTCCTTACACCGTATCCTTTCGAGTCCTTTGTCAATATTTTGACAGTCTGTTCTTTAGTCATTCCTATGCCATTATCTTTAATGACAAATTGTATGTATGTATCCATGTCTTTACAAATTACACTTATTACGCCTCTTCTGTCCCCGGGCATTACATCTATTCCATGGTCAATGGCATTTTCTATCAGAGGCTGCAATATGAGATTAGGGCAGGTATATTCAAGTACGGAATCATCTATATCCTCCGTAACATCAAAGCCATCGTCATGAAGCATAAGCTGTATGCTTAAATACGAACGCATATTTTCTATTTCTCCTGAAATATGTGTTATATTATTCCCTTTATTAAGGGAGGTTCTGTAAAATGCGGACAGTGCCAGTGTTATTTTGCTTATATCCCTTTTTCCGGCTTCTATGGCTTTCCAGTTAATAAGTGAAAGCGTGTTATAGAGGAAATGAGGATTTATCTGTGCCTGTAAAGCCTTCATTTCATATTCTTTTTCTTTTATTCTGCTTTTGTATACTTCGTTTATAAGATAATTGAGTTTTCTTTCCATTTTGGAGAAGCTCGTAATCAGTTCACCTATCTCGTCCTGGCTTGTGGTATTCAGTGCATATGAAAAATCTTCTTTTTCCACCCTTGCAACAGCCTTTTGAAGTTTTCCGATTCTTGTAGTTACAAATATTGCCGTAAACCGTATGCACATAAATGTGGCAACAAGACATACAAGTGTTCCGCCGAATGTAATTATGTTAATCTGTCTTATGGAAGTTCCCATTAATTTTTCAGGTTTGTAAAGCCATACATTCCAGCCCGTCTCAGGAATTGTTTTTTTTACAATGAAATAGTCTTTGTTCTTGTCAGGATATTTTTTTGTAATTTCCGGCAGACTAAGGTTATATTCTTTATTTTTATCAGTGAAAGTATCATAGGAATATATATTCTGTCCCAGTCTGTCGGAAACATATATTCCATAATTATCCGAGATGTTTTCATTCAGGATTTCAAATACATTATCATAGTTAATTTTTTCATAGAAATATCCGTTTATCCCATTTTCTTCAAGAGACTGCATTTTTCTTACAAGTACAATAGTCTTTTCATCTGTGCCGGCAATCCAGTTATTATTCCTTGAATCTGCTATGCTTTCATACCAGTCTGCTTTTTTTAATTCTTCTATTGGTGCAAGATATTTATTTTTATAATCAACAATCCTGTCAGTATATATTGTGATTTTGCTGACTTCGTTATGAAAATATATGAAAGTATCTAAAGACGGAGCAACACTCAGGTCAAATTTTTCATTAATTCTGTTATCGTCAAGATAAATTGTGCTTAAAATATCATTGACATTTTCATCATTTGTTATAAGTTTGGCAAGTTCGGCATATTTTTTAAATTCGGCATCAAGATCAAGAGTGCTTCTGTTTATAAAACTATACAAGGTATTTGTTTCCTGATTTTTGAATACAGAACGCATCTGGAAATAATTTACAAACAGAATAACTACAATAGGAAGAAAGCCTGCGAGGATATATACCATCGTAAGCTTGCTTTTTAATCTCATTCCTTTTTTCTTTGTACCGGTATTGTTCATTTTTATTCTCCGTTTTTTCTGAACTTTTGAGGACTAATTCCAAAATATTCCCTGAAGCTGGAGCAGAAATATGATACATTCGGATATCCGCAGGTCTCACTTATATCCACTATTTTTGCCATGGAATTCTCAAGCATGTCCTTTGCCTGTTCCATTCTGTATGTCTTAATGAAACGGCTCAAATTTACGCCTGTTTCTTTTTTAAATACAGAGCTTAAATAGCTTGGTGCCATATATACCATTTTACTGAGTGACTCAACACTTATATCCTCTCCGAAATGCTCGTATATGTACTTCTTAACAATTTCTATTTCCCTATGTACCATGGACGGATTTTTATCAAAAGAACCGGCAAGTCTGTCAATATTCTTATCAACTATGCCCCTGACCGTGTCAAAATCCTCTGACTTATAAAGCAATTCAATTTCTTCGTTAAGTTCTTTCTCATCCGTCGCCGGAAGGCTTTCATAAAAAGTTTTCAGCAGATTAGAGAAAAGGAACTTGACATACACCTGTGAAAAAACACGTTTTCCACCGTATTTTTCACAGAATATGGCAAAATGTTCTCTTAAGCTGGCTGCATCTTTCATCTTGACATCCTGCTTCATCTGCTTGATTACGGTATCGTCATCCGTCTGCACTGCTTCATCATTTTCGCAATTCATCCCTTTGTAAAATACATTGCTGTTTCTGTCGTAGAATTTATTTTCCATCAGGGCTTCCATTTCTTCCATTCCCTTGGTAATACCTTCATATCCCTCAATCTTACCCGATATTGCAATAAAACACTTTGTGTTATAAGTTATTGCAACATCATTACAGATATTGTCAGCTATATCTTTGAAAGGGAGATTATCATCGTTAAAATAAAGAACCGATTGCTGTGGATTAAGATTAAGATACGCATCCGTCCTTGGTTCTGTTTTTTCAAGATATTCCTTAAAATCCATTCCCTTTCTTCCAAAAAAGTCACAATTAAACTCTATAAGCATCATTCTCTTAAATTTATCAAGAAAATCTGTAGGAAGCAAATCCTTATTATGCTCTTTAATTTCTGACATTGAGGCTCCGATTGTTGCCAGATACAGCATATGTTCGTGCATAAACTCAATGCTTTTTATCTTGAGTTCTTTATGTACTCTGGATTCTTCAATTTCCCCAATCACCTTATTGATGGTATCTTCAAACTCGGAAGGATCCACAGGTTTTAAAATATAATCAGATACATCCATTTTAACTGCCTGCTTGGCATATCCAAATTCATTACATCCGCTGAAAATTATAAATTTCTGCTCCGAACCATTATCCCTGCATTTTTTTATAAGTTCGATGCCATTCATAAAAGGCATTTTAATGTCAGTGAGCACAATATCAAATTCATTCCCGCTCATCAAATCATATGCAGTCTGTCCATTATTAGCCTCCGCAATTTCAAAGGAATATCCAAGGCTGTTTAACAACATTCTTATACCATTTCTTTCAATTTTCTCATCGTCTACAATTAATATTTTATACATTGCTCTCAATTCCCATCTAAAATTCTCAGTCATTATAACATACAATACTAACTAATGCAAAGAACTCTGTCCACAAATTGTGAACAGAGTCCCTGTATGCAGCTGTATGCCGCAGTTGTTATTTAATAAATCCGGACATTAGTTAAGTTTCCAGATATCCTTATTGTATTCAGCAATAGTTCTGTCTGATGAGAAGAATCCTGCCTTGCTGATATTAATAAGAGTCTTTCTTGCCCATGTTTTTCTGTCTTCGTAATCAGCTAATGCGATTTCTTTAACTCTGATATAGTCATTGATATCAAGTAATGTCATGAACCAGTCTTTCTTAATTAATTCAGCATGAAGTGTTAATAATGTATCTGCATCACCGACTTTCATTACCGGAGCACTGATGATAAAGTCTACAAGTTCTTTAATTCTTGCATCGTTAACATAATAGCTCTTTGCTGAATAATCAGCCTTAGCATAATGTTCGATAACCTGTTCGCTACTTTCACCGAAGAAGTAGATGTTTTCTTCTCCTACAAGTTCTCCGATTTCAACGTTAGCACCATCTTTTGTACCAAGTGTAAGGGCACCGTTTAACATGAACTTCATGTTACCTGTACCTGAAGCTTCCTTAGAAGCAAGTGAAATCTGTTCAGAAATATCGCATGCAGGAATAATCTTTGCTGCCTTGGATACATTGTAATTCTCAACCATAACTACCTTGAGGTACTTATTTGCTTCAGGATCATTGTTAATTACTTCCTGTAAGCAGAGGATTAAATGAATGATATCCTTTGCAATTACATAAGCCGGAGCTGCCTTAGCACCAAAAATAACCGTAATAGGTCTCTTTGGAAGATTTCCAGCCTTGATTTCAAGGTACTTGTAAATTACCCAGAGAACATTCATCTGCTGACGTTTGTACTCATGAAGTCTCTTAACCTGAATATCGAAAATAGAATTTTCGTCAATGTCAATATTCTGTGTAGCCTTAATGAAATCTTTGAATGTTTTCTTCTTGCTTGTCTTGATTTCCATAAGTTTGTTAAGAACTTTTTCATCATCAAGATATTTCTGGAGATCTTCTAACTTAGAAGCATCTTTCTTGAAATCAGGTCCGATTAACTCTTCAATGTATGCTGCAAGTTCTTCGTTGCAGTGAAGAAGCCATCTTCTGAATGTAATACCGTTAGTCTTATTGTTAAACTTCTCAGGATAAATCTTGTAGAAGTTGTTCAATTCTGAGTTCTTAAGAATCTCTGTATGGAGGTAAGCAACACCGTTTACACTGTATCCGTAGTGGATATCCATATGTGCCATATGAACTCTTCCCTGGTCATCAATGATGTATACTGAAGGATCCTGATATTTTTCTCTTACTCTTCTGTCAAGGTCCCTGATGATTGGTACAAGCTGTGGTACAACTCTTTCAAGGTAAGAAATTGGCCATTTTTCCAATGCTTCAGCTAAGATTGTGTGGTTAGTATAAGCACATGTCTTAGTAACAATTTCAACAGCTTCGTCTGTTCCGATTCCTTCGTTATTAAGGAGACGGATTAATTCAGGAATAACCATTGAAGGATGTGTATCATTAATCTGGATTGCTGCATATTCATAAAGGTCATGTAAGTTAGAGCCCTTTGCTTTACACTCATCAATTATGAGTCTTGCGCCTGAAGCAACCATAAGATACTGCTGGTAAATTCTTAATAAGTTACCTGCTTCGTCGCTGTCATCAGGGTAAAGGAATAATGTAAGGTTCCTATATACATCGCTCTTATCGAAGTTGATGTTGTCAGGATTAACAAGACTGTCATCTACTGATTCAATATCGAATAAGTGAAGTTTATTAGTTCTGTTGTTATAACCTGTTACATCGATATCATAAAGTCTTGATTTAACAGAGAAACCGTTAAACTGGATATCATAGGTAACATCTGTTTTTGTAAGCCAGCTCTTTTCTTCAATCCATGGGTTAGGAGTTTCTTTCTGGAAATGATTCTCAAATACCTGTTTGAAAAGACCCATATGGTAGTTAAGGCCGATACCGTCACCGTTAAGTCCCAGTGAAGCCATTGAATCAATGAAGCAGGCTGCAAGTCTTCCAAGTCCGCCGTTACCAAGTGATGGTTCCGGTTCAACTTCTTCAATTTCATAGATGCTCTTGCCATTAGCTTCAAGTTCTTCCTTAACTGTATCAAAAATGCCAAGGTTAATAAGGTTGTTAGATAAAAGCTTACCGATTAAGAATTCTGCTGAAATGTAATATACTTTCTTCTTGCCTTTGTTAGATTCTTTCTCCTTAGCAAGTTCCTTTGTCATCTCTAAGAGTGCAAAGTAAATTTCCTCGTTTGTGCAATCCTTGATTGCCTTGTTGTAATTTTTTTCACAAATATTAGATAACATATAGTCCTCCTTGTTGAAGTATTTCTTAATATTGCTTCTTCCATAGAGCTTGGTAAGCTCACGAAGATTGTCTCTGAGTTCGTTTGTAAATTCTCCGTCTTTCATTCTCCACTTCCAGTTAATTCCAAGTGTTGACGGAGTGTTCATTCTTGCCGTGCTATCTTTGTATAAAAGATCCTGCATCTGGATAATGACTGTATTGGCAACACTGCCGTAAGCAGCTCTTATAAGAGCACTTGCCGCACTGTACATGTCAGGTATGTGAAGATATTTCATCATATATTCCTGACATCTTTCATTCAGATTTTCAAGATATCCTACCACTGTATCATTGTCATGTGTTCCAAGATATGCAACATAATTCTTCTCATGATTATGAAGAATATGTTCATTGTCTCCGTTACCGTCGAATGCAAACTGAAGAACCTTCATTCCCGGATAACCTGATTTCTTAATAAGTTCTGTTACCTCAGGTACTACCACTCCAAGGTCTTCTGCGATAACCTTGGCATCTCCCATCGCACTGTCGATAGCTTTGATAAGCTTAATTCCCGGTCCTTCCGCATAAAATCCGTCTATAGGATCTTTGTCAAGTGGGATATTATAATAACGGACAATTCCGATAAAGTGGTCTATTCTTGTTACATCATAAAGTCTGGCTGACGCAGCCATTCTCTTCTTCCACCATGCAAAATCAGTTTTTTCCATTGCCTTCCAGTCATAAATAGGATTGCCCCATTTCTGGCCGTATGAAGAAAACATATCAGGCGGACATCCTGCCACATTGATTGGCTTCCATTCATTATCAAGTTGGAATAATGTATGATTAGTCCAGACATCAGCGCTGTCAAGCGCTACATAAATCGGAATATCACCTATAATCTGTATTCCCTTTCTATTGGCATAAGCTTTTAATTTAAGCCATTGCTCATAGAACTTGTACTGAAGGAATTTATAAAAATCAATATCATCTGCAAGTTTCTTTTCGTATCTGGCAACAGTTTCCGGTTTGCGGAATCTTATATCCTTTTCCCATCTGAGCCATTCCTCGTTGTTATGGTCAGCCTTTATTGCCATAAACAAGGCATAATCATGAAGCCAGTACTTATTCTCTTCAAGGAATTTCTTATATTCATCTGTCTTCTTGTGAAGAGATGCCTTATAAGCTTTTCTTAAAATATTGAATCTGGCATTATATATAACGTCGTATTCAATAAATTCAGAGTCACTTCCCCAGAAAGTATTGTCCAATTCTTCCTTATCTAACAGACCTTCTTCTACAAGATAGTCTAAGTCGATAAAATACGGATTACCGGCAAATGCCGAAAATGACTGGTATGGGCTGTCGCCGAAGCTTGTAGGTCCGACAGGAAGTACCTGCCAGTATTTCTGTCCTGAGCTTCTTAGCATATCCACGAATTCGTATGCCTTGTCACCAAGTGTACCGATTCCGTATGGAGAAGGGAGACTGCTGATTGGAAGCAGTATTCCTGCTCCTCTTTCAAGTTCTTTTCCCATTACTAATGTCCTTTCGTATAAATTAACATTATGAATGTATTATAATATTATCTTCAAACATTTTTCTTGTAGTATATAATTAAAATATGGTACAATACTATCATATCTTGTTGATTTCAAACAAATTGGAGGCTTTTATGAATATTCCTGAATATGAAATATACCACGAACACAAGAATCATGCTGATTCACTCTTTCCATATAATACATATATCTGTTCAATTCCCTTGGATTTTAATGAAGTAACACCCCACTGGCACAACGAAATGGAAATAATATATATAAAAAAGGGCAAAGGGACTATTTCCCTTGATATGGATATGATGTATGTGGAGGCAGGTGATATTATTGTGGTAATTCCCGGGCAGCTGCATGGCATAACGCAGCTTGAAAACTACTCCATGGAATACGAAAATATTATTTTTTCATCCGACATGCTCATTTCCAAACATTCGGACTCTCTGGAATCCGAGGTTTTTATACCGCTTATGTCCGGAATGTTATCTTTTAACCACCTTATCACCCTTGAGGACGATATTCATGGACCTCTTGCTAGTTGTCTTGACAGGGCAGATAATATCTGCAAGACATTTCCGAAAGGCTACCAGCTTGCGCTTAAAGGATATCTTTTTGAATTTTTTTACATTATATATAACAGTTCTTGTGAAAATATGGAAGTAAAGAACAATAAGAATCTTGATAAACTTAAGGACATTCTTGGTTTTATAGAAAAAAATTACCAGCATTCCATAAGCATAGAAGACATTTCTTCGTTTTGTAATTTTTCCCCTTCACATTTCATGAAATTCTTCAAAAAATCCATGGGTACATCCTTTATAGATTACCTGAACGACTACAGATTATCTGCATCCGCCCGTATGCTTCTGTCATCTGATGATAATATCATCGACATAGCAGCCGCCTGCGGATACGATAACCTGTCATATTATAACCGTATTTTCAAAAGAAAATACCACGTTACCCCAAGCAGATACCGTAATTCAGGTATTATTTAGCTGTCCTTTGTTTTATCTGACCGGCAATGCTAAAAAGTGCAAAACATACTATATCCACGCATACAATACTTGCACCCGTAGGTGTTCCGTATGCAAACGATATGGTTATGCCAATCATAAAACTTATGACTGCCACAATTACAGAGCTCATCACAACGCCTTTGTAGGTATTGCACACCCTCATTGATGTCAGACTCGGAAAAATAACAAGACTTGATATCAGAAGTGCTCCCATTATTCTCATACCGATAACCACCGTAACAGCGGTAAGTACGGCCAGAATCATATTATATACTCCAGCCGCCGTTCCCGTGGCTTTCGCAAAATTCTCATCAAAAGTAACCGCAAATATCCTGTTAAAAAACAATACAAACATTATAAGCACGATTATGGATAATATTTTTGTAAGCAGTGCATCTTCCGCACTGATTGAAAGGATACTTCCAAACATATAATTATTGACATCAGTATTCATTCCCGAAGAAATGGAAAGTATCATTACCCCCACTGCAAGGGAACCGCTGCATAAAAGTGCCACAGCCTGGTCACCCTTTATTTTGCCGTTATTGCTGATTCTTAACAGAAAAAATGCTGCAACAATACATACAGGTATTGCAACCTTAAGCGGTGCCGTATTAAATGCCGTTGCAAGCGCAAGTGCGGCAAATCCAACATGGGAAAGACCGTCACCTATCATTGAATATCTTTTTAAAACCATGCTCACTCCAAGCAATGATGCGCACAAGGTAACTAAAAGTCCGACTACAACAGCCTGTACCATAAAATCATAAGAAAACATTGTTTTTATTAATTCAATCATCTTAAAATCCTCCTTCTGACCTGTTTGCCGCCGCTGTAAGTTTTTCAAAGCCTTTTGACTTCATATATTCTTCTTTTGTTCCGAAAAAAGCTGTTTCATCGGAAATATACAGAATATGTGAGGCATATTTCAATGTTGCTTCCATGTCATGACTTACCATTATAACGGTAATTCCCATATTCTTGTTGATGGAAGCTATAAGTTCATAAAGTTCAGCCGTTACCACAGGGTCGAGTCCTGCTACAGGTTCGTCAAGAAGAATAACTTTTTTGGTTGCGCACATTGCCCTTGCTAAAAGAACCCTCTGCTGTTGTCCTCCTGAAAGGTCATGATAGCATTTGTCTTTTATGTCATATATGCCCATAAGTTTCATTTTCTGTATGGCATCCTCTTTATCCTTTCTTGTATAAAAAGGTCTAAAACCCAGATTGTTAAGTCTTCCCGATATAACAACCTCATATACACTTGCCGGAAAATCTTTCTGAATCATTGTCTGTTGGGGAAGATATCCGATTTCTTTATGTTTTAAATTATCGCCGGGAATGATGCTTCCTCCCATAGGTTTTTTAAGTCTTAAAAGGCCTTTAACCAATGTGCTTTTGCCCGCACCGTTTTCACCTATTATGCAAAGATATTCTCCTCCGTCCAGTTTAAAATTTATGTCTTTAAGTATTGTATGCCCTTCATATCCAAGGCTTAAATTTTTACATGTAATAAGTGCCATCAGTACAATGCCTCCTTAAGTGTAGCAAGATTTCTTCTCATAAGGCTTACATACGTCTCACCTTTTTCAAAATCATCCTTGCTGATATTGTGGCAGGTGTAAAAAGTCAGAACTTTTGTGCCTGTGCTTTTTGCAATGGTTTTTGCAATATTGCCATTGCTTAACTCTATTGTAAATATTACGGGTATATTATCTGTTTTTACTTTGTCAATAAGAAAAGCAACTGTTTTAGCCGAAGGTTCGGATTCCGATGTGCATCCCGGAAAAGCTGCATAATATGTCAGTCCGTAGGCTTCCACAAAATATCTTAGCGGAAACCTGTCACCGAATATCACTTCTTTTCTTTTTGCATTATCAATAAGGCTCCTGAATTCTTCGTCAAGATCTTTCAATTCTTTTTCATATTTTTTGTAATTACCCATATAGTAATCTTTTCCCTGGTAATCTGCCAGAGCCAGTGTATCGGCTATTTTTTTGGAAATAATCATTGCATTCTCCGGGTCCGTCCATACATGTTCGTCCCATTCGGAAGTATCTTCGTCATGGTCGTGGTCTTCATCATGGTTATGTCCTTCATGGTGTTCCATACCCTCGGTTATTTCTTCTTCATACTTATCAACAAGGTCTAACATTTTAATAATCTTCATATCATTATTGGAGGAAGATGCTGCTATCCGGTCTACCCAGTCATCATTCTCGCCGCCTGTATAGATGAATATATCACAATTATCAATTGCAGCCATATCCTTAGGTGACGGTTCATAGGAATGGGAATCTGCACCGGGCTTTAATAAAAGAGTTATGTCCGCTCTGTCTCCCGCTATTTCCCTTGCAAAATCGTATGCGGCAAACATTGTTGTAACAATGCTTACTTTATCACTTTTCTTATTCGTATCAAGCCCGCAGCCAGTTACCGTAAGCACCAGCACCAGAGCAATAAAAACACTACATATTCTTTTCATTTTCCCAACACTCCCTGCATATTCCATAAAGAACGGATGATTCACATATAAGGGAAAATCCGTGATGGTTCATGATATGATCCTCAATTTCCTTCATAAAACCACATTCAAGATGTATTATTTTTTCACATCTGACGCATCTTAAGTGAAGATGTTCACGGCAGTTATGACCACTGTCGCCCACATACTGAAAAGATGACATTTCTCCTTTGTTTGCAACATACTTCATAATTACGCCGTCGTTGCTTAATTTATTGAGGTATCTGTATATGGTTGAGTTGTTAACTTCAATACCCGTATCTTTAAGATAATTGTCTATATCCTGTACCTTGACCATTCTGTCTCTGTTTGCTTCAAGGTATTCTATTATTTTACTGTGACTGACCGTTTTATAGTTTCTGGCTGACATAATCATTCCTCTTTTCTTTCAAAAGGCTATCTTGTTGCATTTGCAACTTGTTTGCGTTTTGTATATTATCATTTAAATAAGGAAAAGTCAACACAATTTGCATTTGACCTTTACATATCAAAGTGTTAAAATTTTAACTAAGTAAGTTTTAATAACAAAGGAGATATATTAAAATGGTTAAGAGTTTTAGTGACATTATGGCTAAAGTAAAAGAATGCAGTCCAAAGACAGTTGCCGTTGCCGTTGCACAGGATGATGCGGTATTAGAGGCATGCAAGGCCGCAAAAGAAAGAGGAATTGCTAACGCTATTCTCGTAGGTGATGCCGATAAAATCAAAGAAATCGCAGCATCTCTTTCTATGGACATCAATGATTATGAAGTAATTGATGTTAAAGATGTTACAGAAGCCGCACATACAGCAGTTAAACTTGTACATGACGGCAAGGCTGATATGTACATGAAAGGACTTATTGATACAAAGGGATTCTTAAAGAGCGTTCTTGACAAAGAAGTAGGTCTCAGAACAGGCAAACCACTCTCTCACGTATGTGTATTTGACGTAGAAGGTGTTGACAAGCTTCTTTTCTTAACAGACGTTGCTTTTATTCCATATCCAACACTTGAAGATAAAGTTAATATTATCAGCAACACAGTTGAAATCTGTAACGCATGCGGAATTGACAATCCTAAGGTTGCACCACTTGCAGCAGTTGAAGTTGTTAATCCTAAGATGCCGGCTACTGTCGATGCTGCAGAACTTGTAAAGATGAATGAAGAAGGCAAAATCACAGGCTGTATCGTAGACGGTCCTCTTTCAATGGACCTTGCTATCTGTCCTGAAGCTGCAGAACATAAGGGATGTACAGACAGAAAGATTGTAGGTGATGCCGATATCTTATTATTCCCGGACATTCACGCAGGAAACATCTGCTACAAAGCAATGGTTCATACAGCAAAAGTTATTAACGGTAATATGATTACAGGAACCAAAGCTCCTGTTATCCTTACTTCACGTTCAGATTCATTTGAAGTTAAAGTAAATTCCCTTGCCCTCGGTGCCGTTGTTGCCGAAGCAATGAAAAATAAATAAAGGAAGGTATTAACATGTCAGTTAAAATTTTAGTAATTAATCCTGGTTCAACATCAACCAAAATCGGTGTATTTGAAGATACCACTCTTCTCTTTGACGAGACTTTAAGACATTCTACAGAAGAAATCGCAAAATATCCTACTGTTATTGACCAGAAGGATTTCCGTAAAGATATAATTGTTTCTTTCTTAAAGGAGAAAAATTTTGACATCAAATCGCTTAACCTTATCGTAGGCCGTGGCGGTCTTTTAAAACCAATTCCGGGCGGTACATACGAAGTAACGGATGATCTCATTGCAGACCTTAAATCTTGTGTCCGCGGTGAACACGCATCCAATCTCGGCGGTATTCTTGCAAGGGAAATTGCTGATGAAATCGGTGTGAAATCATATATCGTTGATCCTGTAGTTGTTGACGAAATGGAAGAAGTTGCAAGATTATCAGGTATTCCTGATGTTCCAAGAACAAGTATTTTCCATGCCCTTAACCAGAAAGCCGTAGCTAAAAGATATGCAGCAGAAACAGGCAAAGCATACGAAGACCTTAATCTTATCGTTGTTCATCTTGGCGGCGGTGTTTCTGTCGGACCACATAAGAACGGTAAAGTTATAGATATCTTCAATGCCCTTGATGGTGACGGTGCTTTCTCTCCTGAAAGAGCCGGAAGTGTTCCAAGCGGCGGACTTGTTAAATTATGTTATTCCGGTAAATATACCGAAAAAGAAATGATGAAAAAACTTGTAGGCAACGGTGGTTTTAATGCTTACCTCGGAACTAACGATATGCGTGAAGTTAATAAGCTTGTTGAATCAGGCGATGAAAAGGCAAAGCTTGTACGTGAAGCTTTCATTTACAACCTTTCAAAGAACATCGGTGCAATGGCAGCCGTTCTTTGCGGAAAAGTTGACCAGATTATCGTTACCGGCGGTATCGCATACAATGAATGGGTAATTAATGAACTTAAAAAGTACTGCGGATGGATTGCAGACTTTACCGTATATCCCGGAGAAGACGAGCTCCTTGCACTCGCACAGGGCGGTCTTAAAGTATATAATGGTGAAGAAACAGCTAAAATATACTAATTAACAACCTTATTTAAGGAGATTTTATTTATGCTTGCTGACAAGAACATATTACATTTCAAACATGAAATACTCTATCAGGTAGCCAGACTGGCTTTTGAGGGCAATCTTGAAGAAGGACGTGACGCATTGCCTTATGAGCTTGTAAAAGGTCCTAAGCCTCAGTTTTACTGCTGTATATACAAGGAACGTGAAATTATACGTCAGCGTATAAGACTTGCCGAAGGTAAAGCTCCCGGTGCTTATGACGATGGCAATATCATTCAGGTTATTACCGCTGCATGTGAAGACTGTCCTATCTCAAGTTACACAGTAACCGATAACTGCCAGAACTGTCCCGGTAAAGCCTGTATAAATGCCTGTAAATTCGGTGCGATTTCAACAGGTGACCATCATTCTAAGATAGATGGAAGCAAATGTAAGGAATGTGGTATGTGTGCTAAAGCATGTCCATACAACGCCATTGCCCACCTTAAAAGGCCATGCAAATTCAGTTGTCCTGTTGATGCAATTACATACGACGAATACGGCATATCAGTTATTGACGACAAAAAGTGTATACGCTGCGGTCAGTGCATCCATAAATGTCCATTCGGTGCTATTGGTTCCAAGACATTTATCGTTGATGTAATCAACGCAATCAAATCAGACCGTCCCGTTTATGCGATGGTAGCTCCCGCCGCCGAAGGTCAGTTCGGTAAAGACATAACCATGGCAAGTTGGAGAGATGCAATGAAAGAAGTCGGATTTACCGATATGTTTGAAGTAGGTGCCGGTGCTGATATGACAACAATGAGCGAAGCTGAAGAATGGGCAGAGGCTTATGAAAAGGGAGAAAAAAAGACAACTTCCTGCTGTCCTTCCTTCGTAAATATGGTTAAGAACTTTTATCCTGAATTATCAGATAAAGTTTCTGAAACCGTTTCACCTATGTGTATGCTTTCAAGGGCAATTAAAGCAAAATATCCCGAAGCCGTTACGGTTTTCATCGGTCCTTGTATTGCCAAGAAATCAGAAATTGTTGATCAGAAAATTGAAGGCAATGCGGATTATGCCCTTGCATTCAGTGAAATACGGGCAATTATGAAAGCAAAAAATGTTGTCCTCAAACCATCTGATAAGACTTATCAGGGTGCTTCTGCTTTTGGTAAGAAATACGCAAATGTCGGTGGTGTAAGTTCTTCTGTCCTTGAATATATGAAAGAAACAGGCAAAGAAATCTCACCGTCTGTATGTAAAGCTAACGGTGCTGCTGAGTGCAAAAAAGCACTTCTGCTTCTGAAAGCCGGAAGGTTACCTGAGGATTTCATTGAAGGTATGGCTTGTGAAGGCGGCTGTGTGGGAGGTCCGAGTTCTTTTGCCGATGCAATGCTGACAAAACGTACAAGGGATGCAATGATTGAGCAGGCGGATAACAGATCAATTAGTGAAAATCTTAAGAACTATGATTTGGATTCTTTCAGATTACACAGATAAAATTAAAGCTTAGATCATATTAAAATGGTCTAAGCTTTTTTACATTATATTCAGTTCATCTTCTTTAACATCACATTGCAGATAAAGAACCTTAACACCTGCTTTCACAGCTTTATCAAGTGCCTCTCCAAACTCCCTATGGGTATCAATATTGGGTTTTACCTCTTTAATACCATTCATCTGGATTACAAATGCAATATAGCACTCACATCCTTCTTTAGAAAGCATTGCAAGTTCGTTTAAATGTTTTACACCACGAACTGTAGGTGCGTCCGGGAAGTATCCTATACCGTTGATTTCTAAAGTACAGCCTTTAACTTCTATAAGTATTTTTCTGTCATCCTTTTCACAGTAAAAATCAATTCTTGAATTGCCTATTGTATATTCAGGTTTAATGTAATCGGGATGTCCAAGTATGCTCCTGTCACCTGAAAGCCATTCATATACTACCTTATTGGGTGCCTGGCTGTCTATATTAACAAGTCCAAGTTTCTTTTTATATACAGCTATTAAATCATAAGCTGTCTTTCTTGCAGGGTTATCTGACCGTTCAAGAATTACTTTTACACCGGGAAGAAGCAATTCCTTACATCTTCCCGTATTTTTAACATGTACTGTTTCTGTTTTGCCGTTAATATCAACATACGCAATAAAGCGATTAGGCCTTGATATAAAAATACCATGTTCTATTCTGCCATATTTCATTGCTCTTTACCGGAACCGGTAAGTGCACCAAGGTCAATAATTGTATCCTTGTCCCCTGTTACAAGAGGAAGCACACCGTTCCATTTCTCAATAATCATCTGTCTGAAAATATCTTCTGAAAGAGAACTTGCAAGTATTGCATTGGCATCAGCTTCACCCTGTGCTGCTATTTTTTTTGCTTCTGCTTCCGCCTTAGCCGTTTCCACATTCTTCTGGTTAGTAATCTGCTGCTGCTCATACTCAAGCTGTGCCTGCTGTTTTGCCGCTATTGCCTCATTGTAAGAATCCTCAAAATCCGCATTGTCAATAATTACTTTATTGATTGTAATCACACCATTACCATATTTGTTATCAAGGGACTTCTGTATTGTTTCCTGTGCAAGCGGTTCCATTTTACCTCTGTTAGTGGCATCAACATCAGTAAGTGTCTTGCTGGCTGTCTTAATAGCAGAAGAAACGAGTGTAGTCGATACAAGACTGTCTTTGTAATTTGAAACATGGGAATATATCCATGAAGACTTTTCCCCGGAAATTGAATATGTAACGGTAACTCCACTGTAGCTTATGACTGTACGGTCCGAAGTCTCACCCCAGATTTTATTGCCAAACTCAATATCCTGCTGTTTATTGTTTACTAATTTGATGTTTTCAACAAAAGGTATCTTCCAACACAAGCCGTTATTGGAAGCTCTGTCCTGTACCTGTCCGAGAATAACTCTTACTCCTGTATATCCTGTTGGAATAATTGTAAAGCACTGTGCTACTATAAAAAGCACAAAGCCGGCTGCTATTATAGGAATCTGTCCATTAAAGAATACTTTATTATTCTTCTTTAAGGCTAATAATACGAATCCTCCGATAAATAAAATTACACCTATTAATGCTATAAATGTGTTCATATCATATCTCCATTCTCAATGTTTTATTTATTTTTATTTTTAAGATAAAATACAAGGAATACTGCCGCAGCCCCGGCGCATAATACCAGAAGCACTATAACAACAATTTTAATAACCTTAAGAACGGAATTGCTGTCCGTATCCGAAGAAGTGTTTTTCTCCGTTGTTTTATCTGTAATTATATCCTTTGATGTAATCTCATTTGAACTTACACTTTCCGGAGTCTTTGTTTCATCAGGAACCGTAACTGTTGTCTCTGGCTCTGTAGGTGTCGGTGTTGTTGGTACCGGTGTTGTTGGTGCCGGTGTTGTTGGTGCCGGTGTTGTAGGTGCCGGTGTTACAGGTTCCTCCGGAGTAACATTTCCGTTTGTCTTAACCGAATAATTGCCCGGCACAAGAAGGATGTCCTTATTGGTTCCGGAAGGGATATGGTTTGACGAATAAGCAGTACCTACCGCACTGTAACCATACACTCTTAAAGTATTGGAATATCCTCCGTATGATATCGGAATATCAAATACATTGGTTGTACCGTTAACGGGATTCCCCGCATTTCCTATAGTACCTTTAACCTGCACGGAAGAACCATCACTATATACAGCCTTCATCATCACAAGGGATGTATCTATATTTTTTGCCTGATTAACATTATCATAAAAAGTAGGATTAATTCCCGCCGTGACTGCCACCTGTGTAACTGCCGGAACAGTTACATTCACAGTTTTTTTGCTTCCGTCATCCGATGTACAGGTAATAACTGCGCTTCCCTGTGACATTGCCGTAATGAGTCCATTATCACTTACATAGGCTACATTTTCATCTGATGAAGCAAACTTACCCCGGACTCCTGTAAAAGATGCTGAATATGTTCTGGTAAGGTTAATACTGCTGCCTGCACTGACAGTTCTTTTCTTAAGTCCGTAATATTGGGCAATTCCTGTAGCATCTGCCGCACCTGCTTTGTACTGATTCTCAAGATTGGAAATAAATGCCGCATCCTCAGCATTACTTATATAGCAATGTTCGATAATCATACTTGGCATTCCGGCTTTTGCAGCTTCGTCAAGTGCAGTATAATAATCTGCCGATGGATTACCTGAAGATGGCCTTGACTGTATGCCATTCCTTATAAAACCTGCCTGATTCAGATTATCAAGAATAAGGTTGGCAAGTTTTCCCATTTCATTATGGTATTTACTGTTTACCGTTGTAAATACTATTGAGCCTCTCGCCGTAGCACTTCCGCTGTTATTATGGCATGAGATGAAAATATCACCGCCAAGTCCTACACCGTATCTGCCCCTGCCTGTATTGGAATTCCATTCGCCATATCCCTTTGTAAGATATACCTTAACGCCTTCATAGGTCTCTAGTTCTGCTTTAAGCGACGTTGCAATATTCCAGTTAAGTTCTTTTTCCGTAAGACCGTTCTGGACTGCACCGCTATCCCTTCCGCCATGTCCGGGATCTATAATTACAACTAAATCTCCGTCTTTGTCTCTTGCGCTTACCCTGTTGGCACATGCCAGACAGCATAAAAACATCATTCCGGCTAATACCGCTTTTATAAACTTCTTCATCATAAATACTTTCTGCTCCTATTTCTTCTGCGTCTGCGTTTTTTATTCTCAATGAACATTATAATTATGCCAACAACAACAAGTGCTGCCACAATAATAATATACAGACCGAATTCTTTTATAAAACTTTTATTATCTGTTGTTTCTTTTGCACCGTCAGTAACAGATTCTGATGGTTTATCGTTATCAGTTGAGCTTACGCTTTCTGATGGCGTTTCCTGTTCAGATGCTTTCTTGGTTACCGAAGGGATATAGGAATCTGTGTTATGGCATATTCTTAATTTGCCTGTAAGTTCGCCATATTTTATATCAATATCCTGAATTCCGACCTTCGCAAGGTCTACCGTTCCCACAGAATCCGGAGTTACTTTTTTGGCAGTTCCGTCGCTGTATATAACATAAGCAAATACGCCTTTTTTATCAAATTTGTTCATCTCATCGTCAGTGGTATAAAAAGTAGGGTCTATTCCGCCCGTTAAAGAAATGCTTTTGGGCTGATTAACAGTTACGGTACATTTGCCTTCCTTACCTGCTGCCGTCTTATATACAATACTTGTTGTACCTTCTCCTACCGCAGTTACATAACCTTTCTCATCTACTGTTGCAACATTCTGGCTCGTAGAATACCAGGATACGTCACCACTTTCCTTAGGAGACACTTTAACAGAATATCCTTTTTCTAATACGATTTCCGTATTATTATCCGCCACTGCCGTCTTTTCGCTTAATTTAAAATAAGTGACTACTGCATCTGCATCTGCCTTACCCATTTTCTCAATGTTTTCCGTATTAAGGGTACCATCGCTGTTACTTATAAACTTTGCATCATCAGGATTACTTAAAAAACAATGTTCCACAATTATTGAAGGAACTCCTGCACGGACGCCCTCACCTATCAGCGTATAATAATCCTCAAAATCATAAGTTGTCGATACCCTTGTCTGGACTCCGCCGTTTTTGAGACCTGTCTTCTCAAGATTATCAAGAATATAAGTACACATATCATTGGTAGCTTCAGCATAATATGAGTTAAGGCTTCTGAATGCAAGGGCACCCGTATTGGTATCTGAACCACTGTTATTATGAATGCTTATGAGAAAATCCGCATTGAGGTCGGCAGCAATCATAGCTCGTCCCATATTGGTCATCCATGTATCTTCTTCCCTTGTCAGATATACCTTCACACCGTCATACTTTGACAGTTCTTTTTTCATTACCTCTGCTATTGCATAATTACATTTGCTTTCCGTTGCACCGGTTGTTGCAAGCGAACCGGGGTCCTCTCCACCATGTCCCGGATCAATAACTATGACAATATTACCGTCTTTGTCTTTTGCATCTGCAGTTCTTGTAAAAGCCATAAGCGAAGCTCCTAAGGTTCCTGCAATCATAAGACCTTTAACTATTTTATTCATTATATAAACCTCTTTCTGTTATATGCAGTTTCTAAAATATTTGAATATGATACGCTTAAAAAAGCCAACCTCAGTATATACCATTGATGATAATTCATCAACTATATCCTTAAATTTATGTACTTCTGCAATGCTTATGTCATACTTTGAAAAGTCTGCTTTTTCCATAAGACAAGATATAAAATCCATATCGTCTTCAGATATATAACTGTTTTCTTTGATAATTCTGTTACCGAATTCTCTGTAAGTCTCATTTTCCCGGCGTACAATTTTAATAAATCCGTAGACACTTAAAAACTGTTCATAATTCATTGCAATACATTTCTTTATATCATTTTTCAGGCACTCATTATATTTAAATTTACGATTGGCAATTATAACTCTGTGTCTGATTGATATTATAAGGAAACCAATTATCAGAACCACGATTACTGCAGCACCGCATATAATATTTTTAATTGCGGTCTTTGATAAATGCAGTTTATGGATTTCTGTTACAGCTGTTTTTGTTGTTTTATTTTCAGTCGGAGCTGTTGTCTTATTCTCATTGGACTCGCTTTCCTTAGGTGTTGTTGTCTCTTCTTCCGGTAATGAATTTTCTGTTGTCTCTTCTTCCGGCAAATCTATATTTCTTTCATCAAAGCAGCCCGGTGTAACATCATATGTAACCCAGCCAAAACCGTTAATATAAAATTCAACCCATGCGTGTGCTTTTGAATCATCAATACTTACCGTATTAATATAACCGTCACTTTGCAGCACATTGTCTGTGGGTTCAAAAGAAAATCCTGATATATACCTGGCAGGAATACCTTTACTTCTTAGCATCATTACAACCGTTGAAGCAAAATAAGTACAATAACCTTTCTTTGAATCATTGTAAAAATAATCTACCAGATCCAGTCCGTCCGGTACTCTTCCCGGTGAAAGTGTATACGTACATCTTTTTGCAAGATATTGCCTGCAATAATCTGCTATTTCAAAATAAGAATTTACATCATTAATGGTAAATGGTGCCAGAAGTTTAGTGAATTCATCATTACATTTTTCATTGGTTTCAAGGTAATTCCTGTATACATATCTTTCATAATCCAAGTCTGTGTTACCGGTTAAATTTACAATTTCTTCAATAAGTCCATAATTTTTGACATCCCAGTAATTAATATCAATATTCTCATCTATTCTCTTAAAATAATCTTCATAATCATAATAATCCGACATCCCGGTCATTGGATACTGAGGCATAAGCTGATGGTTGTTTCTGAAATTGGTATAACGTATTCTGATACTTCTTAAATCAACCATATCACCATAATTCCCACCATATAATGTATAGTAGCTTATGAGGGTTCCTGTCGACTCAGGACTGTGGAAATTTACACTTGCTTCATAATCCTCCCGGTCAGGTTCAAACCATGTGTTATTCTTGTATTTTTGTCCGATATAGTGCTTTATGTATACCTTACCGGCATCGGCTTCCACGTCCGCCTGAACCATTTCCTGATACGAATAATGTATTGAATCAAGCTTTCCGAGACGTCCATTGTCAATCATATCATTAGCTATGTTATTTCTCACACCACCTGATGAAGCAATCCTGTCATAGACATTGCTGTAAACACTTGATACATAACTGTATACTTTATCGAAATATCCTGCTTTCTGATAACTCTTTAATGGTACAATCCGTGAAGCAATAAACATTATAACCGCAAGCAGACAGGCTATCCCAACAGACACCGCCTGAATGTTAAACCTTGCATTCACTGAACTGCTTCCGTTTCCTGATATACAGCTTATTACAATCATTTGTACCACGAATATAAAACTACCTGTCATATATAATACAGGGGGTGTTTTATCGATGATGGTAACCACCACAAATAATCCTATATTAACCAATATAGGAAATACTGTTGCTTTTCTTGTATGTATGATAACAGAATATGCCATGCAGATTATAATCAGCGTGAAAAACAGCATATTAACCGTACTGGCTTCCGTTTTCCATTTTCCGGAAGGAGTTGCAAAGTACATTTCTTTCTTAAAATACTTATAATATGCATCCACTATCCTGTTATAAAACTGCATATAACCGCCGATAATCTCGTATCTGAATATAAATACATATAATAGTGCAATCATAAGTATAGCCGTATACACTATCCATGCTTTTTTTACAAACACATTAACGGCTGCAAAAGCAGCGCAAAAAACTACTATCGTAATAACAGCCACCGCAATTTTATAGTTGTCCTTGCCCTTAAAACTTGTAAAAAATGTGAAAAAAAGGGTAAGCACACCCATTACGCTTATTATTAAATCAGTAAAATATATCTTTTTATTCATTACATTAATCGTATTTAATTAAATACTCTCCTCCTCCCCTGCTTTTTGGAATAAGGTAGTATACGGGGCCTCTTTCTTTAAGTATGTCCATGCGCCCCATTGAAATTTTGTTCAATACATCGGTAACATAAAATATCCTGTTAGAGCTTTTATCATGTCCTGCGTAATAAATCTCCGCAACATTTATGTCATCTTTAGAATCTGACTGGTATAATTCTGCAAAAAGATTATGTATATCAGTCTCGTTTTCAATTCTTTTTTCTGTATAAATTCCATTGACAAAACAAACATTAAGCCCGAAACCTCTCTGGGTCATGGCATATATAAGTGAATATAAAAGATCATATATCTCATTGGCAACGGATACATTTTTATTACTGAATTTTTCAATTATGACGGTATCTTTTTCAAATAAAGGCAGACCGTAATCCTTAACCATTGTCTGCCCCATCTTTGCTGATATTTTCCAATGGATATTTCTTATTTTATCACCGGGAGCATATTCCCTGATGGCAAAAATTTCAGTAGGGTCGTTTCCCGCCTTTTTATCTGAATACAGATTGTCATTATCACCATTCATATCCTGTCTTAACTTGGATATAATAACATCTTCCGGTTCTTTTGGCATAACAAGAATATCCGCATTCAGATTTATCTTTTTTGAAAATACAAGCATATGGAAAAAATCATAAATATATACGCGTTTTACCACTGCCCTGACCATTTCACAGTTAGAATCCGAAAACTTAAAAGTTGCCGACGAAATTCCTTTTGCAGCGCAGAATACATTACATCTTCTTGTCTTCTTTTTTCCGTTACCCATTATAAATTTAATTCTGAATTTACAATATGGTGCAGGAATAAAGCTTTTATTTCTGAGTCTGATAGATATATCATTTTTTTCATTTCTTCTGACAGTCAGCATTTCCGTCTCAAAACTACACTTTATACCTGCTCTCAGAATCATACATACCACAACCGATATGATGCTTATTGACACAAATATAATATCAACTATAAATGGAATGTAGCCATTGTCCAGTATGTTGTATGCAAAAATCACACAAAATACCACAAAATAAAATATTAAATGCAAAATCATTTTAACGCACCTTTTTTGGCAAGACCCGGAACCGGCACTGCCTTTATTATCTCAGACATAATCTTATCGGGTGAAATATGATTAATTTTGGCTTTAGGACTGTATATAAGCCTGTGCCCCGCAACATCTCCGAAAACCTCTTTAACATCTTCTGGAATTACATAATTTCTTCCATAAATATATGCGTGAGCTCTTGCCATAGCAGCCATTGCCACGGCTCCTCTGGGGCTTAAACCTAAATCTATCATTGCATTATTTCTCGTCAGTGAACAAATCATGGCAATATACTCATATATAGCCTTGTCCATATGTATGTCTGCAACCTCATTCTGCATTTCAAGAAGTTCTTTTGCATTAACAACTTCTTCCACAAGATCTAAAGGATTCATATTCTGACGGTTAATCATTATCTCAACTTCTGATTCAATATCCGGATAACCCATTGACAGTTTTACCATAAAACGGTCAAGCTGGGATTCCGGAAGAAGCTGGGTTCCTGCAGACCCCACAGGATTCTGGGTGGCAATAACTACAAATGGCTTATTAATTACCCTTGTTACTCCGTCCACGGTAACCTGCCCTTCTTCCATTGCTTCAAGCAGAGCCGACTGTGTCTTTGATGATGTCCTGTTAATTTCATCCGCAAGAAACAGATTACACATAACAGCCCCCTGCTTATATTCAAACTCTCCTGTTTTACTGTTATACATGGAATATCCAACAACATCTGAAGGAAGTACATCTGTTGTAAACTGCATTCTGTTTTGGGATAAGTCCATTGATTTTGCAAAAGCAAGTGCAAGCGTTGTCTTTCCTACACCGGGAATATCTTCCATAAGTATATGCCCCTTGGCAAGTATTGCCATAAGTACCTTGGAAACAACAACACTTTTTCCTTTTACTGCTTTGTTTACATTTTCAATAATGTTTAATGCTTTCTCGTAACCCATATTTCTCTCCATCCTATTTATCATCTTAATCATATTGTTTGACAACAATTAATCTTAATTATACAATACGCTGATTAAAATTACCATTCTTAATAAAAAATTATATATAAAAATAAGAACCTCTGTCATTCTGTAACAAAAGGTTCTTATTCTAAAATCAATTATACTTTTTCTTTCATATCGGCAATAAGCCATTTACCGTCGATCTTAACATAATAGTATACCTGGTCATTATGATCAACTCTTTCCTGTCCGTTTAATTTAAGTATCATTGACTTATCAAATACCACATTGACAGAAAAGCAGTCCTCAGAGTAAACTTTATAATCCTTTACTTCTTCATTAGAAAATACAGGTGGCTGATGTGCACTGTAGGTCCACATATCCTGCTGTCTGTAATTCTCGGCCATCTGGATATAGTATGAACCTGCCGGGAAAAGTCCTTCAATAGGTGCTGTACTGTTACGGCAGCCTTCAAGGTCTTTTGAGAAGAAATTAGTATATGTCTTTGCTGCATTTAATACATAATCCCTAAGCTCACTATCAATCTCTTCCGAATCAAATCCACCGTTATATGTTATTTTACCATCTTTGATATCAAGCTCGGATTCTTCCACAGTTCTGCCGTTTACAGTTATAACAGGCATATTAATAAGTCCTTCAACTTTATAAGTAACACTTTTTGGCGGTGTAACATACTCTGCTACATATTCAAAACCATCCATTACTTTCGCATCGCCTGTTTTTTCTTCAGCTGTCAAAGGAATAGTATTAACGGTTACTTCGTAATTTTCAGGAACCGTTATTGTAACAGCATAATTTGCTGCTTTACCTGCAAGCGTTACTGAACTTATCTCCCAGTCAGACAATACAAGTATCGCCATTTTCTTATATTCCTTTACCGAATTAAGCGACACTGTGGCAATTTTTTCTTCTTCTGCCATTATATCATATATAGGAGCCAGTGAATCATAGCTTTCAGTTGAAAGTTTATATGACAGTTTTCTTCCGTTTACCTTTTCCTTAAGCTCTGCTATCGGATCTGCATCAGGTTCAAATTTACTCTTTTTAGATGATGATATTTTTAAATCATTAATATTACCCGACTCTATTTTGTTTACTATGTTGTCTATAACTTTATCCGGCTGTGCCGCTTCATATTTTTTCATTGTATTCCATACGGCAAACCACATAATAACAAGTAAAACGGCAAGTACAATAAGGTATATTCTGTAACCAAACCAGAAACGGCTTCTTTTTCTGTGTTTTTTCCTGCTTACTTCTTTTTCCATATATGGCCTCCTTACTTAACTACAAATCCTGTAGGCAGCTTCCATGAAGATGTTGAATAATAAAGTGTAACACTTGTCATTTCGTAATCTCCCTTATAATACATTGATGAAGAACTACCTCCGTCAATATTAGCTGCATTCACTGCACCGTATTCCTTCATAACACTTATAAGGTCAGCTGCTGTTGCCCCGATATGGCCTGAAGCACCTCTTCCGTCTGTAACAAACATAAGAACTGTTCCATCCGCTCTCTGGCCTATACAGGTTCTTGGATTGGCACCGCTTCCGCTTCCGTTTATCTCTGTGGCAACACCGTTAATAATAAGCTTGGTAAAGTGGTTGGAATCACCGTCATCTATATCTTTAAAACTTACACAGTCTCTTATCCGTTCAGTCTTAACCATTTCTTCAATCTGGCCAACAGACATTCCGTTAAGGTCCTTAATCACAAGAATATTATCTTCATTAAACCCAACCATTACATCTCCCCATTGAGGCGAGTTGTACTGGAGTTCTCCGTTGCTTACAACAAGTCCCTTAGGTCTTCCACCCCAGTTACCGTCGGAGCAGTATTCACCGCCGTTAATTCCTGCTATTGCTCCTGCATTGGTAACAAGTTCACCAAGTGTAACACCATACTTGCTCTTATTCTCGTCCGACCATGGGTATATAGTGGCAACACTGACTTTTGACGGATCTTTAATCATCATAAGCTTACCGTAATATGATCTTCCTGAAATTTCGACTATCTTAATACCGTTTTCATCAAAACCTTCTTCTTTGTCATCCTGATTTTTATCATCATCATCTTTGTCAGGAATATCAATAAGATCGGTATTAACATTATCGGTATTAGGTTTCATATTATTTTTGGATGTTATTTCAAGTATTTCATCCTTATCGAAATACCAGCCTGCAAGGAATTTAAGTGCGCCTGTTTCAAGAATGGTACTTACAAACAAATTTCGTGCCGATTTTGAGGGGCCATGGCAGAATATCCATAACATGGAATATAAAGCAATAAAAATTGCAGCCAGAGTAGTGCCTATAGTTGCCATCACACGGCCTATAATCCTGCCTACCTTTTTTCCGGTTGTTTCATTTTTATTCATTGAAATTCTCCTTTTTCTTATTAAATACCCATCTTCTCTGAATCTGAAAACTTATAATAAATAAGCATATATCCACAAGAAGTTTTATTACTGATGTAATAATTTTTGACGCATGTGACACATAGGACAGCAAATCCACAAGTCCGTAAGAAACGCCCATCTGGCAGACACACAGAATGTAATATCTGCCCATTGTTTTTCCTACTTTTTCATCGGATTCAAATACCGCATTACGATTGTAAAAATAATTAAACAGTGACGATATTATTCTTGCCACTACAGTTGCCACAAGGATTGTGACCGATTTGGAAATATATTTTCCAAAAATAAACTGCAATGCGGTAAATAATCCCATATCTATAATAAATGAGAGTAACGAACCGATTATGTATTTTAGTATTACTCCATATATTATTATTGAATCCTTGACAGGTCTGAAATGGGTCGATGCATTTTCTTCTATATAAACAGTCTCTATTTTCTGTTCAATAAAATCTATATGATGTCTTTTCATTTCAAGAAGAACCCTTGTCTCGTACTCAAAGCGTTCGCCTTTAATTCTGCTCATAAAATCAAGGTATTTTGCGGGTATAGCCCTGAGACCTGTCTGGGTATCGGATATTTTGATTCCGCAGGCAAATCTGAATACACCCTTTGTGACATTATTACCGAACCTGCTTTTTGCCGGAACATTTTTTTCTGAAAAATCCCTGCATCCAAGAACAACACAATCCGGATTTTCAATCATTTTTTCACAACATTTCCTGATATCCTCCGGTCTGTGCTGATTATCACCATCAACGGTAACCACGCCTTCAATATCAGGTCTGTTGGCAATACAATACTCATAAGCGGTCTTAAGAGCTCTTCCCTTGCCTTTATTAACTTCATGGATAAGTACGGTTACCTCTTTGTGTGTGGATGCCTCTTTGAAAGGCTGCATATGAGCCTCGTCACTGCCGTCATTTACAATAATAATATCTTCAAATCCTTCTTTTATTAATCCGTTCACAACAAGCATAAGCTTCTCATCCGGATTAAGCGAAGGCAAAATTACGCTGATTTTCATAAATATCCTGCCTTATTATTTCTGAAGAGTCTTCAATCTTTCCTTAACCTGTTCCATCATAATAGTATATTTTGAAAATTTTTCTTTTTCTTCATTAATCTTTGCTTCAGGTGCTTTCGATATAAACTTTTCATTGCTGAGCATGCCGTTTACACGTTTAAGCTCACCTTCAAGTTTCTTCTCTTCGTTCTTAAGTCTCTCTATTTCTTTGTCTATATCTACAAGATCCGAAAATGGCATATAAACGGTTGCATTAGGGATAAGAACCGCTACCGCATCCTCATCTATGCCGCTCTTGTCACTCTGGATTACTACCTCTGAGGCATAAGCAAGTGTTGTAAAGAATACTTTACCTTTCTCAAATATATCTCTTACCTGTTCATCATCCGAAACAACAAATACCTTAGCTTTTCTGCTTGGTGGTACATTCATTCCGGTTCTTGAATTTCTTATTCCTCTTACTGCCTCTTTAATTGTCTCAACTGCCTTTTCTTCTTTTGCAAAGTTCCATTCTTCTTTATATTCAGGCCACTTTGAAATCATGATTGATTCCTCGTCAGAAAGATTACAGAATATTTCTTCTGTAATGAATGGCATATATGGATGAAGAAGTTTAAGTGAGTTGATAAGTACAGTCTTAAGGGTATAAAGAGCTGCTGCCTTGGTTGTGTCATCATCATTCCAGAGACGTGGCTTAACCATTTCGATATACCAGTCGCAGAATTCTTCCCAGATAAAATCATATATTTTCTGAACCGCAACACCAAGGTCATAATTTTCCATATTATCTGTTACATCTTTTGCAAGAGTGTTTACCTTAGATAATATCCACTTGTCTGCATCCGTAAGCTCTGTTACATCTACATCCCTTACTTCTGCCTTATCAAGATTCATCATGATAAATCTTGAAGCATTCCATACTTTATTTGCAAAGTTACGGCTTGACTCTACTCTTTCCCAATAGAAACGCATATCGTTACCGGGTGCATTGCCTGTAATAAGTGTAAGTCTTAATGCGTCTGCGCCGTATTTGTCGATTACTTCAAGTGGATCAATACCATTTCCAAGGGATTTACTCATCTTACGTCCCTGTGAGTCTCTTACAAGTCCGTGGATAAGAATTGTGTTAAACGGAGCCTTTCCCGTATGCTCAATTCCTGAGAACATCATTCTGATTACCCAGAAAAAGATAATGTCATATCCTGTAACAAGCGTACTTGTAGGATAGAAATAATCAAGTTCCTCTGTCTTATCAGGCCAGCCAAGTGTAGAGAATGGCCACAATGCCGAAGAAAACCATGTATCAAGTGTATCAGGGTCCTGTCTCATTTCCTTGCCGCATTTTGGGCATACCGCTTTATTTTCTTTGGTAACAACTACTTCATTACAGCAGTCGCAGTAAAATGCAGGTATTCTGTGGCCCCACCATAACTGTCTTGAAATACACCAGTCTTTGATATTTTCAAGCCAGTGATAATATGTCTTGTCAAAATGCCCGGGAACGAATCTGGTCTTTCCTGATTTAACGGCTTCAATTGCAGGACCTGCAAGTTCCTCCATCTTGACAAACCACTGTTTTGATACTCTTGGTTCTACCGTTGTATGACATCTGTAGCATGTTCCTACATTATGATCATGTGGCTCTATCTTAACAAGAGCTCCCTCTGCCTCAAGGTCTGCAACAATAGCTTTTCTTGCTTCATATCTGTCAAGGCCCGCATACTTTTCATACTCATCAACAATCTTTGCATCTTCTGTAAGAACATTTATTACAGGAAGGTGATGTCTTAATCCTACTTCAAAATCATTAGGGTCATGGGCAGGTGTAATCTTAACTACGCCCGTACCAAATTCCATATCTACATATTCATCAGCAATGATAGGAATTTCCCTGTGTACGATTGGAAGAATTACTGTCTTTCCTACGTAATCTTTATATCTTTCATCATTAGGATTAACAGCTACCGCTGTATCTCCAAGCATTGTTTCCGGTCTTGTTGTTGCCATTTCTATATATCCGCTTCCGTCTGAAAGAGGATATCTTAAATGCCAGAAAGATCCTGCCTGGTCTTCATATTCCACCTCTGCATCAGAAATTGACGTAAGGCAGCATGGACACCAGTTAATTATTCTTTCGCCTCTGTATATAAGACCCTTGTTATATAGGTTAACAAATACTTCTTTAACAGCCTTGTTGCAGCCTTCATCCATTGTAAAACGTTCTCTGTCCCAATCGGCTGACGAACCTATTTTCTTAAGCTGTTTTACTATTCTTCCGCCGTATTCTTTTTTCCAGTCCCATACCCTGTCAAGGAATTTTTCCCTGCCAAGGGATTCCTTTGTAAGACCTTCTTTTGCAATTTTTTCTACAACTTTAGCTTCTGTTGCAATTGAAGCATGATCTGTTCCGGGAACCCATAATGCGGAGTATCCCTGCATTCTCTTGAAACGGATAAGAATATCCTGAAGTGTGTTATCGAGCGCGTGTCCCATATGAAGCTGTCCCGTAATATTTGGAGGCGGCATAACTATTGTGAAAGGCTTTTTGCTTCTGTCCACCTCTGCATGGAAATACTTTTTATTTTCCCATTTTTCATATAATCTGCTCTCAATTTCAGCAGGATTGTAATTTTTTTCTAATTCTTTCATAAAATCTCCATTTCCTCTTCAGGTTATCTCTTATTATAAATACATACTAAAGCATATAATAATTTTTGCAGGCAAAAAAATCAACCTAAAAATTATAATAAATGCTTTATAATTCGTAGGAATCCACCATTTCCATAATTACATCACTCTTATCGGGATGTTTTTTTACAAATTCCAGAATATATTTCTTTGATTTATCTATTCTTTCCAGATTATATTTTATCTGTTCTTTTAATTTTTCATACCTTGATTCCATACGATTTTTAGTTTTTAACAATTCTTCTTCATCAGCAAGCATCATATACTGGTTTTCCCATAAATCAGCATTGCTAAGATTGATTTTTTCCAATGTCTTCCTTAACAAAGCCCTGCTTTCATCCGATTCTTTTAAAGATTCGCGATACTTTTCAGAATTTTTTTTATCATTAAGAAAGGCTTCGTACTCACGGCTTAACTGATATGAATTTTTGACACCGTATTTCTCATACTGGTAATCAACACTTCCTGCTATATTAACGTATTTAATCTTTGTCTTATTAAGAAGCGTAACTGCCCTCGCCATTTTCTTATCACATAACCTGAACTGGTAAAGTGAATTTCTCTGCACAAGAAAAATAATGGCTACCAGCAACATTGAACAAAAGAGCACGGCAAAAAACAGATTTCTTCCGCCTGCGTTGTTAAGCTGTCCCGATACGAAAAACAAAACAAAAATAACAAGTATCACAAACAGAAAGATGACAGCTCCGTTTTTGACTTTACCTGTCCTGTCCTGATACATCTTCATATCCTCTTTCAAAGATATCTTTTCTGCTTCAAGCATACGCATATCATGTTTTACTGCCTGAAAGTATTTCTCATCATTCTGCAGATTAACAAGTGCCTTTGGAAATTCGTTTTCATAACGTACAAACATTGCTGTTCTTTCTCTTGAAAGATTCTGTTCCCTTGAATGTATGTCATAACACTTTTTTTCAAGTTTTTCCGTCTTTTCGGCTATATCAGTTATTTTTTTTCTTAAATTTTCGGGGCAATTCTCAATATTTTGTATGTCATCTATATATTTCTGAACCTCAAGGCTTTCTTTTTTTAGTTCGGCAATATATTTTGATGACTCAGCGATCTGCTCACATTGGATCCGCACATGCTGCATATCCTCTATATTCTTAAAGTCCCTGTCTTCGTCTGAATTTTTCTTTAATTTTTCATACTCAAGTTCTATATTCAGATTCTCATCATAGAACTGTGGTTTTTTCTTTTTGTTTTTTTTCTTAAAAAGTGACATATCCCTACCATCAATATCTATTTCATATAATTTCTATATTCGTTTTTCCAGTTATCAATTACTTCATTTACAGCATCATTATATTCTGTCATTCTGCCTTCTTCCCTTAATTTAATTGCGTTAAGCAAAGGAACATAAGAGACTTCCTCATCTATATGATCCATTATGGTCTCAACTTCCTTGGCAGTCACATAGGACATTTCATCATCAAATTCCATATTGCCGTTTGCGCCAAGAACCTTTGCTACAACCGATGACTTTAGGGAACTTATGTTATTATTAATTTTATAAGCCGTCTTAAAACACACCTCGGCTTCCCTGAAAAAGAACATCCTCACATAAGCAATTCCCATGTTATGCCAGACATTACCGTAAAAATCCACAGGAAGTGATTCATCTTTTCTGCCATATACTATAAGTTCGTAATTTCTTATGGCACTGTCATATCTTCTGCTGTTAAGAAAGTTATCAGCTCTTAATTTCAGGCGTTCCGTAGCATTCTGTTTATCAAGCCCGTCAATTATTTCTTTCAGTTCTTCTATTTCATCATTATCATAATAATCCACATAATGAAGAATCGTCATCACAATCTCTGACAGTCCGGCTTCCTCTGATACAAGGAACTGAAGCTGTTTCGCAAGCTCCGGTTCTTCAAGTTCGTTATCAATATACGAAATAAGTCCGTCATCAACAAGGTCTGTTCCTATTAGATAAATATTATTATATATGTAATAACATAATTCTTCCAGTGAGTATATATTTATTGACATATTGGTAATATAATACGGTTTTTCCGCATATTTACTTCTTGATAAAATCACACCTGCCATACAACTGCTCCTATAACATTATCTCTTCATTAATGATTCTTCCGCTTCCCGGAAAAAACTCTCCAAATCCTTTATCTATAACCATAACGTAACATCTTTTGTCACTTGTAAATGAAATTTTAAAATTAATAAGTGTAGTTTTCCTTGGTCTTTCCGGAAAATCCGTAAGAGGAATTTTTACAAGCTGTTTTTCCACTGTGTCAACCGGTGATAAAAACATTTCAAGTTCTTTTGCCTCATCAACAATAAGATTAAATGAACAATCGGCCCCATACCAGTTTACACCCGGTTTTACAAGCCTTAATATCTTTTCTTTTCCTCTCTCTATAATCTTTAATTCTATACCCGTTGTTATTCTCTCGTTACAGCACAAAACATAATTCTTAAGCATTGACCCTTCTGTCGTTCCAACTGCCTGATAACAGGCTCCTTTAACGTAGAGATTCTGCCCTGAAAATGCTCTTTTTCTGTCACATATAACCTTGAAAAAATCAGGTGCATTAAAACTGTCCCCAAAGCCTTTTCCCGTAAGATATACTGATGAAATTGTTTTCTTAAAAAACAGTCCTGACGCTATCTCCGATAGCTTACCGTCAAGATATTCACAGGCTGTTTTATTCTCTGAGAGACTGTAAGGAACTTCTGATGAAAAATCTTCATCCTTTGTCATTATAAGATTCTGTCCCCTGAATGGAATAATGCTCATAAGCTTGTAAACCAGTCCGTTATCTCCATAATCAAATAATGCAACATCATTGGTCCAGAGTTCCTGTTTCTGGTTCATCGCATAATAAACAAAACTCTCTGTATGACTTGAAAATATAATATCATCTTTTGGAATGTTTAATCTGTTTAAAGCTTCTGAAAGGACGTTTAACAAGGATATCTTAAAGTTATCCAATGTAATGCATATCTTCGCTATATCCTGAACTCCCGCCGCTATTTTTACCGCCTGGACAATCTCATTTAAGAATATACTTATAAGTTCAGCAGGCATATAACTCTCGTCGTCAACCATAACCGGATTTCTGTCCATTGCTTTCATTACAAGATTATCTACAATAACCGTATCCATAAGCATTGTACTGTTTTTCGCTTCATCCCCTGCAAACCATTGGCTTTTTCCCACTGCTTTACTGATAACCGTAGGTATATAGTATCCGTTTTCAGGGCCTGAAAGTCCGAGTGAGACCGGTTCCTTTTCCTTATCGCTGTAATAACTTACCTGTGAATATTCATTTCCAAAATCAATTCCTACATATACAGGCTTCTTAATATTCATCCTTTATCTCCAAACTTACAACATAGTAAACATCTGTTCCGTAACTGCATTATTAACCGCATACGAATGTACAAGAATCTTGAGGGCTTCCGGTTCGTGAGTATCCTGGCTTGCAATAATGTCATTAAGCATCTCATACCGGCCTTCCGATTTCAAAGGTCTTATACAGTTATTTGAAATGGTAACGCTGTCCGTTACATTCTTCTTTCCGTCTGTTTCCTCGGAAATGTAGTATTGCATTGTCTCACCATAAAACAAAACAAATTGCTTTACAAATATGCCTTCATACACCTGTTTCATATCTTCCGCAACATATTTTTTCTTATGTTCTTTGCTTTCATACATATAATGTATGACAACACGGCTTTTCGGGTCCGCCTTATATTCAATCATGGTTCTGTCCGAAATGTCATAAGGAAGATGTATCCATTTTTCAAAACTCTGGTAAAAAGGAAATACAATCCCTTTTCTGGCAAGGTAATAAAGATTTACGGATGCAAGCTCTTTTCTGTATTCGGTAAGATTTTCCTGTGATGAGTAATACTTGAGCAAAGCCATCTTACATACATCGGAAAGACTCTTTTCATTCTCAAACCAGGCTTCTATGAGTTCAAAAAGCTCCTCAGGCATACTGCACTCTTTTACAAAATACAGATACGAATTAAGGGAAAGATATGCCTTAACAATTCTGTCCTTCGGTCCTCTGCTGCAGTAATGTGAAAAAATATGGATTGAAATATCTGTTATTTTTCCGGTAAACATCATCTGTGCCAGAATACGTTCTTCAAACTCAAACGTATCTTCTTCAATTTCTCCTGCTGCTTTCCATATCTCAACCATCTTATCCGTTGCTCCATTATAGTATGCAATAAGATATTTAAGTATATTATCGTCATAGGCTCCCTGCGAAAAAGCAATGTATGCAATCTCAACAAGTCTCTTTTTCTCTTCTTCTACGCAGGAAATCTTCTTAGAGCACATTTTCATAAGACGCTTCGGAACAATGTTCATGGCCGAATGATTTTTTAATAGTGCGTATGCTTTATCATATTCACCCATGATAATTCTTATTTCCATAATTCTTACCGCATCTTTACCGGATAAATTACTCTCGTCTATGGTTTTAATAAAACTTTCAAAACCGTCTGCGTCAAAACCATCATAATAGTATTCAATCACGCGGCTTATCAGTTTTTTGCGATATGGTTCGCTTATGCATCCATAACTTATTGTCTCTTTGATTTTTTCAATGGAATCCACTGACTGTTTAGGATATTTTAACATTCTGTCACAATATCCTATCATAACGTTTTCCATATCCGGATTGAGTTCAAGACATCTCTTTACAATACTTTCATCATCAAATAGTGTTGTTATGGTATAATCTTTCCCGCCGTTAAATCTGTTTCCTCTGTTACTTACAAATGAAATCGATACATTATCGGTATATGTCTGTATAAAGGCCGTGTTTTTCAATACCGGAAATTCCGTTTCTCCTTTTATTTCCTTATGCCTTACAATTACCTTGGCATAATTCTTATTATTAATGGTCACACGCCTTATATGGAAAAGTTTTGCAACTGCTGCGGCATTATCCTTATTAATCATGTCAGGTTTAAGTAAATCCCTATATATGACCACAAGATTGTCATTAATATTCCCTGCCATAAGCTGTTCTTTTAAGAATAATTCCATCTGGGGCAGATATGTCCTGTAGGTCTGCGGATTATCCGTTTTGTTATTAATTATATCCGCATATAGATATGATTTCTTTATGTAATCAAGATCATTATTATATCCAAAATACATTGTGACCATTTTAGGCAGAGGCGACATATCCGTCTGGTTTCTGCTTGCCATATAATATTCAAAAAGCTGTGTGATTTTTATATCGGCTTCTATTCCGGCTTTATATATCGGAAGATACTTTTCTCCCACATAATTGTTCCTTACAAGTGTCCTGCAAAGACATTCAAGCACCTGGTTTGAAGTATCATTCTCCCATATAAGAAGCATCAGTTTTACAATTTGCGGAGTCTTATTACGAATAGCCGTTACAAGTGATAAAACCCGGTCCGTAAGTTTATCCTCAAGGAACTTATTCTTTGCCCCAAATAATAATACGTTCACTTCAAAGTTGTTTAAAACCCTTAAAAGTCCCGGATTCTGGTTAAATGTCCTGCACGCTTCAAGATACATCACAGGACTTTTACAATCCCTGTTAAACTGTTCTTTCATTCTGAGTAATTTAAGGCTTGGATTGCTCTCCAGTTCTTCATCGATAAACAAAAGCGTCCATAATATTCTCCAGTCATCATATTTATCGTAACATTCTTTTATCATTGAAGATGCTCTTTTTGAATATGCCCAGTCCCTGTTATACAGAGTATTTACATAAATAAAATAGCAGTAAAGTATGTATTCTTTTTCATTTTCAGCCGCAATATCGTCTTTGACGCTTTCTATTATTGCTTTTGCTTTATCATCCTTTTTCTCTGCAATATATAATTGTGCCTTTGCAAGTTTATAAAATACATTGTCCTCATCTATTGAAAGTAAGGCTTCTATTACAATACCTGATTCGCGGATCCACTCACTCACATGAACAGCCCTTGTCCTGAATCTTATGTAAAGGGTAATAAGGTCATATATAAGTTTATGCTCTTTGGCTCTTGTTCTAGGCTTTGTAAACGGCTTTGATGCCACAATTGTAAGTGTCATAGATTTATTGATTGTCTCAAAGGTTATTCTGCCGTAATTATTGCCCCCGTGAAGTTTTGATGCATCAATGACATAAGAAAATTCATATTTGTTGCCTGTAAATACATCGGATTCAATATTTTTTCTTTCAATCCTTATAAACGGAGCATCAACATTCACTTTAACGTTTGTATATCCCCATGTATCCTTTTCAATGACAACGGTATCCTTAAAATTCTCTTCTATATCCCTGTATTCCCTGTTATAACATGATAGTGTAATATCCGGTCTTTTTTTCTTCCCTGCTGCTATAAGAAACTCTTCTATGTTATTTCTTACATCAATGCCTTTTTCAAAGTTATCATAAACACAACAAAGAGACAGATCTTTCATAAGAAATATATCTCTGAAATCATCTGCCTCAAACAGTGTTATTGCTTCCTCATTATCATCCTGTGCCAGTCTTGCAAACTGGTCAAGATTTCTGATTTCAAAATCTCCTGCTTCGTAACATCCGGCTTCTATCCTGAATGAATATGGTATTGTAAGTTCACCGCCGTTACTTACAATATAAAAGCAGTTATCAATTACTTCGCCGTCATCCGAGTCCGCACTTTCAACACAATAGTCAATATTAACCCTGCTTCCGATAAATGAACACTCAGCTATCCTTACCCTGTCGTCGCCACTATATACCAGACCTTTAAGTTCCCTTCCTTTTTCCTCGTAAATGCAGAAAGTTCCCTTGAATTCTTTATTTTTATCAACTATTGCAAATATATTATTTTCATCTGTAACAACCTTCTGGGGATCAAACTCAAATACCCCTCTGGCGTATCTGTTGATTTTCTCTTTCATGCGTACCCACCATTAAAATATAATCCATTATATTATACATTAAACAAGTGTTTTATACAATTATAAAATAATTCAAATACCATTTTCCGTCATGTTTTTTGAAGATAAGTCTGTAATTAAATGTCTCTTCTCCGGATTCTGACTTGCCTTCTTCATACTTATATATTTTTCCATAATAACTGCACGAGAACAGATTGTCGCCGTATGCAACATAATCCGTCACGCTCTGTTCCAGTATGTCAACGGTATCAGGAGTCCATCCCCATATAACAGACGCGAGAACATCTTTTATAAGCCTGTATGCGTCCGAATTGTACTCAATATATGTTGCTGTTTCGTCAAATGACTTATGGTTATATATTGTAAGAATATATGAATCAATGGTATCAAAAACCCTCTGTTCTATGTCTTCCGGTGCTTTTGTGCCCTTTGAGCCTGTAAAATCGTATGTGTTTCCCTCAACAAAAGCCGTATAGGAATTTCCGTTACTATCTGTTGCTGTTATATTCCTGCTGCCGAACGTATCTTTTATGACATAAGTCTCAACAGCCGGAACACTTGCTCCAAGTGCCCTTGCCTTAGCTCTTATAGCATCATTATCCGTTGAATCAATTTTGTATTCGTCACCTACTGCCTGTCCGTTATATTTAAGCACCATACCTTCGTTTACGGTCACGGTGGTTGTCTCATAATCTATTTCATTGGTGTCAAATGCCATATCTCTTATTTTCCAGTCATGGAATCCGAAACTGTCGCTTTTGCCATCAGCCTTGAGTGATAAAACAGCAATCCTTGTATCTCCGGCATATACATCATACACCGGCATAACCGATGTATATTTATCATTTTTATCATACTTTGCACCGTCCGCCGCAACGCAGGCTGCAAAATATGCCGCATGATTTTCTTTCGGATTAATTCCTGTTTCAACGTTAATTCCGTAATTCTTCACATATCCCAGAATTTTTTCATAATCAAGATTATCTACAAATTCATTCATAAATTTGTCAGGACTATGCTTTGATTTTGAATTATCATAGCTTTCCTGATAATTTTTGAGTCTGCCCCAGACTATAATGCATACAACAATAGTTGCAATACCAAGTATTGAAGCATATATACGAAGAAATCTTCTGAATTTTCTTTTTCCTGCACTTATTTTTTTCTTTTTGCCTGTACTCATATTATATTATGCCTCCGAATCCGGTTACTTTACTACTATGGCTGTAGGTACTCCTCTTGCGCCGTATATGGAAGAAATCTTGTTTTTGATTTCACCGTCATAATAAAGCACTGTGGAACCGCCGCCGTCAAGATTAGCCGCATTAACCGCACCAAAATCCAGCATTACGTTTATAAGGTCATTCATTGATGCACCAAGGCTGTGAGTCTGTCTTCCGTCAATTATGAGCAGTAACACAGCACCATCGGCTCTCTGTCCTATTGCTGTTCGCGGATTAAGTCCGCCGCCCATTCCCGATACCTCAAGGGGTGTTCCGTTAAGGATAAGAAACGGTCCAAAAGAAACAGCATCCCTTATACCGCGGTCAATTGCCTGTTGTCCGGTCATCTGTCCTATTACAAACACATTGTTGTTATCAAATCCTATAAGGTCATAACTTGAATTGACATTTCCGTATTTTAACTGTCCTTCAGACATAACAATTCCAAGAGGAGTTCCTCCGTTTCCCACACCGCCTATATCTTCAAAACCACCTGCATTAATGGCAAGTGTTGCTCCATATTTATCGCATATGGCGGGCACATTAATTCCTGCTTCTCCTTTATAATCTCCGGAAGTTCCCACAAATACTCTTGACGGGTCGGTAACAACTACCATTGTTCCCGCAAATGTAGATCCCGATACTTCATAAAAAAGCAGTCCGTCTTTTTCAAGATATGGGGTATGTCCACTTTTATCAAGGTCATCCGTAACAGCATTCTGATTATTTTTTTTATCAAAGACAATGAGTGACGTATCTGTTGTATCGTTTGTATCTGCCACTTTATTCCCTTCTTCAATTTTTCTTATGGTCGATTTGCTGACAACCATATTAGCTAAAAAACCGCCTGCGCTTGATTCTCTTACAGACAATACAAATAAATCCCTTGCTACTTTGGAAGGTCCATGGGTACACACCACCATTATAAGATATATGCATAAAATCATCATTCCCAGGGTTGTTCCTATAACAGCAAATATTCTCCCTATTATAGTTCTGACTTTTTTTGCTGTACCTGTTTTCTTATTCTTCTTTCTAACAATGCTTTCTTCCATTCTTATTCCTCATTATCTTCCTCTGCTTCTTTTCTAATCCTGTAGAGGTGTTTTTTAATTGTTTCTTCATATCCGTTATCAGACGGATAATAAAAAGTATTTCCCACAACCTCATCGGGAAGATACTGTTGCTTTACATAATGGTTTTTATAATCATGAGCATACAGATAACCTGTCCCCCTGTCAAGTTTTGCCGCATCTTTATAGTGGGCATCCTGCAGATACGGAGGAACCTGTGCAGTCCTATGTTTTGCCACATAATCCATTGCAAGTTCAATTCCGCGATATGCCGTATTGCTCTTAGGTGCTGTTGCAACATAGGTACATGCCTGTGCCAGTATTATCTGTGACTCAGGCATTCCGATTCTTTCCACCGCCAAAAATGCGGATACCGCCACCTGTATCGCACAAGGATCGGCATTGCCCACATCTTCACTGGCACATATACATATTCTTCTTGCTATAAACTTAGGGTCTTCTCCTGCATAAATCATTCTGGCAAGATAATAAAGTGCCGCATCCGGGTCTGACCCTCTCATACTTTTAATAAATGCAGATATGGTATCATAATGATTATCTCCGTCTTTATCATATCTTAAGACTCTTTTTTGTATACATTGCGATGCCACATCCAGAGTTATATGGATAATGCCGTCATTTCCCGCATCTGTTGTCATTATTCCGAGTTCAACGGCATTAAGTGCATTTCTTGCATCTCCATTTGACATATCCGCAAGAAATTCAGCCGCATCATCATCAATTACCGCATTGTAATTACCCATACCTCTTTTGGTATCATAAACGGCTGTTTTAATAATTGACAATATATCTTCCTTTTCTAACGGCTTAAGCTCAAAAACAACAGACCTTGATATCAAAGCCTTATTGACTTCAAAATAAGGATTTTCCGTAGTTGCTCCGATAAGTATAATTGTTCCGTCTTCCACATAAGGAAGAAGGTAATCCTGCTGTCCTTTATTAAAACGGTGTATCTCATCCACAAACAATATGGTCCTCTGACCCATGGAAGCCATGATGTCCTTTGCTCCGTTTACCACATCTTCCATATCCTTTTTTCCTGCAACCGTGGCATTTATCTGCCTGAAACTTGCGCTTGTGGTATTCGCAATAACCTTTGCAAGCGTTGTCTTTCCGGTTCCCGGAGGTCCATAAAATATTATGGAACTTAATTTATCAGCCTTAATGGCTCTGTATAACAGTTTATCTTTTCCGATAATATGCTTCTGGCCCATAACCTCATCAAGCGTTTTAGGTCTCATCCTTGACGCAAGAGGTTCTTCCTTTGTCATATTATTTTCTCTCATATAATCAAACAAATCCATTTTTGTTCACCTCAACACTTAATTATATCATGAAATTAATATTTCATCCACTGTTACAAAAACAAATCCTTTATCCTTAAGTCTGTCAATAATTTCAAGTGCAGCCGCCACAGACGTATCGTATATGTCATGTAAAAGTATAATATCTCCGGATCTTACATTCTTAACTACATCCTCAACTATTCCGCCTACGTCTTTTCTTTTCCAGTCAAGCGGGTCAACATTCCAGAAAACCGGCTGTAAATCCACTTGAAAAAACATATCATTATTCCACTCGCCGCACGGCGGTCTTATATATTTTACCTTTTCACCCGTTATTTCCTCTATAATTTTATTGGTATTGTATATCTCCTCCAGTGCTTTTTCCTGTGAAATCTTTGTTAGAATAACATGGGTATATGTATGATTCCCTATAATCTGACCATCATCATGCATCCTTTTAACAATATCTTCGTGTCCCTTAATATTCTCACCTACAAGAAAAAAAGCAGCCCTTACATTCCTTTCTTTAAGGCCGTCCAGAAGCATCATTGTGCTTTCTGCTCCCGGTCCGTCATCAAATGTAACAGCTACTGTTTTTTCATCATATACCGAAACAGATTTCATTTTAGTTTCCGTTTCTTTATCAATGGTCCCACATACAAAAAGAAATGCTATAAGACACGCAAGTATAAGCAATACCATACAGAATTTTTTCATAATACCCAAAAAATACTTTTTATTAATTTATATGCCGCCTTTTCTGTCATGAGACTTAAAAACTTTCAAAATATCCTCATCATCCAGTGTGTCAACTTCCACATCGTCATCTTCTTTTTCACATTCAAATCGTGCTTTGCGCAGTTCTTCCTCTTCTTCACGTTCCTTTTTAAGTATCTCATCTATCCGGTTTTCCCTGTTATCCTTCTTTTCAAACTTCTTATACAATATGAATTTGAGAATAAAAAGCAGTACCCCGGCAGCAAGAAATATGTAATGGAACGGTTCTTTACAAATCCCCACATTAAATACAAATATGTACACAGCCATATATGATGCCGCATCCGTAATCGCATATGCCATATATCTGTACATCTGTCTTCCTGAAAACTCTTCAAATGTCCTGTTAATCATAGGTTCAACAAAATCGCTTAAAACCACAGCTAAAAGAATCCATATTCCAAGTATCAGCTTATAATAAATTTCATTATTATGTCCCGATAGTGATTGGACAATGGCATATATTACAGCCACAATCATCATTGAATATACTATTATATCAAAAGAAACTTTCTTGTTTTTATCCATATCTTTACCTCCGGCTCCCTGAATTATAACATACAGACTTGTAAAAAAAAAGCCGGAATGATACATTATTATAAAACATAATGTTAAGGAGAATTGCAGATGAACCTTCCGGAAGATCCAATTATATTATTAAGCTATATAAATACCAAACTTCGTGACGAATGTAAAAGCCTTGACGGCTTCTGTGATAAATACGAAGTCGACAAGGCTTTAATCACTTCAAAACTTAAATCAGCCGGTTATATATATAACAAGGCCATTAATCAGTTTGTCTGACAGCTGTCAGTCCGTTTCCCGTATCATCGATGAGAATTGTATCTCCCGGTGCTACGGAATTCGCAAGAATTAATTTAGCGCAAAGGGTTTCTACTGTCTTTTGCAGATAACGTTTAAGCGGTCTTGCTCCGTATACAGGGTCATAACCTCCCGCTATTATTCCTGCTTTGGCACTGTCAGAAAGTTTTACTGTTATTTCTTTATCTTCAAGACGTGCATTAAGTTCTTTCATAAGAAGATTAATAATGTTACCTATATTGTCTTTTGTCAATGGCTTAAACATTATTATTTCATCAAGCCTGTTAAGAAATTCCGGTCTGAATGATGCTCTTAAATCATTCATAACAAGTTTTTCACATTCAGGCTTAATCTCACCGTTTTCACCAATACCATCAAGGAGGTACTGTGAACCTAAGTTAGATGTCAGGATAATAATGGTATTCTTAAAATCTACGGTACGTCCTTTTGAATCGGTTACACGTCCGTCATCAAGTACCTGTAAAAGTACGTTGAATACATCTGGATGTGCTTTTTCAATTTCATCAAAAAGAACAACTGAGTAAGGTTTTCTTCTTACTGCTTCCGTAAGCTGGCCGCCTTCCTCATAGCCTACATATCCCGGAGGCGCACCGATGAGTCTTGACACTGAATATTTCTCCATGTACTCACTCATATCAATTCTGACAATATTATTTTCATCATCAAAAAGGCTGGCTGCAAGCGTCTTTGCAAGTTCTGTTTTACCTACACCGGTAGGTCCGAGGAACAGGAATGAACCGATTGGCTTGCCAGGATCCTTAATTCCCGCTTTGGACCTCATAATAGCTTCCGTAACTTTTCTTACAGCCTCATCCTGTCCAACAACTCTCTTATGGAGTTCATTTCCCAGATTAAGAGTCTTATTACGTTCGCTTTCATTAAGTCTTGTAACAGGAATTCCTGTCCATTTTGATACAATCTTACCGATTTCATCTTCAGTTACACACTCATGCACAAGAGTAAGTTCTCTTTCTTTGACAATCTTTTCTTCCTCTGCCAGTTGTTTCTGTAAAGCAGGGAGTTTGCCATACTGGAGTTCTGCAGCTTTTTCAAGATTATATTCTCTCTGTGCCTGCTGAATCTGTCCGTTGACACTTTCAATCTCTTCACGGATCTTGCTCAACTTATCAACAGATGACTTCTCGCTTTCCCATTTTGCCTTGCCTGCATCAAGTTTTTCTTTGTTTTCGGCAAGTTCTTCCTGTAACTCAAGAAGTCTCTTTTTACTGATTTCATCTGTTTCTTTCTTTAGTGCTGCCTCTTCAATTTCAAGCTGCATTACCTTTCTTGATAATTCATCAAGTTCGGCAGGCATGGAATCAAGCTCTGTTTTAATAAGTGCACATGCTTCATCAACAAGGTCAATAGCTTTATCAGGCAGGAATCTGTCAGAAATATATCTGTGGGAAAGTACAGCCGCTGCCACAAGTGCATTATCGGCTATCTTTACACCATGATATACCTCATACCTTTCCTTGATACCTCTTAAGATTGATATAGTATCTTCTACTGTTGGTTCATCAACCGTTACAGGCTGGAAACGTCTTTCAAGTGCAGGGTCTTTTTCTATATACATCCTGTATTCGTCAAGTGTAGTAGCACCTATACAATGAAGCTCACCTCTTGCAAGCATTGGCTTAAGCATATTGCCCGCATCCATTGCACCGTCTGTCTTACCTGCACCGACTATTGTATGAAGTTCATCTATAAACAGGATAATCTGACCGTCACTCTTCTTTACTTCATCAAGAACGGATTTAAGCCTTTCCTCAAATTCACCTCTATACTTGGCACCTGCAACAAGGGCTCCCATATCAAGGGAAAATACGGTCTTGTCTTTAAGTCCGTCCGGAACATCGCCTCTTACAATTCGCTGTGCAAGGCCTTCAACAACGGCTGTTTTACCTACACCGGGTTCACCTATAAGTACAGGATTATTCTTAGTCTTTCGAGAAAGAATTCTTATCACATTTCTAATCTCATTATCACGGCCTATTACAGGATCCATTTCCTGTTTTTTTGCCTTTTCCACAAGGTCCACACCGTATTTTTCAAGGGTTTCATAAGTTGCTTCCGGATTATCCGTTGTTACTGACTTATCGCCTCTTATACCCTGTAAAACCTGAAGCACACGCTCTCTTGTAATATTATATTTTGCAAATAACCGGGCTACCTCATTATTAGGATACTTAATCAAAGTAAGGAAAAGGTGTTCTACAGATACGAAATTGTCACCCATTGCCTTAGCTTCGTCTTCCGCGCAAAGGAGAACCTTATTAAGAGCCTGGCTTATCCTTATCTGGACATCTCCTGATACCTTAGGCTTCTTATCTACAATCTTTTCACAATCTGCAATATACGCTTTCTCATCTATATCCATTTTACGGATCAGACTAAGTATAAGACTATCTTCAATTCTGACAAGGGCATATGCAAGATGTTCGTTGTCTATCTCTGAATTAGAAAATTCATACGCAAGCTTCTCACATTCCTGTACTGCTTCAACTGATTTCTGAGTAAATTTCTGAATATTCATAACAACACTTCCTTTCTAATGTTCTATATGTTGTAGAACAATTTCTATGTTGATATAGTATCACGTTTAATTAGCACTGTCAAGAAGTGAGTGCTAATTTTTTTATTTTTAATTTAACAACCTGTTTATACCAGCATATATTATACTAAAAAATCTTAAGGAGCATTCCATGCCTATATTTTACAACCAGGCTACGTTAACCTACAACAATAAAACAGCAAATTCCAATGTTGTAACCGGAGAGCTGCTTGAAGTCCTTACAATTACCAAAACTGCATTAAATTCCAACTACGAACCGGGAGACAACGTAACCTACGTTATCAATATAGTTAATTCCGGCACAGCAGCATTGACAGGACTTACTCTTAAAGATGACCTTGGTGCTTATACCCTTGATGCCAATACACACGTTCCGCTGACATACGTTGAAGATACCATCCAGTATTTTATCAATGGTGTGAGTCAGGCTTCCCCTGTTGTTACAATCGCAGGAGGCTTATCTGTTACAGGTCTTTCCGTACCTGCAGGAGGTAACACAACCCTGTTATACGAAACAAAGGTAAATGATTATGCAAATCCTACGGCATTGAGTACAATAACCAATACTGCAAATCTTTCGGGAGATTCCTTATATAACGATTTATCTGCTTCTGCCACAATTACTGCTGCAGCTGCAACCAATTTAAGCATCTCCAAGTCAGTATGCCCCGACAGTGTTGTTGAAAATGGTCAGCTGACTTATACTTTTGTAATCCAGAATACCGGCTCTTTAGCAGCACAGGCCAGTGATAACGTTGTAATCAGTGATACATTTGATCCTATCCTTAACCCTATCACCGTAACATTTGATAATGTTACGTGGACGGTAGGAACAAATTACAGCTATGACACTACAACCGGTGTATTTAACACCATAGCCGGTCAGATAACCGTTCCTGCCGCAACCTATACACAAAATCCTGCTACAGGAATATGGACTCTTACTCCGGGTGTAAGCGTTCTTAAAGTCACGGGAACTGTATAAAAAATTGAGCTATGGTACCCATCATAACGTACCATAGCTCTTATTCTTTACTTTGTATTAAACTGTCAGAACCTTTCTGAAATCATTTCGCTGATTTTTGTCTTATCAACATCAAGTGCAAAAGCAAGTTCGCCAAAAAGCTGTTCTTCTGCCTGACGGAAATATTTCTCATCAACAACAGTAACTTTCTTTCCTTCACTTATTCTCTTACATTTTCTGTTATATATGGTCTTAATCATTGAAGCAAGCTTTTCACAATTACATCCTAACAAAGTCTGCTTATAGCAGTTTTCCCTGTCTCTTTCATTTGCTACAACAGTCTCTTCAAGATCAGGAAATATATCTATCAGTTCCTTTGCATCTTCTCTGGAGATAACCTCTCTCATTACTATCCTGCCGTTTTCAACAGGGGCATATATTATTTCCTCTTTATTGTAAACGGGTACCAATGTATAATATATCCTGTCATTATTTATAAGTGACAAAGTTCCTATCCCTTTAACCGAACATACACCATTCTTACCATATACAACCAAATCATTAATTTGAAACATATCATTCACTTCCTATTTATATTAATAATACCCATTTTTCAAAAAAATTTCCAGTCATTTTAATTATTAACATAAATTTTCGTGATTATAACTAAAAATACCCATTATAACTTTTGTGCATTTTTACCGTTCTTATTATTTAATTTATCAATATATTTCTTAGTCTCAAATGCCGCCACCGAACTTAATGCTACCAATGCTATCAGATTCGGGATTGCCATAAGTCCGTTAAATATGTCGGCAATTGTCCATACTGCTTTAATTGTCATAAATGGTCCGAAAAATACGCAGATAATATATAATATCCTATATCCTTTTACAATATGTAATCTGCCTTTAGTAAGGTACTCAAGACATCTTTCACTGTAATAGTTCCAGCCGAGTATTGTAGTGAATGCAAAAAATACGAGACATATCATCAATATAAAAGATGATACCTGTTCAGGGAATGGGAGTCCCTGTCCAAATGCCCGTTCAGTAACAGCATAACCATCAAGTCCTACATTCCATGAACCGGTAATTACGATTGTAAGACCGGTCATCGTGCATATAACAATTGTATCGAAAAATGTTCCGAGCATTGATATAAGTCCCTGCTTTGCCGGCTCGTTAGTCTGTGCAGCGGCTGCTGCAATAGGAGCACTGCCAAGCCCTGCCTCATTAGAGAAAACACCTCTTGCAATACCTTTTTGCATAACTACAATTATTGAACCGATTGCACCACCTGTAACCGCAGACGGATTAAATGCGCCTTTGACAATTAACTTAAATGCTCCCGGAACTGCTTTAATATTCAAAACAATGACTATCAATGCAAACAAAACGTAAATAACTGCCATAAAAGGAACTATTACCTGTGCAACAGAAGATATTCTCTTAAGTCCTCCGATAAGTACCAGTGCCACAAATAATGTTATCACAATCGCAGTAATTATTATTGCCCACGAATATTGTGTACCAAATATACTTACAGTATGGCTTTCTGACGGATCAAAAAATGACTTAACCGCATTGGAAATACCATTTATCTGTGTAAATGTTCCTATTCCAAGTAATCCTACGCCTACACCGAATACCGCAAATATCTTGGCAAGCCATTTCCACTTTGGTCCCATACCATTTTCTATGTAGTAAAAAGGTCCGCCTACAATATGTCCATCATCAGATACCTTCCTGTACTTAACAGCAAGCAGACACTCAGCATATTTCGTCGCCATACCTACAAGTGCAGCAACCCACATCCAGAATAACGCTCCCGGGCCGCCTGCCACTATAGCCGTTGCAACACCTACAATATTACCTGTACCTATTGTAGCTGAAAGTGCAGTACATAATGCGCCAAAACTTGATACTTCCCCGTGTCCTTCTCCTTCCTTTGAAAACATATTTTTAAGTCCGTGTCCCAGCTTTCTGAACTGGATTCCTTTAAGTCTTATTGTAAGGAACAAACCCACCGCGAGCAACAGAACAATAAGAGGTGCACCCCATACAATATTATCAACCTTATCCAAAAAAGCTCCTATCTTTTCTAACATCTTTGTTCTCCTTTAAAACTGATTAGTTAACTATATCATTTTTTCTTTTATAATGCAAAAAGATATTGTGTAAAATGTCACGTTGTTATAGAATGTAAATATAAAATAAGAATTGAGGTGAGGCAACTAGTATGAAATCAACCAGAAGTAATTGCGGATTCTCACTGGTGGAACTTATTGTTGTAATTGCAATTATGGCTGTTTTAATGGGTATACTTATTCCAACTCTTGTCAAACAGACAAGCAAGTCAAAGCGTTCCGTGGATTCAAATTCCGCACATGAGATTGCTGCATCCGTTAACAGAGTATTATCCACTGACACAGACATCTACTATACTTATTCGGGAGATACCCCATCCAGCTACTCTTTCGTATGGGACTCCGGCACAACAGCCGATGATGTAAGCCAGAATCCGTTTGCGAAAGCGGTTTTTGAAGATTTTGGCCAGGTTATTCCTGTTTCTAAATGGAACCATAACCTGAAATGGATGGTCACATATAACGGTACCACCGGGGATCTTCACATATACCTTGTTAAATCAGCCGATTCAACTAAAGGTTATGAAGTATATCCTGATTCTGCCAGCTATATTTCCAAAGCATTGGAAAAAGATATTGATATATAAGAATAAGCACAAAAACAGAGAAGCACAATCAGAATGCTTCTCTGTTTTGCTTAATATTATACTTTAATCCTACATAAAAGTAAGAAGATCTGCAACTTCCTTTCTCTTTGGTGCTGCAGGTGCATCAGCAGGATAACCTAATGCTATCAATGCCGATACTGACTTATCTTCGCCGATACCAAGAACTTCTTTTACTTTTTCTTCATCGTAAATACCCATAACAACGGTTCCGAGTCCTTTTTCGTGTGCCGCAAGACAAAATACCTGTGCTGCCATTCCCGCATCAAACGACTGCCAGTGATCCTTTTTAGATGTTGAATAGCTTCCGTCTCTTTCATATCCGGCTCTCTTATTTACAGTTAATTCAACCATCAGAACAGGTGCGCCCTGTATGTTATTCTTATTGCCTTCATGTCCCATAATACATTCGCCGGCAATCTTATTTTTGATATCATTATCATAAATTGCTATGTACCTTACTGACTGTGAATTCTTCCAGCTTGGTGCAAATCTTGCAATCTCGATAATTTCTTCGATTAATGACCTGTCAACGGGCTTATCCTCATATTTTCTTATGCTACGTCTTGTTTTGATACATTCTATTGCTTCCATAAAAAACCTCCGGAAAATTGATACTGTAATAATACCATATTTTTCCGGAGTTCTCCATACTTTAATTTCTGAATTTTCTATTTGTACGCTTCTTCTATAAAATATTCCTGTGAATTAAGTTTCTTTTTGCCATCATCAATAATTTCATATCTGCCGTCAGGTAAAGCCGTTCTTGCAAGTACATTATCCTTGAGCATTATCGAAAACATATTTCTTATACGTTCCTTCAGTCTTTCATCATACACAGGAGCTGCTACTTCAACTCTTCTCAAAGTATTTCTTGTCATAAAATCCGCAGAAGATATATATATTTTATCCCTTTCTTTTGTTCCAAAAATATATATTCTTGAATGTTCAAGGTACCTTCCTACTATACTTCTTATGTGTATATTCTCCGTTTCCCCTTCAACACCGGGAATAAGGCAGCATATACCTCTTACTACCATATCTATATGAACGCCTGCTTTTGATGCCTCCACAAGCTTGTCCATAATCTTCTTATCAGTAAGGGAATTAACCTTAATTCCTATATATGATTGTTCACCTTTCTTCGCATATTCTATTTCATCCTCAATCATATCAATAACCGGCTGCTGAAGAGAATTAGGTGCCACGAGAAGATGTTGCGTCCTGTCAATGGTATTGCCTATCAGTATCTCCTGAAAAGTTTTTCTTGCTTCATCACCTATTTCATAATTTGCTGTCATCAATGACAAATCCGTATACAATCTCGCTGTTTTCTCATTATAATTGCCTGTGCCTATCTGGGTTATATACTGTATTCCGTCATCACTCTTAACAGTTATAAGGCAGAGTTTTGAATGAACCTTAAGTCCGTCGATTCCGTATACAACATGACAGCCGGCTTCCTCTAACTGACGGCTCCAGCTTATGTTATTTTCTTCATCGAATCTTGCTTTAAGTTCAACAAGAACCTCAACCTGTTTTCCATTTTCGGCAGCTTCGACAAGTGCCTCAACAATCTTTGAGTTTTTGGCAAGTCTGTATAATGTCATTCTTATTGACAATACATTCTTATCATTGGCTGCTTCATGAAGAAGTCTTAAGAAAGGTTTTATGCTTTCATAGGGATAAGATAAAAGCATGTCTTTTTCAATAATCTGTGGAATCATCGGTCTGTTTTCGTCTACGTAGGCGGGTTCTTTCGGCACACGTTTTTCAAAGAAAAGTTCCTGTCTGTCTCTTAAAATATCCTGTATATCAAATACATAGGAAAAATCCAACGGAGACTTTGAAAAAATAACATTTTCCTTTCCAAGTTCCAGATAATCGCATAATTGGTTTACCATTACGTCATCTATATCTCTTGTAAGCTCAATTAATACAGGTGCAAGTTTTTTACGCAATTTAATCAGCTTAGCCATATGATCCCTGTTATCAAGGTCTTCATCATATACTTTTACAACATCAATATCCGCATTTCTTGTAACTTTCATAACTGATTTTTCTATTATTTTATATCCTTTGAAAACCATCGGCATATAATGAAGAATCAGTTCTTCTCTCAAAATATATGTATTTTTCTTTCCTTTTATGCCAATCATTCTTGGTACCATATCAATATTGCACGGAATGATGCCTATGCGTTCTTTACCATTCTTTTTATCAAGACTTGCAACAGCATATATTTCCTGTCCTCTTAAAAACGGAAACGGCTGTTTTCTTGCAACTATCATTATCGAAAGTAAAGGTAAAACTTCCTTGTTAAAATACTTTTTCAGAGCACTTTCTTCGTCCTTATTAAGTTCTTTAAATGAGACGAATCTGATTCCATACCCTGCAATACGATTCTGAAGTTCATCATATATTGCATCTTTTCTGCTGTTAAGTTCCCTTACTCTTGAAAAAATTGCATTAATCTGCTCAGCAGGGGTCATATTGGTCTTATTTTCCTTGTCATTTGGGCATATCAAATTCTGGTCCTGGAGTGAGCCGACCCTTACCCTGAAAAATTCCTCAAGATTAGTCTGGTAAATTGACAAAAATGTAAGTCTCTCGCAAAGAGGCACTCCTTCTCTCTTTGCTTCATCCAGTACACGTTCATTAAATTTGAGCCAGGAAAGCTCTCTGTTCATATATATTTTGTTTTCTTTTTTCATCTTTTTTAATCTCCAAAACAAATTCCCATCTCCTTGGCCTGGAGAATTATTTCTGCATCAGCCGGTACAACTTTTAACTTACCTGCTACTTCTTTTAATGGCACATTAACAATTTTTCCGTTTATAACCGCAGCCATTACACCATAGTTTTTATTAATGATGTTCAAAGCCGTCGCAGTTCCTGTCTGCATTGACACAATTCTGTCCCTCGCTGTAGGTGAACCGCCTCTTTGTGTATGTCCCGGTATTGTAATACGCACTTCCTTATCTGTTGCCGTCCGGATATCAAGTGCAAGTTTCTCAACCTGTGATTTTAAATTTTTCTCACTGAGAAGCTGTCGCCTTTCTTTATTTTTTAAGGAAGAAAATTCCTTTTCCACTATTCCTTCTGCCGCAGCAATTACAAGGTATTTCTTATCGCTTTTTTCTATATATGATGTTATTTTCTTAATATCATAAGGAATTTCAGGGATAAGTATTATGTCAGCACCTGTTGCAATTCCTGAATACAAGGTTACCCAGCCGGTCTTATGCCCCATTACTTCCACAACAAATATCCTGCCGTGGGATGAAGCTGTCGTCTTTATATTATCCATAGTTTCCGTTGCAACCTTAACAGCACTGTCAAATCCAAATGTAACATCGGTTCCCCATATATCATTGTCAATTGTTTTTGGTGCGGTCACAACATTAAGGCCTTTTTCGCTTAAAAGATTGGCAGTCTTATGGCTTCCGTTTCCTCCAAGCACGATTAACGCGTCAAGCTTCCATTTTTCATAATTTTTAACCATCATTTCAACCTTATCACGCCCGTTTTCATCAGGTTTGGTTATGGTCTTAAAAGGCTGTCTTGAAGTTCCGAGAATCGTACCCCCGGATAAAAGAATATTATCGAAATCTGCCTTTTCCATTTTCTTATATTTTCCGTTAATAAGTCCTGTGAAGCCGTCAAGAATTCCGTATATTTCAATATCTTTATCTTTTTTATATAAAACCTTTGCAATTGCTTCCATTGTAGCATTAAGGCATTGACAGTCTCCTCCGCTCGTAAGCATTCCTATACGCATATTAACTCCTTTCCATTGGTAATGCTTCCATCCAATATACTTTTGGAATTAGTATACCAGCATTTTGTAAATTTTATTGATATATCTATGTAAATTTTTTGTAAGATAAAAATTATTTTTCTTGTATCATACGGTAAACAGAATATGTATACCGGCTAAATTATTCTTCCTATTTCTCCAAACATCTTTTTGTCCATGGATACCGTAGTACTTCCCGATGTAGTAACCATATTGCCTGTTATGACTGCCGAAGCCCCCGACAAAAATGCCTTTTTTCCACCCTCTGTAAAGAATTTTCTGCCTGCTGCCACCCTGATATCCGCATCAGGATTAACATATCTGAACATTGCAATGGTTCTTAATATCTCCGGTTCGCTTAATGTCTCAACAGCTTCTAACGGAGTTCCTTTAACAGGCATAAGAATATTCACAGGAATTGAATCCGCGCCTGCTTCTGCCAGCGAAAATGCCATAGATATCCTGTCTTTTAATGTTTCGCCCATACCGATTATTCCACCTGAACAGATTTTAAGTCCCGTTTCTTTTACATTTTTAAGTGTCCTTAACTTATCACCGAATGTATGGGTTGTACATATTTTGGGAAAGTAGCTTTCAGAGGTTTCTATATTATGATGATAATATGTAACCCCTGCTTCTTTAAGTTCTTCAAGCTGTTCCTTCGTTATAAAACCCATTGAGGCACATAAACCTATGTTACATTCCTTACTCATGGTCTTATAAGCATGTACTGCCTTTTTAAAATCTTCGCCTGTAAGTGCTTTTCCTGCGGTAACAATGGAAAATCTGTGGATTCCTTCTTTTTCATCTTCTTTGCAGGCTCTTACAATCTCTTCTTCCGGTATAAAACCATATACATCACACCCTGTTTTATTAAAAACCGACTGTGCACAATATTTACAGTCTTCAGGGCATCTTCCGCCTTTACCGCTTATTACCGCACACATATCCACTCTGTCACCCATATAATGTTTACGGATTCTATCGGCCCCCGTACATAATTTTTCAAGATTACAGGATGCAAAGAAATCTGTATTATCTTCTCTGCAAAGTCTTTTTCCGTTAATAATTTTATCTGCAAGTTCCAGAATGTCCATTTTATATACCTCTTCTTTTAATGTCTATCTTGTTTTTCATAAAATAATAATACTGCAAATATAAACCACATAAATACGTTCCTTCATTATTCTCATGTGGCACATTATATGTTATAATAATACAAAATAATAAAGAAAGGTAGGTCATTTTATGTTCCAGTCAATTGAAAGGAAACATCCACACTTTTATCAATATTTCCGCATAATCATTGTGATAATCGCATCACTTCTGTATGCGTGGAATCTTTGCTGCTTTGCCAAATCCGCTGACCTGCTTCCCGGTGGAATTTCAGGAGTATCCCTTCTGCTCCAGCATATAATAAAAAGTATTTTCCATGTTACCGTTCCCTACTCAGTATTTAATATACTACTAAATCTTTTTCCTGTATATATAGGATTCAGATATATCGGTAAAAAATTTACTTTGTACTCCATACTGACTATACTTTTGTCGAGTATATTTGTAGATATACTGCCTGATTATATATTTACAACCGACATACTTCTGATAAGTATTTTCGGCGGTCTTATTAACGGTTTTGCAATAGCATTATGCCTTAATGTCGGCACAACCACCGGCGGCACCGATTTTATAAGTATTTATATGTCCCAGCAGAAGGGAATGGACGCATGGAATTATATTCTTTTCGGTAACGTTATAATTCTTCTGATTGCAGGTGCAATGTTCGGCTGGTCAATCGCACTTTATTCGATTATTTACCAGTTCTGCAGCACTCAGATAATACAGATGCTCTACAAACGCTACCAGAAAGAAACACTTTTCATAATATCCGACAAAGCCGATGAAATATACCGTCTTATAAAAGATACCACCAACCATGATGCCACTCTTTTCCACGGTATCGGCTGTTATGAAGCAAAAGAAAAAGAAATGATATATTCCGTAATTAATACAGACGCAAGGAGGCAACTGATACCATTAATACATTCGGTTGATCCTCACGCCTTTATTAATGTTGTTAAGACAGAAGAGCTTGCCGGAAGGTTTCATGATATTCCTAATGACTGACAACGCCTTTTAGTCTTTCCATACACTCTTCTATTATTTTTCTCGGTGCGGCAAGGTTAATTCGTTGAAAGTCCTGACCTGACGCACCGAATATTTTCCCACTGTCAAGCCATAACTTTGCCTCGTATATAATGCGTCTGTCAAGTTCCTCATAATCTATGCCTGTTCCTCTGAAATCAAGCCATGTAAGATATGTTCCCTCACCATCAATGACCTTTACGCCCGGAAGGTTTTTTTCCGTATATTCTTTTACATATTTCCTGTTATTTCTGATATATTCAATAACACCGTTATACCATTCTTCCCCGTTAACATAGGCCGCCTTTACCGCAGCATGTCCTAACGGACTTAACTGGCTTATTCCCGCCGCATCCACCTGATGTCTGAATTTTTTTCTGAGTGTCCTGTCAGGTATAAATATATTGGAGATTAACATTCCCGCAAGATTGAATGTTTTGCTTGGTGATGTGCATATTACGGATATATTTTCAAATTCTTTTTTTACATTACAGAATACCGTATGCTCGCCCTCAAACACAAAATCACTGTGAATCTCATCACTTACAACAATAACATTATGTTTAAGGCAGATATCTCCGAGTTTTAAAAGTTCCTCTCCGGTAAATACCCTGCCGGACGGATTATGAGGACTGCAGAGGAGAAAAAGTTTTACATTATTATCAACTATCTTTTTTTCAAAATCTTCAAAGTCTATGTGATATCTGTTGTCTTCAAGAAGTACAAGGTCATTGCTCACAATTCTTCTGCCATTGTCATTAATAACCTCCGAAAACGGATAATATACAGACTGCTCTATAAGTACGGCATCTCCCGGCTCTGTAAATGCTTTAACCGCCATTGCAAGTGCAAACACTACACCCGGTGTCTTAATAATCCATCTTTCTTCCACATCCCAGTTATGATGTCTTTTCATCCATCCTGCAACAGCCTCAAAATATTCTTTTCCTGTTTCGCTATAGCCGAAAATACCGTGTTTTACCCTTTCAATAACCGCATCTTCCACATAAGATGAAGTTTTAAAATCCATATCCGCAATCCATAACGGAAGTACATCTTCAGGCATGCCTCTTCTTTTTGCAAAATCATATTTAAGGCAATCCGTATTTTTACGGTTTATTATCTCATCAAAATTAAGATTTCTTTCTGCCATATTATTCACCAGCCTTTCTAAATACTTCTTCAAGTTCATTTATAAGATCTTCATAATCCTCTATTCCCACAGACATTCTTAAAGTACATTCGGTTATTCCGTTCTTTTCCCTTACTCCTGCAGGGACATCTGCGTGTGTCTGTGTTGTGGGATACGTTATCCTCTTGCCTGTTTTTTTAATATTTCATAACCCGGATGTGTAGGCAGCCCCGGATAAAATACTTCTTTTACAATGCTCTGTTTCTGAAGCCAGAGTGCAATTCTTTCCGCATTTTCCGATGATCTTTTCATGCGAATTCCAAGGGTTTTAATTCCTCTTAAAATAAGCCAGCTGTCAAAAGGAGCAAGACCTGCTCCTGTTGTTTTTATAAGGAATCTGAGTCTTTCCCTTATCTCTTCCCTGTTGGTCACTATAAATCCCGCAAGGGGATCATTATGTCCGCCAAGGAATTTAGTTCCGCTATGTATTACTATATCTGCTCCCAAATCAAGGGGATTCTGGAAATAAGGAGATAAAAATGTATTATCCACTATTAACAGGCAATTATGCTTTTTTGCGATTTTCGATATTTTGGCAATGTCGGATACTCTCATCATAGGGTTGGTAGGGGTTTCAATATATATGGCTTTTGTATTTTCTTTTATCCTGCTTTCAATGTTTTCACGGGAGCAGTCAAGATATGTTATCTCATAATTATTTTTACTGCATACGTTATCAAATAGTCTTGTACTTCCTCCGTAAATATCAGCTTCAACGATAATATTATCACCCGGTTTAAAGAGTTCCATCGTAAGCGTAATGGCTGCCATTCCCGTTGTCAGTGCAAATGCTTCAATTCCGTTTTCAAGATTGGCTACTGTTTTTTCAAGCACCTCCCTTGTAGGATTCTGTAGTCTGCTGTAGTCATATCCCGTACTTTGACCGACTCCCGGATGTGCATATGTTGCAGTCTGGTATATCGGATAACTTATTGCTCCGTAGTTATCTGCTTTTCCCTCAAGTTCTTCTAAATGTAAACATCGTGTATTAATTCCTCTTGCCATATTTTGTCCTCCGTTTTATTCCTACTATTTTACTAGGATTATTAACTGTAAAAATATTATCACAGAAGACATTTATTGTATAATCTTTAAAATTTATGATTTGTTATAGGTAATCTTTATATCAAAAAACCGCTGTGAGAATTCCGGATTCCCACAACGGTTAGAAACATTATTGATTTATAACCTTTCTCATCCAGATATGAGGGTGTCCTTCGTCCTCTCCTATCGGACCATAGCCCTCATATCCCGAATTTTCATAAAAGCCTCTGACCCTGCACTGGGCATGAAGAATTATCTCCTTACCGCCCTTTTTCAAAACGATTTTCTCCGCTTCTGCAAGAATAACCGTTCCAAGATGCAATCCACGATATGATTTATCTACCGCAATTCTTCCAAGAATATATGTATTATCTTCTCTATAAATTCTGCATGTGGCAACAGGCTTTTCATTGTTATATATAACAATATGTAAAGCCCTGTCATCAATTTCATCAAACTCATTTTTATAGCCCTGCTCGGACATAAAAACATCACGTCTGATATTCATTGCATCCTCCTGCAGATAGTCATAAACTTTAACTTCCATAGCTTATCCTTAATTATTTTTCTGTGCTTTCTCTTCTCCCATACTTTTAGGAAGAATAATATTAAGCAATATTGCCGTAACAAAAACAAGTGCCACACAGTTTTCAGCAAATACGGACCTTACAATATCAGGAAAAATATTAAATAAATCAGGACATTGTGTAAAGCCTAATCCAATACTGAGAGAAAGAGCTGCTATTGTAATATTGCGCTGTGTATACCCGCATTTTCCTATCATTTGGACACCGCTTACAACGATTGTACCAAACATCATTATCGTACATCCGCCAAGCACCGCACTCGGCAAAGTGGCAAGCAGACTTCCTACTGCCGGGAAAAATCCCGCCACTACCATGATTATCGCTCCTGTAGAAATAGCATATCTGTTAACAACCTTTGTCATTGCAACAAGTCCTACATTCTGGCTGAAAGAGGTAATCGGCATACATCCGAAAATTGAAGAGAGTGCACTTACAAAACCGTCACAGGCAATGGAACCTGAGGTTTCTTTTTCCGTAACATCCCTTCCAAGTCCTGATGATGCAAGGGCAGAGGTATCACCGATAGTTTCCGTTGCCGATACCAGGAAAATAAGTATAAAAGAAAATATTGCATTGGCATTAAATTCAATTTTAAAAGGCATAAAATGAGGCAGGGCGATAATATCAACATCATGAAGTGCTGAAAAATCCACCATTCCCATACAAAGTGCCACAATATATCCCACAACAAGTCCGAATAAAACAGAAAGCTGTTTTAAATAGCCTTTTGCAAGTATATTGAATAAAATGCAGCTTACAAGGGTTACAATTCCAAGTATCCAGTTGTTGGCAGAACCAAAATCTGCTGCTCCCGTTCCTCCTCCGAAGGAAGCCGCACCAACAGAAAGAAGTGAAAATCCGATTGCTGTAACAACCGTTGCTGCTACAATCGGCGAAATAACTTTTATCCAGTATTTTGCAAAAAGTCCCAGAAGTCCTTCCACAATACCGCCTATTAATACTGCACCCATCAGGGTTCCGTATCCGTACTGTGCTCCTAAAGTACAGGCAAGGGATACAAACGTAAAGCTAATTCCCATTACTATAGGCAGTCTTGAACCTATTCTCCATATAGGGAACAGCTGTATAAAAGTACCTATTCCGGCTATAATCATTGCACTCTGGATTATCATGGCCGTGTCCTTTGCCCCAAGTCCACAGGCAGCCGCAACGATTATAATAGGTGTGATATTGGCAACAAACATCGCCAGTATGTGCTGTAATCCAAACGGAAACGCCTTTAATAAATTAATCTTTCCGTCAAGCGAATATAACGCTTCAACAGTATCTTTACTCTTTTTTTCTTTAGCCATTGTATTCTCCTCTTACTGCTCCCTGAAGTTAATTGTTCCTGTAGTTGCATCCATTGAATCAACAATAGCAAGAGATTCAAGCTGATATCCGAGATTTCTTATAATCTGACCACCGACCTGAAAACCTTTTTCGATTGCGATACCGATTCCTTCAACAGTGCCTCCTGCCTGGTTCACAATTGAAATAAGTCCCTGTAATGCACAGCCATTTGCAAGAAAATCATCAATTATAAGCACATGGTCGTCTTCATTTAAAAACTTCTTTGATACAATAACCTGATTCTTGCATTTATGGGTAAAAGACTCAACCTCCGCAATATACATATCACCGTCTATATTAATACTTTTTGATTTTTTCGCAAAAACAACAGGTACGTTAAAGTGCATTGCAACAACACACGCAATTCCGATACCTGATGCTTCCACCGTCAATATTTTATTGATATTTTTGCCTTCAAATCTCTTCTTAAATTCGGCACCCATCTCATCAAATAGCGTTATATCCATCTGATGATTCAAGAAGCTGTCAACTTTTAGTACATTCCCTTCCTTAACTATTCCGTCTTTCACTATTCTTTCTTCCAAAAAATTCATATTATCTCCGATTTATCCGGGATTGCTTCCCTGTATTTCGCATATAATATTATCATTCATCAAGATTCATTTCAACAGAATACGGTTTTTCTTATAATTTTCCTATATTTCCTTTCCTCTGATTCCCTGTATCAGGCAAAACGAACCCCCTGCTATACACGGTATGCCTATTACCAGACTCACTAAAACATACCCCACATAATCCATCATGCTGTACGCATAATCCGAGGGTAAATACATTTTGGTAATGGTATCATATTCTGCCACATACGATTTTTCAGGTTCGTCCTTTTTATAAATGATATCATAATTATCTGCTAACCGGTCTGTAAATTTTCCTCTTTCTCCATAATCAATCGTATATGCATTGCCATCTGCATGATAAACAAGCGTTGCATAATGGTAGTAACTGTCTGAATCCCATGAATTGCTTGTAGAACCTCTGTCAGTTGTTTCTCCTACCGTATGCACATAATCCTTATAAATTTTTGCTTTATTAATATTTTTAACAATTATCCGTGGCAAAAACGTAAAAGCAAAAACACCGGCAGCGAAAAATACAATTCCCATTAAAAGAATAACAGGTCTGTCATTCTTCTTTTTAAGCGGAGGTGCATACCTTGAGAGCCATGTATAATTTTCATCCTTTATCTTGGAAAATTTATTAAACAGCCGGTCTTCTGTTAAATATGTTATTCCGGTAACACGAGTCTGTTCCCTGATATAATTATTGATATCACCATCCTTTTCCATTACAACATCAATGTCAAAAATAGCTCTTCTTCCCTTTTTACATTCGTCGTATGTACTCCGGTTGACACTAAGCACCATGTCCCTTCCGTCGGCTCTGGTAATAGTTACCAGATATTCCCTATTATATTCGTCTCCTGTTATTTCCTTAGATTTGATTTTGACTGCTAATGTAACGCTTTCTGTCTTTAACATTATCTTTCTCCCATCTTAATTTATTTCAGGCACGTATTTTTCATTCATCATACAGATGTATGTCTTACCCTTTGCGATTTCAAGCGGCTTACCGTCCATTGTTGTCATAACAAACGCATTACCGTACTGGCTGTCGTCATTATAATCGCCCTTAGTCCAGTTAATCTTTATATATTTTCCACCACTGATATAATATCCGGTACCTCCTGCCATATTGTATTTCTGGCGGACGGTTCCTTGTGAATCTTTTTCTGTCCAGTTAGGTACAGGAAGAATAATTACATTTCTTACCCTTATATTTTCGCTGTTAGTCTCATCAATATACGGTTCATTCCAGAAATCCACGGAATAGTCATTTGCATCAGAATTATATTTAAAACTTGTATTCTTATAACCGGAAAAATTTACTTTAACATTAACCGCACTTTCTCCGTCAGGTGTACCCTCTCCGTCTTTTGCGAAATTAAATTTTGTATAGTCATTCCTTGTGTGTGCCGTATTTATATTTTTGTCTGAAATAATTTTTAACAGATTAGGTCCTGTCGTATATAAGGAATGTTCCAGTCCAACGTTATGCATCCTGTAATCATCCCGGAAAAATGCAGAGCCCGCATCTATTCCCGCATTGCCTACACAATTAAGTGTGGTATAACCTGACCTGTTAATCTTATCAAATATCCATGGGTCCCCGCCTGCATGAACAACGATTGCATCAAATCCCATGGCCCAGGATAAAAAATATTCCCTTGTGGATCTTATTGTACCGATTTTATCTACTCCTTTAAGGCTGTTGTAAAAGCCGAGAACTCTGGTTATTCCGCCCTCTTCCGTCATTTCTATATACATGTCAGCCTTTGAATTACCACTCTGTGGCAGTGCCTGTCTTATTGTGTTAAGCATTATGGCATAAGGTCTTGTTCCTGAGTAATCCGTATCCGTCTTTTCTCCGGTAAAAGGATTAATATAGCCCTCCTCTGCTTCCTCTGTGGAAGCCTCCGTTGTCGGATGCTCAGTTGTCGCAGGTTCGGTCTCCGTTGTTGATGGTTCAGTCACCTCCTGCCTGTCCTTTTTACCGCAAGAAGTCATACATACAACAATTCCTGCAATAATTATAAACATTAAAACAGAGGCTGCATTAATGCAGCCTTTTTTATGTTTATTTATAAAATCACTGTTACCTTTTTTCATTCCTCGTCACTTCTTTTCTAAAGATAAATATATTTTACAATAACAGCTATTTTATATCAATGGTTTATTCCATATAAATTCTTGCTTCGTAAGGATATCTATAGTCTGTCCATAGAAATTACATACAACAACCATGCTCTTACCTGCATATTCTCTCTTATATGCAAAAATAACACGTCACACCACATACATTTATTAAGTCTTTGAATAATTTTTTATGAATACAAAAAAATAAAACCGGAATACTACCTTTGTATAAACACTCTTATATGGAAAGGATGTAACGCAATGGTATTAAAAGAAAAAGAACGTTCAGTAATTGAAGATTTACAAAATCAGGAAAAAAGCTGTATGGAAAAGTACGCAAAGTATGCCGGCCTTGCAAAAGATCCGGAATTAAAAGCTCTTTTTAAAGAACTTCATAAGCAGGAGCAGAAACACTATGATTCTTTAGGCCAGGTTCTTTCCGGCACCGTTCCTGATTGTGACTGCAACGACAGTGCCGGCAAGGATTATTCACCAAAAGCCACCTACAACGATATGACCAACTCCGATGACAAACAGAATGACGCTTTCCTTGCAACAGACTGTATCGGAACAGAAAAGCTGGTATCAGGAGAATACAATAGTGATGTTTTTGCATTCGGTAAAAGCAATATAAGGAAATTACTTGCTGATATCCAGATTGAAGAGCAGAATCATGCCGAAATGCTTTATAAATACAAGACAGCAAATGGAATGGCATAGAATCGTTATAAATAAAAAGCTCCGGTCACCTGTTATGACCGGAGTTTAATTTTATAATATTATTCTATTTTTTCAGGCATAATTTTATCAAAACAAAGCCAATACTTAAAGCAGTGATAACCGGTAATCCCACAAAAGAAAACAAGCAAAGTATTTCCGGTTTATAGCTGATTGTCATACCTAAAACATGGAAATGAAGCAAACCTAAAAAAGCAAACATTGCAAATCCCCATATCAGGTCATATATACATGCCATTACCTTATATGCATTTCGAAGCTTCTTAATAAGATCCAGCTTGCCACCAAATTTCTTTATAATGGTGATCATTACAAAAAAGTAGATTACTAATCCCAATATGTACATTAACAAATTATAATCATAATAGGTACTGCTAAAAAAAAATGAACTGTCTGTACCGGTCTTTACACCAAACAACATCTGAATTAATACAGCAATACATGCAGCTATCGTCAGCACCATCATCATTATGCTTTCATATAATAACAGTTTCAAAAAACTCTTAAACATATTTTTCTCACAATTCCTCCTAATATTATGTTCATAAAAAAAATTAATGTAACAATACAAATATACAGATAAATGCAAGAAGAATCTGTACAATGACTAATGTTCTGTGCAAAACCTTAAAGAAACGTGGCGTTAACATTTTTATATTATTTTGAATACAGTATCTGGTCAAAATACCCACCGGTCCTGCAAGTGCTTTTGCATCTACATAAGCCAATCCAGCTGCCTTTGCTGCCTGTCCTTTCAGATTAGCTCTCATGGCAGCATCATTTACTTCCATAGCTCCATCTAATCCACCATCCAGATGTATACACATAACTTCTGTTACTTTATAACTAATAGCATACGTAAATCCTGCAATGCTAAATAAAACAACCAATACCATGCATAGATTAACAAATATACCACCTCTGCACCAAAATGTTTCAGGTGTAAAATCAATATTAACATCCATTATATATGGAAGTGCCGATGTACCTAAACATAGCACTAAAAACAGAATAAGCGATAACATCATATTCCAGCCAATAACTACCATCAGTTCTGCTGAATAGCAGGATAACTTTGCAACCCTAAGTGATTTTCTTTTCTTTTTATTATATTTTTCCTGTGAATATTCTTTTTGTTGTATTGCCGGTTCATCATTCCAGCTTTTCATTTTACTCATTAAATCTCCTTTTCTGCTAACCAATGGGCAACTCCGTCATTGTCATTGCTCTCTATTATCTTTGTAGCTACTGCTTTTAATTCAGGTTCGGCATTGGCCATAGCGTAGCACTCATCAGCCGCTCCAAACATTTCCAAATCATTTATTCCGTCACCAAATACCACAACGTAATCGCTTTTGGTAATCTGTTTAAGTTTTTTAACAGCGCTTGCCTTTGTAACATCTTTTGGCATAATTTCAAGCCATTGCTCATCAGAATAAATATCCCTCTGATAAACACAATGATATATGTCTTTATATTTATCATAAAACGGTTTAATTTTTTCCGGTGTTTCAATACAGGTAATATAAAAAATATTACCCGCCACAAGTTCTTCTTCCGAATCCACAATTCTTTTTCTCTCATCATTTCTTGATGCAGCAAAATCCAAAATGGTCTGTGAACTTTTTGAGGGATAATATGAGAATCGTTCTTTGCCGCCAACTATTGAATATACAATCGGATATACTCCCTCTGAAAACAATTCCCGTAATAAATTATACACATTCCTGTCAAAATAGGTTGCATGCAGCACCTCATGCGTACAATTGTCCACAATAAAAGCACCATTATATGTAATTACCGGTATTTTAGCATCTAATCCTTTGGTCACTTTGGATGATGTGTAAATAGACCTTGCTGTCGCATAAGAAAAAACTATGCCTTTTTCGGTTAAAGAATTAATAACTTCGTTGGTATATTCAGATGTAGTCTGGTTACTTCTTAATAATGTACCGTCCAAATCGGATACATATAGAGTTTTGTTTTTCATATATTTGCTCATCATCCTTTGTATTCATACCATTATCAATTTCTATTTCTGCTGCCATACCATTACATAATTCAACAGAATTTTGCCAATGCCCTGCGACTGCATTGCCTCAGAAACAAAAATGCCTTCTATATATTCACCATTCATTCCGATAAAGCCCTGTATCTCATAATTATCTTCATATACATAGACGGTTGCCTGCAACAGCAGTTCTTTCACAAGCTCCAAATTTCTTTTCCAATATTGAGCAGGAATAAAATAATGGGCCTTTATATTGGTGTCCAACCATATATCTGCAACTATATTGATATCTGTCTTTCGTAATTCTCTGATCATAGCAAGATGCTCTCCTTCAGTTTATATTAACATTCGCGCATATGAAGGTGCAAATAGCATTTTTTACACCCTTGGGCAAAAAACACAAAAAGGTACACCATACCATCGGACATAATTTCGAATTTATTATGATCAGGAAATTCTGCTTTATCTGTTGCCTTAGAATGAGCAAATTCATCTGGAAAATCAGTGCCAATAAAGACTTTATCTGAACTTTCTAATATTTCACAGTATTCACCAATATATTGCTTATCACTAGCGACATAGTAAACGCAGCTTACAAGGTTAAGGCTTATAGCATTGTACTAAAAGATAACAAATTACATTTATTCCTCGCACGGCTCATTTGACTTGTTCCTGTCCATTCCTACACAATTCTTTTTCTAAATCATCTGCTGATATGGTTCCTTCCTCATGAATAGATATTTCTGCTTCATTCAGCTTGCTCATAAGCTGATAAAGTGCTTTCTGTTTAGGTACAAACTCAATCTTAAGAGCCATTCCCATACCATCCGCTAATCTTTTAAGCAAATTAACAGAAGGATTTCGTGTTCCATTCTCAAGCTTGCTGATATCTGCCTGATTAATACCAGTACGTTCAGCAAGTTCCTTCTGTGTCATATTCTGGGAAGTACGGGCATCCACGATAGCTCTTATAACATCCATCTCAGGCTGAATAGCTTCATATTCTTTTCTGAACTCATCATCTTTTAACTGCTTAGAAAGCATATCATCAAATGTTCTCATCCTTCATCACCCTTTCTATAAAATCTTTTCTTCTATCCTTTGCAATCTGAATCTCCTCTTTAGGAGTTTTTTGTGTTTTTTAACAAATCCGTTCGTCAGTATTATTTTTCCCTCATAATAGAAAAATTATAAGACTCTGGTAATATCACTTCCGGATTTGCAACGCAATTCAAATATTCCGTCATCCAGATGTTTGCTGTAAAGTTCTCTAAGCATATTTCCCTTTTCTTGAAGAATCCCCAATAATCCAAATATCTTAGCTCGCATTTTAGGATTAACAGAATCAAGAAATTCCTCTACTGGAACTTCTCCATTTTCTTTTTCATATGCTATCAGTTTAAATTCTGTCATATAATCTCCTTTGTAAATATTATATGGCATATATACCATAATGTCAATTATCCATTTAAAGTAACTATACCGAGCTATTTCTCAAAAAAACATGTAGTAAGTGTGTAGTAGAGCACTTTTCCAGCCAAGAAATGGCTTATTTCCTTCCCTTTGAACCGATTTCAATTTTTTTCACTTTTAATGTTTGAAGTAATATTTTTATATTTAAAAGGGCTCATCCGGATTACAACTGTAAACGAAAAGAACGCTATCACGAAATCGACAGGGAAAATACCGACAACCTCTGAAAAACTTGACAAAAAAACTTGCCCTCATAAAAAAAGATTGGTGTTATAGTGAGAAAGATTGCAAGAGAACAGGCAAAGCCGGAAACCATCCATCTACAATCCTATAAAGGATTATGAGAAGTTTGTGCTGACCGCAATCAATATCAGTACTACTGCCATGAACAAGGCAAGTGAATCAGAATTAAAAGAAGCCATTATGGCCTTTGTGTACGAGTACGGTATGCTGGGATTTATGACAGCACTTCCCACCACACAGGATTTTATTACATATGAAGCAATCTATCTGCCGAAAAATCATTTCATCAGAGAAAAAAATATTTCGACGGAAAGATATCTGTCCTGCTTCTTCCCTTTCGATAAGTATGTAAACACTGCGGCAAGGCATTTACCGCCACAAGATCAAACATGGAATTCTGCTCCCCACAATGTAAGAACCAGTACAATGTACATAAGAGCAGGGCGAAAAAAATAATATACCAACACAGGAGGTCTAATTGTATGGGAAATTCAAGCATAATTATGTACACAACCGAAGATGGCTTAACCAAGATAGAAACTACCTTTGATGAAGATACCGTATGTCTGTCACTAGAGCAAATGGCAGAGCTTTTTCAAAGAGATAAATCTACTATCTCAAGGCATATCAAAAACATATTTGAAGAAGGTGAATTACAAAGAAATTCAGTTGTTGCAAATTTTGCAACAACTGCCTCTGACGGAAAAACATATCAGGTAGATTACACGCAGTCTTTTCGTCCAGAAGCAGTTTTTGCTTTATATCTGCCTGCCTTAGCTTATCTTGACATCTTCCAGTTGATTGTCGCTCTTTTTATAATTCCAGCGAATTTGTATTTAATAAAAATTCATACACATTCATAATTAAAATACCCTGATCATTATAAAATGGTTTTGGTGTATCAGATGTAATTACAATCTTCTTGAACGAATCATTTATTTTCAAAAAAGGACGAATCTCTTGTTCCATTTTTGCTTCGCTCTCCAACATATACGCGGACTGGATATAATATTTTTTAGAACCCTTATTAATGAGGAACTTCAAGTTTTTGAACTTTAAGCGTTTCATTATTTAAGAGTTGTAATTGTTTTATTATATTTCTATTATTTCACTTATAAAATAAATCTGCCGCATCAAGAACATCTTTAATTGCTTTTCCTATTTCGTATTTGAGCACATTTTCTTAATATTAAAATCACACCCAGTATAATCATTACTAGTATTTCTATACATAAACACAATAAGCATACAACATAGTTTCCCATGTCTTCAAGTGCTTTTAATCCAACACTCTCATTATAGTTATAATAGAATAAAAATAAAAGAGTAATTACAATACATATGGCATCTAAAACTAATATTATTTTTTTCATATCACACGTCACCTCGTTTTATTTAAACATTGTCCTTTTGTGCATCAAGGCTGTAGCCTTCTACCTGCATGGAAGTTGATACTCTTGTGTATATGTAACATTTCTGCTGTTTTTTCATCAGATGTTATCTCCTTTTTACTTCCTTGGAAACCTCTTTAATGCTTTCAAGATATGCTTTTTCGACTGGTGTCAAAGTAATCTCCTGATATTTTCTATATTCCGCTTTCGCTTTCTCCAATGCCTGTTTATGACTTACAGAACCAGCTCCAGTTAAAAGTTTTCTATTTCCTGATGACAACACACTATCCAGCTGCTTTACATAATCATCCATATACATTGGCTTATGCTCAATTGCATTAATTTCAGCCAGATCAAAATAACCAGAAACAAGATTGTTTAATACTTTGAGTTCATTTTCTTCAAGATAATTCTTTGCAATTTCTATATCCTTTAATGCTGGTAATTCTCCGGCAAATGAAGTAAGTCCCATAAATGGCTTTTCTGCATCTGCCCGTTGATATATAACCTCTGCCGCAGTATGACCATGAGCTGCATAGTGAAGTTTATTCTGAACAATTTTAAAGAATCTAACAGACTCTTCGCTATGAGGATTGTAATCTACACTCGTAGCATACAAATCAAGAACCTGACGATACAATACCTTTTCTGAAGATCTTATATCCCTGATTCTGTCAAGTAACTCTTTCCAGTAATTTCCTCCACCATTTCCTTTCAGTCGCTCATCATCTATCGTAAAACCCTTAATCATATATTCTTTTAATCTCTGTGTCGCCCACTGTCTGAATCTTGTTGCAATCACTGATTTAATTCGGTATCCAAGAGAGATAATCATATCTAAATTGTAATAAGTAACATTATATGTTTTTCCATCATCTGCAGTTGTTCGGAATTTCCGAACAACTGCATCCTTATCCAGCTCCCCTTCTTCGAATATATGCTTTATATGTTCACTTATATTTGATTTACTGCATTGATATAATTCAGTAAGTTGCTGTTGTGTCAGCCACACTGTATCATCTTCTATTTTAACTTCTATATTTGTCTGCCCATCATCAGTCTGATATATAAGTATTTCCCCACATTCATCAGTTCCAATTTTGTCTGCCATAAGCACCTCTCAAATCCATTACTTCTTGGTTATAAAATGTGAACGCATGCGTTCACTATTGTCCCAACTAAATCCTATCATCATTCCAACCTCGGTTCAACCAAAACTTTTTCCATTATACAGTGCAAAATAAAAGAGACTTCAACTCACCATGAATGAAGCCTCCTGATATATATATATACATCCTACAGCATATTATCTGCAGGATGCCGGCTGTCTACGCAGCCTTTTCGTCCAGAAGCTGTTTTACTCCGCCTAAGTAATAACAGAACCGGTCAAATTGTTTCTGCCTGCTTACTTTCTCGTCATCAATTGAATCCTTGTTCATTGCCAAGCCTCCTTAAAATATTATCTTGTGAATATTTCTTTCAAATAGCGAATCAAAACTTGTTATTATCGCTTTATTTTAACAGTATTTATTTTACAGTTTAGTTCAAAACCGCCGTTATGGAGTTACCCATAGCGGCGGCATACATAATTATTTACTGTCTGGAAGCGTTATTTTCATATCCAGAACATTGATGATTGTTTCTCTTTTGCACTTTGGACAATAGAGAGGAAAGTTTTTCATCTCGGTATCTTCTCGTATTTGAAGGCGTGTTTTACTTTTACAGATAGGGCATAATAGCCATTCTATTCTCATTTTGATTTTTTATCAAAGGTGTTAGTAATTGCAACGACAGCACAAAACATAACTCCCGCAACAACCCAAATTACCCAACTCTGCCCCCAATTATTTGATGATAGACTATATCCCAGATATACAGCTGTTGCAATTGCCCAATATGCAGTATATACAGCATCTGTAATAGACGGTTTTTCCTTTTTTTCTTTAGAATATTCTCCCTCTTGCAGAAGCTTTTCATAGCTCGCCCATATAATACCCGTCTTAATGAAGCAAATCACACCTATACCTGCAATGAGAAATGAAAAGGAAAGCATAATCATTAGAAATAGGTCGTTATCAGCGTCAACGATTGCTCCAACAAAAAGCGGGATCAATGCAGTAATACACAAACAAGTTCCTGCAATATTATTCTTTGTGTGCAAATCTTTGTATTTTGCTTTGCGTTCTTTAACCATTCCACTCACACCATACTCGGTTTCAAACTTTTCTTTTTCCAAATATGCAAAGGAAGCGGTTTTGCTACCACTTGATATAAACATTACAGCGGCTATTGCTATAAAAATTATAAGAGCAATCATTCCAATTCCACCTGCAATATCTTCATTCAAGCCGCCTACCGTACTTTCACTAATTGCACCCAACATCAAAAGAGTTATCGGAGATAATATACACAAAAAAGCAGCATACGCTATTGTTTTAGCTGTCCTTGATTTTACAGAAAGAAAAGCATTTGCTTCTTCCATAGATACACGTTTTAATGACGGCATATCATTGGACAACTTGATATGCTCGGCTTCTTCAATTTCGTCTTTAAGTAAATAATCTGTACTTACTCCGAACAGTTCGGAAAGGCTTATCATTTTATCAAGGTCAGGCACAGATTGTGCTCCCTCCCATTTTGAAACAGATTGTCGTGTTACATTCATTTGTTCAGCTAACTCCTCTTGTGACCAGCCTGCTTTTTTTCGTAACAAAATAAGTTTATCGGCAAAAATCATAATTTTGTCCTCCTGTTAATGTGATTGTTATGCTTATATTTTAGTGATTTATTAAGTTGCTAACCACCAATCAGCACCATTCAATATGTCAACTGGCAGTTGCAACTACCAAAAATTCTTTTTCACTTCCCGTTGTTCTTCTTTCTCCTATCAATCGGCTTTTTTGCATCTTTTGGTATGAGCCATACTCTGCTTAAACGCACAACACCCTCAATCCTGTTTTCAGAACATAGTGTCTGTATTCTTCGTTCTGAAATATCCCATTTAGTTGCAGCTTCCTGTACGGTCATATATTCAAACATAACAATCCTCCACATTATTAGTAGATATTATTATACTCGGTCAAACGAACAATATTAAATTCCTTGGATATTTTCCTTGCAAGCGTTGTCTTTCCGCTCGCAACGGAACCAACGATATCTATTTTCAGAATAATCACCTTACTTTCTTAAATAATAGCTTCCGTAAATACCCCTGCCATATTTTTTAACGCATTGTTCTCGTACTCCCATTCAATTTACTGTAGATAAATAGGTAGAGTTTATTTTATCACAAAAGATATACAATTCCTATATTGTAATTCCCACTATTAAATATATTTGATTATATATTCTTCCTGATGCAAAAGAAAACTCATATCCGGTTGGAAATATGGTTGTTCGTCTTATATATTATTCTAAGCACTTATTTAAAAGGAGATTTCTACAAATGAATACTTTACTTAACATTACTGAAAAATATATTGAATACTGCAAAACACAAAAATGCCTTAACAGTAAAACGCTTAAGGCTTATTGCACCGATTTAAACCAGTTTATTGATTTTTTAAACAATCCGTATATACATGGTTATCATTACTACGCACTATATGTACCACGAATGCTATATTTAAATCTCGTTTATCATTAAATTTCCAACTATAATTTTGGTACCTACTAAAGTTAGTATAATTATAAAATCTTAATACCGTTCTTCATAAAATCGGTTAAAATTACTTTCATCCTTCAAAAAATCCTCTAATGATACTTCTTTATCCATGGTAAAATCAGAATATTTTTTTATCATTTTAATTCTATCTTTAGGCGAAATCACGTCAAAAACTGAAGATGTATATAATCTCAAAAATTCGCTCAACACTTTTAAGTGCACATTGGCATCATTTCTTTTTGCTGTGTCATAAAAATATACCAAAAATTCCAAAACTACATTTCTATATCCCTGATATGCAGATGGTTTTTTTTCTCCAAATCCATCTCTTTTATTTATATTCGGGAAATAAAATCTCCCTATTTCTATCTGAGCAGATAATTTAGATAATTCATCATTATAATCCTTTTTTTCATTCTTTACCTTAGATAATATTGATATCATTACATTAATAGTATCACTATACCAATCCAGAATCTCTTTTTTATACGCCTCTGCTAATTCAAACTTTTTAGTATTGCTAGCTACCGCATATATGCCACCAACAATTGAAATAATTGTCGTTACTGCGATAGAAACAATAGCAATATAATCACTAGTATTCATTATTTAATCTCCTGTTTATTTTCTCAACTTTTTAGGCTATTTTTATCATATACATTTTTCATATGTAACATATCGATACACTCGGCAAGGTTGTGTTGCTGGATTTCACCGTCTCGACCCGAAATCAGCGCTTTATTTCTTTGTATTTTCCTCTAATTCCAGCATGTATTTATCAAAATGGGACATAAATAATCTGTCCTGAACAAAACGGTACTTTTCAAATTCAGTTTCAGCTTTTACCTTGGCAATCTCCGCTGTAATTTTCCCTGCGTCCTGAACAACCACTCTGTCATCTGCCATCAGGAATAAAGCAAGACGCCTTGACCATTCCTCCAGTGTCATCGGAATATGGCGTTCTGTGCGGTCTTCTGCCAAATCCAGATACGCCAATACAATACGTTCTAACGAACGTATCTCTTCTTCGCTTAAATAATTTTTTGTGCAATACTGACGTCACTTCTCACGATTTTGCCGTCTGGTTCTGCCGCCAAGCGGTTAGCCCCATATGTGGCTTGTCTGCACTGCACGCTCATTATTCACTTTAAATCCGACTGCAATAATCATTTGAAGATTATAATGCTTGGTATCACGTGTAACCTGACGGGAACCTTCCGTTTGAACTATCCGGAAATTCCGGATAGTTGAATCTTCCTCAATCTCTGAATCTGAATAAATTTTTTTAATGTGTTCATTGATTGTACGAACATCCACACCATATAACGTGGCCATCATCTTCTGTGTCAGCCATATATTCTCATCCTCATAGCGCATTTCAAAACTGTCCTGCTGGTCGCCGACAGTAGCAACATAGGTCAGATATTCTGCTGCGCTGGAACGGATGGTGATTTCATCTTTTTTCTTTTTCAAACAAGATTCCCTCCTTATTTCAAAATTTATTTAGCGTAAATATGGCACTATAACATCATAGAATTTCTTACTCCAATGAGCATGGAATTTTACCATCTGAAGCCAGTCTGTTTCATTTTCAATGCTTATCAAACACAAAACAGCATTCATCTATGTGGGATAGAGCATACTGCGTAAGTTTGATTTGCCCGTCAGGACATACGATATATTTCTCATTATCAAGGCAAACATGACCTTCGATATAAACAAACCTTCCGGTATCAATGGCTTTTCTAAATTCTTTATTTAAGCAATATGCCTTAAATAAATCAGCTGATGATATCGTAAATGATTGATTATCCGATAAAGCTGAGGCATCAAATGAAAATGGGGTAACTACTGTCCATTAACATATGTAAATACACCATCAATCTTTGCATAACCCATTTCTCGTATACGCATCTTAACTGCCAGTTTTGACAATCCGTAGAAATCGGCAAGCTCTAAAATCATGTCCTCGATTCGATAACCATCCATGCCATCGAAATGAATTTGATACTTTTCTATGAGCTCTGTAACTTTTATTTTTGCTGTACTAGTCGGCATAAGGATATGTGGAGCAACGCCATTTGCCTGCCACTCCATCCAATCTATGGCTTTCCACTTTTCTGAATCTTTTGAGTTGCTACCTATAGAACACTGTATTATTTTTCCTAATTCGTCATTTGCTCCAAGCATCTTCATCAAAGCATGATATGGTTGATGTCTATGCCAATGAAAGCACTCATGCGCAATGGTAAAGTTTACAGTACCTAAAGTTCGTTCATAATAAACACGAGGGTCTATCAAAACTGTTCCACGCTTTGCGTTTCTGATAACAATATTCTTGTTTTTATCCTTTATATTTCCGTCTTCAAAAACAACCAAGCCAAAAACATCAAGTTCTGATGAAAGCAATGACTCTTCCATAATTGATAAGCCCATATTCTCGGCAATCCTTCTAATTGGAACAGATACTGGTTCCTGTAAAGCTAAAGGATAATATTTCTCCAAAAATTCTGTAGCTTCGTTTTCAAAAGCATCTCTGAAAATAATCGGTACCAACTCTCCAGAATACTTGTCACTATCTGAATCTTCCTGTTGCTCACATTCTTTGATGTGCATAATTTCAAAATCTGTTAATTCCACACCCAAAAGAACTTTACACTTTACGTCAATCCATTTCTCAGTAAATGATACTTTGCCTGTTGAAGATACCGAATGTTCGATATCACAACTAACGATTACAGAAAAGCTAATCGCACCATCGTCCACTTGTTCAATATGGACTACATTTTGGATTTCAATATCCGACAGTGTTGCCTTTTTCTCTTTTACTTCTGCCGACATATAATCAAGAACTACATCTTTTATCTCATCGTATCTCTTTTTATCGATTAGCTTTTGCAAAGGACTTTCATCCTGAGCCTCATAATAATCTAATTTTGAATCATTCAACTCTTTACGTACTGCTCTCCAGTTTTTCATATACATATCCATATATGCAATGAAAGTTGAATTATGGGTACGCTCTCTCAAATGAATCAATTCATGTAAAATAACGTATTCTAAACATTCAATAGGTTTCTGGGCCAACTGAAGATTAAACCATAGTTTCTTTTTTTCTGTGTTACAGGTTCCCCAACGTGTAACCATATACTTTGTTTGCCACGATTCACAGTGAAGCTCAGTAATTTTCTCCCATTTAGGAAGAAGTCTTTCTATCTCAACTTTTAGAAATTGACGATACTGTTCACGAACATAGTTTTCACGTTGCTTAACTGTACTATCTTCTCTCATCGATAGAATTACTTTATTACCCTGAATTTCAAAACTGTTCTTTTGAGAATCTGGTACAAAGGATAAGTAATACTGCTTGCCCCAGATGTACATAGTTTCACCGCTAACATACTGTCGCTTAGCACTTCTTGATTGCTGCTGGAACTTCTCAATCTGTTTTTTTATCCAGCTGAGATTGGTTCGGGCATACACCTCGATTGCCTTATCATCCATTGATGATGGCGCTGAAATAACAACATGTCCATCAGGCGGTTTTATCTGAAGGTGCATGTTCTTAATATTCTTTTTTTGAATATCAATCGGTATGCCCGAAATCACAATTCTCATCTATTAATATTCCTCCTGTTTCTCAATAATCTTATACAGTCGTTCAACTTCTGCATCATCATTGAGAATTGCAAACAACGCTCTCTTGATTCTTCTTTCCTTAATTGAATCTCCACGGAAACCACTCATCTTACTATCCATAACAGCTTGGTGAAGTTTATTGGCTAATGCTTCGTCTCCACCAACATTATCATATAGTGCTTGCATAGCCTTGCTGTGTCTCACACTTTCAGGATAGTCTTCATTTTGTTCTGGATGTTCAACATTCTTTGCAAGTTTAATATACTCATCAAGAAGTTCCTTATAGGACAAAACCCCCTGCTGTCTATCTTGAATCAGTTTATCCAAAATTGCTGACATCTTTTCATAGTATTTTGGATTTACAGTTACCTTTTCTACCATCTTACGACGGATATTGTTTTCAATTGCTTCTGCAGCGCCTTCTTTCTGACCAGAAGGTATATCTTCTCCTGTCATTGTTTCACCTTGGTCAGTTACAAAATCGAGAAGTGTAAGGTCATCAAACTCACCAATTTTAATACTGTCAGAAGCCATGATATAGTTATCAATAAGCTTACGCATATCTGGTTCATAGGCTTTAAAGTCTAAGAAGTCACCACTCTTGTTTCCAATAGTCTGTTTAAGTTCGATATAGAAATGAACCTTATTCTCATAATCATTCATTTCTGCTACAGTATATTCGTCAACCATATACTGCTTAGCTTCTGCAAAAGCACGAACCAAACTGCTGACAAGCTTATATAATTTTTCTCTAAGGCGAGCATAGATTTCATCCATGTCTTCGCTCATACCGGAAACTCCACAGAAGTAATGCAAATACTGTAAATCTTCTTTTGGCGCTTCAACACCTTCGCAAAGTTCTTCCAGTTCTTCGTAAATTTCTCTGAAGTGTTTAATAGCCTCACCAGCTCTATCTTTAATAAGTCCATCTACATCTTCAGGGTCATAGTTCTCAAATGCTCCAGAGGTGTACTTATCCATAGCATTTTTCAAATCACCGAAAAGCTGCTTGTAATCCACAATATAACCAAATTCCTTTGTATCACCATCTAATCTATTTACACGACAAATAGCTTGGAATAAACCATGGTCTTGCATACTCTTATCAATGTAAAGATATGTACAAGGAGGTGCATCAAATCCTGTGAGAAGCTTATCAACTACAATAAGCAACTTCATATTTGCAGGCTCATTGACAAACTTTTCCTTTACCTCTTTCTCAAAAGCTTCCACTTTCTTCTGAATTGAAACTTTCTCCGGAAGGTTGTCAGGGTCAAAACCTAACATGCGAAGATAAATCTCGTATTTTTCAAAAGTCTCTGTTTCGTCATCAGCACTTACAGTGTCTGTTCTGAGATCTCCTGCTTGTGGTGTGTAGGATGAAATGATTGCACATTTCTTAAAACCACGCTGTTGGAAGATTTCATAATACTTACATGCAGTATAAATAGAATCAGCTACAAGAATAGCATTTCCATTACCATCCATAAGACGAGGCTTCAAGTCGAAATCCTGAATGATGTCCCAAGCAACACGCTCAAGTCTTGAACGTGAGCTATAAATCTTCTGCATACTTGCCCATTTCTCTTTCAGTTTTGCCTTTGCTCTGCTTGAAAGAGTACGAGTCTTTACATCAAACCACTGGTCAATCCTGTCATGGGCTGTAATATTTTGTGGGATATCTCTATATTCGTATCTCAAATCAAGTACAACACCATCTCTAACCGCTTCATTGTACTTATAGCTATGGATGTATGTTCCAAAAACTTCGATACTTGTCTTCTTATCTTTCTTTAATAATGGTGTACCAGTGAAACCAATAAAGATAGCTTCCGGCATAATCGCCTGCATTGCTGCATGTAATTTACCAGACTGTGTTCTGTGACACTCATCTACAAATACAAAGATTTTACCCTTCGCCTTAAAATCAGCAGGAAGTGCCTTTTTTAACTCATCAATATACTTGTCATAATCGAATTCCGTAGCTTCACCGCCACGACGCCCAAACTTATGCACCAATGAACACAACAGTGAATCATCATAAGAATTCAATTTCTGAATCAAATCATCACAACTCTTGGTTCTGGTGATTTTTTCATCGACGCCGATATAAGTCTTCTCAATCTGCTCATCCAGCTCATCTCTGTCTGTCACAATAAGCACACGAGGATTTTCTTCTTGGCAATTCGCGAGAATCCATTTTGAAAGCCAGACCATTGTAAGTGTTTTTCCGCTACCCTGAGTATGCCAAATAATACCGCCACGCTGTTTTGCCAATCTGTTCTGTGTACGCTTTATACCATAGAATTGGTTGTATCGGCACACCTTCTTGATTCCCTTGTCATACACCACAAAGTTTTCGACAAGGTCAATAAAACGCTTTTTATCAAACATCTGGTAAATCTGCTGCAAAAGCAAATTATCCAGTTTTTCGCAATAAGCCATAATACGTGTATCCTCTTGGTCGCACTCATCCTCATTTTCATGGAATCCATCTGGTTTCCATTCCATATAATATTTCTCTTTGGTCTGAATAGTTCCATAGCGCAAACCTTCTATTTCATTACCGGCCATACAAAACTGCATCGTCGTAAAGAATGGAGCGATAAATCCATCTTTCTGATTTGTCAAATTCTGACGAATACCATTAGAAACCGACACACTACTTTTCTTCAATTCAATGACCGCCATCGCAATACCATTCACATAAATTACAAGGTCTGGTCTTTTTTCCTGCCTACCAACTACTGTAACTTCCTCGGCAATCGCAAAGTCGTTATTTGTGGGTGTTTCCACATCCATAAAATAAACCGTCTTTGGTGCTCCGTCGGCAGTTTCCCTTACCTTGGCACCATACTTCAAAAGATAATAGACTTTATGATTTGCATCATACAAACCATGTGTCATATCATCTGCTGCTTTTACCAGTTCAGAAACAGCTCCGTCAATCAATTTCTGACCGTAACCGCTAAGGCGCAAGTACGCACGAAGACGGTCTTCACGGATGTTCTTGTTTGCGGCATCTTTTAAATTGCCTAAGTATTCATAATCAAGGATATCTCTATCCTTAAAGAAACTTACCACACGTTCTTGGGTAGCTCTTTCGTTTTCGCCAATACTCATGCGCAATTCCTCCTTATACTAATCTAATCTTTCCTGTAAGCAAGTCATTCATCATGCCTTTTTTAATATTCGAATATTTATCACACTTACGCTGATGAAGAGTGATGAGATTATCTATGTTTGAAAAAAACGAACCTATTTCCTTTTGTTCTTTAACATTTCTAGTAAGCATATATTCAACATCTACAAGCTGAGAAACCTTAATACTTGGCTGTACGGCACCCATTACAATTCTATTTGCTTTATATTGATTTTCCTCATTTGAAAACAATGCATAAAGGTATTCTGGAATAAAATTTTCCTTTGCTCTAAACGCTACTATATTTTGTGCAATAGCCGCTTCTTCCCTTGAATCCATAAGACTTACAAGTCCTATGCTTCCAACGGTGGTGAATAAAATATCTCCTTTTTTAATGTACGCTCTTAAGTTATTTTCAAAGGAATCATCACTAAGATATTTATCAACTTTTGAGTAGTTAGGATGTACTCCCCCAAGTGCTGCTACCTCTATAAGTGGATGAGTGCCATTCTCATCTAATGGAGGAGTTTTTCCTCTATTATCTACTGCTTTATCAACAAATTCTGATAGCTTACGCTGTTCCCAAGCAGCTGTAAATCCTGGCAAACGCATTTCTGGAACTGGGTCATCCTTTTGCGGAAACATTTTTGATAAACATCCATTTTTAACAAACTTTATCTTATTTACAACTTTTGTTTCTGCTGTCATTAATAACTGTACTTCATTTAATGTTTGTACTATTTTCTCCTGTTCATCAAATGGAGGTACCAATATCAATGTTTCTGAAATAGCTCCTTTTGATATTGATGACACTTTTATACCTGTTATATATGGCAATATTTGATTGTGAAATAAATCGGAATTCATGTAATATCCTAACCACCCCGGAGCAAAATCACCTTTTTTCACTCTACACGGAATGGTATGAAGTCCTGCAACAAGCTTACTATCCCCTAGATTCTGTACCTCTGTAACTTTTCCAACAGTTTCGTCCTCTGCCGTATCTGCAACAACAATGTCACCGTCCTGAAGTAATTGAGTCGATGAGGATAACATAGATAAATCATTTACATATGGAATTTCTTCTTTGTTACAATCCAATACTTCTGGAAACTTTGTCAAAATGTCGCCATAGTGAATATTTCGTATAGCTCCACTGCGATTATTTAAATTTTCACGTGACAGAGTATTATTAGATAACACTCTAAATGTTTCGTCGAAGGTTTGAAATTTCCAGTCTACTGGAATATCTCCAATCTCTGTATGTTTTATTTCTCTTTCCATTCAAATCCCATCCTCTCCAAATGACTCTTGACTTTTGCCTCATAGTCAGCAGTCTGCTTCATAAGATTAGGAAGCGTATCTTCATAACGTTTAGACAGTTCAATAATGCGATCTGCAAGCTGATGAGAAATTGCTGCATACAAATCATTAATGCCTGTGCCGATAGTGTAATACCATTTTTTATTTACCAGTAAATCCATGATTTCATCATCTGTTAAAGTTGCATATCTCTCATGAGCCTTCTCATCAAGTTCTTTATCCATCTCCTTGATAAGCTTTGTTGATTCTTCGGACTTCTTAGCTAATTCAAACGCATCTTTCAACTCTGCATAATCATCTGCATATGCTTCTGGAGCTGGTGCTTCTGCGCGCGCCATTGCCAATGCATATGCAACGGATGTCTTTGTCACGGTACCTTTTTCTGTATAAGCCACTTCGAGAATAATATTGTTACTAATATAATCCACATACTCCTTTTTCTTCATAGGAAGCATGCCCTGTAATTTGACTAGCCCATCAATCAGTGGAGTATGAACATGGCTCATGATTTCATCCATCTTTTCTTGGATATCCTTGCTCTTAACTTTTCCACCTTCAGCTACATCAGACAAAACGGAATCCTCTGCAGATTCTTCAACTAAAAACATAAGGCGAGAATTTGTTTCTACAACAAAACCAACAAGGTCATCCATCGCTTTTTTCTCTTCCGGGAAAAGTTCGGAAATAATAAGCGCTTTGGGAATAAGTTTTCCTTCCCATCCTGCAACTTTCAATTCTGGATTCCCATCATCATCTTTTTTCTTTGTTTCTTTCATAATGTTTTCTGTTTCTCTTGCAACGCCATAACCAGCTTCGTCGGAGATAATCATAGAAACATCATCACTAAGCACTTCATTCCAGTAAGCAAGAAGTACCTGATATACATCATATTTATTAAAAAGTGAAAGGCTCTCAAACTCTTTCAATATAGCTTGAGCCAATTCAATAATCAGTTCTTTTGCAGATACGCCAGCCTTCAAATTCTTAAGTTTAGAATCTGTGTAAGACTTCCAACTTGCGAATGCTTCATCACTCATTTCTCCATAAACAGCAAATTCTGTGTTAGAGTATGTTGTCTGACGAATCACATCTTCTTCTACATTCAGCTTATAGTATCCTTCACTAAACACACCAAAAAGTTCATTCTTCAGAGTCGGGAATGCAGTCCAGAAACGTTCTAGTGCATCAATATCCGCTGCTGGTATACCACCGTGAATATGCGCATAGATATCCTGAATATCTTCCGGGTCAGAAGAATCAATGTAACGAGAAATATTTAAGTTGTACCCATTCTTTTCCTTAATCTCTTTATTAGGTACAAAGCGAGCATATTTAGGATCTGTTGTAATCTGCTCATTAAAAGTAGTTACAATGCGATAAATATCCTGTTCGCGGAGTCTGTTCTTGCTTCCGTCTTTCACATAACCTTTCCCTGCATCAATCATAAAGATACCGGCTCGATTTTCTGCACCTTCCTTATCAATTACAATGATACAAGCAGGTATACCTGTCCCATAGAAAAGGTTCGGAGGAAGACTGATAATTCCTTTAATCCAGCCTTTATCCACAATTGTCTGTCTGATAGTAGCTTCAGCATTTCCTCTAAATAACACTCCATGAGGAAGGATAACAGCTGCTTTACCAGTAGACTTCAAAGTTTTTAAGATATGCATTAACCACGCATAATCACCGTTCTTTTCAGGTGGTCTATCTCCATATCCAGAGAATCTACCAAACTCCTTTAATCCATCTGACCAATTCTTAAGAGAAAATGGAGGATTTGCTACGATGTAATCAAATCTCTCTAACTCAGACGCATCATCGGCTTTCTTAAACTGTGGGTCTGAAAAAGTGTTACCGGCCATAATCTTTATGGTTGCTTTATTGTGAAGAACAGCATTCATTTTTGCCAAACCAGCTGTAGAACCATCTTTTTCCTGACCATAACCTGAAATCTCAAAAGGAGCCTCTGCTAATGCTCTGATTAATAAAGAACCACTTCCACAAGCTGGGTCACATACTGTCGCATCATGGTCAGTACACTTATCAATACCGATAACTTTTGCAAGAATTCGAGATACTTCCGCCGGAGTGTAGAACTGTCCCTTACTCTTTCCACTTTCAGATGCAAAGTTCCGCATCAAATATTCGTAAGCATCACCAATGATATCATCGCCTTCTGCTTTGTTTTTCGAAAAATCAAGTTCAGGACGCTGAAAAATCGCAATAAGCTTAGTAAGTTTATCAACCATTTCTTTGTCCTTACCAATTTTTGCCTCATCATTAAAATGAGCAATATCAATAACACCCTTCAAGCTTTCGTTTACTTCAGCAAGACGAGCGATTATTTTATCTATCCCTTCACCTATGTTCTTCTTATTTTTAAGTGCAATGAAGTCATCAAAAGAACATCCAGTTCTTTTCTCAGGGTCAGGATTCGGGTCATTCGCTTTATCAAAAACGGTCAAATCTCCGTATTTCTGCCCTTTATATTTATCAGTTACATACTTCATAAACAAAAGTGTAAGTATGTAATCTTTATATTGTGATGCATCCATACCTCCACGCAATGCATCGCAGCTCGCCCAAAGGGAGCTATATAATTCCGTTTTCTTTACTGCCATAACCTGAATCTCCTTGTCGTTTATTTGCTGTATCGATTACTCAATAGCGCTTTTTCCACTCTTAACCCACGCATCAAGTTCAGAGCATTTAGACTTCCACTGTTTTCCAATCTTGTGTGCTGGTATCCCCTTTATCATTACATATCCATCCTCGGAATGTCACTGGCTTGACACCTAGGTATTCAGCAGCTTCTTCAATGTTTATCCATTTATCATTCAACTTATCTTCCATCCCCCTGCCAAGTCTGCGTCTTAACATCGAGCAACTTAAACTGCGTTCAGCTCTAACAACAATCCCAGTGCCACGACCTATGACATCTAATCCACAGCCTAAACCCTACCGCTATTCTCTGGCTACTCAATTTTTCTCCAATCAGCCCCTAAAGTAGATATGTTTCCATATAAGAAAACCTGGCTTTCCGCAAGACTTCTCTGATGATGCTAACCTCGCAAAAAGCCCGGAAATACGCCACTTTCTGGCACTTATTTATCTTTCCTTGACATCAATACTACCGTCTCCACATGCCCCGTCCCTGGGAACATATCTACGCAGCACACTTTCTTAACCTTGTAGCCTTTTGCCTCGAAAATCTCAATGTCCCTGGCAAGGCTTGTAGGCTTGCAGGAAACGTATACTATCTTGTTGACGCCAAAATCAATGATTTTGTCTATTGCCTTAGGGTGGATGCCGTCCCTTGGAGGGTCAAGAACAATCATGTCGGGCTTGTCCTTGATATCGTCTATTACTTTAAGAACATCGCCGGCAATAAATTCGCAGTTGTCAAGACCGTTAAGGCGGGCGTTTTCCCTGGCGGCAACAACAGCCTCCTCAATGATTTCAACTCCCACAACCTTTTTTGCGACTGGTGCAAGAATCTGGGCGATGGTGCCGGTACCGCTGTAAAGGTCGAATACAACCTGGTTGTCTATTTCTCCTACAAATTCCCTGGTTTTGGTGTAAAGCACCTCTGCTCCAAGAGAGTTTGTCTGGAAAAAAGAAAACGGTGTTATTTTGAACTTAAGACCGAGAAGTTCCTCGTATATGTAATCCTTGCCGTAAAGGACTTCCGTTCCCTCATTAATTACCGCGTCTGCAAGGGAATCGTTTACGGTATGTAAAATTCCGTTAAGAGTACCCTTGTAATCTGCTTTTTTCAAAAGTTCAACATACTCGGAAAGGTCAAAATCAATCTGTGTGGATGTGATGATATCAATGATTATCTCACCTGTTTTGTATGCCTTGCGGACAAGAAGATTGCGAAGGTAGCCCTCGTGTGTCATTTTGTGATAAAAAGGAAGTTTCTTTTCATTAAAATAATCCACGGTAATCTTGAGAATTTTACTGTAATCCTCGTCTATATTTCTACAGCCGGTAACCGTTAAAATATCATAAAAACTGTTCTTTTTATGAAGTCCCAAAGAAAGTGGGCCATCCTTAAACTCATCACCAAAAGTAAATTCCATTTTATTTCTGTAGGCTGTTGTTACAGGACTGCCTGTAATACCTAAAAACTCATAATCGGAACAGACATTGTCAATGAGTTTTTTAACCTGGCCTTCTTTGATTGCAAGCTGGTTTTCATAAGATACCGACTGATATGCACAACCGCCGCAGACACCGAAATGAGGGCAGATGTCCGTAACGGACTCAAGGGGTGATTTTTCAAGCACCTCCAACAATCTGCCTTCGTATTTGCCGCTTCTTTTTTTATTAATCATAAAACGGATATTCTGTCCGGGAATTACATTCTTGACAGTAACCGTACCATTTTCACATTCAACTTTTCCTTTATTAGGGAAATTAACTTCAGTAACTTTTCCCTCGTATATTTCACCTTTTTTCATTCATATCTCCTTTTTTGTCTTTTTTCTGTTTGAAAACAGGGCAAAAAATATAATGGCAGTTCCTCCAACAATGAGAATTAAATCCATTATCAATTCAAATGCTTTTATTTCTTTGACTATAATAATTGTCGTGTCAATAAAAAGAATTACTATTATCGTCATAACGCCGACAAACGAAATTATTTTGGACACTCTGAGTTTTGGCTTGATTATCATCATAATGATGCCAACGATAAGTGGAGATAATGCAACTAATCTCTGCCAGTTTCTCCATGTATCATTGCCTCCAAGGAATCCTGAGATAATCTTCGTCTTTGATACAATAAGAAAAATACCGGCAACAAGCATAACCAGACCGCTTATAACTTCTATCAGTTCATTTCTAGCTTTGTGATTCATTCGTCCTCCAATTGTTTATATAGTTAATGGGATAAATTCTATTATATAACGTGCAAAAAAAGAGGTGGCCGGATGTTCCACCTCTTTTCACTTTAGCAAAGATTATTCTTCTTCGTCTTCGTCTTCGTAATCATCTTCAAAATCATCTTCATAATCTTCAAGATAATCAGGTTTAAAATATTTGCAAAGCGCAATTACGACACCTGCAACTGCTGCAATTACTCCAATGATTGCGAAAACTTTTAATAATTTATTCTTAGATTTCTGTTCTTCCATAATCTAAACCTCCTATTAAATAGTATAGATAATATTATAGATATATTTTACCACTATTTTATACATATTTCTATAGTTAATTCCTTAAATTTTAACTAATTTTGCAAAACCGGCAAACATTTTCTTTCGTCCTGCAGTATCAAAATCAACTGTTACCTCGTAGTCCCTGCCACCGTTAATCATATCCGCAACCGTTCCTTCACCGAATTTTATGTGGCGTACCCTGTCTCCTACGACATAATCAGGGGCAGAATCAGTCTTTTTATCAAAAACGGTATTGGAAATTGCCTCTCTTTGGTAGGAGTTAAATGCAACCTGTCCACGTTTTCTTACAGGCAGCTCCATGTGGTCTTTTCCCGTAATAGAGGAATATTCTGAATTTTTTTTCAACATCTGTGCACTTTCAGCAAGAAGTTCTTTAGGGATTTCTCTTACAAATCTTGATGTTCTGTTCATCTGGGTCTCACCGCGCACAGTCCTCATCCTTGCAGCACTCATAATAAGTGTTTCTTTTGCTCTCGTAATTCCCACATAGCAGAGTCTTCTTTCTTCCTCAATGTCGGACTCGTCACCTGTGGAAATGCTCATATAGCTTGGGAAAAGTCCATCTTCCATTCCTGCCAGATATACTATAGGAAATTCAAGACCTTTTGCACTATGTATTGTCATAAGTGAAACCATATCATTATTTTCATCAAGGTTATCAATATCCGCAACGAGGGCAACTTCTTCAAGGAAACCTGAAAGTGACGGTTCATCCACCGTTTCTTCATACTGGACGGCTTTTGAAATCAGTTCGTCTATATTCTGGCGTCTTTCCGTTGCCTGTTCATCAGATTCGCTTTCGGCATCAATGTAGTCACTGTAACCCACGGTTTCGATTATCTCTTCAATTAATTTTCCCACACCAATATACTGGGATTTGGATTTTAAAATTTCTATCTGGGTTACGAAGCCTTCCACCTTCGATACGGCTCTTTGCAGGCCCGGTACTTCTTTTGCCTGTCTTAGAGCAACATAAAAAGTGATATCGTTTTCGTATGCGTAATCATCTACTTTTGCGACAGAAGTTGCCCCGATTCCACGTTTCGGTACATTAAGAATCCTTTTAACGGCAAGGTCATCCCTTGCATTGTCAATTGTCTTTAAATAAGCAAGAATATCTTTTATCTCTCTTCTTGCGTAGAAATTTATGCCGCCGTATATCCTGTATGGAATGTTTTTTTCTATGAGTTTTTCTTCCAGGGAACGTGATTGTGCATTGGTTCTGTAAAGTATGGCAAAATCACTGTAATCTTTTCTATCATGGAGATGTCTATGAGCAATATCCTCTGCTATGCCTCTCGCCTCTTCATATCCATTTTCATAAACGTTAAAAATGACTTTTGTTCCGTCTTTAACTGATGTCCAAAGTCTCTTGTCTTTACGTCCCGTATTGTTTTTGATTACTTCGTTGGCTACATCGAGGATTTTCTGGGTTGATCGGTAATTCTGCTCCAGTTTGATGATTTTAGCGTCGTTAAAATATTTTTCAAAATCAAGGATATTATTTATATCCGCTCCTCTGAATTTGTAAATTGACTGGTCATCATCACCTACCACGCAAAGATTACCGTGACCTCCTGCCAGAAGTCTTATAAGGTTAAACTGTGCCCTGTTGGTATCCTGATACTCATCAACCATTATATATCTGAAGCGTTCCTGATAATATCTTAATACTTCTTTATCTTCGTTAAAAAGTTTTACCGTAAGGCCTATAATATCATCAAAATCCACCGCATTATTTTTCTTAAGCTGTTCCTGATATTCCCTGTAGATTTCTGCCGTTTTCATGGTATTGTAATTGCCGCCCGAGCTTTGATACATGTCATCCGGAGAAATAAGATTGTCCTTTGCATTGGAAATAACAGATAAAATAGTTCTGTCCTTGTACTGTTTAGGATCAAGGTTTTTTCTTTTTAAAATATCTTTTATGACGCTTTTCTGGTCATCCGTATCGTAAATGGTAAAATTATTGTCATATCCTATTCTGCATATATATCTTCGCAGAATCCTTACACAGGCAGCATGAAAAGTCATAATCCATGCTGAATCGGCGCCCATTCCCACCAGTCTGTCAACTCTTTCTTTCATCTCTTTTGCCGCTTTATTGGTAAAAGTTATCGCAAGGATATTGTAGGAGTTCACACCTAAATCATCTATAAGATGGGCAATCCTGTGGGTAAGCACACCCGTTTTTCCTGAGCCGGCACCCGCAAGAATCAGAACGGCACCTTCTGTTGTAAAAACGCCTTCTTTCTGTTGTTCGTTAAGCTTGTCATATATGCTCATATTTTACGTTCTCCTCGTAATCATCTTGCAGCGGCGAGTCGCTCCTCATCTCGCCCGGTGGCTCGATGATTAGCGGTCATCAAATATAAAATGATACAAAGTCCTTAATTCAAGCATTGGGCTTTGTATCATTTTACATTTTACTCGTCGCCATAACAAAATGGGAGCCCGCCGGGCTCCCGATTCAAAGGCTGCTGCCTCTTAATTGATGTCTTATGTAATACAACTACATTCCCATTTTAGCTTTAATAGCTGCTAATTCATCATCAACCGCAGGTGAAGAAACTGTGTATTTATCCTTAAGGTTCTCAACTGTATTGTCTCTGCCTGACTGATTAAGCTCTGCCATTGCATTAGCTTCATCTAACATCTTATCTGCCTTAGCTTCAATCTTATCAAAAGCTGAAAGATTCTTGTCTGCTCCGGCAACACTTGCTCCAATCTTATTGACTGTCTGCTGTGCCTTGGCAACTTTAATCTTAGCCTTGATTGTATCTCTTCTGGCATTAAGAGTGCTGATATCATTAACAAGCTTATCATGCATCTGACGCATCTTGTCAGCATTGTCTGCCGCAAGATTGTATGTCTGCTGTAATGCCTGCTGCTTAGTTACAAGAGTCTGCTTCTGTTCAAGGAACTTCCTTGCATCCTCATCATTACCGGCAACTACTGCCTTCTCAGCATACTTCTGAAGTTCATCAATCTGTGCATTGCATGCATCCAGTTCTCTCTTGGCTCTCTGTTCATCAGCCATAACTGATGCTGTCTCCTGCTTAACCTTACCAAGGTCACTTTCGAGATTTCTGAGATACTGGTCTACCATCTTCTCAGGATCTTCCATCTTGTCAAGCAATGCATTAATGTTAGCTGACATAATATCTTTGAATCTTGAAATAATTCCCATCTAACTGTACCTCCACACATTAATTAGTTATTTCCGTTAAATTATAACCTATATAAAATAAAATGTCACTAAAAATTTATTAATGACCTGATTATGACCTGATTATTCGTCTTTTTTTTCTTCGTCAAGGCGTTTAAAAACCATATCATATCCGTCACAGCCATAATTAAGGGAACGATTTACCCTGCTTATAGTTGCAGTGGATGCCCCGGTAGCTTCCGCAATATCAATATATGTCCTGTTTTCCCTAAGCATCTTAGCTACTTCATATCGTTGCGAAATTGTCTCTATTTCCTTAACGGTACATATATCCTCAAAAAAAGCATAACATTCCGATTTATCTTTCAGGCAAAGTATAGCTTCATACAAATGATCTACCTGACTGGTTCTTACATTTTTGCTCATAATGTCCACCTGTTTCTAACTTTTTTACTACATCAGTTTAACACTTTAAAGCATTTTAGTCCAGTATAAATTTATGGATTACCTCTACGATACCATCCTCGTCATTTGTAGGAGCAACGTAATCTGCAGCTTCTTTTACCACATCTTTGGCATTGCCCATTGCAACACCAAGCCCTGCATATTCTACCATTGTTTTATCGTTATAGCCATCTCCGAATGCCATAAGTTCATCCCTGTCTACCCCGAGAATGGCTAACAGTGCTTCAAGAGCCTTTCCTTTATTAACATCCTTTGGCAGGATTTCAAGGAAAAAAGGTTCCGATCTGTATACGTCAAGATTATTGTGAAGTTTATCATATACATCTTTTTCAACCTCGGCAAGATAATCTCCGTCTCCTGTCATCAGGAACTTATTAACTTCAAAATCCAGATACTCATACAGATTGTCCACTTTCTTCTTAGGTAATCCGTTAAGTCTTGCTTCAATATCAAGATATTCGTCATCTATATCTTCAGAGATAACGGTCTCACCCTGATATGTCAGAAGATTAACGCCGTGTTTCTTAGAAAGTTCATATATTTCCTTGTAATATTTTTTTGGTACCTTTACATCATAAAGTACCTTTTCATCGGCACAGGACATTATATACCCTCCGTTTAACGAAAGAATATAACCGCCGTTTTCCTTAAGGTGAAGTTCCTCTGCATATCCTCTTAATCCCTTGACAGGACGGCCTGATGCGATAAGAACCTTGCAGCCTTTGTCCATTGCAGCAAAAATAGCTCTCTTGGTCTCTTCCGTAATTATTTTCTGAGAGTTGGTTAATGTACCGTCAATATCAAATGCCAGAATTTTGTATGCCATTATTTTTTCCTCTTTACAATTTCATTTATTTCAAATCCACATTTTATCAAATGAAATAAAATAATTCAAGTAAATGAGTGTTTACAAAATAAGCAAAAGGTTTATACTGTTATAAGATAAATATTAAGGAGGCAGAGCTATGCCCGGATTTGTAACACATCATATTTTTGGAATTAACGCATTTCATGGTTTACCTAAAGGAAATGCCAAGGATATTATAAGAAAACACAATAAAGCTTATTCACTTGGGCTTCAGGGACCCGACCTGTTTTTTTACTTTCTTCCCACTTCATCAGGTCTTTTTCCTAATATTGCCAACAAAATGCATAAGGAAAATACAGGCGAATTTTTTAACCAGCTTATAATTGCCTGCTCAACAATAAAAGAACTTGAAGACTATGAGACCTGCAACGCATATATCCAAGGCTTTATAGGCCACTATCTGCTGGATTCGGCTATTCATCCTTATGTATACTGCAGGGTAACCACAAAGCCTGACAAAGAAGTTCTCGGTGTGCACTTCGGTCTTGAAACGGATATTGACCGGGAAGTCCTCATGCATTACAAAGGCATGAGCTTAACTGAACTGAATCACAAAAAAGCAATAGATATCACACCAAAAGAACAGGATGCCATTGCAAGGCTTCTTCACAAGGCAATTTTAGCTACATACGATGTTGATATTTCCATAAGAATGATTAAAGCGGCCGTTATATCATTTAAGATTGAAAGCAGCATAATTATGGATAAAAAAGCCAATAAGCACAAGGTAATCAGTAAAATCGAGGATATGACATTCCATCATCCATTTTTATCCCCTCTTCTGATTAACGATGTAACCCATTCTAAGGATTCCTGCAATGAAGCTCACGAAGAGTGGTATAACCCATGGGATGACACAATTACCTCCACCCAGTCCGTTTTTGATATTATGGATGGTAAAATCCCTAAATATGTGAATGCCTTAGAACTTATGGACTGTGCATTACTGAATTCCTACAACAGAATACCGGACAATTCTCCTGCGGTTCTTAAGGAACTTGGCAACCTTTCATATACAAGCGGTCTTGACTGCACTATCCCTTTAAAAAGATAAAAAAATCACCGTGATAAGCCTCACAAAGACTAATCACGGTGTTATTTTTTACATATATTTTTTCATTGTATCATTGATAAGTGCGCCGTCTTCAAAATAATTAATTCTCATAGACGTTTTAACTTCTTTAAGGGTCTCTGCAGCTGCTTTCTGTGCTTCCTCACTGCCTCTCTTTAAGATATCATACACCTCAGGAATATTCTTTTCCCAGTATTTTCTTCTCTCCCTTATCGGAGCCAGTTCTTCCTGCATTACATTATTAAGGAACTTCTTTACTTTGACATCTCCAAGTCCGCCTCTGCGGTAATGTGCCTTTAACTCATCAAGGTTGGCATAATCAGGTAAAAATTCCGCAAAATGCTCATCCTTACAGAAAGCATCAAGATAAGTAAATACCGTATTGCCCTCAACCTGTCCCGGATCTTCAACTTTAAGATGGTTAGGATCGGTATACATGGACATAACCTTCTTGCGTACATCTTCTTCTGTGTCTGCAAGATAAATACAGTTGCCCAGGGATTTACTCATCTTAGCCTTGCCGTCCGTACCCGGAAGTCTTAAACAAGCCTTGTTGTCAGGTAAAAGAATCTGTGGTTCGACAAGTGTCTCACCGTAAATTGTATTAAATTTATTAACGATTTCCCTTGCCTGCTCAAGCATAGGCATCTGGTCTTCTCCTACAGGAACCGTTGTTGCTTTAAATGCTGTAATATCAGAAGCCTGACTGATAGGATAGCATAAAAATCCGGCAGGAATTGTCCCGCCAAAGCCTCTCATCTCTATCTCGCTCTTGATTGTAGGATTACGGTGAAGTCTTGCTTCCGTAACCAGATTCATATAATAAAAAGTTAATTCCGTAAGTTCCGGAACCATTGACTGTATAAATATAACTGATTTTTCAGGGTCAATACCACATGATAAATAATCAAGCGCTACTTCCACAATGTTCTCCCTGATTTTGTCCGGATTATCGTAATTATCTGTCAATGCCTGGGCATCTGCAATCATTATATAAATTTTATCATATTCTCCGGAGTTCTGTAATTCAACTCTTCTCTTAAGTGAACCAACGTAATGACCGATATGAAGTCTTCCGGTTGGTCTGTCACCTGTTAAAATAATCTTACTCATTGCCTGTTACCTCTAAAATATTTATAGTATTAATTTTATAGTATGTTAAAAAAAAGTCAAGCAAAAGAGCACTATGGTCTTGGCATTTCCTTATCCTTGATTGCATGGACAAGAAAATATATCCAGATTACAGCAAATACAACATCCCATATATTTCTTATAATGTTAAAAACAATAATTCTAGGCAAAATATTAAGGAGAATACATATTGCAAGATTAATAACAAAAACTATTCCCTGATATAAAACAACCTGTCCTTTGTATATATTCTGTTTTACAAATGCAATTATCGAAGGTATAAATCCAATTATTATACTAAGTATTACTCCAAACGCATTCCATCCTATTAAACGTGACATCTCTATCCTCCGTATATAACAAGGGCCACGTTGAAGTGGCCACATGCATATTATTCTGTTGTTGTAGATTTTGACTTGTAGTAGTCATCAAAAAGCTTATTAACCGCATCCAGTGTTTCACTGCAGATTGACGGAAGCTTACCGCCCCATGTCTTTTCTGCCTGTTCATAACCCTTCTTAACAGCCGCCTGCATTTCCTTCATCTTATCAACGTCATCACCTGCGAGAGCCATGGCAAAATCAAACATTCTCTCCGATGTCTGCTTGACTCCGTAATAACCGTCCTCGGAAATGTCAGCCTGTGCCTGTGCCTTAGTCTGTGCATCCACTGTGAACTTCCCACTTGAAAGCATCTTCCAGATACTGTCATAAGTAGCACCCTGATTATTAAACATCTTCTGTACAAGACTTGTAAGCTGGTTCTGTCTGTCTTCCTGGTCCTGCTTAAGCTTCTGCACAAGAGCTGCTCTGTCGCTCTCACTCATCTTGCTTATTGAGTATGTAGCACTTGACTTAACTTCTGATTTCTCATATACCGCAGCCTTATCTTCCTTAGACTCAGATGATTTCTTCTCTGCTGTCTTTGAAGAAGAATAGTCTGAATACGTATTTGTAGATGATACACTACCTGAAACATTAACGTCCATATATGACCTCCTTGTATTATGTGTGCAAATCCTTTTGCCTGTTATACTTTTTATATCGGTTCAGGTTAAGATTTAATTAACTCTATCTGTTATCAATTTTTTCGGGATACATATCATGGTTTGCCATTCTGTCTCCGGCAATCCTCTCCCACTTTGTTCCGGGCTTTCCGTAGTTGCAGTAAGGGTCAATGCTTATGCCTCCTCTTGGAGTAAATTTGCCCCACACTTCTATATATTTCGGTTCCATAAGTTTAATCAGGTCTTTCATGATTATATTAACACAGTCTTCATGAAAATCGCCGTGATTTCTGAAGCTGAAAAGATAAAGCTTCAGTGATTTGCTTTCCACCATTCTTACATCAGGTACATAAGATATTGTTATGGTTGCAAAATCAGGCTGTCCCGTTATAGGACAAAGACTTGTAAATTCAGGACAGTTAAATTTGACAAAATAGTCATTGTCCTGATGTTTGTTAATAAAGGTTTCAAGCACCTCAGGTGCATAATTATCGGCATATTTTACCTTCTGGTTTCCTAAAAGGGTTACGCCTTCTGTTTCTTCTTTGCTTCTGCCACTCATATTCATTCTCCTAAAACCGGGTCTTTTACATTATTTGCTTCAAATGCTTTCATCCTGTCTATACATGTGCCACACTTCATGCAAGGCTTATCCCCGCCCTCGTAACAGCTCCACGTAAGCTCATAAGGTACTTTAAGTTCCAATCCTTTTTTAACAACCGTTGCTTTATTCCATGTAACAAGGGGTGCCTCTATCTTAAGCTGCCTGCCGCTTCCTTCATAAACAGCGGTATTCATGGCATTATAAAATGCCTCACTGCAATCAGGATAAGCATTGCCCGCTGCGTCATCCGCATGTGCCCCGTAATATATAACATCACATTTTTTTGATAAAGCAATACTTGCCGCTGTTGCAAGAAAAAGTCCGTTTCTGAAAGGTACGTAAGTTGACACAGGCTTTCCGTCAGTCTTTTCAAGCTGTTTAGCATAACTTTCATGTGGGATTTCTTCTGTTGAATGTGACAAAAGTGAACAATCGCTGTCCTTAAAAATAAGCGATAAATCTATTGCCAAATGTTCAACTCCGTAATATTTTGCCACTTTTGTTGCAGCTTCAAGTTCTTTTGTATGTTTCTGTCCGTAAAATACAGATAAAGATACTACATTTTCTTTGCCGTATTTATCAACGGCCATGCCAAGGCATGTGGTAGAGTCAACTCCACCGCTTGATAATACCAATGCTCTCATAATTTCTCCTTTCTTAATCTGCAGGTCTGTTATTAATTCCCATAAGGAATTTCATCTGAAGTAGTTTATCCTTTGAAAATTCGCCTCTGAATGTTGTGGTAACGGTCTTACTGTTATTCTTTTTTATACCTCTTGCTGTCATGCAGCTGTGACAGCCTTCAATATACACGGCAATGTCTTCCGACTCCGTTACCGTTTCCATAATTTCTGCTATGTCGCTGCCAATCTTTTCCTGCAACTGCAGACGTTTACCCACCATATCGGCAATTCTTGCGATTTTGCTTAAACCGATTACTTTACCGTTGGGAATATATGCTACGGAAACTTTCACATCATACATGAGGGCAAGATGATGTTCACAATAACTGAAAATATCAATATCTTTTACCAATACCATATCTTTACTGTCGGTTATGGTATCCAGTCCCTGTTCAAAAGTCTTATTAAACATTTCTGCGATTTCTTTGTTGGAATAATTCATCCCCTCAAAGACCTCTTCATACATCTTTGCCACTCTTTCGGGTGTGTCCTTAAGGCCCTCCCTGTCCGGATCATCACCTAATGCAATAAGTATTCCTCTTATATGCTTTTTAATTGCTTCTCTATCAATAGCCATTTCTGCCTCTTTTCCTGTTACACGCCTTTTTTATCCGGATCCCAGATAAATTTATGGAGCTGCAGCTGTAACCTAACTTTATTCATTTTTCTTTCTTTCATAAATTCTACTATATCAGCAGGATCTATATTCCCGAAAACAGGACTTATATATACTTTTGTTCTTTTGCAAAGGTCATATTTTTGTATGATTTCTTCTACTTTTTCCAAATCCTTAATGCTTCCCGATACAAATTTGACGGTGTCAATGTTCCTTAATATTTCAAAATTTCCAAGGCACATCTGTTCCTCCATCCTGCTTGTTGGAAGTTTATAATCCATGGTAAAACTTATATTTTTGCACACCGGCAGGTAAGGTTTCAGGTCCACGCTTCCATTTGTCTCAATTTCGACGGATAATTCCCTATCGTTATCAAGCAGTTCCAACAATATTGCCATATCCTTACGGAACAACGGTTCTCCTCCTGTAATAGTTACATTACGGATTCCTGATTTTTTAATAAGGCCGTATATTTCATTTTCATCCATGATTTCAAAGGATGCATCTCCTTTATTTGCCCATTTGGTATCACAATAAGAGCAGTCAAGGTTACAGCCTTTAAGTCTTAAGAAAAATGCAAGTTCACCTGCTTTTCTTCCTTCACCATTAATACTTACAAATGTTTCAACAACTTTATATTCTGCCATATCATTCTCCGTATACGGCACAGTTGTTTGGTGTCTCATATACGGACACACATTTTACCTGATAACCTTTTTCACTTATTCTGTCATAAAAATATTTTGAAAAATTTTCTGCTGTTGAGCGGAAATCAAGTTCAACAATCCTGAAGCCTTCATCTTTAAGTGCATTATAGGTATTTTCTTTTAATGAATTTTTTTCTATTATCAGACAATGATCAAAATAATCCACTTCTTTTTTAATTGTCTCTTTTAACTCATCAAAATCAATTAACATCCCTCTTGTGTGGCTGTCTTTTTTCAATGCATCACCTTGAATTTCGACAACTACTCTCCAACGATGTCCATGTATATTGCTGCATTTGCCCTCATATCCTTTAAGGAAATGAGCTGCATCAAAACTGTGTTCAGATATTAACGAATACATATTTGCCTTCTTTCTTAATATTAAAACTATAAATAAAAGGGACAGCAGAGCTGTCCCTTTGGGAGCCCTGGTTTTATTTATAGACAGGATGGTACAAACGAACTGTCTTAAAATATATTAATTATAAATCTGTGAATCTGCTTTTGTGCGTGGTACAAAACATCCCGCTGCCGTAAATACAAGCCCAAGGCCTGCAACTATGGCAGTAAATAATGTAAATGTGGTAACTACAGAATCCTTAAATATGCTGACCAATGCAGCCAGGTTATGGTCAACACCCTTAATTGCTGACATTGAAACGGATGCGATTGAAAATGTCGTCATTGCACTTAACAGGCCTACAATAAGGAAAGGTATTCCGATATGTAATAAAAGTGCCTTGACATAATGTCTGTTTACAATAACAACTCCTATAATCATTAATGCCAGTATTACGGCTGTAATCATAAATGCATGTGATGAAAAAACTTTTCCTGCTATATCAAATTCCTCAAGAAGGGTTCCGTTGTTAATCTGCTCTATTGTGCTTTTAACATTACCATTCTCAAATGCACTTTCTATCACTGACATATCAGCATCGGAAAGCTTAATGTCTTCCATGCCTTCAACATGTGTATCTTCAAGTAAACCGGCTATATCCTGTGGTGTAAAGGATATATCGCCTTTTCCGTTAACAATTGCGTCTGCTGTATCCTCAAGCAATCCTTTAAAATATGGTGAAAGGTCTTTTTCCACAAATTCGTCAAAAGTATCCCTCGGAATTTCTTTAATATCCTTCATCTCACCAATTTTTTCATAAAGATAATCAGACATTGACTCATCATCATCTGTACTTTCAAAAAGGATATCGGATGATAATTTACTAAAGTCAAGTCTTGATGCCATTTTCCTAATATTATCAGCTTTCATTAAATGTTTAAATGCTGACATTCCAAGAAGAATAAATAAAAAAATAGCAATGAAAAAACTGAGTATAACTGAACCGGCTATTTTTCCGCCTGACCTTTTAATATATCCCGGATTATAATATTGCCGGTTATCATTATTGTTTTCAGAATAATAGTCCATTCAATTCCTCCTCTATCTGACAAATTTTGCTCTCAGTCTGGCAACATTCTCGTCATATACTTTCTGCTGTTTTGCTCTTTTTGCAGCAGCTTTGACCTTGTCAGCCACCTGTTCAAAAGGCATAACACTTGCGTCTTGCCTCTCATCCACTCTTATAAGATGATATCCGAATTTAGTCTTTACAGGTCCAAGAATCTTATTGAGTTCTCCGTTAAATGAAGCATCCTCAAATTCCTTTACCATCTGTCCTTTACCAAAAGTACCGAGACTTCCTCCGCTCTTTCCGGAAGGACATGTAGAATATTCTTTTGCCGCATCTTCAAAGCTCTTGCCGCCATTTTCAATTTCGGATTTAATTTCGTTACATCTGTCCTCAGAATCAACAAGAATGTGACTTGCACTTACAGAAGCCGGTCTTCCAAACTGTTCCTTATGGTTCTCATAATAATCTTTAACTTCTTCATCAGTGACATCCACATCATTGATTATCTCAGCCATTGCCAACTGTCCCAGCACGTCTCTTCTTACAACACTAAGTGTATTCTTATACTCTTCTGTCTCATCAAGGTGCTTTTCTTCACCCTCCATCGCAAAAAGAGAAATCTCTTCAAGTCGTGATTTTACCTGATCCCTGAATGCCGGAACGTCTTTATACATCTGCTGTTCAGGTGCAAGTGTTGCTATATACTGGTCAATTTCTTTATCTGTTATATTATAATTTCCTATCTGCATTATACCATTTCCTTATTCTTATTATAAAAGGTGTGCCCTGAGTTCTTCACCTGAAGCCTTACTTAAATAAGCAGGTGCTATATCAAAAACTGTCTTACAGCCGTTGACGCCTTCCTTATGAAGTCTGTTAATTGCTCTGGCGTATGCAACTATGACTGATGATGTAAATTCCGGATTGGAATCAAGTTTAAGGCTGTATTCTATAATGTGCTTATGTTCACCGTTCCATCCTGTTATGCCGCTTCTGAATACAAAACCTCCGTGTGGAATACCACTGTGGTTGGCCTTAAGTTCTTCTTCCGAAATAAAATGCACTGTCGTATCATAATCTGCAAAATAGTTAGGCATATTCTTGATTGTCTCTTCAATCTTATTAAGATCAGCCCCTTCTTCTGCAACAACAAAACACTCTCTTATATGTTTCTGCCTTGTTGTAAGTTCAGGATTCTCGCCGTTACGGACTGCCTCAAGTGCTGCTTCAACAGGAATTGTATACTGCTTTCCGTCCTTAACGCCTTCAACTCTTCTTATTGCATCAGAATGTCCCTGGCTTACGCCCTTGCCCCAGAAAGTATAATCATTACCCTGTGGGAGAATCGCATTGGCATATAACCTGTTAAGTGAAAACATTCCCGGATCCCATCCACACGAAATAAGTGCCGTATGTCCGCTTTCCGTAGCTGCCTTATTAACATTGTCAAAATGTTCAGGTATTCTTGCATGTGTATCAAAACTATCTATTACGTTAAAATATTTTGCATATTCCGGAGTCTGTACAGGTAAGTCCGTAGCGCTGCCTCCGCAAAGGATAAGCACATCTATTTCATCTTTATGTTCCAAAATATCTGAAACCGGATATACCTTAACGCCTTCTGTCAATATTTTAACTGTATCCGGATTACGCCTTGTAAATACAGCTGCAAGTTCCATATCATCATTCTGCTTTACGGCACATTCTATTCCTCTTCCGAGATTGCCGTATCCAAGTATGCCTATTTTCATTGTAATGCTCCTTAAATCATATAATTAAATAATGAACCCGAATTGTAATTATTAGAAAAATTACCAACATTTGTATATGTATTAGCTTTGTTCATTTCACTCTTTATGGAAAATTCAATCATTGAAGAATTAACGCTTAATGAATAACCATAGCTTCCTCTGTCATTTAATAAAGATTTTACTTTAGTCATATCGGATTTCATAAATGTATCTTTATTAACCGTAAGCATATTGTTATCGTCTGCCGTAATTCCGATTGACGCTAACATTTTGGAATTAATAACCGTATTGTTCATCATATTGGTAGCTGCTGTATTAACGGATGACGAGTCCGTATCCTTGGCTTCCTTAATAACATTGTTATAATTCTTAATAAAACTGCTTACTGCATTGTAAATCTTCTCTGTATCGTAATTTCCGTCCTTGTCTTTTGAAAAAACAGACTTTCTGCCGCTTTCTGTAAGTATATCAACTGACGCAGACAATGATTCAACATTCTCCTTAAGCCTGGAAAGTTTCTCCTTATCAGCTGTAGATGTGGAAATACTATGCGAAACATCTTTTAACTTACTCTTCGTATCACTGTCAATACTCTTGGAATAATATCTCTTTGCAAGCTTATAAAAACTTCCCGAACGTATACTGTTATACTCTGTAAGGCAGTCAAAAATAGACTGTGTAGGACTATTCGTCTTAAGATTATTAAATAAATATGATACCGAATTTCTTACCGGGAGATTAATACCTTTCATAAAATCATTCCTTTCTGTAAATACATATACCTAATTAATTTATAACACTTATCCGTCAAAAAGTAAAGTTTTCTATAGGTTTTGTGTAGGATTCCAGCCATTTTTTATCATCATCACAAAGATAAGGTGATATCCTTTCATATACGTTCTTCTGATACCTGTTAAAGAGCATAATATCCCTGCTTGTCATAAGTTCAGGCAGAAGTGCCTCTTTGTCAAAAGGAACGTATGTAAGATTTTTAAAATAACACATTTTTCCATATTCCGTTTCCGGTAAATCGGCCTTAACAAGCAATAGATTTTCGTGTCGTATTCCGAATTTTCCGGTTTCGTAATACCCCGGTTCATCGGATATAACCATGCCCTCATCAAGCACCACATCATTATTTTTCCAGCTTATTCTCTGTGGTCCTTCATGCACGTTAAGAAGATATCCGACGCCATGCCCTGTTCCGTGTCTGAAATCCATTCCGTATTCCCACAAAGGTTCCCTTGCAATAATATCAAGCCCTCCGCCTGTAACTCCATATTTAAAAACCGTTGCGGCAAGGCGTAAATGACCCATAAGTACAAGAGTATATGCTTTCTTTTCTTCTTCTGTCAGTTTTCCAAGCGGAACTGTTCTGGTTATATCCGTTGTTCCCTGAAGATAGTGTCCGCCTGTATCAATAAGACAAAGGCCTACCGGTTTCATGGTAACGTCCGTCTTTTTTGAAGCTTCATAATGGACAATTGCTCCATGCTCTTTATATGCGACGATAGGGGCAAAGCTTTGTCCAAGGTAACCCTCTCCCATTTTTCTGAATTCGTCAAGTTTCTCTGCTGCCGACATTTCCGTTACAGTGCCTTTTTTAACGTTTTCTGTCAGCCACCGGACAAATTTAGTAACTGCCACACCGTCTTTTATGTGGGCACTTTCTATATTCTCGGTCTCTATAGGATTTTTTATCGCTTTCATAAGCTCAACAGGGCTTTCCGTCTCGTATGCAAAGCTGTTTATTGCAATATTTTCTTTTATAAAACAATTGGCACTTGAAGGGTCAATCATGATTTTCTCCGAGCTTATTCCTGCCAGATTGTCATATACTGACTCGTAATCCTTAATTATAATGCCATCATCGGCAAGCCCGCTAATAATATTATCGCTTAAAATACTGCGGTTTACATAAAGGACGCTTATTTTTTTGCTGATATACATAAAACTTAAAAATACGGGACAATATTCAATATCATCACCTCTTAAATTCAATAGCCATGCTATCTCATCAAGAGCAGTAAGCACCATGGCATCAGCCCCGTTTTTGTCCATTATTTCAAAAAGGTGTCCAATCTTATCCTTTCTTGACATTCCGGTGTATTCATAATCCAGTTCCCATACTTTACGCGAAGACATTCCGGGTCTGTCTTTCCATATTGCATCTACAAGGTCTTTATCCATGGCGTAGGTAATTTTCTTACTGTCCAGCCTGTTTTTTAGTCTGTTAAAAAAATTACAATTCACGGTTCTTCCGTCAAATCCCACAACACTGTTTTCTTTTAATTTGTCATACAAAAAAATTTCTATTGAGGGGCAGTCCGCTTCTCCGCTCTTCATAAGTTCTATGCCTGTACCCGCCAGTTCTTCCTCTGCCTGCAAAAAATATCTTCCATCAGTCCATAGTCCGGCAAAATCAGTCATGACAAGAAGTGTTCCCGCCGAACCTGTAAACCCTGACATATACTCACGTTCTTTGAAATAATCTCCTACATATTCAGAGCCGTGGTAATCGTCAGTAACTATTATATAGGCGTCAATATTACTATCGCCCATGATTTTTCTCAAAGCATTTATTTTTTCCGTAACCTGCATTTTGTCACCTCGCCAAAAAAAATCTCAAGGTCATTATACACCTTGAGATTTTTAATGTCAGTATACTATTATATTTTTATATTTTGAGAATTCTGCAGGACACAGATTGGTTACAATGGTTGCCTCTCTGAAAGATGCAAAAGTTACGGCACTTATTGTATTAAATTTTGAAGAATCACATACAATAAAGGACTTACTGCATTTCTGCATCGCTGCTTTCTTAACAAGTGCCTCATTAATATCGGGCGTTGTATAGCCGGCTTTCGAAGATATGCCATTAGTTCCGAAAAAGCCCTTTGTAAAATGATATTTATCAAGTGTATTTACAGCTAATGTTCCAACAATTGCATCTGTAGATATCTTGACGTTGCCTCCCACAAGGACTACTTCATTGCCTTTTGACGCAAGTATTCTGGCATGTTCAATGCCATTCGTTACAATTCTTACGCCATTCATATTAAAATTGTCCGCAATATACTTTGTTGTAGTTCCTGCATCTATATATATAAAATCATCCGGAGTAATTAATTCAAGTGCCTTTTCTGCTGCCTTGCCTTTTTCAGTAGCATTAATATCCATTCTTTGTTCAAAACTATCTTCTTGGGTATCCACATCCTGCGGATCAAACATAGCTCCACCGTATACTTTTATAACTTTGCCGGTGTCAGCAAGGAAATTAATGTCGCGCCTTGCCGTTGATTCTGAGATGCCAAGTATCTTAGCCATCTCATTCGTGGTAACGCTACCTCTTTCTCTTATAATATTAACCATTTCTTCATGTCTTTGTTTTGTCAGCATTTTTTTTCGCCTTATAATCCTTAACATTTGTCTCAATAACAATCTTGCGAATAGGTAATACGCTTCCCGGTGACACCGATAATTCATCAACACCCATGGCAAGGAATTCCTTTGTAAGTGACTGGTCTGCACCAAGTTCTCCGCATATTCCTGCCCATATTCCCGCTTTATGTGCATTGTCAATAACCATTGATATCATCTTAAGCACTGCCGGATGATGTGAATCATAGAACATATCAAGTTCCGTATTCTGCCTGTCTATTGCAAGAGTATATTGTGTAAGGTCATTAGTTCCTATACTGAAAAAGTCAACTTCTTTTGCAAGTTCATCGCTTATCATTACCGCAGCAGGTGTCTCTATCATAATGCCCTGTTCGGGATTACCGTATAATATTCCCTGTTCATCAAGCTCTTTCCTTACTTCTTCTGCAATTTCTTTGATTCTTTTCACTTCCCATACACTTATTATCATCGGATACATAATGGCTATATTGCCATACGCACTCGCCCTGTAAAGTGCACGAAGCTGTGTCTTGAAAATCTCAGGCCTTGTGAGACAGATTCTTATGGCGCGGCATCCCATTGCAGGATTATCTTCATGTGCCATATTAAAATAATCACACTGTTTGTCTGCGCCTATGTCAAGAGTTCTTATAATGACCTTTTTGCCTGCCATTGTCTCAGCAACCTGTCTGTAAATCATGAACTGTTCTTCTTCCGTAGGGAAATCCTTGCTCTCAAGGTATATGAACTCACTTCTGAAAAGCCCGATTCCGCCAGCATCATTCTGAATAACTTTGGCAAGATCTTTTATATTGCCTATATTAGCATAAAGCATAATCTTTTGTCCATCGACAGTAATATTATCTTTGCCTTTAAGAGTCTGTAAAAGCACTCTTTTTTCATCTTCCTCTGCTTTACGCTTTTTCATTAGTTCCAGTGTCTCACAGTCAGGGTCAATATATATAACACCTTTAGTTCCGTCAACTACCGCCATTACACCATCAATTTCTTCGTCAAGGGGCAAAGGTGTATTGACAAGTGCAGGTATTGCCATAGTTCTTGCAAGAATTGCAGTATGTGAATTTAATGAACCATGAACCGTTACAAAGGATAAAACTTTATCCTTATCAAGCTGTACCGTCTCCGAAGGTGCAAGGTCATCCGCAACAATAATTGATGCTTCATCACCTGTATCATTACCGCTGCTTTTTCCATTCAGAACAGATATCACTCTTTCAGAAATATCTTTTACATCTGCTGCTCTTTCTTTCATATATTCATCCTCCATGGATGAAAACATTTTGGAAAAATTGTCTCCTGTAGCCGCAACCGCATATTCGGCATTAACGCCCTGGGACTCAATTATATTACGGACTGATTCGTTATAATCCTCATCCTCAAGCATCATCTGATGGACCTCAAATATGGCGGCATTTGCTTCTCCTACTTCCTTAAGAGCCTTTTCATAAAGGCCCTTAAGTTCCGTCATACTTTTATTACGTGCTTCTTCATATCTTAGCAACTCAGCTTTAACATCTGTAACCTTATGTCTTTTTACCTGCTGTTCGCCCTTTAAATACAGTTTTATCTTACCAATGGCAATGCCATTGAATACACTTTTACCTTCATACACCTTCATAAGTTTCTCTCCCTTTTAAAGATTTTCCTGCATAAACCTGCTTACTGTCTCGTAGGCCTTGTCTTCGTCTTCTCCGTCAAAAGTAAGTGTTACTTCATTGCCTTTTTTAACACCGAGTCCCATAATTCCGAATATAGCCTTACAGTTCATTGCTTTACCGTCTTTAGCTATTTTAATGTCACATGCAAAATCTTTTGTTGCTTTTACAAGGAGTCCTGCCGGACGTGCATGTATTCCCTCCGGATCAGTTATAACATACTTAAATTCTCTCATACCGTTTTTCTCCTTTCTAATTCGTCTGTTTTTTCTTTAAAATTCCTAAAAGAACTGTTGATACTGCAGTTCCTATTACAAGTGCCAGAAGATACATAAATTTATTGCCCATAACAGGTACTACGAAAATTCCGCCGTGAGGTGCCATGAGTGTACATTTAAATGCCATTGATAATGCACCCGCAACGCCTGAACCAACTACACATGCCGGAATAACCCTGAATGGATCTGCTGCCGCATACGGAATTGCTCCTTCTGTAATGAATGCAAGACCCATAATCAGGTTAGTAGGACCTGACTGTCTCTCCTGCTTTGAGAACTTGTTTTTGAAAATTATAGTTGCAAGAGCAATTGCGCAAGGTGGAACCATTCCGCCAATCATTACTGATGCCATCATATCATAATTGCCTGATGCAATGGAAGCTGTTCCGAATACATATGCTGCTTTATTGAAAGGTCCGCCCATATCAATTGCCATCATTCCGCCGAGGACAAGTCCGAGAACAATTCTGCTTCCGCTTCCCATACTCTTAAGTCCGTTGTTCATTGCCGTGTTAATATAACCCATTACAGGTTCAACCGCAAATTTCATCAGGAGACCCATTACCAGAATACCGACAACCGGATATATAAGTACAGGTGCTATCTTTTCCAGTGCATCCGGAAGTTTACTGCATAACTTAACAAGTAACAAAACAATATATCCTGCCGCAAAACCTGCTGCAAGTGCTCCAAGGAATCCGGATGTTCCGTTGGCTGCCATCATGCCGCCTACGAATCCGACTGCAAGTGCCGGTCTGTCGCCTATTGCCATTGCTATAAATCCCGCCAGTACGGGGAGCATAAATTTAAAAGCTACATTACCTATTTCGTTAAAAAGTCTCGCTGCATCTGTTATGCTTCCGAAGCTGCTTCTTTCAGCAGCAGACAATGAATTGATATCTACCGCAAATCCATCAATAAGAAATGATATTGCAATAAGAATACCGCCGCCTACTACAAAAGGAAGCATATGTGAAACACCGTTCATAAGCTGTGTATAAATCTTATGTCCAATTCCTTTTTTTGTAGTTGTTTTCTCAACTTCATCGTCAGATCTGACTCCGCTCTTATATACAGGTGCTTCGCCTTTAATTGCAAGGTCAATAAGTTCATCCGCTTTATTGATTCCGTCCGAAACCTGTCGCTCAATAAGCTTCTTTCCGTCAAATCTTTCCATTGGAACTTTGGCATCTGCCGCAATAATGATAAAATCAGCTTCTTCAATATCTTTATCTGTAAGTACATTTTTGGCACCGCCGGAACCTCTTGTCTCTACCTTGATATAACAATTCTTTGCCTTTGCTGCTTTTTCAAGTCCCTCAGCCGCCATATAAGTATGGGCGATTCCTGTAGGACAGGATGTAACTGCAAGTATTTTTACCTTGCTATCGTCTGCTTTAGTAATATCCGAAAGTCTTTCGTCCACACTTTTCTTTTCTTCATCAGCCTTATCTATTATTTCAAGAAACTCTTCTGCTGTTGATGCATTTCTTAAATTCTTTGTAAACTCTTCATCCATAAGCATCATTGATAATTTGCTGAGTACGTCAAGATGGACATTGTCCTTTGTGTCCGGTGCTGCTATAAGGAAAAGCAGTGTTACAGGTTCTCCGTCAAGTGATTCAAAATCCACTCCGTCTTTTATAACCATTGCTGCAAGTCCCGGTCTGTTAACCGCTGCACATTTTCCATGTGGTATTGCAATTCCTTCTCCTACACCTGTTGTACTCTCTTCTTCTCTTGCAAATACCTGCCTGCGATACCCTTCAGTATCGTTGATTTTTCCACTTTCAGCCATAAGGGCAATAGCTTCGTTGAGCGCTTCTTCCTTGCTCTTAGGAGCTGCTGTAAGAGATATGCTTCTCTTATCAAGTAAATCAGTTATTCTCATACTTTTTCCTCCAATACTATAGTTTTATATACTTTTTCTATTTCTTCCTTTGTTGCCAGATTTTCCGAAAAAGCACTGGCACTTCCTGATGCTACTCCCATACAGAACGCATGGTTGTAATCGTGTCTTGCAAGATATCCTGCCATAAATCCGGCTACCATTGAATCTCCTGCACCTACTCCGTTAATGAGCTTTCCCTCAGGTGCCGGTGCGTCAATTACCCGGCCATCATCCGATACCAATACCGCACCTTCTCCTGCCATTGAAACCAAAACATTTCTCGCGCCCATATTCTGCAGTTTCTTAGCGTACGGGATAACCGAACTTCTTGTTGTAAGCCTTACTCCGAATATCTCACCTAGTTCATAATTGTTAGGCTTAATCAGAAACGGTCCGTATGGAAGCGATTTCACAAGCAGTTCCTTCGTCGCATCCACAACAATCTTAATGTCCCTGCCCTTAAGCAGTTCCATTATATTCTTGTAGGCATCATCATCCATTCCCGCCGGAATGCTGCCTGACAGGAAAAGAACATCCCCGTCCTTAAGCTGTGATAATCTTTCCATAAGAAGTTCAACATTCTCTTTACTTATAACCGGTCCCTGTCCGTTAATTTCTGTTCCATCAGTTGATTTAAGTTTGAGATTAATTCTTGAAAATCCATTTTCAAGCCTGATAAAACCGTTCTTAACGCCCATATTCTCAAGTCTTCTTACGATTTCATCTCCTGTAAAACCTGATACAAAACCAAGTGCTGTGTTATCAATTCCAAGATTCTTAAGAACTGTTGAAACATTAATTCCCTTTCCTCCGGGGAGAATCCGTTCATCACTTGTCCTGTTGGTTATTCCAAGCTTAAAATCCCTGACAGACACTATATAGTCCAAAGACGGATTAAAAGTTACTGTGTAAATCATTACCTTTCGCCTCCTTCTTTACTTTGTAGTCTCATTATAACTCCATGTCGTTTCAAAGTCAATCATTTTCATTCATTTTCTTGCGTATTTTTGACCGACTTTGACTGTTTTGTATTAATTTATCTAAAAAAAGCATTTGCCACAACGGACAAATGCTCTTTCTTAAAGTACATTACAAAAATTTTCTTAATTTAACAGAAAGGTCTTCCTCTTCCTTAACGATATCATCAACAAGTCTTTTTATCTCAGCATCGGCAGCAGGATATTTATTAAAATACTTATATATGGACCTTATTCCCATATTGCACCCATCAATAATAAGCTCCGCGGCAGATACATCCGGATGCTCAGACATAAGCTTCACTTCTGACTTTACCTTGGCAAAAAATGATGCCATTGCCGCCGGCTCTTTGCCGTCATCACCATAGTTACCCAGTTTCTCGGCTATATTGCCCTTTAGCTTACAATGGGTTTCCCTGCTTTTTTCAAGAATTTTTCTAAGCTCATCGCTTTCAACATCATCAATTACATTATCGAGAGTCTTAATTCCCATCTCAACACCTGCGTCACATTCACGCAGAAGTTTTATTGTATCATCATTCACATTCATATACGCATCTCCTGTTTTTTATCAGTATGCGCATATCTGTATTATTTAATTCATACTATTAATCATTCCTAGAACACTTTTCCGCATCCATTGCAAGCACAAATGCAAGAACAAGCAATGCATCCTGCGGATTTACAACATCTATGGAATATGTATCGGTAAAATTAATTACTTCCTTGTTGATGTTGGCAACAAGATTATTGTATCCGTCATAGATTTCATAATCCCATTCCATAAAATGTCCCTCAACATACCAGCCGTTAAAATCAAAATAGAATTTTGGTTTAAAAAAAGTTAGTTCTTTATGAATATTTCCCACATATTCATCCCCGTAAAATATTTCAAACTGCGGCATAAAAGTAAATATTTTTTCTTTAACTGTGGCAAGATAACTGCCCGGGGCATCAAAAATTCTTAAAAGATGCCCCCATGCCGGTTCTCCCTTTACCTTAAAAGCCACACTGCCATCTTCATAATACACGTCATAGCTGTCAAACCACGAAAAAAATCTCTGTTTTAGTAATAATTTCATTTGAATCACTCCTGATTAAAAATATTTTTGCAGAAATTATAAAGTGAATTCTGCCACACCTTGTTTTCATGTTCACCATCCACGTCATAGAACACATGGTTTATGCCACGTTCTGTCATATATTCATGAAGTGCATAAGTTACATCCCCGCAGACATTATCGGATTTTCCTACACTCAGCATCAGAAATTCAAACTGTGACGAATCCAGTTTCAGTTCATCAAGAAGTGCCGGAACACCGCCGGAATGTCTTTCATCCGGAAGTGGCGAAACAGATGAAAAAGCTCCTATATATCCGAATTTATCCTGATTTTTGAATCCAATGGCAAGGGAGTTTCTTCCACCCATGGAATTACCTGCGATTGCCGTATTTTCCCTGCCTGTAAGTACATTAAAATGTTCTTCCACATAAGGCATAAGATTATCTATAATTTCTCTTTCTGTCAGGTCAAAATACCGGATTGTCTCGTAAAAACCGGCATCCCTGTCTTCTTCATTACGGCTTACAACGCAGTCCGGACATACTACAATCATTTCCGGAACATCTTCAAAATATATAAGATTCTGTATTATAATATGGGCATTTTTATTACGCCATGTGCTGTGTCTCCCACCGTATCCGTGCAAAAGATAGAGTACGGGATAGGATTTGTTTTCGCTATAACCTGCCGGCAGAAACACCATTGCTTTTCTTTCTGTCCCGGTTATATCTGAGTAATACCTGATAGTCCGTGGTATTTTATAAAAGTACCCCCATTGTCTTTTGGAATAATAAGGGTGATTAACGGAATCAATCAGCATTCCTTCTTCATTATAAGTATTATTATGTGAAAAATAATATTTCTTTGATATTATTCTTCCCGCAAACCAGGAAATAATCAGCATTATTACACCTGCCGCAATAAAAGTCAGCACAAACGTTTTTCTTTTTTTCACATCAAAACTCCTTGTATTTACTTTTTATTCTGATATTGTATGTTGCTTTAAAAACAATATACACGGAGTTTTAGAAACCTTCCTTCATTCGTGTTTTTCTAAGTTCGCTTCTTTTCTTTCCTGCTTCCCATTCAGCCTGTTCTCCAACAGATTCAACAATAAGTCTTGGTACTTCTTTTGATTTGCCATTCTTATCAACAGATACAAGGGTGAGATATGCCCTGTTCACAGGATGTCTCATGCCGTCGAGACTCTCAACATAGGTATCCACCCTTACTTCCATAGAGGTTCTTCCCACATAAGTAACCCTGCCAATCAGAGCAACTATTTCATGTTGGTAAACCCCTCTTATAAATCTAAGGTTATCCACGGAAGCAGTCACTACCGTATTCTCCGCATATCTGAGACCTGTAATGCCTGCAACTTCATCAATCCACTGCATCAGTCTCCCGCCGAAAAGCCTGTCTGCACCATTAAGATCCTCAGGTCTTACTTCTCTCATCTGCTCCACAATTGTTTCTTCTACTCTTTTCTCTTTCATCCCATACACATCTTTCATATAATATTGTAATTAATTTATATTTTATAGCGAAACAGCAATTAATACAAGAACCACATTAAAAAAAGGAATGACTGCACAGACAATCATTCCTTTAAATATTTTATACCTAAATACTCTCAACCTTTATCAGATTGGTATTTCCGGAATTTCCGTCTACAAGCCCTCCTGTCAGCACTACATTATCACCTTTTGCAAGATGAAATACTTCTTCCGCCTTAACAAGATCGTTGTTAAACATCTCTTCCATATTGTCATATTTTTCACAAAGTACGGGAGTTACGCCCCAGCTCATATTAAGCTTTCTGAAGCCCTTCTGTGATGTAGTCATTCCTATAATATCCACCGGGCAGCGGAACCTGCTTACCATTCTGGCAGTCTTTCCCGTAAGTGAATTAACAATTATACACTTGGCATTAACGTCTATCGCCATTGCACAGGTTGCGTGGGAAACAGCATCAATATTGCTCTTTATGGTAAATTCCGTTGTCTTAAACTGTTTCTCATAATCCATGTTTTTCTCGGTAAAAGACAATGTATCAACCATATTTTTCACTGCTGCCACAGGGTATTTTCCTGAAGCTGTTTCTCCGGAAAGCATTACAGCCGAAGTTCCGTCATAAACGGCATTAGCAACGTCTGAAAGTTCTGCTCTCGTAGGCCTTGGATTATAAATCATAGACTCAAGCATTTCCGTAGCAGTAATTACACGTTTGCCAAGAAGCCTGCATTTCTTAATGAGATATTTCTGGACAGAAGGAACCTCAATTGCAGGAATTTCCACACCAAGATCGCCTCTTGCAATCATAATGCCGTCTGCAATTTCGCAGATATCTTCAATATTATCCACACCTGCCCTGTTCTCAATCTTCGCAATGATATCAATATCCGTACCGCCGTTTTCGTCAAGGAACTCACGCATCTCTTTTATATCTTTTTTGCATGATACAAAAGATGCCGCAACAAAATCAACGTCATTTTTAATTCCAAACAAAAGATCTTCTTTGTCCTGATCACTGAGAAAATCATGTTTCATAACCTTATCCGGAAAATTCATGCTTTTTTTGTTGCTTAGTTCTCCTCCTGCCAGAACTTTGCAATATGCATTACTTCCTTCTATTTTCTCAACTTCAAAAATAACAAGTCCGTTATTGACAAGGATTATGTCTCCAACGTTAAGATTCTCCATAAGTTTGTCATAATTGACAGAAACTCTTTTCTCATTACCCACAACATCATCAGTTGTAAATATAAAACTGTCTCCGTCATCAAGCTTAATTCTGCCATTTTCAAAAGTTCCTATTCTGTACTCCGGTCCCTTTGTGTCAAGCATGATAGCTATAGGCATATCAAGTTTCTCCCTTGTTGCCTTTATCAGATCTATTTTTTTCTGATGTTCCTCGTGGGATCCGTGTGAGAAATTAAGTCTCGCAACGTTCATTCCCGCATAGCACATCCCGCTAAGCACATTGGCATCCTCACACGCCGGACCTATAGTACATATAACTTTAGTTTTTCTCATTTTCATTTTCCTCGTATGTGTCAATATTGTTTATGTCTTTTTTATTATGAAAATATCCTTTATCCACGCAAAAGCACCATACTCCTGCAGCAAGCGCTATTGCTCCTATTATGCCTATAAAAATATTAAGTCCCATATAAAACCTCCGTTTAAGGCATACAAAGACAGGCATACCCATCTTGTATGCCGAATAATTATTATTTAATTATGATTGGAAATTTTCAGACTCTCTTCTTGCCGTCCGACTTGTGAATATAATTTGTGACAAGTTCCTCCTGACGGACATTATAATCTCTTCCGTCAGAAAAACCTGCATAGATAGGACGGACATTGTATCCGTTCCCATTATCCTGATAAAAATCTACGGTAATCCTGTACTCTCTTCTGCCTGAGGTACGTACATGATTATCCCTTAAAGTAACAGTTCTTCTGATACCAAGCATTTCCGATGTACATGCCTTGGAATTATCCGCAACCGAATCCACAGTTTCAATGCAGGCACCGGAAATATCCACAGAAGGGCATACGAAAACCGAATCTACTTTAACATCGCCAAAGTACATCCCTGTCACACAGATAAATAAAATCAATATAAAACCAATTATTCTTCTATGTCCGGCTTTCATAATATGCCCCTTTCCTGTAATTATTTTTTATTATAATGCTCTTTAATCAATCTGACAACCTGAAATACAAAAGTCGGTAAAAATGCAAGTATACCAATCATCAGCAGATTAAACCCGCTTAATGTTTCTACCATAAAAAGTGTATTAAATCCGGGAAGCATAAGTGCTGCAATCAACAACAAAGTTCCTGTTAAAAATGCCAGCACACTCCATTTGTTACTCTTTAATCCAATTTTAAAAATCGAATACCCGCTTCTGCAGGTAAAACCGTGAAAAAGTCTTGCAAGTGTAAGTGTGGCAAATGCCATCGTGCTTGCACTCGCCGCATTAACTTTCAATCCTATATAAAATGCTGTCTGTGTTACTACTGCTATTGAAATTCCGTATGCCAGTAATTTCATAGAAAACTTTTTATTAAGAATACCTTCTTCAGGATTTCTTGGTTTGTTTTGCAAGAGCGATTTATCAGCAGGTTCCATACCGATTGCAAGTGCAGGAAGCGAATCCGTTAAAAGATTGATAAACAAAAGATGTACCGGAAGAAACGGAGTTGTAAGTGCCATTACAGAGCAGTAAAGCACCACAAAAATCGCAGCTAAATTTCCTGACAGCAAAAACTGTATTGAGTTCATGATATTCCTGTAAACATTTCTGCCGTTAAGTACAGCCTTGATTATCGTAGCAAAATTATCGTCGGATAAAACCATTGCTGCCGCATCTTTGGAAACTTCCGTTCCTGTGATTCCCATTGCAACACCCACATCGGCTTTCTTTAACGCAGGTGCATCATTAACCCCATCACCTGTCATAGCCACAATTTTACCTTTTTTCTGCCATGCATCCACAATTCTTATCTTATTCTCAGGCGACACCCTTGCATATACCGATACTTTTTCCAATATATCGCCAAGCTCTTTGTCTGATATATTATCAAGTTCAGCTCCGGTTAAGGCAATGTCTCCGTCATGATATATTCCAATCTGTTTTGCTATGGCCGTCGCCGTCACTTTATGGTCTCCTGTTATCATAACCGGCTTAATTCCTGCATTTATTGCGGATAAAACCGCTTCCTTGGATTCCTCTCTTGGCGGATCGACTATGGATGTAAGTCCGATGAATACATAGCCGTTCTCACTCTCTTTTGTAAGATGTTCGTCTTTCTTACATTCCTTATATGCAAAAGCAAGGACTCTTGTTCCTTTTTCGGAAAAAATACGATTCTGGTTAAGAATATTATCAATATCAGTTTTAGTAATTGTCCTGACAGTATCTCCATCCATAATGTACTCCGTTCTTGCAAGAAGTACATCCACGGCTCCTTTAGTAAAAACAGTAGGAATACCATGTACACTATATTTGCTGCTCATAAGTTTTCTGTCGGAGTCAAAAGGAATTTCTTCCTGTCTTTCCATCATATCTCTTATGACTTCTTCTGAAATACCTTTATCACCAAGTCCTGCTTTTTCTGCCATTACAAGGAGGCAGGTTTCTGTAGGATCTCCTATTTCTTTACCCCCTGAAATGGAGGAATCGTTATTTAATATTGCATTATATAAAAGATATCTGTGCTGTCTGCTTCTTATGTCTATTTCTTCAGGCAGAATACACTTCCCATCAATATATACTTCCGTTACCGTCATTTTATTCTGTGTAAGCGTACCTGTCTTATCGGAGCAGATTACTGATACGGAGCCAAGGCTTTCAACGGCTTTCAATTCTTTTATAATAGCATTATCTTTTGCCATTCTGCGTGTTCCCATTGCCTGAACAATGGTTACAATTGAACTTAATGCTTCGGGGATTGCTGCTACCGCCAGAGCCACAGCAAACATAAGCGAATCCAACACCGGTTCTTTCTGCCAGATTCTAAGCAAAAATACAACCACGCTTATAGCCATAATTATGATGGCAAGCTTTTTGCTGAAATTGTCAAGGCTTACCTGGAGAGGTGTTTTTTTATCTCCCGTATTGTTCATAAGATTGGCGATTTTGCCTATCTCCGTATTCATTCCCGTTGATGTTACAACCACATTTGCGCGTCCATAAGTCACAAGGCTGCCGGAGTATACCATATTAATTCTGTCACCCAGCGCACATTCTTCAGGTATTTCCATATCTTTCTTTTCTACATTGGTAGATTCACCCGTTAGTGAGCTTTCATTTACCTGCAATGAATAACTTTCTACAATTCTTCCGTCCGCAGCTACAATATCTCCTGCTTCAAGCAAAAGCAGATCCCCCGGAACTATGTCTTTTGCCAGTATTTCTTTCTTCACGCCATCCCTCAAAACTTTTGCTTTCGGTGACGACAGTTCTTTTAAAGAATCCAATGATTTTTGTGCTTTTACATACTGGACCGTTCCCAATATTGCATTAAGAACAATTACTGCAATTATTACAATGGTGCTTTCCACATTACCCGATATCATTGATATAACAGAAGCTATAATCAAAATAATAACAAGCAGGTCCGCAAACTGGCTCAGAAAAATTTTAAAAATGCTCTTCTTGCCCTTATCCATTAATTCATTTCTGCCGTAGGTCTCAAGATTCTTTGCTGCCTGTTCTTCTGTCAGCCCCTTCATGCCGTACTGCTTTGCCAGTTCATCTTTTGTCATTCTGTAAACTTCTTTCATGCGCTGTCTCCTCTTTCTTGATTCTAATACGTAGATTATCTTTTGCACAAAAGAAAAAGACCTTTTGTGCATCAAAAAAATACACAAAAAGTCTCGTTTAACAAAATAGTCATCCGGCTTCCGGTCCTTGCGGACGTCCTGACGAAAACCGGAACATGCTTCGCATGCAACTACTCCCTTTTTGGATAGTGTTATCCTAACATATAGAATGGGTGGTGTCAATGGGGAAGTGTGGAGGGAAAAAAATATTGCATATATTGTTTATAAATCGCTATTGCATGTCGAACATATGTTTGATATAATACATACAGTGCTACCCTATACGGTAGGCGGTTAGCCTTCTCCGCAAGAGTTTCAGCTTGTGCATTACTTGCTTTGCTCTTGGTTATACCGTTGGTTCTAAGAGCAATAAATAGACACAAAAATAACCGCCCAGTCTGCTAAACTATAGCGGTTATTTTTAATCACATTGTTTTCAAGGCTAACCGTCTATCGGTAGCATTTTCTAATAGTATATTAACATTCAGCTGTTTTAATGTCAAATAAATTTTCCGAACTACTGTTCTTACTTATAGAAATCCCCCGGAAATAACTCCGAGGGAAGTATATTCATTACAACTATTTATTTCTTCTGCTTGTAAGGAAGTTAGGAATCTTAATTTCCTTCTCCTCTACAGTAGGTTCAACCTTGCCCGGTCTTGTAAGTCCCGGAATCTCACGTCTTGCTGTATCAGCACCTGATGTAACAGGACGGTAAGATGGTGTTGAAGCCGGTCTCACAGGTGTTGAAGGTGTATAGTTAAACCCTGCCATTGCCTTAGCCGGGCTTGGAACAACCTCCTCGTCAAGGCCTGTAGCGATTACTGTAATTGTAACCTGGTCAGGCATTGAGTCATCATACTTAGCACCAAAAATAATATTGGCTGTCTCGCCTGCAAGTTCCTGTATGTAATCTGCTGCTTCACTGGCTTCCATAAGTCCGATATCACCGCTTACATTGATGATAACATGTGAAGCACCTTCAATAGTAGTCTCAAGAAGTGGGCTGGCAACTGCCATCTTAACAGCTTCAATAGCCTTATCATCCCCTGTAGCCTGTCCTATACCGATATGGGCAATACCCTTATCCTTCATTACAGTCTGGACATCTGCGAAGTCAAGATTAATAAGACCGGGAACATTAATAAGGTCTGTAATTCCCTGTACTGCCTGCTGCAAAACTTCATCAGCCTTCTTAAGGGCATCAGGCAAAGTCGTCTTCTTGTCAATTATATCAAGGAGTCTGTCATTAGGGATAACAATTAATGTATCAACATTCTCCTTCAGTTTCTCAATTCCTGCCAAAGCATTAGTCATTCTTGTCTTGGCTTCAAACTTAAATGGCTTAGTAACAACGCCTACAGTAAGGATACCCATATCCTTAGCAATCTTGGCAACAATAGGTGCTGCACCTGTTCCGGTTCCGCCACCCATTCCACAGGTAACAAATACCATATCTGCTCCCTTGAGTGCTTCTGTAAGTTCTTCATAGCTTTCTTCGGCTGCCTTCTCACCAACTTCCGGCTTGGCTCCTGCGCCAAGACCCTTGGTAAGCTTCTCACCAATCTGGATTACAACAGGTGAATTACAAAGCTTAAGCACCTGCTTATCTGTATTAACGCCTACAAATTCAACGCCTACAATTTTCTCTTCTATCATTCTATTAACGGCATTATTACCTGCGCCGCCAACACCAACAACGATTATTCTTGCTGATGTATTAGTCTCATTAGTCACTATTTCTAACAAGGTCCTATCCTCCTCTAAACCAACATAATAATAATATAGTATTTTTTTCAAAAAATATCAATATAAAATTGTATTTTTTATTACTTTGTTTATTGCTTATCTTCCATTAAAATAACATATTTACTGTCCCTTGAATACTCTCTCATATCAAGAGTACCGCTTTTATCTCCAAATTTTGGAACCATACAGCTTAGTTCATAGATTTTTTCACTTAACATAACGCTGTCATTGCCAAGAAGGACTTTTATGTTCCCTATTTTAACTGAAAGCTGAAGCTCATCATCCACATCAATTTCATCAATATCGATATTATACTTGTCAAGATATTGTTTTAAATCCATTATAGCCCCGAACACTTCCGGAACATTAACATCCAGTTTCTCATTAAGAACTATATGATTATAAGTGAGTCCCTTGACTTCAGGTATTCCATCAAGAAGTTCGTATGAGCTTTCCACCACCGTACCGTCTTTGTCGAAGTACATGTATGAACCATAGTAATACACATACCCTATTATGCTTTTTTCGTAAACCGTTATATTAATGGTAGAAGGCCACTTAATATCTATTACTGTTTTGGCAATAAAGGGAATTTCCGGCTTTGGGGCTTTCTTATCCGTGTATTTAAACAAAATCATATTTTTGTCATTACGGTCCTTGAAAATATAATTATAAAGTTCTTCGTATGTATACTTATCGCTTCCTGAAATATTAATTTCTTTTATACGGAAATATTTTTTCCCGTAAAAGAAAATTCCTGCTGCAAAAGCTAAAAGGATTATTATGGGAATCCACCATTTTTTTCTCTTTCTACGTCTTCTCATATTATTCACCACGTCTGTTATTGGTTGTATATACAGGAACTCTTATCTGTCTTGAGACATTTAATACAATTCCTATTTCCACAAGCAGAAAACATACGGAAGTTCCTCCGTAACTTATAAAAGGCAAGGAAATACCGGTATTCGGTATCGTATTAGTTACAACCGCTATATTAAGAATTACCTGGATGCCTATATGTGCAAGCACGCCTACTACAAGCAATGAGCCAAACAGATCCGGTGCATTGTTGGCAACCACCATAAAACGATATATAAGAAGTATAAAAAGTATTATGATACAGATTGCGCCGAATAATCCAAGTTCTTCACATACAATGGAAAAAATCATATCATTATGGGCTTCCGGAATAAATCCAAGCTTCTGGATACTGTTGCCAAGTCCTTTTCCGAAGAAACCACCTGAACCGATGGCATACATAGCCTGTATTGTCTGGTAACCCGTCTCTGATGCAAAATGCTCAGGGTCACGCCATGCAAAAAGTCTCTTAAAACGGAAATTAGAATCAGATGTGGGATCAAGGTTGTTAAACACATATACAAGAAGTGCTGTCACAGCCACAATGCCGATTACACTTACAATGTATATCCACCTCGGTCTCGGATTAGATACAATAAGCATAATATAGGCAATTCCAACCACGATTATTGCAGAGCTCAGGTTGTTGGTTATAACAAACAACAGTAATGCCGGTATCAGTGCTATTATCAGAAAAAAAATATTCTGTCTCATTTTTGCCATGTATTTACCGCTGAAAGACGCAAATGCCGCAAGTATAATTATAGTTCCCAATTTGACTGCTTCTGCCGGCTGGAAAGATAACGGACCTATTTTAACCCATCTTGTCGCACCTTTTACATCAAGGCCAAGACCTGTTTTTACAAGGAAAACGGTCAAAATCGTAATCACATAAACAGGGACGGCAAATCTGTATATCTTCTGATATGGTACAAATGACATAATCATCATGGCTGCAAGTCCAAGAAGTGTTGCCATAAGCTGCTTCTTAAAATAAAATGCAGAATCTCCATATGCAGCTGCTGCACTGTACGAACTCGTACTGTAAATCATTACAAGTCCGAAAGCCAGAAGCACAAATACAATTATCAAGGTACTGTAGTCAAAAAACTGTCCTTTTTTGGTCAATTCAGGCTTTTTCATAAGTCCATCTCCCCATAATTTTATAAACTGTTGACATATTCTTTAAAGAGCTTTCCTCTTTCTTCATAATTTTTAAACATACCCCAGCTTGCACAGGCAGGTGAGAGCAATACTACATCTCCCGATACTGCATTTTCTGCACATATCTTTACCGCTTTTTCAAGGCTGTCTGTTTTTATAATATTGGTAAACCCGTGTCTGACAGCGGTTTCTTCTATCTTGTCTGCTGTCTGTCCAAGCAATACCATTAATTTTACTTTATTATCAAATGCTTCAATAAATTCATCAAATTCCGAATGTTTGTCATATCCTCCGGCTATAAGTATTGTCGGTCTTGACATTGCTTCAAGTGCTTTAATTGATGAGTCAGGGTTAGTTCCTTTTGAATCATTATAATATCTTACGCCGTTTTTGTCTCTTACATATTCAATTCTGTGTTCAACACCCATAAAATCTTTAATAACATTTATGATAATATTAAGAGGTACTCCTGCTTCTATTGTCATTGCAATAGCCGCCATGACATTTTCATAATTATGGTTGCCGAAAAGATGCATATCATCTACCGACATCACTTCATAATCATCTTTACCGTCAAAATATCTTATAATTCTGCCGTCAAGATATGCTCCTTTGGAAGGTTTTTCTTTTCTTGAAAAATATACAGGGTTCTTTATTGTTTTACCAAATTCCCTGAGTACCTTATCATCATAATTAAGAACGCAGTAATCATCCTCCCTGACTTTCCACTGGTTCTTTGTAATTGATTCTTTCACCGCTGCATAATTTTCCATTGTATAGTGTCTGTTAAGGTGATCCGGCGTTATATTAAGAATTGCACTTCCTTTAGGTGCGAATTCCCTGATTGTCTCAAGCTGGAAACTGCTGATTTCCGCAACGGTATAGCTGTCCTTAGTTGTCTTAAGAACTTCACTTGTATACGAATTGCCTATATTTCCTACAACAAATGTCTGATTGTTATATTTTTTCATTATCTCACCTACAAGTGTTGTGGTAGTGGTCTTTCCGTTAGTTCCGGTAATTGCAAAAACAGTTCCCTTCTCAAAGTTATAAGCAAGTTCTATTTCTCCCCATACCGGAACATTTTCTTTTTCAAATAATTTAACAATATCACTGTCTATAGGAACTCCGGGGCTTATTACAAGTAAATCTGTCTCTTTGACAACTTCGTCAGGCATCTCACCGATTATAAGTCTTAAATCACAATCATCAGGAATCTTTTTAAGGATTTCGTCCCTGTCTGCTTTATCATTGCCGTCATATAAAGTTATATCGGCAGAAGTCTCTGAAAGAAGCTTTACCGCTCCCATTCCGCTTACTCCCGTTCCTACTACAACTACTTTCTTATCTGTTAAATCCATCTTACATCTGTCCTTTCTCTATTCCAAGGTATGGAAGTATATTCTCAAATAATGATTTTACCACCGGTGCGGCAATTACGCCACCATAATGCATTCCCACAGGTTCGTCTATAATGCACATTGCTATTACCTGAGGATTCTCTGCCGGCGCGATTCCTATAAAGCTGGCAATGTATTTACCGTTGCCTCGCGGAAGTTTTTCGGAGGTTGCCGTCTTGCCCGCAATCGAATATCCTTCGATTTTGCAGTTAAGCCCGCCTCCAAGCTCAACAACATTCTTTAAGAGTCCACGCATTGTTTCGGTGGTTGACTGTTTTATTATAGTACCGCTTTCCTCATATTCCAATACCGAAATATTACCTTCCGTATCTATTTTTTTTACTCCGAAGTGGGGTGTAACAAGTTTACCGCCATTAACCACTGCGCTTACCGCTCTTAACAGCTGCAGCGGAGTAATCTGGAACGACTGTCCAAAAGACATTATTGCAAGGTCAAGCTCTTTAATATTCTCTGTCTTGTGTATGATGGAGCCTGCCTCTCCCGGAAGGTCCACACCGGTTTTACTGTATAAACCAAGACTTTCCATGTATTTTACCATATTATCTTTTCCTGTCATAAGTCCCCAGGTGATAAATGCAGGGTTACAGGAATTCTGAAGACTTTGCGCAAATGTCTGCGCACCATGTCCTCTTGCGTTGGCACATCTTACAAAGCGGTCCGCCACATGAATCCTGCCGCTGCAGGAATAATGATTATTAAGTGTAACGCTTCCGCTGTCAAGTGCAGCAGTTGCAGTTATAACTTTAAATGTAGAACCCGGTTCGTAAGTATCATTAATAATGGTATTTCGCCATATCCGGTTCATCTCTTCCATTGTCCCATCGGTAAATGGGTCATTAAGATTATATTCGGGATAATTTACCATTGCTAACATTTCACCATTATCAGGGTCCATGACAATTATGCTGACCGACTTTGCCTGATTGGAATAATATGCAGTTCTTGCAAGCTGGGTAGCATAAGACTGTATGCTATAATCTATACTTATATATAAATCATCACCTGCAACAGGCTCAACTCTTTTTACTTCTTTTTCTTCTATTTCTACACCAGACGCATCAGTCAACGTAAGTATCTGTCCGTTTGTTCCCTTCAGAACATCATCATATTCTATCTCCAATCCCAGTATTCCCTGATTATCAGCTCCGGTAAAACCGAGGATTTTTGAGGCGAGCTCTGAATAAGGGTAAATTCTTTTGCTGTCCTCATCAACCTTAACACCTGCAAGTTCATAGCTTCTTATGGCATCTCCTGTTTCTTTTGGCACATTTGATTTAATCTTTTCCATGGATGAAAATTTTTCTACATATTTTCTTACCTTTTCCTCATCCATATCAAGTTCTTCCGAAAGAATACTTATTACTCTTTCAGGGTCTTTTATCTGCGAATGGATAACCGACACGGTACATACTGTTTCGTTAGTGGCAAGCACCGTTCCGTCAGAACTGATTATCCTTCCCCGCCCTGCTTTTATTGTTCTTTCTCTTTCATGAAGTTCAGTTGCTTTTACCGTAAGCTCTTCACCTCTGAATACAACAACATACGTCATTCTCCCTATCAGTCCCGACATCATAAGGAAAACGGCGTATGCGATAAATTTAATTTTTGTTCTATGTTTTTTTAATACTTTCATAATATTATTTTATTATGGAAGTTTTAACTTTATGCACCATAATGTGCCTAGCCGGGAGTACTTTCCTCAGGCGGCGATCCATCCACACCATCCGGTGTGCTTTTCTCAGGCGGCGATTCATTCTCATCAGGTTTCTCATTTTCTGATGATTTTTCTTCCTGTCCGTCCTCTTTTGATGCGGACTCTTCCTCATCAGGAAGATTAGCTCCTCCATCAGGCTTAACTTCATCCACATCAACAGATGATGGTCTTTTTACTACAGGTTTTAGAGTCTTGGCATCAATATATACATCTCTTTCGTAATCAGGATTATCTGCAGGTATTCCAAGATAAGGAACAAGTTTATGCATTATATCTGCCGCAACCATCTGTGCCGACCATGATGTATCATACTCTTCACAATCAGGAGTATCAATTATTACATATACAAGTACCTCCGGGTCTTCTGCAGGAGCAAATCCCATAAAAGATACCACATAGCTTTTTTTATCTCTCGGTATTTTTTCAGCCGCACCGGTTTTTCCACCGATTGAATATCCGTCCATATATACATAACCCGCTGTTCCGTAATCAACTACAGCTCTTAACATTGAACGCATAACCGCAGAGGTTTCTTCGGAAACTGTTTCTGTCACAAGTACAGGATTAATTGTTTCAACAAGTTCTCCCTGGCTGTCTCTTATTTCTTTGACAACATGAGGTTTGTAATACTTTCCTCCGTTAATTACAGATGAAAAAGCTGCCATCATCTGAATCATATTAACACTTAAATTTTGTCCAAATGAATTGGTTGCAAGGTCTACATCCATCATTCCGCTTTCTGATATAAGAAGTCCGGCTTCTTCAGAAGGTATATCAATATCTGTCTTTTGTCCGAATTTATATATATGAAGATATCTGTTAAACGTATCTTTGCCTAACATTTCACCATATTGCATAAGTGCGTCGTTACAGGACCTGCAAAGTGCCCAGGTAGGAGTAACATCTCCATGTCCCTCACCGCCGTTGCAAAGAATTTTCGTACTGTCATACACACCGTATCCGTCACATTTTACTACATCCGTAAGTTTTATAAGATTTTCTTCAATAAGTTCACTAACGGTAAAAGTTTTAAAAACCGAACCCGGTTCATATATTTTACTGACGGCATTGTTTTTCCATAATGAATAATAAGCTTCAACTCTTTTATCTTCTTCCATGGCATCAAGTTCTTCATCCGTATACATTGATGAAACATCCCTTGGATTATTCAGGTCAAAAGTAGGATAATCCGCCATTCCGAGAACTTCCCCGTTTTTGGGATTCATAACAACTACTGTTGTTGACAATGAACCATATTCATCATTAAAAGATTTAATTGAATTTTCTATTATATTCTGGATACTGTAATCAATCGTGGATACTATCGTATTTCCGTTTTCAGCGGATATAACCTGTGACTTATATGAGCTGTCATTTATATATCCGTATATTCTCCCGTCAGTTCCCGAAAGATATGAATTATATGACTGCTCAATTCCGATTTCCCCGCTTCCGCCGTTGCTTGCAAATCCTATAAGATCTGCCGCAAGTGACTTAAAAGGATATGTTCTTTTATATTCTTCTTCAAACCATACGCCTTTTATATTGTCAGATTCAGACATTGCTGTCTTAAATCCGCTAATCTCATCCTCTGTCAACTCTTCAAGAAATTTTTTGTAAGCATTTTTATTTTCTTTTTGTGCATTTTCATCAAGAAACTCATTTAACTTATCCATATCAAGGTTCGGAAAATATTCTGCTAATGCATCTACCGTTGACTGTCTGTATTTTCCGTCAGATGACAGCATAACTTTTGAATCTATTATGAGATTATATACTCTTGTGGAATACGCAAGAATGGTTCCGTTACGGTCTGTTATGTCGCCTCTTCTTGCCGCAATAGCCCTGCTGTCATAGCCATAGTTATTGTATACTGCCTTTGAATAGCTTTTTCCTTCATTCAGATTAAGCCTGATTAAAGCATACGAAAGTCCCAAAAGCACAATTCCCGCAAGCAGGAAAATAACTAAAAGCTTTTTTTTCATTTTATTTGTAAATTTCTTGCTTTTCGGTTCTTTTTTTACTGACATTGCTGCTCCTTAGCACTATTCTCCTTTGGTAATATCTTTGTATTGAATAACATATTCGCTTTCACCGCTTTTATATTCTACAATCTGATTCTTACCCGCATGCACCATACCAAGTTCCTCAGTTGCTGTCTTATATATATAGTCAAAATCTATAGATGTGTCTATAGTAAGTTTCTTTAAATCGTTGGCTTCCTTTGCCTTTGAAAGCTGTTCGCTTAAAGTCTTTATTTTGTTATTGTTGGCTGTATTTCTGTTATATTCTTTAATAAAACCAACACTGGCAGCCATCGTCACTGCTACTGCAACAGCAATAAATAATGTATAGAGTCTGCCGAATCTGACTGCTCTTTCCCTGTTTGCTTCGGCATATCTGTCCACCTGTCTTTTTCTTATCTGTTCTTTGGTAAGAGGTGCCGTTCTTCTTGGATTTCTTACCGGTTCATCTATAATTCTTGCCGGCGCTGCGCTGCCGTTTATATAAAAATTTCTGTTCATAACTAAATAACCCTTTCAAATACCCTTAATTTTGAGCTTTTGGCTCTTTTATTAATTTCAATTTCTTCATCCGTTGGAACAATCGGTTTTCTTGTGATTATTACTCCTTTAGGTCTGTTGCCGCATACGCACACCGGAAAATCCGGAGGGCATGTACATGTATTAACATTGTCCCTGAATTTATTCTTAACAATTCTGTCCTCAAGGGAATGAAATGTAATAATACATAACCTTCCTTTATCATTCAGCAGATCAATCATAGTATCTATGGATTCTTCCAGAACATAAAGTTCCCTGTTCACTTCTATTCTTATTGCCTGAAATGTCTTTTTCGCCGGATGTCCTCCGTTAACCCTGAATTTCATCGGTATCGCCGCCTTGATTATTTCGGTAAGGCGTCCTGTTGTGGTAATTCTTGATTTGTTTCTTTCTATACATATGTGTTTGGCAATATTTTTTGCAAACTGTTCTTCGCCGTAGTCCCTTATAACCCTGAAAAGTTCCATTTCGCTGTAATCATTCACAACGTCTTGTGCTGTTATGCCTGACTGCCTGTCCATTCTCATATCAAGAGGTGCATCCTCTTCTTTATATGTAAATCCACGTTCAGCATTATCAAGCTGGTAAGAAGAGACCCCGATATCCAAAAGAATACCATCAACTTTATCTATGCCAAGTGAGACAAGTACATTCTTAATGTTACTGTAATTATCCTTAACAATTGTCACCCTGTCCTTAAATGGCTCAAGTCTTGTGGTGGCGGCACGTATCGCATCCTCATCCTGGTCAATGCCGATTAGACGTCCTTTTTTTGAAAGTCTCTCGCATATATGGTAAGAATGACCTGCTCCCCCGAGGGTTCCGTCAACATAAATCCCATCGGGCTTAATATTAAGATTTTCTATACACTCGTTCAAAAGAACTGATTTATGTGAAAATTCCATTGTGACCCCCTTCTAAAGTGTCCGCTTAAAGCGAAACGCCAAGTGCGTCAAGGTTAGCAGCTATTTCATCCATATTGCTGTCGCATTCATCGGTAAGATTGTTCCACTTATCCTTACTCCAGAACTCAATACGTTTTGCTACGCCTATTATTACTACGTCCTTATCAAGTCCTGCAAAATCCCTTAATACGCCGGGTATAAGAGCTCTTCCCTGTTTATCAATTTCACAGTCGGCTGCCCCTGCGGTAAAGAATCTTACAAGTTTTCTTGATTCCATGTTGCTTGTGGAAAGTGATGAGAGCTTGTTCTCAAATTCCTGCCAGCTGTCATTCGGAAATCCGAATAAACATCCGTCAAGACCTTTTGTAACAACAAAAGATTCTCCTAACTGTTCCCTGAACTTAGCCGGTACGATAACACGTCCTTTACTGTCAATTGAGTGATTATATTCACCTTTGAACATGTTATCACCCCTTTCCGTCCGGTATTTTTCAAAGGATTAATTCTGCAAATCTACCACTTTCTAACACATAGTAACTACTTTCTACCACGTTTTAGTCTATATTATTACTTTTGAGGGATTTTTTCAAGTATTTTTGCCTAAAAAACCGGTTTTTTTTGAGTGGTAGAATATGGTATTTTTACCCAAAAAAATACCGTAACGATATGTATACAACATATACGCTACGGTATTTTGCTAACTACAATATATTGATTTATTCTTCTGCAGTGTCTGTCTTCGCTGCTGCTGCCTTTTCAGGGGTAGGGTCAAATATGCCCTCGGTTTTTCTTAATCTTATGTGCATAAATACGATGAAGAAAAGTCCAACTACAGCTATTGCGATTGAAACAATCTGTGAAACGGCGATTCCATTATGAAACTGAAGCTGGTCTGTTCGTAAGCCCTCCACAAAGAATCTTATAATTCCGTATCCAACACCATATCTGCAAAGTGTCTCTCCCTGGAACTTTTTCTTGTCCCTGAATACCAGTATCAGTATCAGCAGTAAAAGATTCAGTACACTTTCATAAAGAAATGTAGGATGTACCTGGACATAAGTGGTTCCGAACACATCCACAAGCATATTATCTGATATGGTTCCTACTGATACGTCTTTAAGAGGTATCTGCATTGCAAAAATGTTATCCGTATATCCTCCGAAGGCTTCCCTGTTTACAAAATTACCCCATCTTCCGATAATCTGGCCTATCAAAAGTCCCGGAATAATGGTATCAGCCATCTTAAAAAAGCTTAATTTCTTAACTTTACTGAATATAATGAGAACGATTACGCCACCTATAACTGCACCATATATCGCAATTCCACCGCCACGGATATTAAAAATCTCCTTAAGATTGTGTGAATAGTAATCCCATTCAAATGCCACATAATATATTCTTGCGCATATTATCGCACCGATTACGGCAAAAAAGGTAAAATCAATATAATCATCTACCTTCTGGCCCGTCTTTTTAGCTCCGTGATAAGCGAGAAGTGCACCTGCGATAAGTCCCAGTGCAAGAATTATTCCGTAAAATTTAATTTCAAAGCTGCCGATATAAAAACCTGTCGGCAAATCAATTTCAAATCCGAGATTAGGAAATCTTATTGCTCCCATATTTTATTTCTCCTTATATTTTTTTATAAGTATATTCCAATGTCATCAATTAATCAATCTATTTTTATGTTTCCAACTTGACATATTATATGGTATAATCAGATTTTAAGGAGGATTTTAGAAAATGAAACTTGGTATCGTAGGATTGCCTAACGTAGGTAAAAGTACACTTTTTAATTCATTGACAAAGGCAGGTGCAGAATCGGCTAATTATCCGTTCTGTACAATCGACCCTAATGTCGGTGTTGTTTCAGTACCTGACGAAAGGCTTCAGTTATTATCTGATTTATATAATTCGGCAAAAATAGTTCCCGCAGTTATAGAATTTGTTGACATTGCAGGACTTGTAAAAGGAGCTTCAAAGGGTGAGGGGCTTGGTAACCAGTTCCTTTCACATATAAGAGAAACCGATGCTATCGTCCATGTGGTAAGGTGTTTTGAAAACAGCAACATCGTCCACGTTGACGGCTCTATCGACCCATTAAGGGACATTGATACAATTAATCTTGAACTTATCTTTTCTGATATTGATATTATTGACAGAAGAATTGCAAAAGTTTCCCGTGGTGCAAGAAATGATAAAGCCCTTGCAAAAGAACTTGAGCTTCTTGAAGAATTGAAAGCACATCTTGAAGACGGCAAGGCTGCCAGAAGTTTTGTCACGGATGATGATGACAAAAAAGCTCTTCTTAGTACATATGACTTATTGACATTCAAACCTGTTATATATGCTGCCAATGTTTCCGAAGATGACCTTGCGGATGACGGTGCAAGCAATGAGAATGTTGCAAAAGTAAGGGAATTTGCCGCTTCCGAGGGAAGTGAGGTATTCGTTGTATGTGCACAGATTGAAGAAGAAATTTCAGAACTTGAAGATGATGAGAAAAAGATGTTTCTTGAAGACCTCGGTCTTAAGGAATCAGGACTTGATAAATTAATCAAGGCAAGTTATAAACTCCTCGGTCTTATAAGTTTTCTTACCGCCGGTCCTACAGAAACAAGAGCATGGACCATCAAGAAAGGAACTAAAGCTCCCGGAGCTGCCGGAAAGATTCACAGCGATTTTGAACGTGGTTTCATTAAAGCCGAAGTTGTATACTACAAAGATCTGCTTGAATGTGGTTCTTACGCCGCTGCCAAAGAAAAAGGACTTGTAGGAATTGAGGGTAAGGATTACGTTGTAAAAGACGGAGATGTAATTTTATTCAGATTTAACGTCTGATGCTATAACAGCTATAAGGCAGCCTTCATCTATATGAATGGCTGCTTTTTTTTCTGATACTTCATTACTTACGCATCTGGTACTGCCGGGATTAAGGGTAAATTTTTCAACATTGTAGCGGAAGCCTTTAAGGGTAATTCCCTTCACAGCTCCTGAAAATGGGATGAAAGATACATATTTTCCCACACCTTTTTCAAATTCATATTCTTTATCTATAAGAAAAATCCTGTTGTTTTCATCAATTATTTCCGCATGAAGTCCGGCATCAATGGCAATTTTCAAGGTATGTATGTTTCCGAGAAAATGGTCTGCCCTGCCTCCCGTTGCACACAATACATCTATCGGCTGATTTTTTATAACTGCCTGTTTCATTGCTATTTCCATATCCGTATCATCTTTTTCAGGCTTATATCTTCTGATTATTTTACTGTCATATCCTGATAAAATGCTGTTCCTGACTGAATCGAAATCTCCCACAATGAGGTCCGGAAACAGATTAAGACTTTCCGTATAGGAAAGTCCCTTATCTACTGCAATAATATAATTATAATCGTCAGGACATATATATTCTTTTACAAAATCTTCTTTATATATTCCGCCTGCAATTATCAATGTCTTCATAATTACCTCTTTAATATCTGCTTATTATCTCATTAAATTTCCTTACATTATCCGCAATATCGTCTTTAAATACAGCAGAACCCGCTACGATAATGTCTGCGCCGCATTTAAGGACTTTTTCCACATTATCAAGTTTAATTCCACCATCAACCTCAATAGCAAAAGAAAGTCCGAGGTCTTTTCTCATTCTGTCAAGTTCGCATATTCTCTCAAAGGACTCTTCAATAAATGACTGTCCTCCAAAGCCGGGATGAACACTCATCACAACAACTTCATCCACATACTGAAGATACGGCCTTAATGTCTCCATAGGTGTCTCAGGATTAATTGCAATTGCAGGCTTTGCACCTGTTTCCCTTATTTTGAGCAATGTATCAATTATATTTTTACAGGCTTCAACATGGATGGATATAATATCTGCACCGCTTTTTCTCACAACCTCAATATATCTTTCAGGGTCAACTACCATCATATGTACGTCAAAAATCATATCGGTACATGGCCTTATTGATTCAACTACAGGCATTCCAAAAGAAATACTGGGTACAAACATACCGTCCATTATATCTACATGCAGCATTTCATTGCCTGCATTTTCTATTGTTTTTAACTGCTCTCCGACTTTTGTAAAATCAGCCGAAAGCATTGATGGTGATAAATACTTTTTCATTAATATTTCCTCTTGTTCTTTAATTCACTATACATATCAGTATATATTTTATACCTTAATTCAGATATTCTGCCTTCAGTTACAGCAGCTTTAACCGCACAATCAGGCTCATTGACATGGACACAACCGTTAAAGCGGCATTTTCCTTCATACTCTGTAAATTCATTAAAATAAAATCTTAAATCCTTATCTTCCACAACATCGTAATCAAGGGAAGTAAAGCCCGGTGTGTCAAGCACAAAGGTATCACCGGTTATGTTGAAAATCTCCGTATGTCTTGTGGTATGTTTACCTCTGTTAATCTTCCCGCTTATCTCTCCGGTTCTTGTTTCTGCCTCCGGGAAAACACTGTTAAGAATGGATGATTTACCGACTCCCGAAGGGCCTGCAAATGCAGTGGTTTTATTTTGTAAAACTTCTCTTATTTCATCAATTCCCTTATTCTTTGTAACGCTTGACGTAATAATCCTTGAACCGCATCCCGAAAAATCTTTTATCATTTTATCAAGAATACCGCTGTCCACCTGATCTGTCTTATTAAAACATATTACCGTATCTATTCTGTTATATTCCATCATCACTAAGAACCTGCTTAAAAGATTAAAATTAGGCTCCGGCGATAATGAGGCAAAAACAATCATTGCCTGGTCAATATTGGCAACTGCCGGTCTTATAAGTTCATTCTTTCTCGGAAGAATATCCGTGATATTTCCTGTATGTTCATTGTCACTGATAATGTCTATCAGGACATTGTCGCCTACCAGCGGTTTTATTTTTTTGTTACGGAAAACGCCCTTGGCTTTGCACTCATAAACGCCTGCCTCGCTGACATACACGTAATAAAACCCTGCTATTCCTTTTATAATTTTACCCTGCATATTCTCCATTATCTTTCCTGATAAAATAACCGCTTAGCTGTATCACTAAACGGTTACTTTACTATAATTTTATCCGATTACTACCGGAATATTGTCACTTGTTGCAGTAGCACTGTTTCCATCTGCCTTAGTATATTTTATGTTAACAACAATATACGCGTCTCCTGCTTTGGCATCCTTAATCTGTGTTGTAAAAAGATAGCTTCCAGTTACTTCACTTATATTATTATATTTTGCCGGAGTTCCAGCTTCTACTGATGCCTTATTGCCGTCATTATTGGTATAATGAACCGAGAAGGTAAGTTCAACTGCAGCTTCTGCATCACAATCCGAATTAACCTTGGCTGCTATTGTATCAAGATTAATTGTCTGTGTAACCGAAGGTATTACTACAGGTGCCGGTGTGGTAGTCTCTGGCTCTTTTTTAGCCCCGGTACTTATAACAACATCAATAGCTGTTCCTATATTAACCGAATCATTAACCGAATATCCGTTAATCGAAATAATCTTACCGGCTTCAACCTTGTCATCATTCTTTTCTGTTACTTTTCCTAACTTAAGGGAATACTTGGCAAGAAGTTCTTCTGCTTCAGCCTTTGTCTTTCCTACAATATCAGGGATTATAGGTTTACCAAGACTGACAACCAGACCAATCTTGGCTGTAGAAGGTGTTTCCTCACCAATCTTAGGTCCGTTCTGTGTAATTACGTTACCTTCTTTTATTTCATCGTCATAAGTATATTCAACGCTTACGTTATTAATATCAAAACCAAGGTCTTCCAGTTCTTTCTTAGCGTCTGCTTCTGACTTATTGCTAAGATCAGGCATCTTAATATTTACTTCATTCTTGCCCTTATAAAGCACAACAGTTACCTGTGTTCCCGCATTAACCGTTGTTCCTGCCACAGGGTCGGTTGATTCAACTTTACCTATAAGGGAATCGTCAGTTGTCTCTTTATACTGGAATGTATATTTAAGTTCTGCCTTAATGATAGCTTCCTCTGCTTCATTCTGAGTCTTGCCGAGTACGTCTACCATCTCAACTTTCTTGACACCCTTGCTTATATATACGGTTATTGTTGTGTTTTTATCTACAAAAGAACCGATTTCAGGGTTGGTATCATATACCTTGTCAACATCATCTTCTTTAGAATAACCGTATTCATATTTAAAGCCGAGTTTTTCGTCATTAAGAGCTTTCTTTGCTTCTTCAAGAGTCATTCCGAGAACATCAGGAACTTTTACTTTATCCGATGTATCTTCGATGCTTGATGTAGGATCATTTTTCTTACCGCTGCTTCCTGAACCGAAGTTCTTGGCAATCTTGGTAATCAGAATTGCAAGTATTGCAACAATGGCAACCGCAACGGATATGGCAAGTATTGTTATTACCTTATCAATTGTTTTCTTGTTGCCTGCTTCGTCTTCATCTAATTCTTCATCGTCACCATCAATATCATCAAGATTGTCATCGTCACCGTCTTCGTCAATGTCATCTTCCTCTGCGGCTTCGCCAAGGCTGTTCTTTTTATTAACTTCACCGATTGGTGTTGCTTCAATATCCTCAGCTTTGACAGCTGATGATTTTTCAGCTATTTCATTCACTTCATCAGGTGTGATAAGCTTTGTAGGTGCATCGGATGCCAATGGTGCTCCAATTGTAACAAAATCTTCATCAGGTGTTACAAGAGAGCGCTTAAGATCTGCAATAAGGTCTGTCATATTCTGATAACGGCGTTCTGTACGCTTCTGTGTACATTTTAAAACTATTTTTTCAACACTTACAGGTATTTCAGGAACATACTGTCTTGGAGAAACAATTTCGTCCTGGATATGCTGGAGTGCAATTGCTACAGTGGTATCTCCTTCAAAAGGCACCTTGCCTGTGAGCATTTCGTAAAGTGTTATACCAAAAGAATATATGTCACTCTTCTCATCGCTGTATCCGCCTCTTGCCTGTTCAGGTGAAATATAGTGGACAGAACCCATAACCGATGAATTGATTGTATTGGAAGATGCCGCTCTTGCTATACCGAAATCGGTTACTTTAACTTTACCTTCCTTGGAAATTATTATATTCTGTGGCTTAATGTCTCTGTGAACAATGTTATGCTTATGGGCAGCATCAATTCCCTGTGCTACCTGGATTGCAATGCTTACGGCTTCCCTTACACCAAGAACACCCTTTTTCTCTATGTATTTCTTAAGTGTAATACCCTCAACAAGCTCCATTACAATGTAATATATGCCGTTTTCTTCCCCGACATCATATACATTAACGATATTGGCGTGCATAAGACCTGCCGCTGCCTGTGCCTCAGCCCTGAATTTAGATACAAATGTCTTATCTTCGCTGTACTCAGGCTTGAGCACCTTGATTGCAACATAACGATTTAATTTGTGACATTTTGCTTTATATACATCAGACATTCCTCCCGAACCGATTCGTTCAAGAATTTCATATCTTTCTGCTATAAACATTCCTTCTCTTAACATATTTCCTCCTAAATTATGGTTCTATAATAATTACTGAAATATTATCTTTGCCACCATTCTGATTAGCCATCATAACAAGTTTATCTGCTTTATTCATAATATCATCATGGCCTGACATAACCGACTCAATTTCTTTATCGGTTACCATATTGGTAAGACCGTCAGTACACATAAGGATACGGCTGTTATCTTCTATCTCTATCTCAAAGAAATCCGGTATAACGTTCTCAGCTCCTCCAAGTGCTCTTGTTATGACATTTTTATATTCATTGGTTCTGGCATCCTCTCTGTTAAGTGTACCCATCTGAACCATCTCTTCTACATACGAATGATCTCTTGTTACCTGCTTTAATTCCCTGTCGGCAAGATAAAGCCTGCTGTCACCGATATTGGCAACATACATGGACCTGCCGTATATTACAGCCACAACAAAGGTAGTTCCCATTCCTCTGTAATCCTCTGATGTGGAGGCTAACTTTAACAACTCTTCATTGGTATGATTTATTGCATCGGACATTATCTGCACAGGCTTAGATGACACGGAATTCTTAACACAGTCAATAAATGTGTTGACGGAAAACTTAGAGGCAAGATCTCCTGCCTTATGTCCTCCCATTCCATCAGCAACTATAAACAGGTTCGGCAGGTTACCTACCGGTTTCACCGTTGAAAAAACATAGTCCTGATTCATATTTCTCTGTCTGCCCACATCCGTTAATGCGTATGCGTTCATTAATTAAGCTCCTTTATATTCGTCACTATGTTATTAAAATTGCATTTTATCCCATTCATTTTATCACAAGGATAAAAAAAGTACAACAAGTTAAATTTTAGCAGCATTATCGTCCATATATCTTTTGCGAAGCTGTCCGCAGGCTCCGTCTATATCTCTTCCCATCTCCCTGCGCACCGTAACCTGAATCCTGTTTTTTTCAAGGATATCTTTGAACTTCTTAATGCTCTTTGTATCCGACTGCCTGTAGTCTCTTTCCTTAATGGGATTAACAGGAATCAGATTTATGTGGCAGTTCATTCCTTTTACCAGGTCTGCCAGTATCAAAGCATGTTCGCTCCCATCATTTTCGCCCTTTACAAGACTGTATTCAAAAGTTATCCTTCTGCCTGTCTTTTCAATATAATAACTGCAGGCATCCATAATTTCACTTATGGAATATTTATTGGCAACCGGCATTAATTTTTTGCGCATCTCATCCGTTGGGGAATGTAATGATATCGCCAGTGTAATCTGCAGTCTCATATCAGCCAGTTCATATATTCTCGGAACAAGACCACAGGTTGATACTGTTAAATTTCTGGCACTGATATTAAGTCCGTTTTCATCTGTAAGGAGTTTTTCAAATTTAATAAAGTTATCAAAATTATCAAATGGCTCCCCGGACCCCATTACAACAACGTTGGATACCCTGTTTCCCGTAAGTGACTGTATTCTGTATATCTGGTCAAGCATTTCCGACGGATACAGATTTCTGGCAAGTCCGTCAAGGGTTGAGGCACAGAACCGGCAGCCCATCCTGCAGCCAGCCTGTGATGAAATACATACGGAATCTCCATGGTGGTAGTGCATAAGCACACTCTCGATATAATTGCCGTCGTACAGCCTGAAAAGATATTTTGAGGTACCGTCTTCTTTGGATACCTGTACTCTTTCAGGATATAATGAAGCATAAAAAGTGTTTTCCTTTAACTTTGCTTTAAGCGAAGCGGGGATATTAGTCATCTCATCATATCCCGGAACAAGTCTGACATGCATCCATTCATAAAGCTGTTTTGCCCTGAATTTAGGCTCTCCAAGGCTTACAATGTATTCTGTTAATTCATCCAAATCAAGAGATTTGATATCTGTAAGTTCCACGTTATTTTCTCCTAAATAATGCTATGAAAAATCCGTCAAAATTATTATTTTCATCCGGTATTATTTCAAGTATTCCCTTTTTATAATATTTTTTCATATTATCAGGTACCCTGTCTTCAAAATCCACAAGGACATAATCACCATATGAAAGTATATGTTCCACATTACCCATATTTTCTTCATAATTAAGTGTACATGTACTGAAGCAGAATTTTCCACCGTGTTTTACATATTCTTTTGAATTATCAAGGATCTTTTTCTGGAGTTCTGATAATTCATGGCATTTTTCTTCACTTGCGTGATACTTTATATCGGGCTTTTTATTAAGAATACCAAGTCCTGAACAAGGGAGGTCGGCTATCACCACATCTGCTTTTTCAACAGAATCTTCCCATTTTACCGTAGCATCCTTTACAACAGCTTTGATGTTGCAAAGATTAAGCCTGTCAATATTTTCGTTAATCATCATAACCTTATTGTCGGAAACATCCCTTGCCTCTACAAATCCGGTATTATCCATAAATTCCGCTATATGAAGGCTTTTGCCTCCCGGTGCAGCACACAAATCTATTACATAGCTGTCTTTTTCGGGATTAATTGCATAACATACCATCATCGAACTTAAATCCTGCACGAAAAAATCTCCGTTCGCAAAGGTATTTAATTTATTAAGGTAATCAAATCCCTCTATTTCCAAAGCACAATCAGGTTCTTCTATTACTTTTGCACGGACATTTTCCGCTGTAAGTCTTTTAACAAGTTCTTCTCTCGTACAATGGTTAAAATTGCATCTGACTGTCAGCGGTCTTTTTGAATACTGTGCCTTAAGTATTGCTTCCGTATTCTCTTTACCGTATTCTTTCAGCCATTTATCAACAATCCATCTCGGAGTGGAATATTTTAACCACAATTCCTGTGGCATTTCAATTTTGTTCTTTTCTCTTGCGACGGTTCTCAAAACACCGTTTACAAAACCTTTAAGGGCAGTAAAGCCTTTCTTCACAGAAAGTCTGACTGCTTCGTTACATACCGCAAAATCTTTAACGCCTTCCATATATATAAGCTGATATGTGCTCATCCTCAAAATATTGCGTATAACAGGTTTCATTTTATTTACAGGTGTTTTTGAAAAAAGATTAATGATATAATCCAGAGTTATTTTTCTCTCAACCGTTCCAAGAATTGTCCTGCTTATAAAAGAACGATCAATATTATCAAGATACTGATACTTTTTCAGGACCTCCGGTAAAACTATATGTGTAAACCTGTCTTTTTCGTTTATTTCAATCAATGCGTCAAGAATAATATTTCTGGTATTCACATTCTGGTTCATAATATCATTCCTTCTGTTACGGCTGTGCCTCTTAAAAAGCTTTCCGTATCCATTCTCTTTTTGCCCTCAAGCTGTAATTCAAGGACTTTTATTCCGCCATTACCACAGGCAATGGAAAAAGATTTTTTGGTAACATCATAAATTGTTCCCGGTTCAAGTCCGTCGCACTCACATACAGCGGCTTTCCATATCTTGAGTGTCCTGCCGTTATATACCGTATATGCGGACGGCCATGGATTAAGTCCTCTTATAAGTCTTTCAAGGGTAATGGCATCCTTTGTAAAATCAAGCTTTCCAAGTGATTTGTCAAGTTTACCCGCATAAGTAGAAACGCCCTCCTGCTTTACAGCCCTTGCGGTTCCGTTTTCAATTTCAGCAAGTGTTGATACAAGTGTTCCGGCACCAAGGTCAGCCAGTTTGTCAAAAAGACTGCCACCGGTTTCATCGGGAGCCAGCTCTATTTTTGCCACTTTAAGCATATCTCCCGTATCAAGGCCTTCATCCATCTGCATTATGGTAACTCCGGCTTCTTTTTCACCGTCAATTACTGCCCACTGGATAGGTGCGGCTCCTCTGTATTTTGGCAGAAGGGAAGCATGAACATTTACGCATCCGTACTTAGGAAGTTCAAGAATCTCTTTTGAAAGAATCTGTCCGTATGCCACTACCACTATTACATCAGGAGATATTTTTTTAAGTATATCCACAAATTCAGGATTTCTGACCTTTAAAGGCTGAAACACTTCAATATTGTGTTCTAAGGCTTTTACCTTGACGGGGCTCATTGATATTTCCTTGCCCCTGCCTTTTTGTTTGTCGGGCTGGGTTATTACTGCCGCTACTTCATGACCTGCCTGTATTATTGCTTCAAGCGTACTGACGGCAAAATCAGGGGTTCCCATAAATACAACTTTCATATATTACTCCTCGTCTTCGTCATTTACTACTTCCATAAGGCTTCCTTCAACGTGGTCGATATATAAATCGCCATCAAGATGTCCCAGTTCGTGGCATATTGCCCTTGCCAGAAGTTCTTCGCCTTCAATCGTATATTCATTCATCTGAAGGTCATAAGCTTTTGCTTTTACATAATTGGGTCTTGTAACAATTCCTGCTTTGCCGGGAATGCTAAGACAACCTTCCTGTCCGGTCTGTGAACCTGAAGTTTCGAGGATTTCAGGGTTAATCATTATGATAGGTCCGTCACCAATATCAATTACAACTATTCTTTTTAAAATTCCTACCTGTGGTGCCGCAAGTCCCACGCCATTTGCCTCATACATTGTATCAAGCATATCTCCTACAAGTTCTTCCGTTTTTTTTGTAATCTCCTGTACAGGCTTACATACTTTTCTTAAAATAGGGTCATCATTAATTCTGATATTTCTTAATGCCATGTTTTTAACTCCTTTTTTATCTGAAATCATATTGTATCTGACACTTTGAAAGATATTCGCTGTGTTCTTTCATAAAGTTATCAATCTCTTTTTTTATATTCTGAAGTCTTTGGTGTTCTTTATCCTTATAATATATCTGCCGGAAAAAAACATCCTTAACTTTATACACCGGGGCCTTGCCCGGTCCTATTATCTTAGTCCTGCTGTCTGCTTTGTCTGTAAGCTGTTTTATCTTTTCTGACAACTCAGCTGTCTTTTGTTCGTCCTCTGACGCAATCCTTACAGTCATAAAATTATATACCGGCGGATAATCCATAAGCTCCCTGAAAGCTATTTCTTCATTATAAAAACTCTCATAATCGTGATTGCAGGCATGCACAATACTGTAATGCTCCGGTGAATAGGTCTGTATTACGGCATTGCCCTCCTTATTGCCTCTTCCTGCTCTTCCCGCTGCCTGGGTTATAAGCTCAAAAGTTCTTTCTGCCGCCATATAATCCGGCGAATATAATGATACATCTGCAAGAAGGACTCCCACAAGGGTAACATTTGGGAAATCGTGGCCTTTCACAATCATCTGTGTGCCTATAAGAATATCGGCTTCATGATTTTCAAACGCCTCTAATATCTTTGCATGCCCGTCCTTGTTACGCGTAGTATCGGCATCCATGCGTAAAACTTTATTATCAGGGAAAAGTTTTTTAATTTCCGATTCCACAAGTTCAGTTCCGGCTTTAAATCTTCCGATATGTTTTGAACCGCACTCCGGACATATTTTTATACCGGGTGTTTCATAACCGCAGTAATGACATACGAGCCTGCCATTCCCATGTTCGGTGAGGGATACCGCACAGTGAGGACATGTAATTACATGCCCACAGTTACGGCAGCTTAGGAATCCAAGATATCCCCGCCTGTTAAGAAAAAGCATAACCTGTTCTTTCTTTGACAGTTTTTCTTTCATAAGTTCCATAAGTCTGTTGCTGAACATCGTCCTGTTACCATTTCTCAGTTCTTCCCTTAAATCAACAATCTCTGCTGTGGGAAATCCCGCAAGGCCTGCCCTGTTATTTAATTCATAAAGTTTAAACCGCCCCGCTTTTGCATTATAATAGCTTTCAAGCGATGGAGTTGCAGAGCCTAAAACCACTTTGGCTCCTGTCATTTTTGCAAGTTCAATGGCTGTTTCCCTTGCATGATACCTTGGAACATTCTCGCTTTTGTATGCACTTTCGTGTTCCTCGTCGATTATTATAAGCGAAAGTCGGTTAAACGGTGTAAAAAGTGCTGACCGCGGTCCAATCATTATTCTTATCTTTCCCGATTTAGCCATTTCAAAACTGTCATATCTTTCGCCTTTTGACATTTTGGAATTTATAACAGAAACGATATCTCCGAATCTGTTATAAAACCTCATCACTGTCTGGTATGTAAGGGATATCTCCGGTATGAGGCATATTACATCACCACCCCGGTTTATAACCCATTCAATCAGTTCCAGATACACTTCTGTCTTGCCGCTTCCTGTTACACCTTTTATAAGTGATGGCATCATATCTCCATTTTCCATGTCTTTGATTATAGATTCCGCAACGTAGCGTTGTTCTTCATTGAGGATAATTTTTTCTCCGGACTTTATGGTATTTTTTATGGTGTTTCTGAACATTGTATGTGTTGTTATCTCGATAATGCCTTTATTTTCCAAGGTTTTTACAGTTGTTAAATTTATATTTAATTTCCGAGTGAGCAGTGAATAATCAAAAACGGGCGTCTTTGCAAGTGTTTCTAAAAGTCTCGCCCTTGCGGTATATCTTTTTCTTGCTGCTTCTTTTGCATATTCTTCTGCTTCTTCTTTTGAAATAAGAAGATGTATTGTTTTTTTCTCGATATTTCTGACTTTTTCTTTTACAGGCATTACAAGTTTAAGTGCCTGATTCATTGTGGAACCATAATGATTTTTTATCCAGTTGGCAAGTTTTATCATCCTTCCATCTATTGTGACACTGTGTCCGCAAATCCCTGTAAGGGATTTCATTCTGGATATATCTATCTCCGGTTCATCACTTATATCTACGACATAACCGGTCCGTTTGGTTTTACCGAACGGTATCTGCACTTTCATCCCGATTTCAAGCTCCGGAAGCATTGTTTCCGGAATTATGTATTGAAATATTTTATCCAGTTGTTCATGGGATATATCAACAATTACTCCGGCAAACTTCACTTTATTCACCCTTTTCTATCTTGCTAACTCTTCCATTGCTTTCTGCACAAGTTCTTTATCTGTCTGATGATATCTTACGCCTTTTATTTCCTGATAATCTTCGTGTCCTTTTCCCGCAAGAACGATTATATCTCCCTTTTCTCCGTGTTCGATGGCATATTTAACCGCTTCACCACGGTCTTCCATCATAACATAACTGCCGGAGGTCTTTTTAATTCCGGTCTCAATATCCTGCATTATGAGGACCGGGTCTTCATCTCTTGGATTATCGCTTGTAATTATGGTTAAATCTGCCATTCTGCCTGAAACCTCACCCATTTCAAAACGTCTGAGCTTAGAGCGGTTTCCGCCACATCCGAATAAACATACTATCCTGTTTGGATTATATTCCCTGAGCGTACTTAAAAGACTCTCAAGACTCATTGCATTATGTGCATAATCTATCATCACGATGAAATCGTCAGAAACCTTAACAGGTTCTACTCTCCCTGCTACTCTTGTATTATATAAAGCATCAAGCAGAAGTTTGTCATCCACATTGAAATGTTCGGATACGGCTATCGCGCAAAGGGAATTATATACGGAAAATTCTCCCGGAAGAGTAAGTTTTATATTGAGCTCTCTGGTTCCCGTAGTATTATATGAGGTGGTAATATTGCCGCCTTCATGGATATACCTGATATTTTCAGCTTTTAAATCGGCTTTGTTCTTAATTCCGTAAGTCTCAAGGGTACAGGTATGCCCTTCCATTATTTTATCGAAATATTCGCTGTCTGCATTGCCTATTCCATGTACACACTGTTTGAAAAGTCTGCTTTTGCACTCCATATATTCTTCAAAACTTGCATGTTCATTAGGTCCTATATGGTCAGGTTCAATATTGGTGAACACTCCTATATCAAACAAAATACCTGCTGTTCTGTTAAGCATGAGTGCCTGTGACGACACCTCCATAACAACACAACTGCAGCCTGCCTCAACCATCTGGCTGAAATATTTCTGGATAAGAAATGATTCCGGTGTTGTATTTTTAGATGGGATATGCTCATCACCTATTATTGTTTCGTTGGTTCCGATAAGTCCCGCCTTTATGTTACATTTTTCAAGGATATCACGAATCATAAAGGTTGTGGTGGTTTTGCCCTTTGTCCCTGTGATGCCTATTGTTTTAAGTTTTTTAGCAGGATAATCAAAAAATGCTGCCGACATAAGTGCAAGTGCATATCTTGTGTCCGCTGTCTTAATTAAAGTAATATCTTTAAGTTCCTCTGTAACTTCAATATCTTTCTGTACGACAATTGCCAAAACACCTTTTCCGGCCACATCACTTATATATGTATGCCCGTCGGAAACCGCACCTGTCACACATACAAACACATCCAAAGCTCCCGCTTTTCTCGAATCATATACAAGATTCTCAATGTCAATATCAACATTTCCGTTTAAAACTTCGTATTCAAGTTTTTCTAAAAGTTTTGATAATTTCACCTGCTTTACGCCTCCTGTTATTTCTGCAATTCCACCGAATGAACGCAGTTATTCATAAGCATTGCAATAGTCATAGGTCCGACCCCGCCCGGTACAGGTGTTATAGCCGATGCTATAGGGAATACATCATCATAATCCACATCACCGCAAAGAATGCTCTTGCCCGACTCACTTGTTCCCAGTCTGTGAATTCCTACATCAATTACAACAGCTCCTTCTTTTACATATTCTTTTGTAATAAATTTAGGCTTGCCGATTGCAACCACAAGAATATCCGCACGTTTTGTTACTTCCTTCAAATTCTTTGTTCTGCTATGTGCAATGGTTACGGTACCGTTTTCCCTCAAAAGAAGAAGTGCCATAGGTTTACCTACAATATTGCTTCTGCCAACAACAACGCACTCTTTTCCTTCTATCTCAATATTGCTTCTCTTTAAAAGTTCAACAATTCCCGCCGGTGTACATGAAACAAAACCCGGCTGGCCTATGCTTAATGCCCCTACGCTCTGTGGATGAAATCCATCCACATCCTTGGCCGGTGATATTGCCTTAATGACTTTATCTTCATCGATATGTGAAGGCAGCGGAAGCTGCACAAGTATTCCGTTTACCTTATTGTCTTTATTAAGTGTATCTATAAGTTCCAGTAATTGTTCCTCTGTGGTATTTTCTTCAAGTTCGTAAGAAAGTGAGTTGATTCCAATGTATTCACATCCCTTTTTCTTATTACCGACATATACACTTGATGCAGGATCGTTTCCAACCTGGATTACCGCAAGTGTAATTTCAATCCCTTGTTCTTTATATGCTTTAACCTTTTCTTTTAATTCATCTTTTAATTCCTTAGAAATTAATTTACCATCTATAACTTTAGCCATTGTAATTCTCCTTTAAAAAATCAACACATTCGTTAAGTTTCATTCCTCTCGAACCTTTAAATAATATGGCATCACCGGATTTCAGGTTCTTAAGAAGATATTCGTTAATTTCTTCTCTCTTTTTAAATAACTTATAACTTCCGTTAAAACCATCTCCTATATTGGCCGCCATTGTTCCAAAAAGAATCAGTTCATCAATCTTTTTTTCTGCCATATATCCGCCGACTTCTTTGTGATAATCCGCTGACTTATCTCCAAGTTCAAGCATATCTGCAAGAACGGCTATTTTACGTCCATTGTTATTGTAATCACACAAAACGTCAATACCGGCTTTCATTGAATCAGGACTTGCATTGTAGGAATCATCAATAATTGTAACTCCGTTAACATCTGTAATCTGCTGTCTCATTGAGACGCCTTTATATCCTGCCAGTGCCTTAATGGCTTCCGTTACTTCAATGCCATGTCTTTCGGCTACTGCTATAGCTACAAGTGCATTTCTTACATTATGTTCTCCGAGAACGTTAAGCCTTGCATCATAAGAACCTTTATTTTTTATATTAACGGTAAAATCAACACCACCGTTTTTTGCTTTTATATTGGTTGCAAAATAGTCATTATCATTTCCGAGCCCGAAAGTAATTATCCTGTGTCTCAGTTCTGATTTGTGCTTGTTTAAAATCGCATCATCACCATTAATAAATACAATTCCATCCTTTGCATGGATTGCATCCTGGATATGGAATTTTTCTTCACATATACCGTCTCTGGTCTTAAGCTGTTCTATGTGGGATACGCCTATATTGGTGATAACCGCGTCATCCAGTTCCACCAGTTCTGAAAGCCTTGACATCTCTCCACGCATGCTCATTCCCATCTCTATTACGGCAATCTGGTCATCAGGACTCATTTTCAGCAATGTAAGAGGTACACCAATCTGGCTGTTGCTGTTTCCACTTGTCTTAAATACCTTATATCCTGCTGAAAGTGCACATGCTATCATTTCTTTGGTGGTAGTTTTACCGACACTGCCTGTTACACCGATTTTTGGCATAATCATAAGCTTACCGTAATATTTACCTATTTCCTGTAAAGCCATTGTAGTATTGCTGACCCTTATATATGGCACATTTCCTGTCATTTCGTCATGTTCGCTTGTCAATACCGCCACAGCTCCGTTGGCTATCGCAGAATCGATAAAAGTATGGGCATCCACTCTTTCTCCTATAATCGGTACAAAAAGCGAGTTTTCTTTTATCGAATTGGAATCTGTACTTACATTTTCAATCGGTATATTCATATCACCGCAAAGCACTTCACCCTTTGTGGCTTTTACGATATCTCTTACATAAAAATTCTGCATAATTCAACTCCTTTAAAGGTGAAAATTAAAATAGGCCTGTAATTTTACCTGTTGTTTCGTCAAAGTCAATATTATCAGCCGCCGGTACTTTAGGAAGACCCGGCATTGTCATTATAGAACCTGTAAGAATAACAACAAATCCTGCTCCTGCACTTACATAAGCATCCCTTACGTTAAGGGTAAAACCTTCAGGGCGTCCAAGCTTAGTCTGGTCATCTGAAAGTGAATACTGTGTCTTTGCCATACATACAGGGAAATTTGCAAATCCCATTTTTTCTATCTTGTCAAGCATTTTGGAAGCTGCCGGTGCAAAACTTACATCCTTTGCTCCATAAATCTTAGTTGCTATCGCTTTAACTTTATCTTTAAGTCCCATATCATCTGAGTATGTCAATGTGAATGGTTTCTGTTCTTTTTCGATTGCTTTAAGAACCTTATTTGCAAGTTCAATTCCGCCTTCTCCACCCTTTTCCCATACTCTGGCAAGAGCAAATTCACAACCCATTCCTTCAACATGTTCTTTGATGAAGTTATGTTCTGCTTCTGTATCTGTTGCGAAAGCATTAAGTGTCACAACAACATTAAGTCCGAAGTTCTGCATATTCTCAATATGCTTATCAAGATTAACGATTCCTGCTTTAAGAGCTTCAAGATTTTCTTCAGAAAGATTCTCTTTCTTAACACCACCATTGTATTTTAATGCCTTAACAGTAGCTACTATAACTACCGCATCAGGACGTAAACCTGTCTTACGGCATTTAATATCAAGGAATTTTTCTGCTCCAAGGTCAGCACCAAAACCTGCCTCAGTTACAACATAGTCAGATAATTTAAGTGCCATTTTTGTAGCTCTTACAGAGTTGCATCCATGGGCAATATTGGCAAAAGGTCCTCCATGGATAATTGCAGGATTTCCCTCCAGTGTCTGTATTATATTAGGCTTAATTGCATCTTTTAAAAGTGCTGCCATCGCGCCTGTGGCATGTAAATCACCTGCTGTCACAGGTTCTCCTGCATAATTATATGCAACAATTATTTCCGAAAGTCTTTTCTTTAAATCAGCCATATCTGTTGCAAGACAGAGAATTGCCATAATTTCAGAGGCAACTGTTATTACAAAATGGTCTTCCCTTACCACTCCGTCAGCCTTTGCCCCAAGTCCGACTACGATATTCCTGAGAACTCTGTCATTCATATCAAGACATCTTTTCCATACAACCTGTCTTGTATCTATCTGAAGTTCATTGCCCTGCTGGATGTGGTTGTCAAGAAGCGCTGCAAGAAGGTTATTGGCACTTGTTATTGCGTGAAAGTCACCTGTAAAATGAAGATTAAGATCTTCCATAGGTACTACCTGGGAATATCCTCCACCTGCGGCACCGCCTTTAATACCAAAACATGGTCCGAGGGATGGTTCACGAAGTGCCGCCATTGTCTTTTTGCCAAGCTTGTTAAGTGCTTCCGTAAGACCGATACTGATTGTTGTCTTTCCCTCTCCGGCCGGAGTTGGATTAATCGCAGTTACAAGAATAAGTTTGCCGTCTTTATTGCCTGCTACTCTTTTTTCAAGTTCATCGGTTAATTTTGCTTTGTACTTTCCGTAAAATTCAAGTTCGTCCTCTGCTATACCAAATCTGCCTGCAATATCACGTATATGTGACATCTTTGCTTCCTGTGCTATTTCTATATCTGATTTAAACATTCCTTTTCCTCCATAATGTTAGTTATTCTTAAGAAATTCTTCAAATTCTTCCATTGTCATCATAACTTTACGTGGCTTGGTACCCTCTTCAGGTCCTACCACACCGGCTTCCCCAAGCTGATCCATAATTCTTGCAGCCCTGTTAAAACCGATTTTAAATACCCTTTGCAGCATTCCTATCGATGCACGTTCTTTTTCTATGATAAATCTGCCCGCATCGGCAAAATACTGGTCCCTGTCACCGGAAAAAGCCTGGCTTTCTTCAAATTCAGGATTACTCAGGTGATTTTCTATTTCTTCACTGTATCCGGTCTCATTGCTATTTTCCTTAATAAAATCAACAACCGCCGATACCTCTTCGTCAGATACGAATGCACCCTGTACTCTCGCCGGTTTCTGATAGCCCTGTGGATAAAATAGCATATCACCCTTACCGAGAAGTTTTTCTGCTCCTACCATATCAAGTATTGTTCTTGAGTCCACACCGGATGATACCGAAAAGGCAATTCTTGAAGGAACATTGGCTTTGATAAGACCTGTTATGACATTAACACTTGGTCTCTGGGTAGCAATAATAAGGTGGATACCTGCCGCTCTGGCAAGCTGTGCAAGTCTTACTATGGCATCCTCTACATCTCCTGATGCAACCATCATAAGGTCTGCAAGCTCATCAATGATTATAACAATCTGTGCCATAACCTCAGGAAGCTCTTTGCCTTCCTCAGGTTCCATTCCCGATATCTTTTCATTAAAGCCCTTCATATCCCTTACGCCGTAAGTTGCAAAAAGCTGATATCTTTTCATCATTTCCGCCACAGCCCAGTTAAGTGCCGCGGCTGCTTTTTTAGGGTCCGTTACAACAGGTGTAAGGAGGTGGGGTATTCCGTTATATACGCTAAGTTCCACAACCTTTGGGTCAACCATTATAAGCTTTACCTCTTCAGGTCTTGCCTTAAAAAGAATACTCATAATAATAGTATTAATACATACCGATTTACCCGAGCCGGTTGCACCCGCAATAAGAAGGTGGGGCATCTTAGCAATATCTGCCATTACTATCTGGCCTGCGATGTCTTTACCTGCCGCAAAAGCAATTTTAGACTTGGCATCCCTGAATTCTTTGCTGGCAATAAGGTCTCCAAGCATTACGCCGGAATTTTCTTTATTAGGTACTTCAATTCCGACAGCAGCCTTTCCGGGGATTGGTGCTTCAATTCTTATGTCCGCCGCTGCAAGATTGAGCTTTATATCATCCGCAAGGGAAACTATTTTGCTTACCTTAACGCCCTGTTCAGGCTGCAATTCATATCTTGTAACTGCAGGTCCCCGGCTTACATCCGTTATTGTAACGTTAACACCAAATGTAGCAAGTGTCTGCTGTAATTTGCCTGCTGTTGCCCTGAGTTCGTCCTTGCCGTCATTCCCTTTGGAAGTTCCGCTGCTTCTCTTTAAAAGGCTTACAGGAGGAAGTTTGTATTTGTTGTTTTTAGCTGTATGTGATGGTTTTACCGGTAATGCCTGTGCCTGCTCCGTCACATTACCGTGAACAGGCTCCGGTTTAACGTTTTTTTCCTTATCAGGCTTTAGAAGCTGTTCTTTCTCAAGTTCGTTCTTTACCAGCTCCATATCAATGTAATCTTCTTCTGCCCTCTGCGGTTCTTCATTAACTATTGCTGTATTGGCAGAGGCAGTTTCCACTGTCCCGGAAGGAGGAAGTATCTCTTTAACATCCTCATAAGCCGGTTCAAAAGGAATACTCTGTTCATCCTGGAAATGTCTCATTGCATAATCTGTTGCATCAACAACATTGGCATACTCATTTTCATCAAAAGGCTTTATATCCGCTGCCTTTTCATATGAATATACATCTTCTCCTGTAGTCTCTGCATCCGCCTTTTCCATGCACGTATCCGTTGTTATTCCTTCAACTTTCACGGAAGAACGTTTTTTCTTAGGAGGCATCTTCTCACTTGCCCTAAGTTCTTCCATTCGTTCTTTTTCTTTACGCTTAACTGCAACGTCCGCTTTGTACGCTTCCATATCACGTTTTGCGGCGTTGTATACTTTTTTGCTATTCTTTTTAACACCGCCGATAAACGAATGTTCCGTTATGATAACCGCTGCTATAATTATTAGTACAACCGTAAAAATATATGCACCTGCATTACCAAACAGTTTACTAAAAAGCAGACAAAACATGCCGCCAAAAAAACCACCGCCGTTCTTATGTGTGCTGGAATTTATGTAAAAATCACCGACATTCCATTCTCCGCTGTGGCTTCCGGAAATCAGCTGTATCAGAGTACATAAAAAAATCAGTTCAAACAATACTGCAATAAGTTTGACTCTGGCAATTGAACTATTCTTATTGGACATTGCAAAAATTACCGCAGCAAACAGAAGAATCGGGAAAATATATGCAAGTATTCCGAATAGCCCGAAGAAAAATGCGCTTATACCTTTACCTACAATTCCTCCTACGCCGAAATTGGCAAGAAAAAATATAACGCAGAGTGCCATCAATATTAATAAAACCGCTTCTGTAATAAGTTTATTATTATATTTTTTTGCAGCGGGCTTTTTTCTGCCTGCCGGCTTCTTTTTCGTCTGTCCGTTTTTACTGCCTGTAGCCATAAAAAAGTTCAGCCTCCTGTTATTTTATAAATGAAAGGATTATTCCTGCCACACCGGCAATGATGCAGTAGATTGAGAATCCCTTGTAACTCTTATTTTTTATAAGTCTTAGCATAAATTTAATAGCAAAATATCCGCTTACTGCCGCTGTAATTGTTCCAAGAACATATCCCGGTAAATCAGCAGAACCGAATACAACATTCCTGTTGCCGGCAAGTTCCACTATAACAGCTCCAAGTACAGCCGGTATGGACATAAGGAATGAGTATTTAATCGCCAACTGTTTATTAAAGCCAAGCATCATTCCTGTTGCTATTGTTGCACCGGATCTTGAAATTCCCGGCAGTGTTGCAACACCCTGTGCGACACCGATAAAATAAGCATCCGAATATTTTGCCTTGTTAATTTTCATGGTATTATCGCTCTTCTTGTCTGCAAGCATAAGAATTCCGGATGTAATCATAAGACATATTCCCACAAACCACAGGGTATTTGTTGCAAGCTCGGTAAAATTCCTGCCGAGAAGTCCTATAAGTCCTGTGGGAATAGTTGAAATTATAATCATTAACACAAGTTTTTTATAATTGGAATTAACCACCTTAAAATATGTATACTTCGTATCCCCACGCCGTCTTTTTATAAAAACTATAAAATTAGCAAAGATAATAAGAAGCATCTGAAAAAACTCCTGAATCATATGCCATATATCCTCATGGAATACAATTATGATTGCAATCAGTGTTCCAAGATGAAGCAATACATTAAAATATATTTCCGAATCAAGATTTGTACCAAGAATCTTACCAAAAATAGCCAGATGTCCGGAACTGCTCACGGGTAAAAATTCCGTAAGCCCCTGAACCAATCCCAATAAAATTGACTTCAGTATATTCAAAGTTCATTCCTCCTATAAAGACATTCTCCTAATTATACCATTTCACCTTTATTTTGACAAATGAATTTCAATTTATTCCACGCTTTGTCAATACTGCCGTTTTCATCAATAAGTCCGGCTTCCACTGCTTCTTCCCCAACAAGAATAGTGCCTAAATCACTGGACATCATCGAAGTATCCATCATCATTTTTTCTATACTTTCTTCGCTGCATCTGCTGTGCTCCGATATGAAACGCACTATTCTGTCCTGTATGGATCTGAACTGCCTATAGGTCTGTCTGGTTCCTAATATTGTTCCCGTCATTCTTACGGGATGGATAACAACGGTTGCACTTTTCACTATAAATGAGTAATTCGCAGCCACCGCTATGGGTACTCCTATGGAATGGCTTTCCCCTATTACAAGGGACACCGTAGGCTTACTAAGCCCAGCTATCATTTCCGCAATGGCAAGCCCCGCTGAAACATCCCCTCCCATAGTGTTAATAACAAATAAAACACCATCAACATCATCATTATTTTCTATGGACACAAGTCTGGGAATTATTTCATCATATTTTGTGTTTTTATCAGAACCGCCTCCGTCATGTCCTTCAATTTCTCCCAGAATATACACTGTTTCAAACATAAATGCCACCTCCGGCAATATTATTACCGAAGATGGCATATTTATTCACATTATACCGTTGCAGCTTTTAAAGCCTGTTCTATATCTGCAATGATATCCTCAACATTTTCTGTACCAACGGAGAATCTGATTAGGTCAGGATTAACGCCTGCTGCCTTAAGCTGTTCATCCGTAAGCTGTCTGTGTGTATGGCTTGCAGGATGTAAAACAGAGGTTCTGCTGTCTGCAACATGCGTAACGATTGCCGCAAGTTTAAGATTATCCATAAATTTTATGGCAACGTCCCTTCCGCCCTTAAGTCCGAAGGTTACAACACCACAGCTTCCGTTTGGCAGGTATTTTAACTGACGGTCATGATATTTGTCCCCTTCAAGGTCAGGATAATTAACCCATTCCACTTTTTCATTATTTTTAAGATATTTTGCAACCGCAAGCGCATTGGCACAATGACGTGGCATACGAAGGTGAAGGGTTTCAAGTCCGAGGTTAAGTAAAAAACAGTTATTTGGAGAAGGTATAGATCCTAAATCCCTCATAAGCTGTGTTGTACATTTTGTTATGTAAGCCATTTTTCCAAACTTCTCGGCATAAATAATTCCATGGTATGACTCATCTTTTGTTGTAAGTCCCGGGAATTTATCTTTATGTGCCATCCAGTCAAAGTTACCGCTGTCAACGATGCATCCGCCTACCTGTGTTGCGTGTCCATCCATATATTTTGTTGTGGAATGGACAACTATATCTGCACCAAATTCAAATGGTCTGCAGTTAATAGGTGTCGCAAAAGTATTGTCTACAACAAGAGGTATCCCATTTTTATGTGCAACCCTTGCAAAAAGCTCAATATCAAGAACTTCAAGTGTAGGATTAGAAATCGTCTCACCAAAGATAAGTTTTGTATTAGGTCTTATAGCTGCCTGTAACTCTGCCTCATCGGCCTCAGGTGATACAAAAGTACAATCAATTCCAAGTTTCTTCATTGTTGTTCCAAGAAGGTTATATGTTCCTCCGTAAATTGCGGAAGAAGCTACAATATGTCCACCTGCTTCACATATATTAAACATGGCATAAAAGTTAGCTGCCTGTCCTGAAGAAGTAAGCATCGCGCCTACACCGCCCTCAAGATCACATATCTTAGCGGCAACCGCATCATTGGTAGGATTCTGAAGCCTTGTGTAGAAATATCCCGTATCTTCAAGGTCAAACAACCTGCCCATCTGGTCACTTGTGTCATACTTAAATGTTGTGCTCTGATAAATAGGTAAAACTCTTGGTTCCCCTTTCTTTGGTGTGTATCCGCTCTGTATACACTTTGTTTCAATTTTGTAATTGCTCATCGTCAATACCTTCCTTTTTATCTATTTTTGTTATTTCTACTTTTCTGATTACATTACCTGTAACTTCCAGTATTTTAAAGCTAAATCCATATGCTTCAATAACCTCTGTCTCATTTTCAGATGCGATTCTGCCAAGTTTTGATATTAAAAATCCATTAAGTGTCTCAAAACCATCGCTTTCAATTTTAATTCCCAACAGACTGTTAATATCTTCTATCGCTGTGAGACCATCCACCACGTAAGTATCGTCTCCTGCATATTCAACCACTTCTTCCTCATCGTCATATTCATCAAGGATATTGCCTACTATTTCTTCTATAATATCCTCCATTGATACAATTCCCGCTGTCTGTCCATACTCATCCACGACAATACCCATATGGATTTTTTTCTCCTGCATATCCTTAAGCATATCGTCTATGTCCATTGTTTCCGGAACCATATAAGGTTTTCTTAAAAGACCTTTTATATCCTTAAGCAGTTTCTTACGGTTAGGAATATTTCTGTAAAAAATAAGTGCGTCCCTTATATGTATTGTTCCTACAATATTATCAATATCACCTTCATAAACGGGGAACCTTGAATATTTACCTTCTATATGGTTCTGGATAAAATTGTCAAGTGTAATGGTACTTTCCACCGCTTCTATATTGCTTCTGTGTGTCATTATATCACCGGCATGTTTATCTCCAAGTTCAAAAATATTGGTAATCATTTCAGCCTCTCCGGCCTCCAAAACGCCCTGCTCCTGACCTTCATTAACCATTGTAATGATTTCTTCCTCTGTAACATTTTCCTCAGCATCAGGATTTTTAATGCCAAAGATTCTTAAGATTCCTTTTGCAATCATTGTTGTAACAAAAACAACCGGTGAAAGCACAAGCATAAGAAAACGCACGTACTTTACAAGTCTGATTGCTGTCCTTACAGGTTTGCGTCTTCCACACTTTTCGGGAATTATAACTCCAAATATTATAAAAACAAGTATCATGGCAGCTGCAAGTACAATATATATCCACGTTTTGTCTCCGTTGACAGACTGAATAACTCTCCTTGCCAGGGAACCCAATATGTAACTTCCGGCAATGATGTTGGTAATATACACAATTATGTTCACTGTGTCATTAAATCGTGACGGAGATTCAAGAATCTTAGAAATCATCTCCCTGTATTTTGCCTTGCCTTCCTTGCTTTCGGCTATATCGTTGGGGCTTAGCGTCCGTATTGCTGCGTTAAATGCATACAGAATAACATCAATTGTCAGAAAAAAAGCAAATAAAACTATTCCAATACCAAAATGGCCATAGACCATAACAAATCTCCTTCTTATGTATTTTGTATCTCAAGGCTTGTTATAAGCGCCTCATTAACTTTTGTTATTATTTCATTATCAAGATGGCATACTTTATCCTTAAGTCTTGCCTTATCTATAGTTCGTAACTGTTCGAGTAAAATAACGGAATCTTTAATCATATCATACCTTTTTGAATCAATTTCAACATGCGTCGGAAGTTTATGTTTCATTCGTGAGGTAATTGCTGCTATTATCACAGTGGGACTGTGCCTGTTCCCTGTGTCATTCTGGACAATAAGTACGGGTCTTACACCACCCTGTTCAGAACCAACCACAGGTCTTAGGTCAGCATAAAAAATGTCTCCCCTTTTAATATTCAAGTAACACACGACCTTTCGTTTATGATATAAGCATTATCTCCAGTATCATGTGTGTTTATTCAATACTAAACGTATTTTCTCTCTACTCTTTCAGAAATATCACATACAAATTCATAATTAAATCTTCCTGAAAGTTCTCCTACTTCTTCAAATGTAATCTCTTCGCTGCCGTCTTTTCCGACAACCGTTACCACATCTTCAACATTAACATCCGGTATATCGGTTACATCAATCATCATCTGATCCATACATACCCTGCCGACAACCTTTGCCTTTTTTCCATGGATAAGTACATATCCTTTATTGGAAAGCGACCTTGGATAGCCGTCGGCATATCCAATCGCAACAGTTGCAATTCTCATCGGTCTGTCTGTCACAAAAGTTCTTCCATAGCTTATGCTTTCACCGGCACCCAGTTCTTTTACAAAAATAACATGGGTCTTAAGTTCAAGCGCAGGGTAATATTTCATTGATGCGTCCACTTCGTCACTTGGCTTAAGTCCGTATAAAATAATACCTTCCCTTACCATGTCAAGCTTATATTCCGGCAGATCGATTATTGCCGCACTGTTGGCACAATGTCGTATTTTGAATTGGATGCCTCTTTTTTCAAGTTTTGAGATAACATCCATAAACAATTCAAACTGATGCTTTGCATAACTTTTATCCGCGCTGTCCGCCGTTGCAAAATGCATGAAAATTCCTTCGCAGTCAAGTCCTTCATAACCTGTAAGTTCTGCTATATCATCTATAGCTTCTTCATTTACGGGAAAACCAATTCTGTTCATTCCGGTATTAATCTTAATATGGCACTTCGCTGTAATTCCTATCCTTGCGGCACATTCTGATATATCTTTTGCCATATCCTTTGTAAGCATGGCAAAAATAATATTATTTCTTATGACAGATTCATATTCTGCTTTGCATACATATCCAAGTACAAGTATCGGATTGTCAACGCCGCTTTCCCTTAATGTAAGAGCTTCCCTTACGGTTGCAACGGCAAATCCGTATACTTTATCTTTGATTGCTCCTGCTACTTCCACAGCACCATGTCCGTAAGCATTAGCTTTTACAATTGCCATTATTTTGGTGTCACTACCGACTCTTTTTTTTGCTTCTTCTATATTTTTGTATATCGAATCAAGATGAATAACCGAATATGTCCTTGTAAATTCTTTCATTTCAATTTTCCTTTACTATTTATTAACTGCCTTTCCCAGTATATTTACAACGTCTCCTGCCATAACAGAATGTGAACCCTGTTCTTCTTCCGCTATCTCACCGGCAATTCCGTGTAAATATACACCCATACAGGCTGCTGAAAATGGTTCTATCCTAAGAGAGAGCATTCCCGCAATAACACCGGTCAGTACATCGCCCATGCCTGCTTTAGACATTGCTCCTGTTCCTGAGGAATTTATATATGCCCTGCCATTTTCACAAGGCTCTGCGACAACAGTGACTGCGTTCTTCATAACAAGAATGACGTTAAATTCTTGTGCAAAACATTTTGCAGCTGCAACACTGTCCTTTAGAAGTTCTTCTTTGGTAAGCCCCGTAAGTCTCATAAATTCACCGATATGTGGTGTAATTATAGCAACATGGGAATAACTTTTCAATAATGATATATCTTCGGCAATAATATTTAACGCATCCGCATCTATAATAAGTGGGACTTCGCAGCGCTTAAGGACCTCTTCCGTTATATTATGTGCTGTTATATCTTTTGAAAGTCCGGGACCAAGAATAACGCATGTGGCTTTCTTTAAACTTTTTTCAAGCATGCAGCAATAATTATCTTCGTTATAACCCGTTACAATTGCTTCCGGAAGCAGTTTTTTAATTATATCCGTATTGCTTTCATAGGTAAGAATCTCCACAAGTCCCGCACCTGTCCTATAGGCTGAAGCTCCGCTTAAATATGCGGCTCCGCTCATATCACGGCTTCCTGCAATGACAAGAATTTTACCGTAGGTTCCTTTATTGGAATATGCTTTTCTGTCAGGTATTTTTCTTAAATCATCTTCTGTAAAATACATACATGGATTAAGTGTTTTGATTGCTTCCGGGCAGAATCCTATGTCCGCTACCGTGACTTCCCCGCTTAACTCTTTGCCGGGATATATCATATTACCGACCTTATTATAACCAAAAGTCACTGTGGCATCGGCTTTAACGGCTTTAGAAAGAACCGCTCCCGTTTCGGAATCTATGCCGGACGGAATGTCAACACTTACCACAACATTATTGGAACAGTTAATCAGATCTATCACATCAGCATATATTCCTTCGACATTCCTTGAAAGCCCTGTTCCAAAAATACCATCTATTATTATATCATATTCCGGTATGGCAGAAACGTTCACAAAGTTGAGACCACTGTTCCCGGCAATCGTCATTTGTGTGGCAAATTCTTCCGTTTCCTTTCTGTCATCGTCTATTACGGCAATATCAACAGCCACGCCCTGCCATGACAATATCCTTGCTGCGGCTGCTGCATCAGCTCCGTTATTGCCTTTACCGCATACCGCCAATATTCTTACATTACGTCTGAAAAGAGCAACAATCTCTGCAACCTTCATAGCTGTACTGACTGCCGCTCTTTCCATAAGAACTAAAGACGGAACACCCATCTTATCAATTGTAAATCTATCAACTTCTTTTGACATTCTGCCTGTCAATGCATACTTCATAATTATCCCTTTTTATTATCAAATATTTCTATCATATCAGGACCTAAAAGGTCGTGCATATATGAATAAATTTCTGTGTTCTTCAGTTCTTTATCCTGTTTTATAAGAACCTTTTTCTTAAGCTCGACTCTCATTTCATTTATCCATTTTCCTAAGAGCTGGATATCGTCATAATTGTTGTGTATACGCCTGTAACATTCATCTATTCCCTGAATTACAAGCTCAATATTTGCGTCCCTTATCCTGCCCGGAATTTCAATTTCTTCCTGTTCAAGCTTTTCTATCTTTTCTTTGGCTTCCAGAACAAGTTTCTGGTCACGCGCCATTATTTTGTTCCGTTTGGCATCAGTATCTCCTATATCCGCGGAATTATCAATTATTTCCTTCATAATGTCGCTTTTAATTTTTCTTAAAGCCTTTAAATCATTGGTTATCTGTCCCTGCCTTTTTAGCAGGGTGCCAAGATTTTTTTCAAGTCTTTTTACTTCAGGCGACTTATCTTTTTCAGGAAAAAGCCTGTGCCACCGTTCATCAAGAATAACTATAGGCAATTGTTTATATGCAACATTTTTCTTTACATCTTCTATCGTTATTGACATTTATCTAGTGCAACCTCGTAATATTATAAGAAAGTGTCATAAGGCTCTCTGACAAATGTACATTTTCAACCACCACATTGTCAGGCACCTCTAAATCAATATGGGCAAAATTCCATATTCCTTTAATTCCTGCCTTAATCGCAGTCTGGACTACCTCCGTTGCACTTCCTTTTGGAATCGTCAGTGCAAGGATTTCAATATTATTATCTTTAATAAAAGCTTCCATTTCACTCATCGGTCTGATTACTGCGCCTCTGCATTCTTTACCGATAAGAGCTTCGTTGGTATCAAACATTGCTTTTACGACAAAACCTCTTTTTTCAAAATTAGCATAATTGGCAAGTGCTTTGCCAAGATTTCCGGCACCTACGATTATTATGCTGTGAATCTTGTCAATTCCGAGAATCTTTGCAATCTCACTGTGAAGATATTTTACATTATAACCGTAACCCTGCTGCCCGAAGCCTCCAAAATTATTAAGATCCTGTCTTATCTGTGAAGCTGTAACATTCATCCTGCGGCTTAATTCGCCTGATGAAATTCTTTCCACGCCACTGTCAATAAGTTCTTCAAGATATCTGAAATACCTTGGAAGTCTTTTGATAACAGCAAGTGATATTTCGTTTTCTTCCAATACAATCCCTCCATACTGTCAGACTATAAACTTATTTTCTTTTTTAACATATATGATACAAACAGATAACTGCCTGCAATAAGGCACAATCTGAATAAATAAACATAAATATTACCTGCAAGATATTGTAAAAATGTATCTCCGTAATCAATTACCGGAATCCTGCCTGCTATAAACGATGTCAATATAACTATCACAAAAAAGAATACTATCGATAAAAAAGCTTTGCCTTTTCTGTTCGCAAGAATAGTTGTACTGAGAGTTATGGCAACATATGCACAGCTCACGCTGAATAAAAAACTTATCATCATAGTAACAAGTGTTGCCAGAAAAGAAGCTATATATGAACCCGTATTAAATCCAAATGCCCTCCCAAGCTCATCAAGTTCTGAGGTAATTATATGTATTTCCTTATATCTGTCTGTTATGAGCTTTATATTAAGTCCGAGAAAAAGACTGAATATTAATGTGCCTGCCACAGTAACAATAAGGAGTGACAGATATTTGGCTCCCACAATCTTATATGTTGAATTAGGTGTCATGAAAGTCATATAACTGTACTTTGAGTTGATTTCCTTAGAATATGACACAGCTCCGCTGATCATAAGCGCCAGAATACCGAATGACCCTCCAAGTTCGGCCAGAACAAGTGCCAGTACCATATGATTATCGCTTTTAAGTAAAAAGCTTATAAGAAAATATATCTCAGTAACCACAAGAATACCAAACAATGTAAGGTATGTGCCGGAATCCTTACGGAATTCATATTTAATAAGTTTGCCCATTATACATACCTCCATAAATTTCCTTATATAAGTCGACAAGGGATTTGTTATCATTATAACTTCTGATATCTTCCGTATTGCCAGCCATAACAACTCTGCCGTCTTTTATAAAAACAGCTCCGCCTGCCGCATGCTCAAGTTCATCAACAAGATGGCTTGATACAATAATTATTTTATCTTCGTTGTTACATCCGGTTATTGTATTCATAACCTGTTCTCTTGCAATTATATCTATACCGTTCAATGGTTCATCAAGAAGAATAACTCTTGAATTTCTTGCCATTGCTACCGCTAATTTAAGCTTTGCAAGCATACCGGTTGACATATTTCTTACCTTGCCATCAAAATGTAATTCCATTCTGTCAAGCAATCCATACATCCTGTCCTCGTCAAAATCATTATAAAAGTCTTTGTAAAAGGATGCTATATCCTTAATTCTCATATAATTGTAGAAATAATTTTCTGTTGGCATATATGTAATTCTAGCTCTTGTCTTGTCTGAGATTTCTTCCCCGTCAAGATAGATTTTTCCCTCTGTAGGTTTAATAAGTCCGACCACCATCTTCATAAAAGTTGACTTACCGCTTCCGTTCGGACCGAGAAGTGCATATATCCTTCCCGCATCAAGTTCCAGGTTAAGTCCATCCACGGCTCTGCAGCCGGAATACACCTTAACGAGATTCTCACATTTTAACACGTCATTATACCTCGCAAAAAATATTTTCATAAATTATACCACTGTTTTTATGTTTCTTGCAATCCTTTGTTATCTAAGATATAATTTAACGATATAAACGTCATAAGTCAGAATTACGATTGTGCTTGCACAAGTGAGTAATTCTGACCTATGACGCAACGGACACCGAAAACGGAATAAAATACTGTGCATACAGTATTTTATGGGAGTTTGAGGTGGCGGGAATTGCAATAATTGCGTAGCAATGGAGCAATTCCTTTATATCGTTTTCTAACGAAGTCAGAATTACGATTGTGCTTGCACGAATGAGTAATTCTGACCTATGACGCAACGGACACCGAAAACGGAATAAAATGCTGTGCATACAGTATTTTATGGGAGTTTGAGGTGGCGGGAATTGCGATAATTGCGCAGCAATGGAGCAATTCCTTTATATCGTTTACTAATGAAGTCAGAATTACGATTGTGCTTGCACAAATGAGTAATTCTGACCTATGACGCAACAGGCACCGAAAACGGAATAAAATACTGTGCATACAGTATTTTATGGGAGTTTGAGGTGGCGGGAATTGCAATAATTGCGTAGCAATGGAGCAATTCCTTTATATTATTTTGTGACGGAGGATTACACATGGAAAATATTATTGATGTTATCAACAATGCTGCTGAATATATAGCAGATTCAATTAAATTTACACCGGAAATTGCTATAATACTCGGTTCAGGTCTTGGTCCTTTAGCTGACGAGGTCCAGTCCCCTGTTGTTATTAAATACAGCGATATTCCGGGATTTCACGCCTCAACGGTTAAGGGACATGCCGGAGAGCTTGTATGCGGTATGATTTCAGATAAAAAAGTAATCGTTATGAGCGGCAGATTCCACTATTATGAGGGACATGATATGGACGCCGTTACTCTTCCTATAAGGGTATTTGCGAAGCTTGGTATCAAAAAACTTATTGTTACCAATGCAGCAGGCGGTATAAAGTCAAGTCTTAATCCCGGCTCAATAATGCTTATCACAGATCATTTAAGCTATATGTGTCCGTCTCCTCTCCGTGGGCCTAACCTTGATGAATTCGGTCCGCGTTTTAAGGATATGACAGAAGTATATACAAAAGAATACATTGAGGCTGCCAGAATGACGGCAAAAGAACACAATATTCCCGTAGATGAAGGTGTCTATTGTTTTTTCAGAGGACCCCAGTATGAAACTCCTGCCGAGATAAGAGGCATTGCCATTCTTGGTGCAGATGCGGCCGGTATGTCAACTGTTCCCGAAGCAATCGTGGCAAGGCATTGCGGTATGAAAATACTTGGTATATCTTTAATAACCAACAAGGCAGCCGGTCTGTCTTCCACAGAATTATCCCATAGTGAAGTCACAGCCATAGCAAAAAAAGCAGAACTTAATATGGTTACTCTGGTAAAAAACACAATAAGCAGGTTATAGAAATGATTTTAAATTGCAGCAACATAAGTAAAACTTTTATAGATAACACGATTCTAAATAACGTATCCTTTCACATTGAGGATGGTGAAAAGGCAGCTATTGTAGGTGCCAACGGCGTAGGTAAATCCACCCTTTTAAAGATTATAATAGGTGAGCTCGCTCCCGATGACGGTTCCGTTACAATCAGTAAGGACAAAACAATGGGATATCTTGCCCAACATCAGAGCATCGACGGCAATAACACCATTTATGAAGAAGTTCTTTCAGTAAAACAGGACGTAATGTCGTTGGAACTTTCCATAAGGCAGCTGGAAACAGATATGAAGAATGCCAAGGACGATGTTCTCAATGAAATGCTCGAAAAATATACAAGATTAAACCACGAATTTGAGCAGCAGAACGGATACGCAGTAAGAAGTGAAATAGCAGGAGTCATAAAAGGACTCGGCTTTACAGAGGATGAATTTAATAAAAAGATATCTTCCCTTTCAGGAGGTCAGAAAACCCGTGTTGCACTATGCCGCCTTCTTTTAACAAAGCCTGACATACTGCTTCTTGATGAGCCAACGAACCACCTGGACCTGCCATCGATAAGCTGGCTTGAAACATACCTTAAAAATTACCAGGGAAGCGTAATCATTGTATCCCACGACCGTTATTTTCTTGATAAGATTGTTACAAAAGTAATTGAAATTGACAGGGGCAGTGTCACTGTTTTTTCAGGTTCATATTCCGACTATTCTGTTAAAAAAGCTGCTTTAAGGGACGCTGAAATGAAAGCCTACCTTAATAATCAGCGTGAAATCAAACACCAGCAACAAGTTATTGACAAGTTAAAGCAGTTTAACCGTGAAAAATCCATAAAGCGTGCAGAAAGCCGTGAAAAACTTCTGTCTAAAATGGAAGTTATTGACAAACCTTTAGCGGAATCCTCCGGCATGCGTATTGATTTAGAGCCTTCAGTTGTAAGCGGTAATGATGTTCTTACGGTTTCCCACCTGTCAAAAAGTTTTGGCAGTAACCACTTATTTGATGACATCAGTTTTGAGATCAAACGTGGTGAGCGTGTTGCCCTGATTGGCGCCAATGGTACCGGCAAAACAACCATTCTAAAAATAATAAACGGAATAATTGATGCAGATTCCGGAACCTGCCGTCTCGGTGCCAATGTTACCTGCGGTTATTACGACCAGGAACATCAGGTACTTGATATGAACAAAACAATTTTTGATGAAATTCAGGACACTTACCCTGACATGAATAATACTAAGGTGCGGAACGTACTGGCTGCCTTTCTTTTTACCGATGATGACGTATTCAAGCGTATCGGTGAATTAAGCGGCGGAGAAAGAGGCCGTGTCCTCTTAGCAAAGCTAATGCTTTCCAATGCTAATTTTCTGCTCCTTGATGAGCCAACAAATCACCTTGATATGGCATCAAAGGAAATCCTTGAAAGTGCACTTAATAAATACACTGGAACATGTTTTTTTGTATCCCATGACCGATATTTTATTAACACGGTAGCCACAAGAATATTGGATTTGAGAAACAACACAATTACCAATTACATAGGTAATTATGACTATTATCTGGAAAAAAATGTACAGGCCCCCGCTTCTGTTTCTTCCAAAGCTGCAGTTACCGTCTCCGTTTCCAAAGAGGGCCGTATACTTCAGAAAGAAGAACAGGCAAAAGAACGCCGTCGCAAAAATGAAATTGAAAAATGTGAAAAAGAAATTTCGGAAATTGATGAAGAACTTTCGGAAATTGATTCAATGCTGACAAAAGAAGAAATATACACTGACATAAATAAACTTACGGAATTAAGCAACCGTAAATCAGAACTTGAACAGAAGCAGAACGAATTATATGAAAAATGGGAATCACTTATGTAGTCTGTGATTCCCTGTCACCATCTTTATTTTTATCGATATATATAATCATACCCGGACCCAGCTTGTCCGTAGGTCTTGCGGTAAAACCGTTATCTATATAGAACTTTTCCCTGCCTTTGGCACACATGAGACATAGCATCATCCGGCTTCCCGGCTCAGTGATTTCTTCCACAAATTTCTTCAACCTTAAAAGTATCTGCCTTCCTACTCCTTTTTTCTGTGCCTCAGGTATAACAACGAGGTCCTGGATATAGGATATTACGGCTCCGTCACCTATTACCCTGCCCATTCCCACAGGTTTACCGTCAAGGTATGCACACACAGTAAACAGGCTGTTATTAACAGCCTGTTCTGCCTGTTTATCCGTAAGCTTTATCCAGCCTACTTTTTTTCTAAGATATAGATATGTATCCGTATCAAGAACATTTTCTTTTAGTTCTAACATTACTGTTCCTCGTATCCGTTTTCCTCAAAGCAGTCCTTACAGATATAGCGTTCTTCAACTTTTCCTGTATCTTCGTATTCTACCTCATATTTTTCACTGTATTTTATCTTGTTACAGTCATCACATCTGAATTTAATAGGAAGTGGTGATTTAACAGGTGTAATAAGTAAAACAACTGCCGCTGCGATTATTGCCACAAGTACAACAAGTGTAACAATAAGTCCTGTCTTTTTCTTCTTAACTTTAACAGGCTTTGACGATACAGGTTCTGTATATGAACCCGATGCAATATTCTGTTCTCCATAGGAATATACAGGTTGCTGCACAGGTTCGGCCGTATTCTGTTCGGTTTTCTCATCCGGTTCTTTGCTTGCTGCCATATCCACACTGCCATAAATAAAAGATGAAGTTTCTGCCGGCTTATCACCGCTTACAGGCTTTGATGCAGTATCTGATGACACTTTCTGTGGTACACTGTTCTCTGTTCCGCAGTTGGCACAGAAAAATTTTTCCATAGTCTCCTCAATTTCATTAGCTGTTCCACATTTTTTACAATAATATGTTCTCATTTAATGAATCCTCCACAATTAAATCCTACAGGCTTATACCTGTAAGATTTAATTTATATTTATTTTATGCTAATGTCAAGAAAGTTTTACAACATTGTATCGTGTTTGTCCGGCATCATTCCAAGAGAAATATTAAGATTGCCGTTTCTGCACCTGATTTCATCGATAAATGCTTTTTCATCCATATCTTTTTTTGCCGTTACAAGATACTGCAGTTCAAACATTGAACCCATATTGGTTGTTTTGACATTCTTCATTTCGTAATAATTCAGATATTTATCAAAAATATCTTTAAAAGTATCTTTATAATTAAGGCTTTCAGGAATCAATATTCTTAATAATTTCTCTTCGCTCTTATTTTCCCCAAAGCCGGATACCGAAAGAATCACGATAACCAGAACGATAAGTACTGTTCCCATCACACCGAAAGCTATGTATCCAAGTCCTGTGGCAAGTCCTATGGCCATAGTAAGAAATACTACCGCAATATCTTTTGAATTGCCGGGAATACTTCTGAATCTTACAAGTGCAAATGCCCCTGCAATAGAAAATGCCCTGGCAACATTACTTCCTACAAGAATGATTACGATTGCAACAACAGCGGGAAGAATTGTAAGTGCTATGGCAAAATCCTTTGTATAACTTCCTTTTTTCTGGGTACACATGTAGCATATAGAAATAACAAGTCCAAGTATAAGTGCTGTTCCCATACAGATAAGTGACTGGGGCATCGGTATTATAGACACGTCTGTCGTCTTTAAAATTGTTTCAAACATAAGTTATGTCTCCTTTATAATTTGTAAAATAGTTTCTGTATTCTGTTCCGTATTTTGAAAACGATATAGGATAAATCCCATATTCCGACAAAACCGGCAGAAACCACATCGGCATTCCGCCTGATGTTTTGACCTCCATGAGCAATTTATCCTTATCAAGAATCGGTTCACCGAAAGACCCTTTTCTAAGGTCAAGTTCATCTCTTCTTGCAAGAATATTGTCATCAAACGTCACTCTGAAGCTGTCATCTTCAATTCCGTAAAACGCACTTCTTTCATATGATATATATACTTTTGGTGACACCTTGTAATAATCCAGAAAATAGCGTATTTCACTAAGCACCTGTCTGTTGACTTCAGGTGAATCCGGAATCATCCCTTTATATATGAAATTTTCAGCCTCTTTAAGGGTCATTGTGGTTCTTCTTTTATTAACGATACCTTTGTATTTTTTCTTAATTTCAATAAATGCTTCGCTGTCATCAGACGGAGTACCATATGAACGCAGCCTCAATTTCTCTTTGTAGACCGGTTTATCAATGGAACGTCTTATCAGTTCATCCGTATCCGTATCAAAATATATATTACATATTGTATATTTCTTTCCATTAACGCAATATCTGTCCGGCTTCATGTAATCGGTAAGGTATCCGGTAATTGCTTCATATACGGATTTGTCAATCATATATTTCTTTTCATACCGGTTAAAAATTTCTATTGCCATACTTCCACCCACCTTTCTTTACCTATATTTTACATCATAGTAAATATATTTGGCAATTGTGATATTTGTGTGTAGGGAATTTGCATTGTTTCTGAAATGTATGCTTTTGTTCCATAATTGTCTGATTATTGCCACCACAATATATTGTGTAATAAATTGTATTTTTTAAAAACATTCAACAAAATATAGTGACATAGTATATATCAGGTGCTATAATATGCCATGTGGACTTGATTCCACTTTACAGGTTTTGGGAGGAAACTTATATGAAGGTTATTAAAAGAGATGGGCGAGAAGTAACTTATGACCGCGGTAAAATAATAATCGCAATACATAAGGCTAACGATGAAGTGCCTATAAGTGAACGAATTTCAGACGAGAAGATTCACGGCATTGTGGCATCTATTGAAAAATTAGGTGTCAACACATTACAGGTTGAAGAGATTCAGGATATTATCGAACAGAAACTCATGGCAGAGCGTAAATTCGTTTTAGCCAAGACGTACATTATTTATCGATATCAGAGACAGATGATTCGTAAATCCAACACAACAGACGAATCTATCCTCGGTCTTATACAGCAGACCAACAAATATGCCATGGAGGAGAATTCCAATAAGAATGCCGCTGTTGCTTCAACACAGCGTGACCTTATTGCAGGTGAGGTATCAAGAGACCTTACTAACCGTCTTCTTCTTCCGGAGAAAATATCGAAGGCGCATGAGGAAGGTATTCTTCACTTCCATGACGCTGATTATTTTGTGCAGTCGATTTTTAACTGCTGTCTTATCAACATAAGTGATATGCTTGATAACGGAACAGTTATGAACGGTAAGATGATTGAAAGTCCTAAGAGCTTTCAGGTTGCATGTACCGTTATGACACAGATTATCGCCGCTGTTGCAAGCAGCCAGTACGGCGGACAGTCTGTTGATATCAGCCACCTTGGCAAGTATTTAAGAAAAACCAAAGAGAAATTTCTTAGAAATTATAAAGAAAAATTTGCTGATATTCTTTCTGATGAAGCCATCGAAAAATTAGCTGCCGACAGAACTATGGATGAACTGAAATCAGGTGTCCAGACAATCCAGTATCAGATTAATACGTTAATGACAACAAATGGACAGTCTCCTTTTGTTACCCTTTTCCTTAATCTCAAAGAGGACGATCCTTACAAGGATGAGGTTGCTTTAATTATAGAAGAAATTCTCAAGCAGAGAATTCAAGGTATTAAAAACGAAGCAGGTGTATATATCACTCCTGCATTTCCAAAGCTTATTTACGTTCTTGACGAACATAACTGTTTAAAGGGTGGTAAATATGATTATCTTACCAAATTAGCGGTTGAGTGTTCTTCAAAAAGAATGTACCCTGACTACATTTCCGCTAAAAAGATGCGTGAAAACTACGAAGGCGAAGTTTTCTCATGTATGGGATGCCGTTCTTTCTTAAGTCCTTGGAAAGACGAAAACGGAAATTACAAATGGGAAGGTCGTTTCAATCAGGGTGTTGTCAGCATTAACCTTCCTCAGATGGGTATTATTGCCAACGGCAATGAAGAGCTTTTCTGGGAGTTAATGGAAGAAAGACTCTCTTTATGTTTTGAAGCACTTATGTGCAGACATAAAGCACTTGAAGGTACATTATCCGATGTCAGCCCTATTCACTGGCAGTATGGTGCCATCGCAAGATTAAAGCCGGGTGAAACAATAGATCCGCTTTTACATAACGGCTACTCTACCATCTCACTTGGCTATATCGGACTTTACGAAGTTACCAAGCTCATGACCGGTGTAAGCCACACAGACCCTAAGGGAACAGCTTTTGCCCTTAAAGTAATGAACAGACTCCGTGAAGCCTGCGATACATGGAAACGTAATACAGGTCTAGGTTTCGGTCTTTACGGAACACCTGCAGAAAGCCTCTGCTACCGTTTTGCCGAAATTGACAAACGTAAATTCGGCGTTATAAAAGATGTTACGGATAAGGGTTACTACACTAACTCATATCATGTTGACGTCCGCGAAAAGATTGACGCTTTTTCTAAGTTCAAATTTGAGAGCCAGTTCCAGACTATTTCTTCAGGCGGTGCTATCTCATACGTTGAGATACCTAACTTAAGACATAACCTTCCTGCTCTTGAAGAACTTGTTAAATACATATATGACAATATCCAGTATGCCGAGTTCAATACCAAATCAGATTACTGCCAGGTATGCGGATATGATGGTGAAATCATAATCAACGATAAGCTTGAATGGGAATGTCCTCAGTGCCACAATAAAGACCACAATAAAATGAACGTTACAAGAAGAACCTGTGGTTATCTTGGCGAGAATTTTTGGAACGTAGGTAAGACAAAAGAAATTAATTCAAGAGTATTACATATCTAAGAGGACGTTATGAATTATGCAGATATAAAATGCAATGATGCTGCTAATGGTCCGGGAGTGAGAATTTCTCTTTTTGTAAGCGGATGCACCCACCATTGCAAAGGTTGTTTTAATGAGGTTACATGGGATTTCAATTACGGAAATCCCTTTACCCAAAAAGAAATTGATATGATAATAAAAGACCTTGAGCCACCTTATATTTCCGGTCTTACAATTCTTGGCGGTGAGCCGATGGAACCTGCCAACCAGCCCGGAATTCTTCCTCTTATCCGCAAGGTAAGGGAAGTTTACGGTTCAGGCAAAACAATATGGATATACAGCGGTTATCTTTTTGACAGGGATATACTTGGCCGCATGGTTAATGAAATTCCGGAAACAAAGGAGATTCTTTCTGGCATTGATGTTCTTATGGATGGTCCTTACGTTGAAGAATTAAAAGATTTATCCGCATATTTCCGTGGCTCAAGCAACCAGAGGGCTATTGATGTTCCCGCCACCCTTCAAAACGGCGGTGATATTGTTATCTGGGAACCTGTCAAACCACAGTATAACTACCCTTCTAAATAGTTACACATATTACGGAGGAAAGGAACATGACAACAATTAATGTAAAGAAAATTAACGATAAAGCCATTCTGCCTACTTACGGTTCGGAATATGCTGCTGGAGCGGACTTATATGCATGTCTTGACGAACCGCTTACCATTAAGCCTCATGAAACCGTCATGGTACACACAGGTCTTGCAATGGAAATCCCCGCAGGTTATGCCGGTCTTATATATCCGCGAAGCGGTCTTGCTTCAAAAAGAGGTCTTGCCCCTGCTAATAAAGTTGGAGTTGTAGACCCTGACTACAGAGGCGAATTTATGATAGCACTTCATAACCACTCTGATTTGGAACAGACAATAGAACCTGCCGAGCGTGTTGCCCAACTTGTAATTACTCCTTTTATTACGGCTGATTTCAATCTTACCGATTCTCTCAGCGAGACTGTAAGAGGTGAGGGCGGCTTCGGCTCAACAGGGACAAAATAGGTGAGTTTGTAAAATGCAAAGCTGGCTTCGACTCAACAGGGACGAAACCGGACGTTATTTAAAGCGGGTAAGGTGTCCATAATAGCGGACACCTTACCCGCTTTTTTGCATATTATGCTGGATTTATTGGAAATCTCTACCCTTTTCGACCGATTTCAATATTCTCTAGCCACTGAAACTTATTCCTGCTCCCTAAAACTCATACTTCCTTATTTCACAATTTCTTATTCCAAAATCGGCATACTCCTCATTGCTCATGTCATGGAAATAAGAATTAATTACCCTTGAAATTCCGTTATGGGCTACAAGGAGATATACCTTGTCACCAGGTTCGTTTTTAATGTCATCTATGAGATTGTAGATTCGCTGTGCAAGATGAAGCATTGTCTCACCGCCGTCATAGCTGTCGATAAAATTCCTCTTTGAGACTCTGAAATCTGCGCCGTTACGTGGTGTTCCCTCATATTTTCCAAATGCCTGTTCCTTAAGGCGTGATTCCTCCCTTACGGGTATTCCTGTAATTTCTGAAATGTATAGGGCTGTCTCTTTTGCCCTTACAAGAGGTGAATAAAGGATTTCATCAATATGGATATTCTCATCAAGAATTTTATTGCCCAGTTCCCTTGCCTGATTGATACCCTTTTCAGTGAGTGATACATCACTTACACCACATATTTTATTTTCAACATTCCATATTGTCTGACCATGTCTTGTATAATAAAAATATTTCATTGCATTTCTCCAAATCTATTCTTTTTTCTTATTATGATATAACAGATAACATGGGCTATGATTGTAACAAGCCACGTTATGGGATAAGATAAATATACTGTGTTAATCGTATGGAATTTCGGGATTCTGAAAACTGTAGCAAGCCACACAAGTCTCAATGCACAGGCTCCGATAAGGGATACGATTGTTGGGAGTACAGTATAGCCGATTCCCCTTATTGCACCAACCATTACATCCATAATTCCGCATAAAGTATAAGTTCCGGTTATTATATAAAGTCTTGTCATTCCGGCACTTATTGCGGCGCCGTCATTAGTATATATGGATAAAAGATTTCTGCCAAACAGTATTACCGTTCCGCCAAAACCGGCGCCAAACAATATGGCAAGACATAAGCCGTTTTTAAGTATTTTGCCAAGTCTGTCATATTTTTTTGCACCCATATTCTGGCTGGTAAAAGATAAAGTTGCATGGTGGAAAGCATTCATTGAAAAGTATACAAAACCTTCAAGGTTCTGTGCCGCAGAGTTGCCCTTTACCACAACCGGACCGAAAATATTAACCGATGACTGGATAACTACGTTGGAAAGCGAAAAAATAGAACCCTGTAACCCGGCAGGCAGACCTATTTTTAAAATGGCACCAATCTTACCCCGGCTGAATCTGAGTTTTTTAAGCTCCAGCTTTATATCTCCGTTGCTTTTCGCAAGGCATCTGATAATCAATATTGCAGATACGGTCTGGGATATAACGGTTGCTATTCCCACACCTTTAACGTCAAGTCTGAATACCACAACAAGAAGAATGTTGAGAATAATATTAATCACACCTGCTGCCGCAAGAAAATATAACGGACGTTTGGTATCGCCTATCGCCCTTAAAATCGCACTTCCGAAGTTATAAATCATCATCGCCGGCATACCGAGAAAATATATCTTGAGATATGTAGTTGCAAGATCCAGTATCTCTGCCGGAGTTTTCATCCATATAAGAAAATATCTTGCAAATATTACGCCGGTAACTGTCAGTATAAGTCCTGAAATAAGGCTTAAAAGCATGGCAGTATGAACCGTTTCATTAAGTTCTTCTCCGTTTTTTGCACCGTAAAACCTTGCCACAAGTACGTTAGCACCGATTGACAAACCGATAAAAAGATTGGTTAAAAGATTTATAAGTGCCGTGTTTGAACCAACTGCCGCTAAAGAATGTTCACTTCCGAATTTACCTACGGTAATTATGTCCGCAGCGTTGAATAAAAGCTGCAACATGCTTGACAACATTAACGGCAATGCAAAACGAAGCATTTTTCCCGTAATTGGTCCGTTACACATATCAATTTCATAATTTTTCTTCATAAATCACACCTGCTAAAGATTGTGCATATTTCTCACATCATCTTTTGTCACATTATCACGGCCGTATCTCGCCTTTTCATACATTTCAACAAAATCTCTGCTTACCTCATATCCTTCGGATATTTTTTTGTTGCGCTGTTCATGAGGCGTCTTGCTTACAAGGTCATCATTTCTTCTGCCCCTGCCCTTTTTGATACGGACTTTGTAAATACGTCTTATTGCCTTTCTGTAACTGTCTGTTCTCTCTCTTTTTTTGAGTTTCTTCTTTTCTTTTATCTGCTTTACCTCTGTTTTTACATCAAGGTCAGGCATATATACCCTGTTTTTTATTGAAGTTCTTATTCTGTCCACAATAAGGAAAATAAGATACAGCATTATAAGGGTAAAACCAACAATTCCTATAATACGCCATGCCGGATGGACAGGTGTTACAGGCTCCTCATTTACCTCAATGTTTTCTTCAGGAATACCTACGTCATCCGAAGGGTATGTTGCCTCCCCGGTTTTAAAGCTTTTGACAATATCAAAAGTCCTGTTAAATATTTTAAAAATTTTATTACAAATCATTGAAAAAAATGGTATCCTGCCTATTAAACCAATAAGCATGCATAAAATATAAAGTATCATATGTGACACAAAAGTTACTTTACTGCTTTCGGAATACAGCTCTTTCTCATTCATAACCGAATAAGAAGACATTGTTTTTATATTTTTTTCCTGCCTTATGGCGGTCTGCTGCATATAATGAAGCATTATAAAAGTAGCTTCCATAAAGTACAATATAAGCATATCGGTTGTTCCGTGAATGAATGCAATTAAATATACTATCACGGAAATAAATATATATCCACCGTTCATATCACTTATAAAATCTTTATCAGAAAAAGATGCTGCAATAGACAGGATAATAAAAATAATCCACATAATGAATAATGGTGCCCTGTAAAGTATCATTCCGAATTCGGCTAATCCGAAAAGTGTCATGACAACAAAATGCAGGAAAAATTTTGCTGTTTTATTCTGCATAATCCTTATCATATAACAAAGCATAAAAATAAGCATTGCAACACCCATTGATATTCCAAGATTCCATGATGAATCGGTAAACGAATATAAAATATATGTAAGCATTGACCAAAACAAAAGGCCTGTAACCGGTTTGGTTATATTGGAAAGTTTCATCGTCCCACCTCCGGATATGTTACATGTATATTTCCTGCCTGTATATTTCTACCGTCTTTTGATGAGATCGGACATATCCATTCGCCTTCATTGCATCCAAGGTATTCCCTGTATGCGTCAATCATGGCTTTCGACTGGTCTACGGAAAGAAGAATACTAAGCTCATCGTTTTTTGCCTTATTCAGGGTAAAATAGGATGTCAGTCTCTCTGTCTTTTTATTAATATCGATTGCTGCCATCTTTTTAAGACATTTTTCCACATAAGCACCATCGGAACCGCCCTCAAAAACTACAGGCTTGTTAAGAATACCATCTATTCCATTGGTGATTATTTCAACAGGAATATGGTTTCTTATAAAGGTTTCCATATAATTTCTGGTAATTCTTATACATTCTTCAAGCTGGTCATCCCTTTTCCATATCTGGTCATTAACAATATCAAGGAAAATAACTGCATGGCGGCTTGTTGTATCATAGTAATTATTAACTTTAAGGCTTCCGGTTCTGGCTGAAGCTCCCCAGTTAATTTTTTTCATAGGTTCTGTTCCCGTATAATCCCTTATGCCTTTAAATTCAAAAGGATCCTCATAGAGATATCTATTCTTAATTGCTTCACCCATAACTTTTGAATAGGGTGCAATAATTTCTTTGTGCCTGCTGTATGACGGATATACATAAATAAGGGATTCCTGCTCATACTTTTCTGAATAACTGTACACACCAAATATGTCTTTGGTACTTAATACAGGGTCCTCGATTTTGTAAACACCACGCTTTGAGAATAAAACCTCAAATTCCCTTTTATATGCCCTTTTTGCCTTCACTGACATGGAATCGTTTCTGTACTGTCTGTCAGACACGGTAACATTGCTCTTATCCATGTAGGAAATGCTTTTATCAAGCTCAAACTTTACACTTACAACAGGAATAGGGAGAGCACTTTTATTGTAAATCTCTTCAATTATATGTCCTTTTTTTCCTTCATCTACTGCGCCTTCAAGGAAACCGACTTTTATGCCAAGACCTTTATTCCATGATTTTTCATATAACCTTATAAACACTTTTTCAAAAATAGCAAGTGCAATAAATAAAAAAATCAATGTCATATTATTTACTCCAATCTTCTGTCGGTACAGCAATCTCCTCAAGTATGGCTTTTATCCTGTCTTCATAAGACTTACGTCCCGCAAAACCCTCAAACAGTACAAGTCTGTGTGCCAGCACAGGAATTGCAAGGGCCTTGACGTCTTCGGGAACAACATAATTTCTGTTATGTATATATGCGTAGCTTCTTGCAGCCTTCATAAGGGCTATTGCCCCTCTTGGGCTTACCCCGGCCGTTATGTCCGTCTTTTCCCTTGTAGCCTCACATATACTGCAGATGTAGTCAATAAGTTCATAATGCACATATACGTTTTCTGCTTCTTTCTGCATCTCAATTATATCCTGTCTGGTACATACGGCTTCAATATTATTGATTACTTCGCCCTTTGCTTTCTGCTTTAAAAGTTCTCTTTCCTCTTTTCCGCCAATCATTCCCATGGAAAGTCTCATAAGAAAACGGTCAAGCTGTGCTTCCGGAAGTGGGAATGTGCCTGCAGTCTCAATAGGATTTTCAGTTGCTATTACGAAAAACGGTGCTTCAAGCGGTCTTGTTTCCCTGTCAATAGTCACCTGTTTTTCCTCCATACATTCAAGGAGGCTTGACTGTGTCCTCGGAGTTGCCCTGTTAATCTCATCCCCGAGAAGAATATTACAAAAAACAGGTCCTTTATAAAAAACAAATTCTCCTGTTTTCTGGTTATATACATTAAGTCCGGTTATATCAGATGGCAGAAGGTCGGGTGTAAACTGGACTCGTCCGAAGTTTGCATCAACCGATTTAGCCAATGCCTTACAAAGCATTGTCTTACCAGTTCCCGGCATATCCTCTATAAGCACATGTCCGCCTGTTATAAGTGATGTGACTACAAGCTCCACTACATCATTTTTTCCTACAATTACTTTATTGATATTATTAATTAAATCTTCTGCCTTTGACATAATTACCACCCTTTCTTATGCTCTTAACTTAGTTCCTTTACCGTCTCTTTTAGCTGTCTTTAATTTCTTAAGGGATACTTCTTTTCCTTTGTAATCAATGGAAATATCAGCATTTTCAGGTATGAGGTATACTTCTGCGATTTTATCCTCTTTTTCAAGCTTAATGCCTCTTACACCTGTTGCCGATTTCTTCTTTTCAGGAATCTCATTCAACGGAAACTTAAGAAAATATCCGTTTTCTGTCTGTAAAACAACGGTCTGGCTACTGATTATAGTGCCGTCACTCTCCAATGTAATCTCAGATACTGCGTCCGTAACATGAATCATAGCTATGCTGTCACCAATATTTAATTTGGTTGATGCAACAGTTTTCTTTGATGCATCAAATTCACTTCCGTCCACAAGTTTCATCATGCCCTGTTTTGTAACAAACAAGAACTTTCTGCCTTCAAGCTGTTTTGACGCACAAAGATATATAATTTCTTCTCCTGCACTGTTGTAATTACCAAGATTATCTATAGGAGTTCCTTTATCACGGAATTTGGTAAAAGGTATATTCACTACTTTTACCTGGTGAAGATTACCATTATCCGTAAAAATACATATTTTCTCTGTGTTCAGACATTTGAAAACATATTTATTTTCGGCATATATTGTCTCCTTGTTACGTTCAAAAGATGCAGTATCAATGGTCTTTGCATAGCCGAAATGGTCCATTATGAATACAACTTCCTGCTCTACAAACTTTGGTTCCTCATATACAGCCACTTCGCCGTCCTCTATTACCGTAAGGCGTTCCATTCCATATTCTTTTTTAATTCTTTCAAGGTCTTTTTTTATAGTCTTTTTCATGACCTTTTTACTGCCGAGAATTTCCTCATATTCGGCTATCCTTGCGAGAGTCTCCTCGTATTCTTTTTCGAGAGCCTCTATTTCAAGTCCAATGAGTTTATAAAGTCTTAATTCAAGAATTGCCGTTGCCTGTCTCTCCGTAAAATGAAGTTTTTTAGCATCTTTTTCGGACTTGTCAGACTTAAATCTGATTCCCTCGGTATCGCCTGAAATAAGGCAGTTTTTTGCCTGTTTAAGGTTGGTGCTTCCTCTTAAAATCTCTATAATAAGGTCAATGATATTGCATGCCTTTATAAGACCCTCTTTAATTTCTTTATTGTCATATTCTTTTTTAAGAAGGGTTGTATATTTCCTTGTGTTAATTTCATACTGGAATTCCACGTTGTATCTGATTATGTCCCTGAGTCCAAGAACCTCCGGTCTGCCGTCGGCTATTGTAAGCATATTGACACCAAAAGTATCTTCTAACTTAGTCTTCTTGTATAAAAGATGTTCAAGTTTCTTAACGTCCGCATTTTTCTTCAGTTCAAGTACAATTCTTATGCCCTCTTTAGAGGATTCGTTAGAAATATCGGTGATATCCTGTGTCTTTTTTGTCTCTATAAGGTCCACAACATCGGATATAAACTTACCGATTCCGGTGCCAATCATTGTATAAGGAATTTCCGTTATGACAAGCTTGTCTTTATCGGTTTTCTTTTTACCGGGCTCAAATACAACTTTGCCTCGTACCTTAACCCTGCCCACGCCGCTTTCGTATATATCAGCTAACTCGCTTTTATTAATTACAATCCCGCCGGTTGGGAAATCGGGGCCCGGAATATATTCCATAAGTTCGGCAGTTGTAATATCTTCATTGTCAAGATATGCCTCCACACTATTAATTACTTCCGTAAGATTATGTGTAGGAATACTCGTAGTCATACCTACGGCAATTCCCTCCGCTCCGTTAATAAGCAGGTTGGGAACTCTTACAGGAAGCACGGAAGGTTCTTTTTCCGTCTCATCAAAATTAGGAACAAAATCAACCACATCTTTGTCAAGGTCTTTAAGATATACGTCCTGTGTAAACTTCTTAAGTCTTGCCTCCGTATATCGCATTGCAGCGGCTACGTCACCTTCTATTGAACCAAAGTTACCGTGTCCGTCCACAAGTGCCATACCTTTTTTAAAATCCTGTTCAAGTACAACAAGGGTCTCATAAATTGAACTGTCACCGTGTGGATGATATTTACCCATGGCGTCACCTACGATACGTGCCGACTTTCTGTGAGGCTTGTCGTAGTTAAGTCCCAGCTCATTCATGGCATATAATACACGCCTCTGGACAGGTTTTAATCCGTCCCTTACATCCGGAACTGCTCTTGCGGTAATAACGCTCATGGAATAATCTATATATGATTTCTGCATTACGTCAGAATATTCTGTTTTTAAAATTGTCTCAGCCATATTTTAAAATATTCTCCTTCTAAATATCCAGTTCCGCATCATGGGCATGAGTGTGTATAAATTCACGTCTCGGAGGTACATCCGTACCCATAAGCATTGAGGTAATATCCGACGCCATCTTGGCATCTTCAATTTCTATCTGTTTCAAAATTCTTGTCTCCGGATTAAGTGTTGTCTCCCAAAGCTGGTCCGCATCCATTTCTCCAAGACCTTTGTATCTTTGGAGTGTAAAACTGCTGCCTTCATGTTCTTTACGGTATTTTTCAAGTGCCTTGTCATCGTAAAGGTACCGTCCTTGTCCTTTTTTAGGAACCACCTTATAAAGAGGAGGTGTAGCAAGATATATATGCCCTTCCTTTATGAGGTCAGGCATAAACCTGTAGAAAAATGTAAGCAGCAAAGTATCTATATGCGCCCCGTCAACGTCCGCATCAGTCATAAATATAATTTTGTTATACCTTAACTTACTGATATCAAAATCATTGCCATAACCCTCGGAAAAACCGCAGCCGAAAGCCGTTATCATTGTCTTGATTTCGGCATTGGCAAGAACTTTGTCCATAGATGCTTTCTCTACATTAAGAATCTTGCCTCTGATTGGAAGAATGGCCTGCGTCTTACGGTTTCTTGCTGTTTTGGCAGAGCCTCCCGCTGAATCTCCTTCTACTATAAATATCTCACATTCTTCCGGATTACGGCTCTCACAGTTGGCAAGTTTGCCATTGGTATCGCAGGAGAATTTCTGCTTGGTTAAAAGATTGGTCTTGGCTTTTTCCTCCTGTTTACGAATTTTGGCTGCCTTTTCCGCACATGCAATTACTGATTTAAGTGTCTCAAGATTTCTGTCAAAAAACCTTACCAGCTCCGCTGCCGTAATGTCCGCAACAACCTTGCCTGCATCCTGGTTATCAAGCTTCGTCTTAGTCTGTCCTTCAAAACGTGGTTCAGGATGTTTTACCGCAACAATCGCCGTCATTCCGTTTCTTACATCGCTTCCCGTAAAATTAACGTCTTTTTCTTTGAGTATTCCAAGCTCTCTTGCGTACTTATTAATAACCGTCGTAAACTGGGTCTTAAAACCTGTAAGGTGGGTTCCACCCTCTGCGGTATAGATATTATTGCAAAAGCCGAGTATCTGTTCCTGAAATTCGTCAACATACTGGAATGCACATTCAACTTCTATTCCGTCCCTGCTGCCCTTATAATATGCTACATCATGTACTGCCTCTTTGTTCTCGTTAAGAGCTTTTACATAAGCGGTTATACCCTCTTCTTCATGGAAAATTACCTTTTTTTCTTCACCTTTTCTTGCATTTTCAAACACAATAGTAAGACCGGGATTAAGATATGCCGTTTCATGGAGACGGTTTTCTATGCTCTCAGCCTTAAATTCAGTCTTTTCAAATATTGTATTATCAGGTAAAAAGGTTACACTTGTACCCGTGTCGTTCTTACGGCAGGTACCGCACTCACGCAGTTTATATACAGCCTTGCCTCTTTCGTAACGCTGTTCATATACAATTCCGCCCTGTTTAATTCTTACCTCCAACCACTCTGAAAGTGCATTAACAACAGAAGCACCTACACCGTGAAGTCCTCCCGATATCTTATAGCCTCCGTCTCCGAACTTTCCGCCGGCATGAAGTACGGTAAACACTACTTCCACTGCGGGAATTCCTGCCTTTGGATGAATACCTGTTGGAATTCCTCGTCCGTTGTCCGTTATCGTGGCTGTTCCGTCATTATTAAGCGTTACATATATCGTATCGCAATATCCTGCCAGATGTTCGTCCACAGAGTTATCCGCTATTTCATAAATAAGATGATTAAGTCCCTTTGTTGACACGCTTCCTATATACATTCCCGGTCTTTTTCTTACTGCTTCAAGACCTTCAAGAATAGAAATAGATGACGCATCATACACGTTATTGACCTTCGTTGCCATTAATAATTCCTCGCTATACAAAATATAGAATCATTTTAGCACTTTTTCATGAAATATTCTACTTTTATTATTTTTCGGTGATTTCACCATCCTCAATTCTCACTATACGGTCTGCATATCCTGAAATAAATTCATCATGGGTTACAAGAATTATTGTTTTATGCTGTTCTTTTAACTTATCAAATATGTCCATTATATTTTTTCCGTTAGTCTTATCAAGGGAACCTGTAGGCTCGTCTGCAAGGATTATGTCATTATCTGCCACAAGTGCTCTCGCTATGGCACATCTTTGTTTTTCACCTCCGGAGATTTCTGACGGGGTTTTCTTCGCCAAATCAATAATTCCCACATCCGTAAGGGCTTTCTCCACCATGCTTTTACGTTCTTTTTTTCTGATGCCTCTGGCTATTAGGGGCACCTCCGTATTTTCGTATACGGTATAAAAGTTCATTAACGCATAATTTTGGAATATGAAGCTTATATGTTCTTTTCTGAACCTGTTAAGTTCCTTATTATTCATTGCTCCAACATTAATGTCATTATAAAAATATGTACCCTGGGATATCTTATCAAGTCCTCCGAGAATATTTAACAGAGTAGATTTTCCTGAGCCGGAAGCACCCATTACGGCAACATATTCGCCGTCCTCTATCCTGAGATTGACATTTTTCAATGCACTTGTTACAACTTTTCCGGAATTGTAATCTTTCTTTATATTTTTTAATTCTATCATTTAAAGTATACCTCCACGAAGATAATCTACCGTCTGTTTTTTATTAAATATAATCACCGGAGCGGCTGATGAAATCACAGAAACAGCCAATGAAATTAATACGACAGGAGCAAGAACTTTCTTTGTGAAAACTTCATTGATTATCATATGGTTTATCATATTGGTGCAGTAAAATTTATGCCATAAAGCCATCATAAGTGCAGACGAAAGTATCATTGAAAATACTGATGAATACAGATTTTTCAAAAAGATAATTTCATTAACATCTTTTTTATCAAGTCCGTTTGCCATCCATATTCCATAAGTTCCCGACTGCCTGATACAACTGCAGGTCTGGTTAAAACTAAGTGAAACAACCATAAAAAGTACAAATACAACAGCGACTTCAAAAAGTCCTTTGGTGCTTTTTTTACTTTCTCTATCCATATAATTTATAACCGATGATATCTTTATAACTCTTACTATGTCATCATTTAATGCGGCTGCTGTCTCAATCTTATCTGATACAGCTTCACAGTTTTTGGGTTCACAATAAACATACATTCCATCAGAATTTACTGTGGGTACAACTTCAACAATTCCGTATTTAAGGGAATAACTTCCCTTTTTTTCGCTGTTACCTGTGGAATATATCATACTGTCTATGATTGCCGATTTCTTATTGAGGAAACCCGCTACAACATATCTTCTGACAGTCTCGCCTTTAATATTTTGTTGTTCAAAAGTATCTCCACAGGATATTTTTCCCCGATATACCTCACTCAAATATATAAGGGTATCATTTCCCAAAGTATCATATTCTGATGGTTTTTTACCTTCTGTAAGCTTCAGATTCATGACATCCCACATGCCTTTTGACATAACCACAGTCTCTATGCCATCGTATTCCTCATATTCTTCCTTTGAATAAAAAGCCTGATGACCTTCCTGGACTTCCCTTAATTTCTTAAGTACCGGTGTACTGTTCATACCTGCAAAATATACGTTTCCGTAGTTTTCAATCTCCGGAATTGATTCTATAATTTCTTTGCCATTGACATCGTCTGATTTAAACTCCACATATAAAAGCCCTTCCATATCTTTTGAAAGTGCCATATTGACTCTGGATTTGTAAATGCCGGACGTTGACGTCATATAGATAATCTGCATTACAATACATAAAAATGCCACGGTAGTAATAAGTGCTGCCCTGAATTTCCATTTATCGTTAATACACATATCCAGTGCAACTTTTAATTTAGATTTAAACTTCATTATATGCTTCCCTCCCTGTTAATTTTATTGATAATCTTATCTGATTTACAATAATAGATAAGGGACGTTATTAACAAAATAAATATGATTAAAATAAACGACGCACCCGTTGAAACCATTGTGTATTTCATTACGGATATTTTTTCATATCCTAAAACCAGATAATCAACTATGTACTGGAATATAAATGAAATTACCGATCCGGAAATCCACGAAATCAATGCAACAATGTACATTGGAAAATATATCCGGGTTATGCTGATTCCATATATTTTTTTAATGATTATCGTTTCTTTTTCCCTGTCTATAAACCATATCATTGTCTGTACTAAAAGCCCAAAACATGCCATTGACAGCAAGACAAATAAAATAGGTTTAAAAATTCTGTTAGTAACATCATGGCTGTATACAATCCTGCCGTCCTCTGCCTGGTCATCTTCTTCTTTCAAAACCATATTATATTTCTCTGCATCAGCTCTAATAAGTTCTTTTATATTACTGTCTGCCGAAAAGATTGTGAAGGAATTATTTCCGCTTGACGAAACCGTCTGATTCACAATATAATCTGCTATTTGTTCCTTTGAAACCTCAGAAAAGTCCCCGTATCTGGCATGTATCATTGAATTTTTTTCAAATCCGTCACTGTCAAGATATCCTAATACGTCAAACTCCTCTGAATATATTTTTATCTTGTTGTTTTTACAATAATATTTTATATCATTGCCTACATACACGCCTTTGCCCTGATTAAAATATTCATCATCCTCATTTGTACTGAGATATAATCTGCACAACACGTTATCTCCGTCAGATACTTCTAATGCCATAGGATACACCCAAATCCGGCAATCTGCTGACGATATATCATCAAAGAAAGCTTTTACATTTTTTACAGCATTACTTTTATACTCCTGATATTGTATATTTCCACCTGAATTATCATTAACGGCTACATAATACATCTCATCCTGTGAAGCACTACCGCCTTTTTGAGTATAAAAAGCTACTGCTGCCCAAACATTGGTAAGGGCTGCAGTAGCTATAGTTATTTCAAATATTAAAATTAGAATTACAGGAAACATTCTGGAATATAATTTTGTCATTTCCAATTCCCCTTTTTGTCTTTATTTAATCCCCAGTATATCCTTAACAACAGCTTTCATCTCTGTCTTATCGCACACTCTGTCATGGAGAACAGGTGCTGTTCTGATATCTTCAATTGCCTGTGGAACTGCAACATTGGCAATTCTGCTAAGTTCGTCAACAAGTTCAAAATCTGTCATCTTGTCATATTTTGCCTTATCAATAGCATCCATTACGCTTCTTGTAAATTTGAATGGGCTTGCTGTTGATGCAATTACAGTCTTAGTCTCATCGGATGTCTCTGCAACGTATTTCTTATATACGCTTGCGGCAACTGCTGTATGTGTATCGATTACATAGCCTGTGTTGTAGTAAATAGACTTAATAGCTTCCGCTGTCTCTGCTTCACTTGCATAGTTGCCGTAGAAATCTTCAAGCTTGGCTCTCATATCATCGGTAATTGTATATCTGCCGTCTTTCTTAAGGCTGTCCATAAGCTCTTTATTAGTGTTGGCATCATCACCTGCTATTCTGTAGATAAGTCTTTCAAGGTTGCTTGAAATAAGAATATCCATAGATGGAGAAGATGTAAGGACAAATTCCCTGTTTCTGTCATAAGTTCCTGTTTTGAAGAAATCAAAAAGGACTTTATTTTCATTGGATGCACAGATAAGCTTTGCAATTGGAAGTCCCATATTCTTAGCATAATATGCGGCAAGAATGTTACCGAAATTACCTGTAGGAACTACAACATTGATTCTGTCACCGTTCTTAATCTCGTTATTGGCAAGAAGTCTTGTATAAGCATATACATAATATACAACCTGTGGAACAAGTCTTCCTATATTGATAGAGTTAGCTGATGAGAACTGGAATCCGTTAGCATCAAGTTCTTTAGCTAATTCGCTGTCTCCGAACATTGTCTTAACGCCTGTCTGGGCATCATCAAAATTACCTTCAATTCCTACAACGTATGTATTATCGCCCTTCTGGGTAACCATCTGCTTCTCCTGAATTGGGCTTACACCGTGCTTTGGATAAAATACGATTATCTTGGTTCCCTTAACATCGGCAAATCCTGCAAGGGCAGCCTTACCTGTATCACCTGATGTAGCTGTAAGAATTACGATATCGTTCTTAATATTGTTCTTTCTGGCACTTGTTGTTAAAAGATGTGGAAGAATAGATAATGCCATATCCTTAAAAGCTATTGTTGCGCCATGGAACAATTCAAGGAAATATGCTCCGTCTGCATTAACAAGCGGTGCTATCTCATCTGTATCAAATTTACTGTCATATGCTTTATTAATACAATTCTTAAGTTCTTCCTCTGTAAAGTCAGTAATAAATAACTTCATTACTTCATAAGCTACTTCTCTGTAATCCATTCCTGCAAGTTCTTCAAGAGAAACGTCCAATGCCGGAATTGATTCAGGTACATACAACCCTCCATCAGCTGCAAGACCTTTTAAAATTGCCTGAGAGGCAGTTACTTTAACATCAGCACTTCTTGTACTTCTATATAACAGACTCATTACCATACCATCCTTTATATTTATCTTTAAACTTCATCATATTATACCATAACTAAAAATGGTCTTCAATCATTTTTTGAAGACCATTTCATTAACCGTTAAAATGTAAAATATACATGTCCGCCATACTCGAACAATCTTGTAAGTGCCGACACATGCCATGCTCCGGCATTAACACTGTAATTCGATGCAAAGAAAAGTGCTCCCATGGAGTAATCCTCACCGTACAATGCTCTCTGAACCGCCTCAACGGTTTCGTTTGTTACATAAACCGAATAGAATCTTCCGTCCGCCACAGGCTGGAACTGCTCACCGTTTCCCTGAAAAATAACTTCAGTAATAGTATTAGGGAATCTTGAACTTCTTACTCTGTTAATAATAACATCTGCAACCATTATCTTTGACATTATATCTCCTCCGGTTGCTTCTGCCTCTACTATTTTTAAAAAATTATTATAATCTTCATCCGTACACGGAATTACATAAGATGGTGCTGCTGCCTCCTGTGTCTCTTCTTCAACAGGTGTTTCTGTTTCCTCAACCGTCTGTTCTTCCGATACTGCTGTTTCTGTCTCTTCTTCCTGCGGTATTTCCACATCTGTAAATCTTACCGTATTAAAACTATCCATTACAAGATTAAGTCTATTGTCTTCAGTAATCATTACCGAAACAGGTGTTTCAGGAGTTGAATTATCGTTATCTGATTTCTTACCCGGTGCAAATGCCAGAGTTATTCCAGATATCATCAACATAGCAATGATAATAATATTTTTTTTCAAAAATTTAATCATACAATATCTCTTTCCTTTTTTATTTTTAACACACGGTGATTATAATTTGATTTTTTTCAGGGTGTCAACAAAACACCCTTTTTTTGGTAAAAAGTACCTCTGTAACAATTTTGTAATAATTATGTCCGTCATTTTATATAAATTTCTTAGATTTAAAATGAAATTATTGTGCATATTTTATTGTATAATTAATTTATGTTCATATTTAGTTCACAAAAGAATGGTTATTTTCTGCAATCCTATCCCATTTTTTAGCCTGAAAAAGTATAAAAAGTGGTGTGTGTCACCACTTTTTGCATGATTTTCTGCTGTTTTTTTATCATTGTGCGAGGTAAAATGTAAGAAAATCTTCTTTCTTACATTTTTCTCATTATATATTGTCATCCACATATCATTCCTGTATACTTAAATTATTACATAATACAAGGAGGATATATGAGCGAATTACCCGGTGTATATACCACCAGACTAAAAGACGGAACCGCAAGTTACCGCGCAGGAATAACAGTTAAATCAAAGCATATAAGTCTCGGAAGTTTTGATAATCCGGATGACGCTTCAGGTGCATACAGGGATGCTTTGTATACCCTTAAAAGCGACTGCACCATTGAGGATTACGAAAAAATATCCACCCATCTTCCTTTTAAAAAATATGTCATCCTTATTAATCTCAGGGATAACGGCATATATTTTAATACGCCGATTTATATGTACAAAAAATATTTCCTGTATTATGTGGACAGAAAGACAATCCTTACTTTTGACGTTGATGACCTTTTTTATTTTTCGGATAAATCAATTATGAAGCGGGGCAACCATCTTTTTGTTGCGGAATACGGGATGCAGACCAATATTTTAAGCCGTTACGGAATAAGGGATCATGCCGTTCCCGGACGGGATTACTATTTTTCCAACGGCAATCCCTACGATTTCAGATATGGCAACGTCAACATTGTGAATAGATATTACGGTGTCCAAAAGATAATCAAAAAAGGGCAGCCCCGTTATAAAACGGTTATACATATTAAAGGCAATTTTGTTGTGGGAACATATAAGACGGAGGAAGAAGCTGCCATCGCCTACAATAAAGCAGTCCATTGTCTTAAGAAAAACGGATGCAAAAAAAACTTCCCGGAAAATTATCCGGAAAGTCTCTCTGCTATCTCCTATGCGTCCATATATCATTCAGTCAAAATTTCTGATAAAATACGAACTTATAAATTCTTATAGATTTCCGGTCTGAAGTCATTTCTTACCGGAAATTTTTTTCTGTATTCATACTCTTCCTCTTTATCAATATCGGCAATGATTATGTCCTCTTTTTCTCCTGCCATTGAAATCACATCACCCTTAGGTGATACCGCCATGGAGTGTCCCATATAATAAGTTGAAACATCTTCACCGGCTCTGTTAATTCCCGCAATATAAGTCTGGTTCTCAATGGCTCTCGCTTTTAAAAGCACCTGCCAGTGCCCATCCCTTGGTCCGCCGAAATTAGCTGCAACCGTAATCAGGTCAGCTTTCTTTGAGGCTTTGATAAAAAGCTCCGGAAACCGCAAATCATAGCATATTAACGGGCATACCGTAATATCATCAATCTGACAAAAGGAAAGGCTGCTGCCCTTTTCATAGACCCTGTCTTCTCCTGCATAAGTAAACGGATGAATCTTGTCATAGCTGCATATTATTTTTCCAAGATTATCAATAATAACATAAGTGTTATAATATCCGCTATTTTTGCGACTTATATAACCATAACCGATATAAATATTATATTTTGAGGCGAGTTTTGCCATTACGGAATACGTCCGTCCTTTTTCATCTTCATAAAAGCACTCCGGCTTCATGGTAAAACCTGTCATGCTCATTTCAGGAAAAAGGGCAAGTCTGACCTTACTGTCAGACACTGCTTTTATATATTTTTCCGCTGCATTGAGGTTACGTTCTTTATCCTCAAAAAAAATATCTGTCTGACATATTCCTATTCTCATGGCCGTCTCCTTTATTTATTGTTGATGTAATTAATAAGTCCTTCTGCCGCAATTATTTTCTGCATAAAAGGAGGGAACGCCTGACCTTTAAATTCAGTGCCCTTTGTTCTGTTGTAGATGATACCGCTGTCAAAATCCACTTCTACATCATCACCGTTTTCGATTCCCTTTGACGCCTCAGGACATTCAATAATAGGAAGTCCGATATTAATTGCATTTCTATAAAAAATTCTTGCAAATGTCTCTGCAATTACGCAGCTTACGCCTGCTGCCTTAATGGCTATAGGTGCATGTTCCCTCGAAGAACCGCATCCGAAGTTCTTATCTGCAACAATGATGTCACCTTTTTTTACATTCTTAACAAAGTCCTTATCAATATCTTCCATACAGTGTGTTGCAAGTTCCGCAGGGTCTGATGAATTAAGATATCTTGCAGGAATTATTACGTCCGTATCTACGTTGTCGCCATATTTAAATACTGTTCCATGTGCTTTCATTTTACATTACCTCCTCAGGTGATGAAATCTTACCCGTAATTGCCGAAGCTGCCGCAACCGCCGGGCTTGCAAGGTATACTTCTGATTCAACGTGTCCCATTCGTCCTACAAAGTTACGGTTAGTAGTTGATATACAACGTTCTCCCTTTGCAAGGATTCCCATGTAACCGCCAAGACATGGACCGCATGTAGGAGTGCTCACAACTGCTCCTGCCTCAATAAATGTCTTAATAAGGCCTTCTTCGATAGCCTGAAGATAAATCTTCTGTGTTGCAGGAATTATAATTGTCCTGATTCCTTTTTTAACCTTATGTCCTTTAAGGATCTCTGCTGCAATTCTAAGGTCGTCAAGTCTTCCGTTAGTACATGAACCGATTACTACCTGGTCGATTGCTATGTCAAAACCTTCGTCAATGGTATGTGTATTCTCAGGAAGATGTGGAAAAGCAACTGTTGGCTTTAATGCTGAAAGGTCGATTACATATTCTGCATCATACTCTGCATCTTCATCTGCTTCATATACAGTGTATTCTTTTGTGGAATGTTCTTTCATGTACTCGATTGTAAGGTCATCCACAGGGAAAATACCATTCTTTCCGCCGGCCTCAATTGCCATGTTGGCGATTGTAAATCTGTCATCCATAGAAAGGTATTTTATTCCGTCGCCTACAAATTCCATTGATTTGTATAAAGCACCGTCTACGCCGATCATTCCGATTATGTGAAGAATAATGTCTTTACCGCTTATCCACTTGGCAGGTTTGCCTGTAAGTACGAATTTAATTGCTGAAGGAACTTTGAACCATGCAAGTCCCGTAGCCATTCCGGCTGCCATATCAGTTGAACCTACACCTGTCGAAAATGCACCGAGTGCTCCGTATGTGCAAGTGTGTGAATCCGCACCGATAATAACGTTACCTGCTACCGTAAGTCCTTTTTCAGGTAAAAGAGCATGTTCGATACCCATTTCACCAACTTCAAAATAGTTGGTAATGTCGTGCTTTTTTGCAAAATTTCTTACACACATACAATGTTCTGCCGATTTAATATCCTTGTTAGGGACAAAATGGTCAGGAACGAGTGCGATTTTATCTTTGTCAAATACTGTTTTGGTATTCATCTTCTCCATCTCATGGATTGCCACAGGTGAAGTGATGTCATTACCAAGTACAAGGTCTAACTTAGCTTCTATAAGCTGACCTGCCGATACTTCAGGAAGACCTGCATGAGCTGCAAGAATCTTCTGTGTCATTGTCATTCCCATAATAAAAATCTCCTTTTTTTATTCTGGTTGTATTTTAGCATATTTTTTATTATAATAGAAATACATATTATATATATTTATTATAACGTGAGGTTATATAATGAACAATAATTTATCTTTATACAATATATTTCTTGCCGTTGCCGAAGCCGGAAGCACCCTTGGCGCAGCTAAGACTCTCTTTATAAGCCAGCCTGCCGTTAGTAAAGCAATTTCCAAATTGGAGGCTTCCCTTGAAGTCAGTCTTTTTGTAAGAAGCAAAAAAGGTGTCCGACTTACAGATGACGGACTTATTCTTTATGACCGTATAAAAAATGCTTTTGAATATATCGATGAGGGCGAGTCGGTTATCAGAGAGCGTAACAGCCTTGGCACGGGACATATTAAAATCGGTGTCAGCAGTACCTTATGCAAATATATACTTCTGCCCTATCTTTCCCTATACACCAAGGACCATCCTCACATACGTATTTCGATTGAATGTCATTCTTCAAGGGAAACCGCAGATATTCTCCAACAGAACCACGTTGACCTCGGTCTGATTGCCAAGCCTGATAATTCAACCCTTTCCTGCTTAAGTCTTGGATATATGCACGATACCTTTGTTGCCACCAGGGAATATCTCTCCAATATGGCAAAAAGAAATGATGCCAACCTTATGATGCTTAATAAGGAAAATCTTACCAGGCAGTATGTGGACAGGTATATTCCCGCCAGATTTTATGAAAAATTCAATCTTATGGAAACCGACAATATGGAACTTCTTATAGAATTTGCCAAAACAGGCATCGGTATCGGCTGTGTCATCAAGGAATTTGTTAAAAACGAACTGGATAACGGACTGTTAGTGGAATACAATACAGGTCTCCCCGAAATAGAAAAACGTGAGGTGTGCTTCGCCTATTCCTATAGGCGCATGCCCAATCCTCACGTTATGGATTTTCTCGATTATGTGAATGAGAAAAAATCCGATAAGAAATTTAACGTATTGGTGTAGATTAGTTCAAAAATTACAAAAACAGGCAGCTCCCTAATCAGGGAACTGCCTGTGTCAGTCTTTTATTATATTTACAAGAATTAGTTATTAACTAACTTATCTTCTTCGTTATTCCAGCTGTAAAGTTTACGAACTTCTTCGCCAACCTTCTCTGATGGATGTTCAGCAGCAAGCTTTCTCATAGCCTTGAAGTGAACCTGACGTCCTGCTGGAGACATATCTAATAAGAATTCCTTAGCAAATGTTCCGTCCTGGATATCTGAAAGAATCTTCTTCATAGCCTTCTTAGTATCTTCTGTAACGATCTTAGGACCTGTTACATAATCGCCGTATTCAGCAGTATTGGAAATTGAATATCTCATTCCTGCAAAACCTGACTGGTAAATTAAGTCAACGATAAGCTTCATTTCATGGATACATTCAAAGTAAGCATTTCTTGGATCATATCCTGCTTCGCAAAGTGTTTCAAAACCTGCCTGCATTAATGCACAAACACCACCACAAAGAACTGCCTGCTCACCAAAAAGGTCTGTTTCTGTTTCTGTTCTGAATGTTGTCTCAAGAACACCTGCTCTTGCTCCGCCGATTGCTAAAGCGTAAGCTAATGCAATATCAAGTGCCTTACCTGTTGCGTTCTGTTCAACAGCTACTAAACAAGGAACACCCTTACCTGCAAGGTATTCTGAACGTACTGTATGTCCTGGTCCCTTAGGAGCTATCATAGTAACATCAACGTCTGCCGGTGGCTTAATACATCCAAAGTGGATATTGAAACCATGAGCGAACATGAGCATATTGCCCGGTTCAAGGTTAGGCTCAATATCTTTCTTGTACATATCTGCCTGTAATTCATCATTAATAAGAATCATGATGATGTCTGCTCTCTTTGCAGCTTCTGCTGCTGTATATACTTCAAAGCCCTGTTTCTCAGCCTTTGCCCATGACTTACTGCCTTTGTAAAGACCGATAATAACGTTACATCCTGATTCCTTCGCATTCAATGCGTGAGCATGTCCTTGGCTGCCATAGCCGATAATTGCAATTGTCTTACCATCTAATGCTGATAAGTTACAGTCTTCCTGATAAAAAATCTTTGCTTCTGACATTTTAATAAATTCCTCCTGTTATAACTTAAGTTAAGTATTTCATCTGGGGTATCCCAGCTAAAACCATATTACTGATTTCTCTTATTGCCTCTTCTAAGGCCTGTAAGACCGGTTCTTGCAATCTCAAGAATCTGATATCCTACTAAAAGTTCAAGGAACGCATCTATCTTGGACTTATCACCTGTCAGTTCAAGCACCATAGAATCCATAGACACATCAATTACCTTAGCTCTGAAAATATCTGCAACAGATACAATTTCCGGACGCTGAATTTCGTTAACGGCAACTCTGACAAGAATAAGTTCCCTGCATACCGAATCCTCACGCTTAAGTTCCTTGATGTCAATAACATCCTCAAGCTTTGAAAGCTGCTTGATAACCTGCTCATGCACATTCTCATCGCCTTCAACAACAACTGTGATTCTTGATATATTCTTATCGCCTGTCACACCTGCTGTAATGCTGTCAATATTGTATCCTCTTCTGGTAAACAAACCTGAAATCCTGCTTGTTACACCCGCTTCATTATTAACTAATAAGGATAAAACCATCTGTCTCATTATTGTTCTACCTCATACATAATATTAGGCAACCGCCCATCCATTATATTTTAGCACAATTAATATTCTTGTCAATCAGTTTAGATTAACCATATACTTTTTTCAACCTGTCATATTCTATATTAATTGCATGAATTACTGAATCATCGCCGTCCTGATTATCAGGATGAAATATTTTCATCAGTTCCCTATAACGCTTCTTTAATGCGGTCTCGCTTCTCACTCCTTTAAAAAGAATATCCATACCGCTGTATGTGACCGTTGAAGTTCTCTTGTTTTTTCTGATTGTTTCAAAAGTACTTCGTTCTTCTGCCAGCTTATTTTTTTCAATGGCAAGATGTACATATTCTTCTTCAAGCGCCGCCAATTTCTTTTCAACAAGTTTAGTAGCTTCATCAAGCTGCACTATCTTCAATTTCGCAATGGATATTTTTTTATCCAACGTATCATGTTTTATTCTGAATTCATGCTCAAGTTTACGTCTTTCCTCAAATATACGTTCTTTTTCTTCTGCAAGCCGTACATTTTCCCTGAAAAACCATTCTTTTGTATCTGCAAGTTCTTTATCACCGGCTATTTCAAATTCCTTGTTAAGCACCTGTTATGACACCTCTACTTTTTGCTTTTTGTCTGAAAAGAGCAGCTTCAACAAAATCGGAGTTATCACCGAAGATACTATAATAAGTAAAATTACAGGTGCAAAATATTCCGGTTTAACAAGTCCTGAATCAAGTCCCTTCTGTGTGACAACAAGTGCAACTTCTCCTCTTGTCATCATACCGACTCCTGCAATTAATGACTCTTTCCATGTGTGTTTTGTAACTTTTGCCGCAAAGCCGCAACCCACTATCTTACCTGCGATTGCAGCTACAATAAATAAGCCGCTGAAAGCAAGAAGACCAAAAGTCATACTCGATAAATCTGTCTTAAGTCCTATGCTCGCAAAAAACAACGGACCGAAAAACATATACGAACCGATATTGACACGCCTGTCAACATACTCAGAATCTTCAATATTACAAAGGATAACACCTGCTATAAAAGCACCTGTGATTTCGGCAACGCCAAATACTTTTTCCGCAACATAAGAAAGTGCAAAACAGAATACTATACTTAAAATGACAATTCTTCTTCTATGTGGCCATCTTTTATCAATCCATGAAAACAGTTTGTAAAGAAGGAAGCCAAAGCAACCTGATGCTACAAAGAATAATACTGTTTTAAGAATAACCATTCCTATTGGTTCATCTGAACCACCCGCTGCTCCAAGTACTATTGAAAGCACCATAATTCCAATTACATCATCCACAATTGCCGCACTGACAATTGTAGTTCCGAGCTCTGTATCAACTTTTCCCAGCTCCTTAAGTGTCTGCACCGTAATACTTACGGATGTTGCCGTCATTATTACACCGATAAATACTGCCTGGAAAAACTTGGCTGTCCCGATTGCTTCAACTCCATACCAGAAATATCCTATAATTGTACCAAAAATCAGAGGCATAAGTACACCCATAAATGCCATAAATACAGCTACAGGGCCTGTTTTTACAAGTGTCTTTAAATTAGTCTCAAGTCCTGCCGAGAACATAAGAAGTACAACTCCCACTTCAGCAAATATCTGAATATATGATGTATTGCTGGCCCATCCAAGTATCGGTCCTACAAGCAATCCTGCAAGTATCTGTCCCACAACCTGGGGAAGTTTAAGTTTACGTGCTACCAATCCAAAAAGCTCTGCTGCGGCAAGTATAATTGCCAGGTCCTTTAAATTTTCATACATAACTATCACCATTTCCTTTTTTCTAAATTATATTTTATCCCTAAAACCGTATAATGCAAGCATTTTTTTAATAAGTGGTTATATATGCGTCTTTATATCCAAGTGCTTTCATCTTTTCCATCATTATGACAGCATTAATATGGATAGTGTATGCGCCTACCTGCACTCTGTAATGCATTCCATATTTTTTGACTATTGCCTGATATCCTGATTTTCGCATATGTTCCACAAGACGTTTCGCATTATTCTCCGATAAAAAAGAACCTATCTGTACCCTCTCATACTTTTCCTCCCCTATAGGAAGACCGGTATTAAGGTATGGTTCAGGATCAATGAATCCAAAATAGTCTTTATTATGAAGATTTATATTTTCCAATGACCTGTTGTATTTTCTTATCTCAAAATGAAGATGTGCACCGTAACTTATTCCTGTGTTGCCCATATATCCTATAACAGTTCCCTGATTTATTTCCTGTCCCTCATTAACTGTGACATGTTCGAGATGTCCGTACAAGGTGACAAAATTGCCTTTGTGAAGCACCATAACGTAATTACCGTATCCCATTCCTTCTTTATCCAGTATTTTGTTGGTTCCGTCAAGGTAATTAACAACCTTAATAACTTTTCCGGCAGTATGAACCGTTATTTTTTCCAATCTGTTCTCAAATCTTACAATATCTATACCCTTTGACCAGCCCCCATGTTTACCAAAAGGCCATGTTATCTGATTATCACCTGATAATAAAACCCTGCTCATAATAATCCCCTTTTTACCTATATATTTATAATATTCCCTTATTGAGAAATTGATAAGACATAAAAAAAAGTCTTACCATAATAAAATTATTTATTATGGTAAGACCCACAAAACCTGTAAACAGGTGTTTCTTATAATTTAAATTAGAATTTACCGGCCTGTGCTGCTTCTTCGATAGAAACTGCAACTGCAACTGTCATACCAACCATTGGGTTGTTACCAGCACCAATAAGACCCATCATTTCTACATGGGCAGGAACTGATGATGAACCTGCGAACTGTGCATCTGAATGCATACGTCCGAGTGTATCTGTCATACCGTATGAAGCAGGACCTGCTGCCATATTATCAGGATGAAGTGTTCTACCTGTTCCACCGCCTGAAGCTACTGAGAAGTATTTCTTGCCTGCTTCAAGTCTTTCCTTCTTGTAAGTACCTGCAACAGGATGCTGGAATCTTGTAGGGTTAGTTGAGTTACCTGTGATAGATACGTCAACATTCTCTTTCCACATGATTGCAACACCTTCCGGAACTGAGTTAGCGCCGTAGCAGTTTACTTTGGAACGGAGTCCGTCTGAATATGCGATTCTTTCTACTTCTTTAACTGTATTTGTGTATGGATCGTACTCTGTCTCTACAAATGTAAATCCGTTAATTCTTGAAATAATCTTAGCTGCGTCTTTACCAAGTCCGTTAAGAATAACTCTTAAAGGTTTCTGACGTACTTTGTTAGCCTTTTCAGCAATACCGATAGCACCTTCAGCGGCTGCGAATGACTCATGACCTGCTAAGAATGCGAAACATTCTGTCTCTTCTTCAAGTAACATCTTACCAAGGTTACCGTGTCCAAGACCTACTTTACGTGTATCTGCAACTGAACCAGGAATACAGAATGACTGAAGTCCTTCTCCGATTGCTGCTGCTGCGTCAGCGGCTTTTCTGCAGCCTTTCTTAATTGCGATTGCTGCACCTACGATGTAAGCCCAACATGCATTTTCAAAACAAATTGGCTGAATCTTCTTGATCTGGTTATACACATCAAGTCCAGCATCCTTTGTAATCTTCTCTGCTTCTTCAATAGAAGAAATTCCATAGCTGTTTAAAGCTGCGTTAATCTGGTTAATTCTTCTTTCATATGATTCAAATAATGCCATCTGTCGTTACCTCCTATTCCTGTCTTGGGTCAATGATCTTAACTGCATCATCAACACGGCCATACTGACCCTTTGCTTTTTCCCAAGCTACGTTTGGTTCATCACCCTTCTTAACGAAATCTGTGAACTTACCAAGTGAAACGAACTGATAACCGATGATTTCATCATTAGCATCAAGAGCAATTCCAGTTACATAACCTTCTGCCATTTCAAGGTAACGAGGACCTTTCTCAAGTGTTCCGTACATTGTACCAACCTGTGAACGAAGTCCCTTTCCTAAATCTTCAAGACCTGCACCGATTGCAAGACCGTCTTCTGAGAATGCTGACTGTGTTCTTCCGTAGATAATCTGAAGAGCAAGTTCTCTCATTGCTGTATTAATTGCGTCACATACCAAGTCAGTGTTCATTGCTTCAAGAACAGTAAGACCCGGAAGAATCTCTGCTGCCATAGCTGCTGAATGTGTCATACCTGAGCATCCGATTGTCTCAACTAAAGCTTCCTGGATAACTCCGTTCTTTACGTTAAGAGAAAGCTTGCAGGCTCCCTGCTGTGGTGCACACCAGCCAATACCATGTGTAAAGCCTGAAATGTCTTTGATTTCCTTGTACTGAACCCAGTTACCTTCTGTAGGACAAGGTGCAGCGCCATGATGAACGCCCTGTGCTACTGGGCACATATTCTTGATTTCCTGTGTGTAAATCATTATGTAACTCCTTTCGAATTGTAAAAAATCACTTTGCGGAGCACTTTAGTATCTGCCATAATACAGCTCCACAATTAGTCTTATAATCTCATATTCAGACAAAAATTTCAAGTGTTATATTGTATATAATTTTATTCAGTTACTTCGATTTTACGAATTGCCTTTGTACGGATTTCTTCACAAATATCGTTAATAAACTGTTCCAGCGGTTTCTGTCCTTCGTCTCCTAAAAATCTGCTTCTAACGGAAACTGCTCCTGTTTCCTGCTCTTTTTCTCCAACTACAAGAATATATGGAACTCTTGCAAGTCTTGCATCACGAATCTTATAACCAAGCTTTTCAGCTCTGTGATCTGCCTCAACATATATCTTGTGTTCACGAATCTTTGCGGCAACAGAATCTGCATAATCTGCATACTTATCAGATATAGGAAGCACTCTTACCTGTTCAGGGCAAAGCCATGTTGGGAACATTCCGGCATATTTTTCAATAAGCCATGCAAGTGTTCTTTCATAGCATCCCATACTTGTCCTGTGAATGATGTAAGGTCTTACTTTATCGCCCTTTTCATCTATATAATACATATCAAATTGTTCGGCAAGGAGAGCATCCCACTGGATTGTTATCATTGTGTCTTCTTTGCCATATACATTCTTGGCATTAATATCCACCTTAGGACCATAGAACGCAGCTTCACCGATATCTTCAACAAACGGAATTTTAAGTTCATTAAGAACATTCCTGATGTGCTGTTCTGTATCTTCCCATACTTCAGGCTTGCCAATGTACTTATTGCCAGGGTTTGCAGGGTCCCATCTTGAAAGGTGGTATGTTACATCTTCCTCAACTCCAAGTGTTCTTAAACAATACTGTGCAAGTGCGATACAATCCTTAAATTCCTTAACCATCTGGTCAGGTCTTACAATAAGATGTCCTTCTGAAATAGTGAACTGACGTACTCTTGTAAGTCCGTGCATCTCACCTGAATCTTCATTTCTGAAAAGTGTGGATGTCTCACCATATCTTAAAGGAAGATCTCTGTAGCTCTTCTGGCTTGCCTTATATACATAATACTGGAATGGGCATGTCATAGGTCTTAAAGCAAAAACTTCTTTGTCTTTTTCCTCATCACCCAGTACAAACATTCCGTCTTTGTAATGATCCCAATGTCCTGATATTTTGTATAAATCACTCTTTGCCATAAGAGGTGTCTTAGTTCTTACATATCCTCTTGAGTCTTCTTCGTCTTCAATCCATCTTTGAAGTGTACGGATGATTCTTTCACCCTTAGGCATTATAAGAGGAAGTCCCTGACCGATAACATCTACTGTTGTAAAAAGTTCCATCTCACGTCCCAGCTTATTGTGGTCACGTCTCTTAATATCTTCAAGGTGCTCAAGGTATGCTTTAAGGTCATCATTTTTGGTAAACGAAATACCATAAATCCTTGTAAGTACCTTATTGTTGCTGTTGCCTCTCCAATATGCTGCAGATGAAGCTGTCAGTTTCACTGCTTTAATTGCTTTGGTGCTCATAAGATGTGGTCCCGCACAAAGGTCAACAAAGTCGCCCTGACGGTAGAATGATATCACGGCATCTTCCGGAAGATCATTAATAAGTTCAACCTTATATGGTTCTCCTCTGTCTTCCATGAGCTTAATTGCTTCTTCTCTTGGGAGTTCAAATCTTTCAAGGGATGCTCCTTCTTTTATAATCTTCTTCATCTCTGCTTCAAGGTTATCAAGGGCTGCTCTGTCAAATGCAGGGCAGTCAAAGTCATAATAAAAGCCTTCGTCAATGGATGGTCCGATTGTAAGCTTTGCATCAGGGTAAAGTCTCTTAACAGCCTCTGCAAGTACATGGGAGGTTGTATGCCAGTATGCCTTTTTACCTGCTTCATCATTAAATGTAAGAATATTAAGGTTGCAATCTTCTGAAACAACTGTTCTTAAATCAACGACCTTACCGTCAATTTCTCCTGCACAGGCGTTTCTCGCAAGTCCTTCACTAATATCTTTCGCAATATCGATTACCGACATTGCTTCACTGTACTCTTTCTTAGAGCCATCTTTTAATGTTACTATCATTTCTATGCCTCTTCTTTCTCTTCTTCATCACCAAAATCATATGAAAAACACTGATTGTATTTCTTTACAGTATTTTTGCTGGTGGTTGTTTTTCCAATAAAAAATCCGATTATTATTCCGACAAAAGTACATACTGCGGCTGCAATGATTAACTCTTTGTTGGTTCTTGTCTGTTCTGCTTCGATAAGCTCTGCTACTTTTTTGGTTCCTTCTTTGATTTTGCTCATAAAAATTGCCTCCTTAGATACTAATATGTATAATGCGCTTTTTGTGCCTGTGTTATACAAAAAAACCCCTTGCTAAATGCAAGGGGCAATAATTATCGCGGTTCCACCCAAGGTTCGCCTTAACACAGGCATCTCTTATGATTATAACGGAATCACCGGGCAGGATTGGTGCCACTCCGAGGTAGTCTTCACATAACATCCGTAAAGCCTCACACCACCCGGCTTCTCTCTGACACTTCATATTATGCTACTCGTCTCATCAACGTTTTATCTATATGCGTTAATTATAAACATATAAAAAAAATTAGTCAATAAATTTTTCTAAAATCTCACCGGCTTTTGCAAGAAGTTCTTCCCTTGCCACAGGTTTGACAAGATACCCTGCCGGTTTCTTGTCCATACACTCTTTAATAAGGTGTTTGTTCGTAACTCCCGTAAGGAATATCACGGGTATTTTATCGCATCCATCCATACCTTTTATTATATCAAAAGTTGCCGGTCCGTCTAATCCCGGCATCTTATAATCAAGAATAATCAGGTCAGGTTTATGATTTTTCAAAAATTCAATTGCTATGCTCCCGCCTTTTGCGGAACATACCTTATAAACCGGTGCCAGATACATATTTAAAAGCTTTAACATCCTGCTGTCATCATCAACTACTAATATTGTCTTCATAATTTGCATATCCTACCTAGTTCCACTTCAATAGTCAAAAAAAATACGAATCTTCCATACAGACAATACCACATATTGTCTGAAAATGGAATATCCGTATTTAATTCAAAATGCAATCCTGTTCTTCTGTTTACTGTTAAGCCTCGATATTCTGCCTTTAATTGTATCTTTCACAATTTACCACACTAATATTGTAGTGAATACTTTCACAATACTCAATTACCAAAAATTACATATACTTAAATATATGGAATGCCATTGTTTTATTACGTTTAGTAGGAGATGAAGTATGTTAAGTTACAAACCACTTTTTGACTTTATAAATAGAAATCATATTTCAACATACTACCTTTTACAACATGGTATAGATAACCGTACTCTCCACAACTTAAAGCATAACCAGAATATTACAATGCTGACCGCAGAAAAAATATGCAATATTCTTAATTGTACTATTTCTGACATCGTTGTATTCATTGAGGAATAATCGTTACTCTCCCCCCCGTCACTATTGAAATTCCCCTTTCTTATATGTTATAATCCGAAGTATTCGGGAATTGCAGAGATTGTGCAGCAATGGAGCAATTCAGTCATATCTATGAAAACGAGGAAATTACATTGGCTAATTTAAATGAAGAAATTAAAAGGCGACGTACATTCGCTATAATATCCCATCCGGATGCAGGTAAAACCACATTAACCGAAAAGTTTCTTTTATATGGCGGTGCCATTAATCTTGCAGGTTCCGTTAAAGGAAAAAAAACAGCAAAGCATGCTGTTTCGGATTGGATGGAAATTGAAAAGGAACGTGGTATTTCCGTTACCTCTTCGGTATTACAGTTTAACTATGATAATTATTGTATTAACATACTTGATACGCCGGGTCATGAAGACTTCTCAGAGGATACCTACCGTACACTCATGGCTGCCGATTCGGCGGTAATGGTTATAGATGGTTCCAAAGGTGTTGAAAAGCAGACAATCAAACTTTTCAAGGTCTGTGTAATGCGTCATATCCCTATTTTTACCTTTATTAATAAAATGGACAGGGATGCCAACGATCCTTTTGAACTCTGTGATGAGATAGAAAGTATTCTCGGCATCAAAACATGTCCTATTAACTGGCCTATCGGTTCAGGTAAAGAATTTAAAGGTGTATATGACAGAAACACCAAAATAGTGTCTACATTTACAGCCGCAATGAACGGACAAAAGGAAGTTGCCGAGCGTGACCTCCGCATTGATTCCGATGAGCTTATTGGGGAAATCGGTACCCATTTCAAGGATAAATTAATAGAAGATGTTGAGCTTTTAGATGGTGCAAGTGCTGAATTTAATATGGATGAAGTCAATGCCGGTACACTTACTCCCGTATTTTTCGGTTCTGCCTTAACTAACTTCGGTGTTGAGACTTTCTTAAAGCATTTCCTTAAGATGACCTCATCTCCTTTGCCTCGTAATTCCAACGAAGGGATTATTGATCCATTTACTGAAGATTTTTCAGCATTTGTATTTAAAATACAGGCAAATATGAACAAAGCCCACCGTGACAGAATTGCATTTATGAGAATCTGCTCCGGAAAATTTGAATCCGGAATGGAAGTTAATCATGTGCAGGGTGGACGTAAGGTTAAGCTTTCCCAGCCACAACAGTTAATGGCTGATGAGCGTAAGATAATCGAAGAAGCTTATGCAGGCGACATTATCGGTGTATTTGACCCAGGTATTTTCTCAATCGGCGATACCTTAGAACTTTCCAATAAAAAATTTGCTTTTGAAGGTATTCCGACTTTTGCTCCTGAGCATTTTGCCAGAGTCCGTCAGATTGATACCATGAAGCGTAAACAGTTTATCAAGGGAATTAACCAGATTGCACAGGAAGGTGCTATCCAGATTTTTCAGGAATATAACACTGGCATGGAAGAAATTATTGTCGGTGTAGTAGGTGTTCTCCAGTTTGATGTTCTAAAATATCGTCTGGAATCGGAATACAATGTTGAAATAAGGCTTGAAACTCTGCCTTATGAATATATCAGATGGATTGGAAATCCTACAGAAATTGATCTTGACAGGATTGTCGGAACTTCTGATATGAAGAAGATAAAAGACCTTAAAGACCGTCCTCTCCTCTTATTTGTAAATGAATGGAGTATCGGAATGGTGCTTGACAGAAATAAAGGTCTTATCCTTAACGATTTTGCAAAATAAAAAAATGAGTAGATAAGGTATTATTCACCATCTGGGTAGAGATTTCTAGGCCGCGAGCTTGGAATTCTCTACCTTTTTTGCACATTTCCGTTGTTTGGGTAGAGATTTTGTTCAACACCCCATTTATGAGAATACAATATGAAGTCAGCCCTATTGCCATACCTGTTTTTATATAAAAAAAATACCTACCGAGGAATTTATCCTACGATAGGTATTATCTAAAGATTATCTCTCTTTATGTTCCTTCAAAACCACATACTAAAAACTTTTCCGAAATATCTTAACATTTTCAACAACCTCTATAAGCCGTCTTGGTCAAGCCCTCGACCTATTAGTATCAGTCAG